>Ga0075436_100000497_pt1 | contig 25423 bp, 26 predicted proteins | sample RhiMethybrSRZTD5_FD_75303 | JGI IMG/M metagenome (GOLD analysis project Ga0075436, IMG submission 75303) | Populus rhizosphere microbial communities from Tennessee, USA - Rhizosphere MetaG P. TD hybrid SRZTD5 | ecosystem: Host-associated > Plants > Roots > Rhizosphere > Soil | place: USA...
ACCGAGTCACAGATCGTTGCGATCTTGAAGGAAGGCGAAGCCGGAGTCGCACTCAGCGAGTTGACCAGGAAGCATGGGATCAGCCGTGCGACCTACTTCAACTGGCAAGCGAAGTACGGCGGGGTGAGCGTCTCGGAGCTGAAGCGGATGAAGGGGCTCGAGGACCAGCGCCTTGTTTCGCGATTCCTTGGTCCGACTCATATCCTCCTCCCGATTCGTGGTTGCGGTTCTTGATCGTGGCTCGTGAAAGCTGACCACCAGTGCCGTCGCCAACCCACCCAGATCAGGCTCGGGAGACCAAGGATTCCGAAGGTCGCCGTGCCTGCCGCACCGCGAGAAAGATGCCGCTCGATAGCCGAAGCGAGTGACCAGGAACCCACCCGCGATGGCTATCGCGGCGCGGACGAGTGCCCCGATAATCGGCCACTGCATTCGGCTGGCGCCTTGACCGGTGCAGTACAGGCATACGCATCCGGGATGTGCGCCGTCCTCGTGTCGAGGAGGTTATTCACAAGGGATGTGGTAGGTGTGCCGACAATCCGGTCCACGATGTCGCCATTCTTCATGAGTAGGGTAGTCGGCGTCGCCCTGACGTTGTACTGCGAGGCAAGACCCGGTCGATCCTTCACATCGATTTCTGTCAACGCATAGTGACCCGCGCGGCTGCGAACGATGTCATGAAGTATTGCGAACGCATCCGAGCTGGCGCTGCGACCGTCGCGAAAGAGTACCAGGCTGAAGCCAGCGACTGGCCCCTGCACCTTCGGCGCCCTCTGCGGTCGCGCTTTCATGGCGTATTGCATCCGATCCTCCTTCGGAACAAGCTGCGATCTTGTGATTCGGATGAGCCGGACGTGCAGAGCGTTTCCGTAAGGAGCCGTAAAATCGGTCGGGCACATCGCCCGAACGTCAGCGCATCGACGAATCAATCGGGGGGCGCTCGATCTCTTCCAATCCGAACCATTTCGAAGGCGGCGGCGGAAAAGCGGGGCTTTCCGTGAAGCCGCTCCTCCCAGCTTGCGAAGTGGGTGGTGGTGGACCAGCCGATGACGGCGGCGACGGAAGAGGCCGCACCCGAGGAAGACCGAGGCCCCGGTTGGACCTGGACGCGATCGGAGATCGCCAGCCTCCTCGCCTCAGGATTCAACGAGGCAGCGATGAGAGCAGTGCTTCGCTAAGCGGAGGTGACCGAGTTGTGACCGCGCTCCTCGGGTTGTCGACCCTACGGAACTCAAATGCGCGTTCGAGTCCCGCAGGCGAGCGATTGCTTGCTTCGACCTTCGGGTTGACGGCTTCAGCGGTTTGCGACTGCCCGCAATGACCTGTACGCAAACAGGGCGCTGGAGTTTCGCTTGATGTCTTGACTAACACACGCCTTGACTTCGCCGGTGGCGCGTGGGACGTTCGCCGTGCGTGACCGGTGCTGCAGCGGTCACTTCTCGGGTCCGTATCCTTTCCCTCTCGGAAAACGTCCCGACGAGGAAGGAGAGTCCCGATGGCTGCGATCACCCCTCGCCAGACTCCGCGTGCCCCTCATGTGACGCGACGTGACTTCCTCAAGCGCGTCGGAGTGACCAGCGCCGGGCTGACAGCGCTGAGCGTTGGCGCCACCCGGGGCCGACCGGCCGCGCAGCCGGCGGCGGCATACCCCGACTGGATTCCGGCCAGCCCCAAGCCGCCGAAGCGGGGCGGGGTCCTTACCTATGCCTCGGCCTGGGATCCCCCTGTGCTCGACCCGCGGCTGACTCAGTCCATCGGACTGTTCCAGTTCGTCGGGCTCACCAGCAATCGCCTCCTGCGCCATCCGTTCACCGACGAGGCGACCGGCTACAACGATCTCAGCCTCAAGGGAGACCTCGCCGAGTCCTGGCAAGGGAGCCCCGACCAGCGCACCTGGACGTTCAAGCTGCGCCGAGGGGTCAAGTGGCAGAACGTGCCACCGCTCAACGGGCGCGAGCTCACGGCCGCCGACGTCAAGTACTGTTTCGAGACTTACGCGAAGGAGGGTGTGCAGACGTTCACGTTCCGGGAAATCGAGGGCATGGAGACGCCCGACACGCATACCCTGCGCATCCACCTCAACTCGCCCAACTCGCTGTTCCCACAGAACGTCGCCGAACCCGTCACCGTGATTTTTGCGCGCGAGGTCCTCGAGGAGGACGGCGATCTCAAGAAGCGCTTGATCGGGACGGGGCCGTACATCCTCAAGGAGCACACCCGCAAGGTGCGGATCGTGCTCCGGCGGAACCCCGACTACTACGACACGGGCCGTCCGTACATCGACGAGTATGTCATCCTCTCGACGCCCGATATGGCGACCCGCGTGGCGGCGTTTCGCACGGGCCAGAGCGACTTGCTGGTGGCGCAGAGCCCGTCTGACGTGGACGCCGTCCGCAAGACAAATCCCACCGCCGTCGTGCAGGCACAGCCGTTTACGCTAACGCCGTTCGGCGTCGCGCTCGCTCAGGACCGGCCGCCGTTCAACGACGTGCGGGTCCGGCGCGCTCTCTCGATGGCCATTGACCGGCAGAAGCAGTTGGACACGGTGTTCGAGGGTCACGGCCTCGTGGGCTGTGGCGTGCCGTACATCTATTACCAGGATACGAAGCCGACGTTGAAGGACCTCGGTCCATGGTGGCAGTATCGCCCCGCCGAAGCGAAAAAGTTGCTGGCCGAGGCCGGTTATCCGAACGGCTTCGAGACGACGCTGTTCTACTATGAGTACTTCCCGCAGATGACCTCGCAGGTGCAGCTCGTGCAGCAGGATCTCCAACGCAACCTCAACATCAATGTCAAGATCAGCAAGCTCGACTACACGACCTATTACGGGCGGTACGTCGAGGGTAAGTGGAATGGGATGGCCTGGGGTTTCCAGTCCGGACACGCGGTGGGCCTGGACGAGCGGACGTACGTGTTCATGCACTCGAAGTCCACGAAGAACTTCTTCCGCGTCAACGATCCCGTCATCGACGAGCTGACGGAGAAGCTCAGGCAGACGCCCGACCGGGCCGAGCAGCGCGCGACAGCCAGGAAGATCGCGGACCGGGAGTACGATCAGGTGCTGAGGATGTGGATGCCTTGGGGCACCATCTTCCTGCTCTTCCAGCCGTACCTGAGAAACATGGCGGGCGGGGTCCTGCGCGGCACCGTCGGGTACGGCTCCCCGACCATCGCTCGGCTGTGGCTCGACAAATAGGAGCGCGGCCACAGCTCGATCGCCCGTCACTCCCGTCGGTCGTTGGTCTCGCGTTTTCGTGTGCCGACCGTTTTGGCCGCGGCTGAGGTAGCAGGCGGAGACCTAAATTAGTTCTCGATGTCGCCTATGTATCCCCAGGCCTGGGTATTTCGAATGCGCGTTCGAAAACCCTCCGAATGGTACCGAGTCAGAGTCGATTCTGGGCCGCGCGCTCGCCACGCAGTCGGTCCGCACATTCGAGAATCGCGTCGTTGTCTAGCATCGATACGAGCCCGAAGGTCGCATGATCATCGCGCCATACGACGGTGTGGTACCCCTTCGACTCGAGCGTCAGGTAATCGTGGCCTCGATACGTGACTGTCCGCCCCTCGAGCCGCCCCTCACGCGGCGACCGCGGGACCATGAAGACAGACAGCAAGGTGCTCCCCTTCTCGTAGAGCAGATAGACGGCCTTGCGGTCGCGCGTCTCCGTCAGCCGGGCGCCGACGAGACGAATCCCCGCCGTTGAGAAATCGGGGACGGCCACGCGCAAGTCGGCGTGTTCGACGAACCATCGCTCGATCGTCGGACGATCGGCGGTCGCGAGCTCGGCAGGCTGGTCGATTTGGGCGTAGACGTTATGTTTGTCGACGAGCTCATCGACGAGCGATGTCGTCGGAGACATCCCGAAACGGACTAACAGGACGACGATCGCGGCGAGCGCGCCGGCGGTCGCCGGGGCGATCAGCCAGGGCCGCATGAGCCGGCGGCGCCGCTCATTGCGCAATCGAGCCGCGATCCGGGCGCGAAACTCCGTGCTGGCCGCTTCTTGCGGTTGCCGGCGAAGCAGTTCGCGGAACGCCTGCTCGTCTCGCAGCCGCCCGTCACAGTTTCGGCATTCAGCAGCATGCTGACCGGTCGCGGCCATCTCTTCGACAGCGAGCTCACCGTCAACGTATGGATGCAGCCGGGCGAGAAAGTCTTGACAGTTCATGGCGCCTCGGGCGCGTAGCCGTGGGCGCGCGCCGCTTCGGAGAGAGCGGCTCGGAGCAGCGCTCGCCCCCTGGACAGTCGCGACATCACCGTCCCGATCGGACAGCCTACAACGTCGGCGATTTCTTTGTAGCTCAACCCCTGGAGGTCCGCGAGGACGACGGCTTCGCGCAAGGTCAGCGGTAGCGTCTTCAAGGCGCGATCGACGTCGCCGTGCAGCACGGTCTGAAAGAAGTGCTCTTCGGGATCCGCAGGCCGCGCGTGCGTGGTTTCGTGCTCGTCTTCAAGAGCCCATGTCGACTCCACGTCCGTCAGCCGTTGTCGGCCTTGGTGGCGGAGGTGGTTCAGGAACACGTTTCGAAGAATGGTGTAGAGCCATGCCCGCGCGTTCGTTCCCGGATTGAACCTGTGGAAGCTCCGCCAGGCGCGGACACACGTCTCCTGCACGATGTCCTCCGCGTCCGCGCGACTATGGGTCAGCCGCAGCGCCGCCTGGTAGAGGACATCCAGGTAAACCATGACGGTGTCATCAAAGCGGTCCGGTGTCCCGGTCCCGCGAATCCAACGAATCAGCTCACAGCCCCCTTCGACGCATTAAAACCCCGGATCGAGGCGATCTATTCCGCCCCCCGAGCGATACGTTAACTCGGGAACAAGCACGGCTCTCTTGGGGTTCATCCCACGATCACTTCAATCGGTCTCAAGCCAGGAGGAACGACCATGACCAAGGCGGACATCATCCTGGGCTCAGCAGTCGCGGTAGCCCTGTCGGTGGCCGTGCAATCAAGCGCGCAGGGCGGGCCGGCGCCAGTGCCGAAGTTCGCTCACGAGAAGTGCTATGGCATCGCCAAGGCCGGAAAGAATGACTGTGAGACGGCAGCCTCCTCGTGCGCGGGAACATCCAAGCGAAATGCGCAGGCCGACGCCTGGGTCTACTTGCCAAAGGGATCCTGCGAAAAGATCGTCGGTGGCAGTCTACAGCCGATAAAGCCGACGCAAGGCTAAGCGACGACGCGGCAGGGCCTTGCGTCCCGTCGACGTCCTCGTGCTCCACCGCGCTTCCACAGGTGATGCCGCGGCCATCGTGGACTTCGTGGAGCGTGTCGCGCCGATCGTCTATCGGTTGGTGTACGCGATGATCGGGCCAGAAGGGATAGAGGACATTGTCCAAGAGGCTTGCCTCCAGCTCATACGCCGGGCGGCAGCCGAGCCCCCTGGGGTCGACTCGGAGATATGGCTCTACCGCACCATACTGGCAACGATCGAAAGAGAGCGCAGCGCGAGTCTTGAGGCAGTCGCTCTCGAGACCTTCTTACCGAAATACGATGCGCACGGCAGCCGTCAGGGAGACCGCGACCTCCTGTTGGCGGACTGGTCCCCGATACCAGACGAAACCTTGCTGTCGGAGGAGGGACGAGCGATTGTTTGCGGCGCCTTCGGTCGTCTCCCTGTTGAGGATCGAATCATCTTGTTGCTCCGCGACGTCGAGGCGCTGTCGAGTGAAGAGGTAGCCGAGATCCTCGGCCTCGGATCAGCCTTCATTAAGACGAGGCTGCACCGCGCACGCATAGCTCTTCGGGAGCTGCTGACTGCCGTGTATGGCGCCAGATACTCACCGGCGCGCATCGACGGGGGTCGTATCTCAGTTTGACGCGCGACCTAGATCGAGGCGCCGCGAAGCATCGGTAGCAGGAATCTAACTCTCGAACCCGGCAAGCCCACCCCGTCGGGATCAGGGATGAGCACGCCCATTACGCCGCGGAGCACCGCTCAGCGGGCGCTCGTCTCGAGTACTGAAATGCGCGTTCTCGTCCCCGAGAGTATCCGACAGTATCTACTGTCGGACCATACTCTTGGGGTACTTCCTGGATACTGAAATGCGCGTTCTCGGCCCCGAAGAGTATCTGACAGTATCTACTGTCGGGGCATACTCTCGGATACTACCTGGATACTGAAATGCGCGTTCTCGTCCCCGAGAGTATCTGACAGTATCTACTGTCGGGACATACTCTCGGGGATACTCAAGTGCGCGTTTGAAACCCTATACCCGTACGATTCTGACACCTACAAGACTGATGCTGCCGATGGTGCGGTCATCGGCGCCTATAGCCCTTAGCCGACATGCAGAGCTCGTACGCATCCCAGTCGGTGCGGCGGCTGGGGCCGTAACGGGCGGCGGTCATCCTGGTGTTATCGCGCAGGCACTGAGCATCATCGCGGTCGAATTCGTCCTGAAGCCTATCGCCCTTATCGAATCTGGGCGCACAGCCTGTGCAACTGAGGAGCCCGAGAGCGATAAGAACTGTCGTGATGCCGGGTGTAGGATTTGTGGGCATGCCGCCTGTCCTCGCGGCCGCCCCGCGCTCGTGAGTTGATTCACGGAAAACGGGACGCGGGCGCAAAGTTCACCCTCTCATCGCCGGCCGTGAAGCTGCCCTGGGAGTGAAAAGCTGAAAGGCCTTCTCGTCCGACGCGGCCACGGCCGTTAGTTGAGCCGCCCATTCTTCATCGGACCACGAACCCGCCGTCGTTTTATCGGTCGTGGGAGGCCGGTGTGTCGGTTGCGCGCGGCGAGTTGAATCCGGTAGATGACCACGACGGCGACGACGGCCGCGATAAAAAACAGGCCGATGTAGACGAGGCCAAACGTCGAATCCTCTTCCGAATAGCCATCGTGAGCGACCGTTGGGGATACGGATAGGATGGCGGCAACCAAAATCACTGCCACTGCGGTCGCGCGCACGACCTCTGACCGCATGATGCTCGTGTCAGACACGCCGGCGTACTCGCGGCGTGTCGCGATAGGCCGGCCTGAACCAACGAAACATGTGGCTGAGCTATTTGACCGAGACGGGGATTCGGATATCGATCGTCGACGCCACGGCCTTCCCCTCCTGCATCGCGGGAAAGAAACGCCACCGCTTGAGCGCCTCCAGTAGCGAACGATTCAACTCGGCGTGCGGCGTTGGTTGAACGAGTTCGACCGTCGCCGTCCCGTTCGCCGCGACGCGGAAGCGAGCGACGGCGACGAGGTCGAGGTTCCCGCGTCGGAGCTCTTCGGGAATTTGAGGCAGTGGTTGGAACATGGCTCGCGCGCTCATCCTGCCACCGCCAAGCCCCGTACCACCCGAACTGCCTTGTGGCGGGATCGCCGCCGTCATTGGCCGATCCGATGGCGATGTTTGAGCCGATGACGATGCATTGACGCTTTGCGCTGCGCCGGATGGCGACTGCGCAGCGCTCGGCGCTGTCGACGACTCGACGGCCGCCGTCGGCGCGGCGGGTTGCGGCGGCTCCGGCGCCGCGGATTCGAGAGAAGGCTTTGCGACGGGTTCCGGTTCGGCCGCTGCCGGCGTCGGGACCGGCTTCGGTTCCGGGCGCGGACGCACCAGCTCAGGCGGGCGCATGCGCGCCGGCTTCTGAGGCATTGCGGGTGCCGGCGGAGACGGTGCACTCTGTGGGGCACTGACGGCGGCGGGAAACTCGACGACCTGGACTTCGACCGAACGCGAGACGTCTGGTGTGGCAGGAGCTTGCTCGAGCAGTCGCACGAAACCCATGAGCGCGAGCGTCGTCAGTACGATCGCTGGCCCCGTCAGCCACGGAAGCCGCCGCCAGGGGTCATCATCAAGATAAAAGGCCTGCATCGCGTTACTTGGGGACAACCGCAAACAGGAACCGCTCGGCTCCCGCCTCTCGGGCTCTCAGCATCGACTGCACCACGATGCCGCTCGGCGCGGCGCTGTCCACGGCCACGATCACGTTTGTTCCCGGCCCGCCGAGCATCGAGCGCAGGGCACCCGTGAGCGTGTCGAGCGTCACGGCGGTCTCGTTCAGAAGGATGCGGCCATCGGCCGCGATCGTCAGCGTCACGGCACGCTTGCTGTCCAGCGGCGCCGAGTGGCCTTTGGGCAGGTTCACGGGGAGCGAGTGGAGGTTCTGCAGGAAGAGCGAGGCGAGCATGAACGTCGCCAGCAAAAAGAACATGACGTCGATCATCGGGATGATCTCGATCCGTCCCCGGCGCCGCTGGCGAAGCCGCCGCAGCTTCATGACGTGCGCTCGTGTTCTTCGAGGCGGATGTGATCGACGAGTCGCGTACCGACGAGCTCGAGCTCGTCCATGACCTGCGCCTGCCGGTGCGAGAAGTAGTTGAAGGCAAAAAGGGCGATGAGCGCGATGAACAGGCCCACCGCGGTGGCGATGAGAGCCTCGGCAACACCGCCAGTCACGCCGCGAGGATCGACGAGTCCCTCTGCCCCGAAGAGCTTGAACGCGCGGATCATCCCGCTGATCGTGCCGAGAAGACCGAGCAGGGGCGCGGCGGTCACGATGGTTTCCAGCACCCATAGCCAGCGCCCGAGCGATTTATCGACCGCGGCCGCCTCTTCGGTCGCTCGCGACTCGACCCACCACGAGGGTCGCTTGCGATTTTCGACGATGACCCGCAGAAACTGTCCGAAGTAGTGTCCGGCACCAAGGGACACGACTTCGCGGTCGAACTCCTCCGAGGCCATCCCATACGCTTCGAGCGTCCTCATCAACGACGCGGGAACCCGCGTGCGGACCCAGAAGACAAAGCCCTTTTCGAGGATCACGACGACGGCCACGAGCGCCAGCGCCAGCAGCGGATACATGACGGCGCCGCCGATGCGCAGCGTCGCGACGAAGCTGTGCAGATCGGGCATCAAAACTCCTTCCTGAGGCCGCCGAAAAATCCTCGAGGCGGTCCGAACTGCTTCGCGAAGACACCAACGCCAGTCCCGTTTCGAAGCTCGTAGTTGTTGTCGAGCAGGTTGATCACGTCGAACCGTGCCTGCATCTTGCCGATCGCCGGCAAGTCGAAGCGGTGCGTGATACCCAGATTGACCTGTTGGTAGGGCGGCTCGGACGCGTCATTGGGATGGACCACGGTGCGGCGCAGACCGCTTCCGGCGATCATGTCGACGCTCAAGCGCGTCGTGTTGAAGAACAGGTAGGACACCCCCGCGGAGGCGGTGATCAGCTGATAGTGATCGGTGTTGATGAAGTGTTGACGGATGAACGCGAGGTCGTCGGCCGAGAACAGTGCCTGCGCGGAGGTGATCTTCTTCGCCCACTGCTGGGCGGCGGCCAGGTTGCCGTACGCCGAGAAATTTCCGAGCGTATACGTGGTCGTCAGCTCGACCCCGTAGTTGTATCCCCGCTGATAGTTGAAGGGCGTGATGAAGACCGGGGCGCCGAACTGCCCGTCGTCCAGCAGGTTGTCGGCGATCTTGTAGTAGACGTCGAGGCCCACTTTCCACCCCGGAAGGATCACCTGCGAGGCGCCGACGTCGAAGTAGTGAGCGCTCTCCGGCTTGATGACGTCGTTCACCTCGTGGTCGACAGCGGCGCTCGTGTTGTCGAATTTGCTGACTGATCTGGTCGAGGTGAAGATCAGCGGTGGGGGCGTGAAGTAGCGAGCGTACCCGGCGTGGACCGTTGTGGCCGACGTCGGAGTCCAGACGACGCTCAAGCGGGGACTCAGCTGCCGATCGCTGGTGAACGCCTCGATGTCGTCGAACCGCAATCCGAGGTTGATGGTCACGCTCGGGACGATTTGCCAGGCATCCTGCACGTACACGCTGTACGTGTAGCCGGTCTTTCCGCTGCTGTCGAAGATCCTGAGCGGGACGTCGTCGGTCTGGGCGCCCGTATCATCGACCGGCACCACATAGGACTTTGTCTGCACGCTGCTCCGCTCGGCCGAGAAAAACACGCCGCCGCGCAGCGTGTGAGTCGGCGCGACCTTCCAGCTGGCGTCGCCCTGGAGGCCGGTGGCAACGTCGCTGCGATCGAAGTGTTGCGCGATACCGTTGAAGATGATGTCCGGGTTGCGATCCGGGCTGAACGTGATCCGGCTGAACTTCGAGAATGCTGATACCTGATACGTGATGTCCTGTATGGAGTGCAGATAGGCGAGCACGGCGAAGTAGTTCTGCTCGAGCTGACGCTCATTGATACGCGTGGGATCGAAGTCGGAGATGCCGTTGGCAGTGAACACCGGCGTCGCGGTCCGGCTATTCGGGATTTCGAAGTGCCCGACGAAGTTTCCCAGGATCGCGCTGACCTTGCTATTGGCGTCGAGCAGGTATTCGAAGTAGCCGAAGCCGTGACCCTGCCGGGTGTCATCGTGGATCGGGCCGTTCGGGGTCGCGGGTGAGATGCCGATGCTGTTCTGGAGATAGTCGCCAGTCACGAAGTAGTTGAACCGCCCGGCGGAGCCGCTGTACTCGAAGCTCGGCTGCAGCCACGAGAAGCTGCCTCCGTACATTCCGACGTAGCCGCCCGGCGCGAACGCCCCGCTCTTGGTCTGGACGTCGATGATGCCAGCCGTGCGAAGCCCGTACTCGGCAGGCAGCGCACCGGTGATCAGGTCAATCGAACGGGCGAAGCGTGGACTGAGCCCGCCGTTCTGCGTGAAGAGGCTCACACCCTCGGGTAGGATCACACCGTTGATACGGTACTGAAGATTGGCGTGCTCGTTGCGGACATGGATGCCGCCCTGACTCGTCGAGTCCTGCGTGACGCCGGGAGCCTGCAACAGGATCTGGCTCAGCGAATTGTTGGCGCCGCCCGGCTGCGTCTCGATCGCCTGACTGGTGATCTCGTAGGTCGAGGCACCGATGCGCGGCTGAATGTTGATCCGCGCTTCCTCCAGCTTCTCGGCGGCGACCTTCACGTCGAGCGGCTTCTGGGACGCAAGGGCGAGTTCCGCAGTGGCGCCTTCGGTTTCCGAAACCGTCACGATCGACGTACCAGCGTCGAAGCCCTTCTGCTCGGCGACGACCGCATACGTGCCCGGTGCGACACCCGTGAATGAGAAATTTCCCTGATCGTCGGCGGTTGTTCGTGCGATCGTCCGACCGTCGGGGCTCTCGAGACGAACGGCGGCGCCGCCGAGAGGCCGCTGGAGGGCGTCTTTGACGGTTCCGGCGACGCTGCCGGGAGGTGAAACGGCCGCCGCGGCCTCGACGGTACAGATCAGCACCGCGACGCACGCGATGACGACGACTGCGCGAAGACACCTACTCCCGAAGCAGCGTGACTTCTGATCGAGTCTCTTCCAGATCATGAGCGCTCAGCCCTCCGATCCAACGAGAAAGGGAAGTGGCGGCGCCGCGCACAGAAGTGTGTGCGCGAACCCCCGGTCTAACTACGAAGTCGTTGGATCAGGCGAGCGGCGGAGCGCGGTAGGCGGGGTGGAACGAGTGCGGAGCGACGACCGCTACGAACTGGACGAATGGGGTAAACGGTTCAACAAGACCGACCCAGACTGATGGTAGTGGGGATGGCAGATTAAGTTCGCCATTATGCGCAGCGAGTTCGAACGGACATTCGGCATTGTAAAGAGCCGGCGTGTCGGATTCGTGGACATGAAGTGGCTGCCCAGCCGTGAGCAGCAATCCAAGACCGGCAACGGCGAGGATGAGATAAATCGCCGCAGTGCTGTAAGCACTTGCCAGTCGGCCTAGACGCCAGGAAGTCACGAGCACCCGGGTAGTCTTACACGCGTCCTCGTGTGTGCGCAACTTCGAGCGCCTTAGTTACACGGTACCGTGGCCATGGAAAGGGCGGCCACGTGAACCATTCCGAAGATTTACGTCGCGCCCTAGTGCGGTTTGGTGGCCGACCCGCCTGGTATGACCGGGACACAAATGTGGGTTCGAATCCCACACAGTTCATAAACATTTCTTTTTGACCTACCCGTGCCGGCGCCTGAAATACCGCGAAAAGCCCTGGTTCTTCAATGCCGTTTTCGAGACGTTTTTGGCCAGGCGCGTAGAGGCGAGCGACCGGCAATGCACCTTCGCACGGGACTCAAATGCGCGTTCGAGTCCCAGTGCGAAGCAAGCGCCAGCATCAGAACATTGTGCCGGATGCGATGGGCGGAAGATTGCGAAGGTGCCTAGAACCAATGTAAACAGCTGATACTTCAGTTGGTGGCCCCAACGGGATTCGCGCGCTGGTGCGACACAGGATTCGGGTCGTCGGCTCTGCCATGTGAGCGTGACGTAACACGGTTCAAGCCAGTGTTCCCACACCGCCGCACGCTTTTGCCAGCGAAGCAATCACTTGCGGCGCGGTTGAGTCAACGACCATCGGGAGGGGACGAAAAAACTCGAAGGCAGGTGGCGTCATTGCAGTGAACGCGCGATGTCCGTATGGTTTGCCCATGATCCTCGTGTGCGGCGAAGCGCTTTACGATCTCTTCCTCGTGGAGAGCGACCCACAGGGGGTCATCGCGATCGACGCGTGGCCGGGTGGCTCACCCTTCAATGTGGCGATTGGGTTGGCCCGCCTCGGTCAACCCGTCGGCTTCTTCTCGAGCATATCGACTGACGTGTTCGGCGAACGGCTGGTGCGTCTCCTCAGACAGGAGGGCGTGCATGATAGCTATGTGCGGCGCTCTGCCGCGCCTTCCACCCTCAGCATCGTCGGTACCGGGCCGCAAGGTACGCCCGACTACAGTTTTCGCGGCGACGGCGCAGCGGACCGGATGATCCTGGCCGCCGACCTACCGGCAACGATTAGGGGTGTGCGAGCCATTCATGTGGGTTCGCTCGCGACGGTCGTGCATCCGATTGCGGAGGCCCTGCGGATGCTCGTGTCGCGAGAGTCGAGCCGCTGTGTCATTGCGTACGATCCAAACGTCCGGCCGACCGTCGAGTCTGATCCCAGCGTGTGGAGGCGAGCGGTTTCCACACTGGTCACCTCGTCCCACCTGCTTAAAATCAGCACCGAGGACGTCGATTACCTCTATCGGGGCGCCGATCCAAAAACCCTCGCCACCCAGTGGATCGACGCGGGAGCGCGTCTGGTCGTTCTCACGCGCGGTGCGTTCGGCGTGAGTGCCTGGACACGGCGAGTCCACGTGGAACTTCCGGCCGAACGCGTCACCGTCGTCGACACGGTGGGAGCCGGCGACACGTTTCAAGCCGCGCTTCTCGCGGGACTGGCCGAGACTGGCGCGTTGTCATCCGAGGCGATTGGCGCCCTCGACGCACCGGCGCTCTCTCAGCTGCTCGCCTTTGCCACTCGTGCCGCCGCGATCACGTGCTCGCGGCGCGGCGCGAACCTGCCTCGTCGCGCCGAGCTTCCGGCACTACACGGCGGTTAAACCGGGCCTGCGGATTCACCAGCACGTATAGCCGCCGTCGACGACCACGACGCTGCCGGTCATCAGGCTTGCCGCATCCGAAGCCAGGAAGAGAACGACGGCGGCGACCTCGTCGATCTCGCCGAGCCGCCCCATCGGCGTGCCACCGATCCACGCGTCGTACAGCGCCGGCTTCGATTTGACGAAGGCGTTGAGCGGCGTGTCGATGTAGGTCGGCGCGACGGCGTTGACGCGCACGCCGCGGCTCGCCCACTCCGCGGCCAGCGACTTGGTGAGCTGGTGGACGCCCGCTTTGGATGCGTTGTAGTAGCTCTGCTCCTGTGGCTTGTTGACGATGAAGCCCGACATCGAGCCGACATTGACGATCGACCCCGATTTCCGCGCGAGCATGTGTCGGCCGAAGGCGCGGCAGCACCAGAACAGGCCGTTCAGATTGACGTCGATGACGTTGACCCACTGCTCGTCCTCGACCTTCTCGGCCGGAGTTTCGCTACGGGCGATGCCGGCGTTGTTGACAAGGATGTCGACGCGCCCGTGTCTGCGCACGAGATCGTCGGCGACCGCGTTGACCCGCGCACTCTTCGTCACGTCCATAATGACGATTTCGGGATCGTAGCCCTTCGCGCGCAGCACGTCGCGACCCGACTCGGCAACGCCTTCATCATGGTCGGCGATGATCGTCGTGGCGCCGGCTTCCGCCAGCGCTTCCACGCAGCCGAGGCCGATGCCGCGGCCGCCACCCGTGACGAGCGCGACGCGGCCGGTTACCTGGAACTTCTCAAGGTACATTGTGCGCTCGCAAAGCCCGCTTGAGGTTATCGGCGCAGCGCGCGGCCCTGCGCATCGAACCGGTGGGTACGGCCCGGGTCGGGAGCGAGCCGAACGTGGTCACCGGGTTTCAAGCCGAGCTCACCGACGGCACGGGCGGTGATTCCGGCCGTCTGTGGCACGTCGATATAGAGGAAGGTGTCGCTGCCAAGGTGCTCCGCAGCCGCCACCGTACCATGCCAGCCATCGCCCTCGCGGCTCACGACGATGTGCTCGGGCCGAATGCCGATCGTGGTCGCGCCGAGCTGGGCTGCGAGGTCACCCGACACAAAGTTCATCCGCGGCGAGCCGATGAAGCCCGCGACGAAGAGGTTCGCCGGACTGGTGTAGAGCTCAAGCGGCGCGCCCACCTGCTCGACCCGGCCGGCATTCAGAACGACGATTCTGTCGGCCAGCGTCATCGCTTCCACCTGGTCGTGGGTGACATAGACCGTGGTGGCGTCGAGGCTCTTCTGAAGCCGGGCGATCTCGAGGCGCATCTGCACGCGCAGTGCCGCGTCGAGGTTGGACAATGGCTCGTCGAAGAGGAAGGCCTTGGGTTCTCGGACGATGGCACGGCCGATCGCGACTCGCTGCCGCTGACCGCCCGAAAGCTCGCCGGGCTTCCGGTCGAGATACGTCGCGAGGTTGAGGACCGTGCTCACGGCATCGACCTTGCGTTTGACCTCGTCGCGCGGGCGGCCCGCCATCTTGAGTCCGAATCCGATGTTGTTGCGCACCGTCATGTGGGGATAGAGCGCATACGACTGGAAGACCATGGACAGGCCGCGTTTCGCGGCGGGCAGCTTGGCGACGTCCCGGCCGTCGATGATGATGCGTCCTCCGCTGACATCCTCGAGCCCGGCGATGAGGCGAAGCAGCGTGGATTTTCCGCATCCCGACGGCCCGACGAACACGACGAAGGTGCCGTCCTCGATGTCGAGGTCGACGTCGTGAATGACCGTCGTGCTGCCGAATGCCTTGCGTACCCCTTCCAGCCTGATGCTGCCCATGACGAACCCCCGATGTGCCGCTATTTCACCGCGCCGAACGTCAGGCCCCGCACGAGCTGCCGCTGGCTCAGCCAGCCGAGCACGAGGATCGGAGCGATGGCCAAAGTCGACGCGGCCGAAAGCTTGGCCCAGAACAAGCCTTCCGGGCTCGAATAGGACGCGATGAAGGCGGTGAGCGGTGCCGCCTTCGATGTCGTGAGATTGAGCGTCCAGAATGCTTCGTTCCAGGCGAGGATCACGTTGAGGAGGATCGTCGAGGCAATCCCCGGCAGGGCGATGGGCGCCAGCACGAAGATGACCTCGCGCAACGGGCCGATGCCGTCCATACGCGACGCCTCGAGAATACCGATCGGGATCTCCTTGAAGTACGTATAGAGCATCCATATCACGATCGGCAGGTCGGCCAGGCAGAGCAGCGCGATCAGCCCGAGGCGTGTGTCGAGCAGGCCTAAATCGCGATAGATGAGGTAGATCGGCACCAGCACGCCGACGGACGGCATCATCTTCGTGGACAACATCCACAGCAGCGTGCCGCGCGTGCGCTCGGTGGGCGCGAAGGCCATCGCCCATGCTGCGGGGATGGCGATCAGCATCGACACCAGTACCGAGCCGAACGCAATCGCGACCGAGTTCCAGACGTGCGCGATGTAGTCGCTTCGCTCCTGGACGATCGCGTAGTTCTCCATCGTCCACTTGAACAGCAGAAACTTCGGGGGCATCGAGAACGCCTCGAGCTCCGTCTTGAAGCTCGTCAGAACCATCCACAGGATCGGAAAGAAGATGATGAAGCCGGCGATCCAGGCCACCACCGTGATCGCCACGGTCCTCGCTACGGAAACGCGACGAGCCATTTCGCCTATTCCAGATTCTTGCCGATGAGACGCACGAGGAAGATGGCGACGATGTTGGCGAGCACGACGGCGACGATACCGCCGGCCGAAGCACCGCCGACATCGTACTGTAAGAGCGCCTGCGAATAGATCAAGAAGGCCAGATTCGTCGTCGCGAGTCCTGGTCCTCCGCCGGTCGTGACGAAGATCTCGGCGAAGACGGTCAGCAGGAAGATCGTCTGGATCAGGACCACGACCGTGATCGGCCGGGCGAGATGCGACAGCACGATGTAGAAAAAGAAGGCGAACGGACCGGTGCCGTCCATCTCTGCCGCTTCCTTCTGATCGTTGTCGAGCGACTGCAGGGCGGTGAGGAGAATGAGCGTGGCGAACGGCAGCCACTGCCACGCGACGATCAGGATCACGGACAGCATAGGGAGCTGCGCGAACCAGTCGATCGGCTTGAAGCCCAGCGACGTCGCGACCCAGGCGAAGACACCCGACACCGGATGCATCAATAAGTTCTTCCAGACCAGGGCGCTCACTGTCGGCATGACGAAGAAGGGCGCGATCACCATGAGCCGCACGAGCGAGCGACCGATGAACACCTGGTCGAGAAGTAGCGCGAGGAGCACGCCGATCACGACGGTGATCGCCAGGACGGAACCGACCAGCCGCAAGGTATTGGACAGCGACGTGATGAAGGCCGGATCGGTGAGGAAGTAGATGTAGTTTTCGGCCCCGATGAATCGCTCGGTGCCCGGGTTGAGCAGCTGGTACCGCAGCGTGGAGAAATAGATGGTCATCACGAGCGGGACGATCATCCACAGGAACAGGAGGGTGATTGAGGGTGCGACGAGAATCCTGCCCAGCGTACGTGTGTGCTGCGTCGCCATATCGCTCCCTCGCCTGTCGCTGCTGGCGGCGAACCGCCGTCCAGCAGTCCGCCGTCGGGGGCCTACGCGCCCGTGGTCAGCGCGCGAACCGCTCGAGGGTGGCTATTTGGGATAGCCGGCGCGGCTCATCTCGCGTTGGGTCGAGCTTTGCGCAGCCGCCAGAGCGGCATCGACCGTCGTCGAGCCCGTCAGCGCCGCGGCAAACTGCTGGCCGACGGTCGTAGCGATGCCTTGGAACTCGGGGATGGCCACGTACTGCACGCCGATATAGGGTTTCGGCTTGACGGTGCTCTTGATTGGATCAGCGGTGCTGATCGAGTCGAGTGTGACCTTGGCGAACGGCGCAGCCTTCTGGTACTCAGGATTGTCGTACAGCGATTTCCGCGTCCCGGGCGGCACGTTGGCCCAACCTTCCTTCGATGCGACGAGCGCCAGATACTCCTTGCTCGTGGCCCACGTGACGAACTTTTCGGCCGCCTCGACCTTCTTCGAAGTGGCGGGGATCGCGAGCGACCAGGCCCAGAGCCAGTTCGAGTTCTTGCCCAGTCCGGCATTCGGCGCGAGGGCGAAGCCGACCTTGTCGGCGACCCTCGATTCCCTGGGATTCGTGACGAACGACGCCGCAACCGTCGCATCGACCCAGACGCCACACTTGCCGGAATTGAACAGCGCCAGGTTCTCGTTGAAGCCGTTGGTGCTCGCGCCCGGCGGCCCCGCGGCTTTCATGAGGTCGACGTAGAACGACAGCGTCTTCTTCCACTCCGGACCGTTGAACTCGGGATGCCACTTCTCGTCGAACCAGCGTGCGCCGAAGGCATTCCCCATGACCGTGAGCAGCGCCATGTTCTCGCCCCAGCCCGGCTTTCCCCGCAGGCAGACGCCGAAGGTCTCGGTGGAGCGGTCGGTCATCTTCTTGGCGGCGTCCGCGATGAAATCCCACGTCGGGTTGGCCGGCATGCTGAGCCCAGCCTTCTGGAACAAGTCCTTGCGGTACATAGTCATCGAGCTCTCGCCGTAGAACGGTACGGCGTAGAGCTTGCCATTGACCGTCAGGCCCGCGCGGATCGGCGCTAGCAGGTCGTTCACGTCGTACGTCGCGCCAAGCTTCTCGAGGGGGAAGAGCCAGCCTTGCTTGCCCCAGATCGGCACCTCATAGGTGCCGATCGTCAAAATATCGAACTGGCCGCCTTTCGTTGCGATATCCGTGGTCACGCGTTGACGCAGGACGTTCTCCTCGAGCGTGACCCACTTGACCGTGATGCCGGGATTCTTCGCTGTGAAGTCAGCGGTGAGCCCCTGCATCCTGATCATGTCGGCATTGTTGACGGTGGCGATCGTGAGCGTGGTTTGTGCCAGCGCGTGGCCGGAGGCGAACAACGCGATCGCGCCGATGAGTGCACACACCAGCGATTTCATCGTGACCTCCAAATTTGCTCGGCGTTTACCCGACGTTGCTCGGCTCGCGAGCATATGCTCGCACCTCAGGCCTGTCAACGAGCGATTCGGTCGATGCCACTGCAAGTTGTGGTTCTTCGGTCGTCGCGAGGGAGCCGGTGAAGAAAATGCGCGGTGTCCGCCAGCGGGTGGGCACTCGAATGCGCGTTCGCGTCCCGAGGCGCGGATAACGGCCTATCTTCTGCCCGCTACGTGCGTTTCTAATGGCTCGCAGATTCCGGACACAATCTACCCATATAGCCACCCAGGCTCCACCCTTCATGCCGGACACAATCCCACCATTTCTTTAGCCTGGCGGCGCCTGCTACGACGCTCCGCGGTCCGGCCCGACTTGAACCGACTGCCAGCGAGCTTGCTTAGAACCTGAGCGCCTTCCGTCGTTCCCAGACGCTGCCGGATCCCTGGCAGCTAGCGTTGGAAATGCTCGAGCGACTTCCGAGCTCCGCACCTGGCGTGTCGTCCGCAAGCGTCTCCAGATGCAACTCCAGAACGGTAACCCCGCCGGCGGTGAGGCGCCATGGGAGGAGACGAATGACGTTGACCTTCATCCCCATCGTTCGGGTACACAATGGTTATGAGGTTCTCTTTCGAGCAATTTCGAGCGAATTTCGAGCGACGCTATCCCATGCTCGCTCCGTATGCCGTATGGAACGCCGCCGACAGCCCGACCGAGACGCGATCGTGCGGGCCAGTAGAACGCAAGCGAGCCGGCGCGACACGGCTGCGCGACGCGCGGACGCCATGGTCGACAGAAGAGGATCGGCGCGCGACGATTCGCGCGCTGCGCCGCGCGTTCATTCCCCGCCCTGACGGGCTCCACAAGGCGACGTACGGACGTCTCTTGCGCGAGCATGACCGTATACTTGTCGAGCTTGATCGCCTGCCCCTCCGTCAGACGTGGGCGATCGTTCGACAGCGCGTCCAGACGCAGTTACTCCATCGCCTCCATCGAATCCGCCAACATCTCGGTCTCCGTGTCCCTCGTCCCATTCCACGCAAGTGGTATCGGACGGGCGCCGCCGCCGCCTTCGTCGGCGTCTCATCGAAGACATTGCTGCGGTGGACTGCCCATGGCCGCGTTCGATGCGAGCGGTCGCCGTGGGGTCATCGCCAGCGCCGCTATCGCCACAGTGACCTCGTCGCGCTGGCCAAGGAACTGCGGATCTGAAGAGGGAGACCGTCGGTTCCGCCCTTGACCGATGGGTTGATGTCGCGGCTGCGCACGAAACGCGCAGCGCGGCGGAAGTACCTCACGATGTGGAGTCGATGCCCCATCTCAGAAGCCGAAAGACAAACCGGTGTTGAACGAAAATTTCGAACGGTTTGCGGGCCCCGCGAACTCCGTCCCGACGCCGACATCCCAGACGATGCGAGGCGTCAGTTGGTACCGGAGGCCGACCTCGGTTCCGACGGTCGTCGGCTCGCCATGACGTGACGACTGCTCGGCGAAGACGTCGCCGAGCAGTGTGGCGCGTGTGAACCTCGGGGCGCCGACCGGATAACTCGCGCCGAGGACGAGCTTGTATCGCCCGTCGCGTTCTTCCTCGCGGCTCGATGTGATGAACTCGTATCCGGCGTTCAGATGCAAACTGAGACGCTCGATCGACTTCGTCACGATCCCCTTGGGTTCCACTGCGAAGCCGTGTGCATCCACGCCGGTCGGCGCGTCCAGACTGAGCTTCACGGCGAAGGCCGGCAGTGTGATCGTCTCCTGATTGAAATTGTAGAGCGCGCTCAGGCGGAGATCGCCGGACTTCGGCCTCTCCTCGATCTCTCGCGGGTCGGTGGAGAGGATCGTGCCGACGCCCACTTGAAGGTTCGGTAACGGTCCATACAGCAGCTCGATCGGGAAGAGGCCACGGTTCGCACCGCGCCGCTGGAGCGTGAAGCCCGCGCCCGCCTCGATTGCGAACTCGCCATGGGCAATGGGATACGCATCGTCTAAGCGCAGAGGTCGACCTTCGTCGAGATTGCCGTGGTCGATCGCGTACACACTAGCGGTGGTCGTGAGCAGAGCATACAGCGTGATCGCCGCGATTTTGATCATCACTGTCTCCTCAGTGCTTGTCACCCGCGCCCGGCGCTTTCGGCGTGGACGGCTGAGGCTGATCGCTCGGCGGCGCCTTACCCGCCAGAACCTCGTGTACGGACGGTGGCCGCGGTCCCATGTCCATGCCGGCATGGCCCTGCGCTTCTCTCTCGTGAAAGTCGGGATACCGATCGTTGGCGCCGTGGTTTCGATGCAGGTAGATCGGAAGGATCTTCAGAATCGCCGCACGTTTGGCTTCAAGACTCGGAAACAGGTCCGTACGGGTCAGGATGTCGTCGAAGTTGTCGTGCAGCATGTGGAGGTTGTCGAAGATCGCAGCGGCTTCGGGGAACTGCTTGGCGAAATTCGGGGCAGCCTCCGGCATCATCGGCATGAAGCGCCACTCCACTGGCGGCCGACGTAGATAGCCGTGGTAGAAGGCGATCACTTTCGGCATCAGCTCCTGCTGCCGTTTGAGGTCGCCCAGGAGCTGGACGTCGTAGACGGCCGCTTGGAGCCAGTGATACGCCCAGATCTGGGTATTGAACTTGTCGAAGCGATCACGGAATGCCTTCGACTCGGGGAAGCTCCAGAGCGCTCCATGATGATCGAGCCGATGGGGTGTGATCGCTTCGGGCTTCTCGAGGTAGTCGGTGAGCAGCTTCCGGTATACCGCTTCCTTGTCCCTGACCTTATCGCTCGCGAACAAGTCATACAGGCTTCGATGGAAGATGTGGGCCCAGTCGAAGGTCTTCGCGACTTCCCACGCCATGCGGTCGAACGTCGGCGCGACCTGCTCCTCGTCTGGTGGCACCGCCGGCGAGCTGAAGATGAAATCCACGACCTCGAGGCGCGCTGTCTCGATTCGGTCTGGGTCCTGCGTTTTGAGCAGTGTCTCCGCGAGGTGGGCGTGACCGAAGTCGATGCCGTTGAACTCGCGATATAGCTGCGGCAAATCTCGCATCACCGCCCACTTCCACGGACCGCGCGGCTGCCAGCGGTGATCCCGCGTCGTCCATTGGCCGGTGAAGGCGTCGCCACGCGGTTCGGGATGCGGTCTGGTTCCGGCCATTTCCGGGTGCTCAGCCGTGCTGTGGACACCGACGTGGCCTGACAGCGAGTGCTGATACGCGATGACCGCCCAGCGGTCGTCGACAGAAAGGTCATCCTTGTACGCGGGCATCGCCGAATGTTTCGAGGCATATGGCTCGACGCGACCCCCCTCGCTCACGCGCCAGAACCAGTACGCCTCCGACATCTCGGCCACCATCGCCGCGTCGCGGAACGACGGCGGCTTCAGAGGCAGGCCAGCAGCCGCGGGACCGTCGCCAGCGCCCTGATCGCCGTGACATGCGACGCACTTGGCGGTGTAGATGCCCCGGCCGCGAGCAAGGGTGACGGGATCGGTCCAGATCGTGGCGGGCGCCTTCATGCTCGCGTATTCGGCTGGGACAGTGGCATGTACGTGCGCCTCTCTGGACTCGACGTGCGGGCTTTTCTCCTCCGGATCGTGCGCCGCAGTCGTCGTGGCCAGAAGTCCCGCGATGGTGCTCACAAAGACGGTCAACCTAATTCGACGGAGACCCTCTTTCGTCATGGCGCACTCTCATCCTCGAAGTGGCATCCAGGCTCGCATCCCGTGCGGACAGAGATGTCCGCCCTACCGAAGACTCGCTACGTGAGGATCGTGCGGCCTAGATCAGAAGTGCGGCGTGGAGCAGGAACAGAGGCGTCGATCTCGGCGGCGGTGCCACGACCGGATCGTGGACCACCCATGTCGTCGGCTCGAATCGCACGGCCGCCCACTCGGTCGCGGTCGTGCCAACGGGGAGTGGGTGCACGATCGGAGAGGGCGCCAATGCTTCGCACGAGCCGATGTGTGCCGTCTGATCGGTCCCGTCCGATTCGTCCCCGTGCTGGTGGGGTGTCGCTGTCGCGGCGTGAGCATGGAACGGGAGCACACACACGTGGCCGAGCAGCGTCGCAATGAGCAGCGTGAGCAGTGCCCAGCGCGTCGCCGAGGGCCGTCGTGGTGCAAGCGTCATGCGCGAAGCCTCACACGTCGCCGACGGCGTGTCAACACGAGCCCGGACGACGAGTGCCAACGCGTTTTAGAGCTTCGAGAGCTGGCCCGACAGAACGAGATTTACGAGAACGTTCCACTCACTCTTCTTCAGTACCGCGAGGTTACCGCCCTCTCCAATCCTGACTTCGTCGCCGACGATCTCGACTTCGGGGCATTCGGTGCATGCCGGGCAGAGCGACATCTTCACGGTCTTCATTTCTTCGTCCTCCCATTCGGTCGTCTGGTCTGTTCGATGTGAGGGCAGATGGCGACACGGCTTTTAGGCACGGCGCGCCAGCCATTCAACAAGCTGCGCAGACCCTCGCGAATCCGTTCCAGGTTTTGCAATTTGTGGCGGACCAACTGGCGGACGTGGGGACAGGGCGCGCGACCCGCCCGCTTGATGGCGACGATCTCCTTGATCTCGCCCAGGGTGAAGCCAAGCCCACGCGGCGCGACGGATGAAGCTCAGGACCTTCAGCGCTTCGCCGTCATAGATGCGATAGCCCGCGGTCGTGCGACGCGATGCTGGCAGGATGCCGGCGCTCTCGTAGACACGCAGCGCCTTTCGCGCGTCGTCGCGCCCCGCTTGGCCAACTCACTAATGTAGAGGCCGATACGTCCCATGACGAAAGCGTAAACCCGGCCCATCGGGGCCGGGTCAAGCGGGCATCACATGATTTTTCTCCAGCCTTCATCCACCCTTCATCCAGCCATATATCCACCCATTCACGAGCAGCGAATCCTGTCGCTTCCACCATCCAATCCATCGTCACATCCACCGTCACACCGGCGGGTAGAACGTGCGGCGGGACGGTTAAGATGGCAAGAGCAACGCTGTTTCGATGACACAGTTCCAGCCGACGATCGCCTCAGGTGAACCAGCCTTTATCCGGCGGCTGCCGGCGGGCGTTGAGTACACGCACATCAAGACGATCTTCCTGGACCTGCCGTCCGCTCTCACGACCCTTCTGTGGTTGACACCGTCGCAGGACAATCGCCTCGTCGCGGCTTTCAAGGGGCGAACCATCCGCGCGATCGATCGCGCGCTCCGACGACAGGAACAGGGTCAAAGCAACGGTCCAGGCTCGGCCGCCATCAGGCACGAACTCGTAAGCCTCTGCCTCCACGAGGCGAATCGCACTTCGTCACCACATCCGAAACGTAGGATTTCAGTAACACTCGCCTTTCCGCAGCGCTTCGATGAAGAACACCGACCACCAGGGCCGCCGGTGCAACACGTTCGGATCACCGTCACGAGCGCTGAGCCGCATTCACAGCGTAGAAGACGCGCCGTCAAGACACTGACCGTGCTCGAAGAGCGGATAATCGTGTCCGAGCCAGCCGCTTGGGATCCATCGATTCCCTTCATTGCCCCGGACGCCGTTGACCGCGCTGTGCTCGACCTGCTCCGGAAGCATTTCCCGCGTCTGCTGGGCATTCGAGTGAGCGCACGCTGGCGATCCAATTACCCGGCCGAGGGGTGGAAGCTGGTCACCCAGCACGTCGTTCCTCAGCTGTACGAGTATCTCCGGCCGTTCTACTCGGTGCGCCAGTATCGCCGCCCCGGGCGGGAGGGGCCGGGACAGTATCCGGCACGGCTGAGGCGAGACATCACCGAGATCGTTCGCTTCGAGCTGCCACACCTTGCGGGCCAGCTGACCGTCGCCCGCGTTACCGCAGCGATCCAGCGCTACACCGCACGGCAACATTCCATCCGACAGCAGACCAAGAGGAAGCGGCCAAAACAGTAACTTCGACTTCGGCCGCGAGCTTTGCTTGTCTGGGTGCGAGATGAGCACACGTCGCGTTCGCCGCGAGCTCGCATCACCACCGCCCGCCGCACCGTCGCTCGTTGACGCTTGGCTCGTGCCGCCCGATAATCCGCCCCAGCGCGTGGCGGACAAACGGAGGCAGACAATGCGTTTGTCCGCGCTGTTCGAGGAGTTTGGTCAGTTTCAGCGGGTCGAAAAGGAGGCGGCCCTTCGAAGTATCGAAACGTACCGGTGGTGCTTTGGAGATTTCGACGAATTCGCACGGAACAAGGTCGGAGGAACGGTGCTGATCAGCCACTTTACCGCAGAGTTGTGCCGAGCCTATCAGTACGACCTCAATGCTCGCGGACTCGCCACGAGCACGATCCGGCTGAGGTTGGCGACGCTCGGCAGCTTCGGCAAGTGGGCCGTACGGCGCGAGCGGCTCGAGAAGAACCCGCTCGACTTTCTCACAAGACCGCAGCGTAAGGAGCGCGTGCCTCGAGTCCCGCGCTGGGCCACGATCGAGCGGATCGTTGAACAAGCCACGGATCGACGGGAGCGGACCATTCTTGCGCTGATGGCGTACGGTGGCCTTCGACGATCGGAAGTCGTTGCTTTGAATGTGGGTGATGTTGCGGCCGACTTCGGCCTCACAAGGGTCAAAGGCAAAGGTGGCGACGAGAGCGGCGTGCCTCTGCCGAAGGTGGCGCTAGACATTCTCACCGACTACGTAAAGCACGAGCGAGCCGACGTCGGTGAGAACGATCCACTGTTCGTCGTCCGCTATCGCACCAAAGGCGGCGAATGGTGTGAACGCCGGATGGCCGATCACCGCATCTGGAAGCTCGTGAAGAGCGTCGGGAAGCGCGTCGGCGTGCGCCAGCTGCACCCGCACGCGTTTCGCCACGGCTGCGGAACAGAGCTGTTGAGGCGAACGAAAGGAAACCTGCGTGCTGTGCAGGCGCATCTGCGTCACACCGATATTCAGACGACGACGCGATACACACGACTGACGCAGACGGAGTTGAAGGAAGTCGTCGGAGTGTTCGACGGGACTAAAACTTAGGGGTTTCAATCCCGACACGGCGGGATTGAAATTCGCGGGGCAAAATCACCAAGAAAATTACCTTTGTGGCCCCAACGGGATTCGAACCCGTGTTTGAATCGCGCCGCGCTTTCGCCAGCGTTGTCGCTCATTTCGGGTGTGTTTAGCACATAGGAGACCGGCCGCTCCTCGAACGCGCAGTCATCGTCGGGCGTG
>Ga0075436_100000499_pt1 | contig 25388 bp, 29 predicted proteins | sample RhiMethybrSRZTD5_FD_75303 | JGI IMG/M metagenome (GOLD analysis project Ga0075436, IMG submission 75303) | Populus rhizosphere microbial communities from Tennessee, USA - Rhizosphere MetaG P. TD hybrid SRZTD5 | ecosystem: Host-associated > Plants > Roots > Rhizosphere > Soil | place: USA...
CCGGTCTCCTGCAGGATCTGGCGCGAGATGCGGTTCATCTTGTTGATGGTCTCGATCATGTGCACCGGGATGCGGATGGTGCGCGCCTGGTCGGCGATCGAGCGCGTGATCGCCTGCCGGATCCACCACGTGGCATAGGTCGAGAATTTGTAGCCGCGGCGGTACTCGAACTTGTCGACCGCCTTCATCAGGCCGATGTTGCCCTCCTGGATGAGGTCGAGGAACTGCAGGCCGCGGTTGGTGTACTTCTTCGCAATCGAGATCACGAGGCGCAGGTTCGCCTCGGTCATCTCGCGCTTCGCACGGCGGGCCTTCGCCTCGCCGGTCGACATCTGCTTGTTGATCTCCTTCAGATCGCGGATCGGGATGCCGATCTTCTGCTGCACGCCCTGGATCTTGGAGAGGAGCTCCAGGATCGAGGGCTCCACGCGCACGAGCGACTCACTCCAGGGATTGCCGGCGTTCAGCTCGCCCGAGAGCCAGCGCTTCGAGCCCTCGGTACCGGCAAACACCTTGATGAAGTGCTGGCGCGGCATCTGCGCCTTCTCGACCGCGATGTCGTGGATCTCGCGCTCGTGCCGGCGGATCTCGTCCACCAGGCTCCTCACGCTGTCCGACAGGCGCTCCACCGTGCGCGCGGTAAAGCGGATGGTCATCAGCTCGTTCGAGATCTGGTCGCGCACGCGCAGGTAGTCCTTGTCCTTAGACCCCTTGATCTCGAGCGCCTTCAGCATCTTCTCGTAGAGACGGCGGATGCGGCCGAACTTCTCGAGCGACTCGCCCTTGAGCTTCAGCATGCTCGCCGATTGCGCCGCCTCGGCGGCTTCCTCGTCCTCCTCGCCCTCTTCTTCCTCGATCTGCGCTTCCTCGTCCTCGGGCGTTTCGGCCTTGCGCGGATTAAAGTCGTCCTTGGCGTTCGGATCGATCAGGCCATCGACCACTTCGTCGATGCGCATCTCGTCTTTCTCGACCTTGTCGGCAAGGTCGAGGATGTCGCGCACGGTCGTGGGGCAGGCGCTGATCGCCTGGATCATGTGGCGCAGTCCATCCTCGATGCGCTTCGCGATCTCGATCTCGCCTTCGCGCGTGAGAAGCTCGACCGAGCCCATCTCGCGCATGTACATGCGCACGGGGTCGGTGGTGCGGCCGAACTCGGAGTCGACGGTGGAGAGGGCGGCTTCCGCCTGCTCCTCCACATCCTCGTCGGGCTGGGCGACCGGCGTGCCCTCGGCAGCAATGAGGAGCTGCTCCTGGTCGGGCGCCTGGTCGTAGACCTGGATCCCCATGTCGCCGAACGTGGAGATGATGGCTTCGATCTGCTCCGCATCGACGAGGTCGTCGGGCAGGTGGTCGTTGATCTCGGAATAGGTGAGGAAGCCGCGCTCCTTGCCGAGCTTGATCAGGTTCTTGAGTCGCGTGCGGCGCGTCTCGGCGTCCTCCTTGGGCGTCTCTGCCGGGATGAGCCATTCGTCCTTACGCCCGCGCCGGCCGCCGCGGCCGCGCTTGCCCTTGACCTTGACCTCGGCGACCTTGGCTTCGAGGAGCTCGAGCGCCTGCTTCGCGCTCTTGATCTGCGCCTTCGGCGCCTTCGCGCCCTTCTCATCGGGCTTGAGTGCCGCCGGCTTGGCCGGCGCGCCCTTTGCAGAAGGCGCGAGCTTGCGCGCGCGCTCCTGCTTGTGACGTACGAGTTTCTTGTGCGGACGCGCCTTGGGGGCGTGGCGCTTGAGGCGCGTGTCTACCCGCGCCTTTTTCTTGGCTGCCTGTGCTTTCCTGACCTTGGTTTTGCGCTTCACCTGCGCCATTCGTCCCCCGACTTAGAGCCGTGCCGACCGCGGAAAAAAGAACCGCGCATTATAGTTGACCGCTCAAGGGCTTGGAAGTGCCCCCTGGAGTCTTTTGTAGGCGAGATTCTTTTCCTGGAACGCCCGTAGATCCTCCTTCGAGTTGAGGCCGCGGCCGCGCAGCTCGTCGAGCTCCTTCCTGCGCCGCGCGAGGTCCAGCTTTACGAGCGCTTCGCTGAATTCGGTTTCCGCCTCTTCGGCGCTGAACCGGATGTCTTCCGCATATTTATGGGCGCGCAGCACGATCTCAAGGGAGGCGCTGCCCTGCAGCCGGTCGAGGACAAGCCCGAGCGAAGGCTCGTCCTCGAAGTCCCGGCAGGCGTCGCGGATGGCGAGCAGGGCGCGCGACTCCGGCCGCTCGGCCCGCATGAGATCCGCGTCGATGTGCTCCACGAGTCGCAAGTTGCAAAGCAGGCTGTAGAGCAAGCTCCATTCCGGCGTGTCCGGCGCGCGGTAGCTCGAGCGCGATGGTGCCGGACGTAAATAGCGCGACCGTTGCGGCAGCTCGAGCAGCCGATCGAGCTCGCCTTCGGCGAGGCGCGCGAGCTGGGCGAGCTCGTTGATGAGCTGCAGTCGCAGCGCCGGCGCCGTCAGCTTCTGCACGTGCGGCTTCGCGATCGATACCAGGCGGGCGCGACCCTCGGCGCTCGCGAGATCGCATTCGGCGCGCAACTGCGCGACCAGGAACTGGGTAAGCGTCTCGGCTTCGCGCAGCTTGCGCTCGAAGCCCTCCTTGCCATGACGGCGCACGAAGGTATCCGGATCCTCGCCTTCGGGCAGGAATAGGAAGCGGATCGGCTTGTGGTCGGGCGCAAGCGGCAGGCTCACTTCGAGCGCGCGCCAGGCCGCCTTGCGGCCCGCCGCGTCGCCGTCGAAGCAAAAGACGAGTTCGTCCGCCAGGCGAAGGAGCTTGGACACATGCACCGGCGTCGTCGCGGTGCCGAGCGTGGCGACCGCATTGCCCACGTCATGCTGGGCAAGCGCGACGACATCCATGTAGCCCTCGACGACGAGCACGCGGCCCTGCGCGCGGATCGCGTCGCGGGCGTGGACGAGGCCGTAGAGCTCGCGCCCTTTCTCGAACAACGGGGTTTCCGGCGAGTTGAGGTACTTGGGCTCGCCCTCGCCGAGCACGCGCCCGCCGAAGGCAATGACGGCGCCGCGCGCGCTGAAAATCGGGAACATGATCCGATCGCGGAAGCGGTCGTAGCGCTTGCCCTCGTTCTCGATCACGAGGCCCGCCTCGACAAGCGCCGGGTCGTCGTACCGTGCGAAAGCGCCTTTGAGCCCCTGCCAGTCATCCGGGGCAAAGCCGATGCGAAAGCGCGCGGCGATCTCGCCGGTGAGGCCGCGACCCTTGAGGTATTCGATGGCGCGCGGCGACTTCTTCAACTCCGCGCGATAGAAGTCCATCGCCTTGTCCATCAGGCCGTAGAGATCGGTCTCGCGCTCCTTGCGCGCCGATTCCTGCGGCGTCGGCGGCCGCGCATCCGGCACCTGCATGCCGGCCGAGGCGGCGAGCTCCTTCACGGCATCGACATAGCCGAGTGCCGAGTACGCCATGAGGAAGCCGATGGCGTTGCCATGCGCGCCGCAGCCGAAGCAGTGATAGAACTGCTTCGCCGGGCTCACGCTGAACGACGGGGTCTTCTCGTTATGGAAAGGGCACAGCCCGAGGTAGTTCGCCCCGCCCTTCTTGAGCTGCACGTAGCGCGAAACGACGTCGACGATATCGACGCGGTTCAGCAGGTCCTGCTTGAATGAATCCGGAATCACTTATCGGGACCGACCGCATTTTCCCGCGGAAAACGTGGTCTGTCCCTGATTTTTTAGGCGCCGAGGCGCGCCTTCACGAGCGCCGAGACTTTGCCCATGTCGGCCTTGCCGGCGAGCCGGGACTTGAGCGCGCCCATCACCTTGCCCATGTCCTTCGCGCTGCTCGCGCCGGTGGCCGAAATGACCGAATCGATTTCCCTCTGGATCTCCGCATCGCCTATCTGGGCCGGCAGGTAGGCCGAGAGCACCTGCAGCTCGGCCTTCTCGGCGTCCGCGAGGTCCTTGCGCCCGCCCTTTTCGAACTGGACGATCGACTCGCGCCGCTGCTTGATCATTTTTTCGATGACACCGACGACCGCGGCATCGTCGAGCTCGATGCGCTCGTCGACTTCGCGCTGCTTGATCGCCGCGAGGATGAGGCGAATGCTCGACAGCCGCGGCGCATCCTTCGCCCGCATGGCGGCCTTCATGTCCTCGTTGATTTGAGCTTTTAGGGGGATGCTAGTACAGCTTCTGCGGCAGCATCTGGCTGCGCAGGCGCTTGTGATGGCGCTTCACCGCGGCGGCGAGCTTGCGCTTGCGCTCGGCGGTCGGCTTTTCGTAGTACTCCCGGGAACGCAGCTCCGTGAGAAGGCCGGTCTTCTCTACCGTGCGCTTGAAGCGCCGCATGGCGACTTCAAACGGCTCGTTTTCCTTGACTCGTACTGTCGGCATCCAATCCTCGGCTCGTAGGGGGGCTGAATTGTATCAAAATCAGTCGCATGCTCGTCCTCGGAATCGAGACGTCCTGCGATGAAACGGGCATCGCGCTGTACGACGGCGGCGCGGCCCGGCTGCTCGCGCACGCTGTCCATTCCCAGGTCGCCATGCATGAAGCGTACGGCGGCGTGGTGCCCGAGCTCGCCTCGCGCGATCACATCCAGCGCCTCGTGCCGCTCACGCGCCTCGTGCTCGAGCGCGCCGGCCGGCGCATGGACGAGCTCGGTGCCATCGGCTACACGGAAGGCCCGGGGCTCGCGGGCGCGCTTCTCGTGGGCGCGTCCTACGCGCACGCGCTCGGCGAGTCGCTCGGCATCCCGGTGCTCGGCATCCACCATCTGGAGGGCCACCTGCTGTCGCCGCTTCTGTCGGCCCGGCGGCCGCAGTTTCCCTTCGTCGCGCTGCTCGTGTCCGGTGGCCACACGCAGCTCATGCGAGTCGACGGCGTCGGGCAATACCGGCTCCTGGGCGAGACGCAGGACGACGCCGCCGGCGAGGCCTTCGACAAGACGGCCAAGCTTCTCGGCCTCGGCTACCCGGGCGGTCCGGCGTTGTCGGCGCTCGCCGAGCGCGGTGCCCCCGGACGCTATTCGCTGCCGCGGCCGATGCTCGGAAGCGGCGATCTCGACTTCAGCTTCTCGGGCCTCAAGACCGCCGTGCTCCTTCTCGTGCGCAACGCCGATGCGCACGCGCACGCCGACATTGCGCGCGCGTTCGTCGACGCGGTCGTCGAAGTGCTGGTGGCGAAGTGCATGCGCGCGCTCGAGGCAAGCGGCCTCACGCGGCTCGTCGTCGCCGGAGGCGTCGGCGCGAACAAGCAATTGCGCGCCGCGCTCGATGCCCAGGCCGCGCCGCGCGGCTTCGATGTGTTCTACCCTGAAGCGGAGCTTTGCACCGATAACGGCGCCATGATCGCTTTCGCCGCCGCGCAACGGCTCGTGCCCGGCGCCGTCAACGACGCGCACGCGTTCAGCGTCAAGCCGCGCTGGCCACTCTAGGCCTTGTTGCCGCCGATGCGCGACTCGGTGCCGGCCATCAGGCGAGCGATATTGCCGCGATGCCGCCACATGAGCAGCGCCGCCATCACCAGCACGCACGCGAAATAGGCATCGAAGCCAAGGAGCAGTGCGGTAAAAAACGGCGCAAACGCCGCGGCGACGAGCGCGGCGAGAGACGAATAGCGCAGGAAGGCGGCGATGATGATCCAGGTCGCGAGCGTGCCCAGGCCAATGCGCCAATCGATCGCGAACAGCACGCCCGCGGCGGTCGCCACGCCTTTGCCGCCCTGGAAGCGGTGATACGCCGGAAAGAGATGACCGAGGAACACGGCGAGCGCCGCATAAGGCGCGGCGTCCGGCACATAACGCTGTGCGAGCCACACCGCCAGCCAGCCCTTGGCGGCATCGCCCGCGAGCGTGAGGACGGCGGCGGACCGGCGTCCGGTGCGCAGCACGTTCGTCGCACCAGGGTTCTTCGAGCCGTAGCTGCGCGGATCGGGCAGGCCCATCGCGCGGCTCACCACGATCGCGAAGGAAATGGAGCCGATCAGGTACGCAACGATCGCAGCAAGGGCGATGGACATCGCGGCGATTCTATAGAATCGACCGCGCGATGGACGCGATCATCATCCGGGACCTGCGCGTGGAGGCGCTGATCGGCATCCATCGCCGCGAGCGGCACGTGATGCAGACGCTCTCCCTCGATCTCGATATCGGCCTGCCCGGCACGGCGGTGTTCGAGAGCGACAAGGTCGCCGACACCATCGACTACGAGCAGGTCGCGCTTCGCATCCGCGCGCTCGCCGGAGCGCAGCACTATCGGCTGGTCGAGACCTTTGCCGACCGCGTCGCCGCCTTTCTCACCGGCGAGTTCCAAGCGCCCTGGGTGAGGATCAGCGTGGCGAAGATCGGCATCCTGCCCAACGCCAAGTTCGTCGGCGTTACGATCGAGCGCGGCCAGCGCTCCTAGCCGCGAGGATGGTGCTTGGCGTGCAGCTGCTTGAGCCGCTCGCGCGCCACGTGCGTGTAGATCTGCGTCGTCGAGATGTCCGCATGCCCGAGGAGCATCTGCACCACGCGCAAATCCGCGCCATGGTTGATGAGATGCGTGGCGAACGCATGGCGCAGCACATGCGGCGAGAGCGCCTTGCCGGGAATCGCGCGCACGCCGTAGCGGCGCACGAGGTGCCAGAACGCCTGCCGCGTCATGGCGGCGCCGCGCGCCGTGATGAAGAGCGCCTCGGAGTCGCGCCGGCCTTTGAGCGCCGGGCGCGCCTCTTTCAGATAGCGCTCGATCCAGTGCACCGCCTCCTCGCCGAGCGGGACGAGCCGCTCCTTCGACCCCTTGCCGAGCACGCGCACGACGCCGGCGTCGAGATTCGCCGCGTGCGTCTTGAGCGTGACGAGCTCCGATACCCGCAGCCCGGTCGCATACAGCGTCTCGAGCATCGCGCGATCGCGTAGTCCCATCGGCGTGCCGAGCGCCGGCGCGGCGAGCAGTGCCTCGACATCGTCCTCGGAGAGCGTTTTCGGGAAGCGTGAGCCGCGCTTGGGCGGATCCAGCCTGAGCGTCGGATCGGCCCCGACCAGCCGCTCGCGCACGCAATACTGGAAGAAGCGCTTCAGGCTCGAGACGCGCCGCGCGGCGCTGGAGGCGCGGCCGCGCTTGGCGGCCAGAAATGCGAACAGCCGGCTTTCATCGGCGGAGCGCAAATCGCCGCCGAGGAAAGCCTGGAGCTGCTGCAGGTCCGCCCGGTAGGCAGCGATGGTGTTCTGCGCGAGCCCGTCCTCGAGCCACAGCGCGTCGCAGAACGCGTCTAAGGCGTCAGCTCGAACGCGTCCGCGCCGCATTCGTGCGCAAGCAGCCAGCGCTTCGCCTCGAGGAGATAGCCGCTCGTCGCGTGCGCGAAGCCGCCGATGCCGTAGGCGGCGACCACCCGATGGCAGGGAATCACGATCGGCAGCCGGTTGTCGCCGCACGCCTGCCCGATCGCCCGCGCGTCAACACCGAGGCGCCGCGCGAGCTCGCCGTAAGTCAGCGTCTTGCCCCGCGGGATCTCGCACAGTGCATGCCACAGGCGCCGCTGAAACTCGCTGCCTTCGACGAGCAGCGGCAGATCGAACACCGTGTTGGGATCATCGCGATACGCCTCGAGCTGCCGCGCCGCCCGCTTGGCGAGCGCATTGGCGGCCGGACGGGTCGCAACGCTCGGCGGCAGATAGCAGATCTCGGCCACGCGCTCATCGCGCGTACGCAGCGCGACCTTCATGCGGGGGAACTCCAGGATGGCGTCGTATTGGGTCATTCAGCGCACTGTAATCGCGATCGCGGCCATATTCATCCCGTTTGTTGCGCGAGCTTCTCGATCTGCGCGAGGAGCTCATCGGGGATTTCGATGCCCTGCGCGCGTGCGCTTTTCTCGGCGGCGAAGCGCCGTGCGCCGGGGAGCCGCACTTCCGGGTCGGCGAGCATGGTGCTCACCACCGTCTCGACACGCTCCAAGTACTTGTCCACGCCGGCGAGCGCTCCCGGATCGATGGCGATGAACGCCTGGCCGATGCGCGGGCGGTTGCCTTCCTCGGAGAAGAAGGAATCGGCTTCCGGGCCGATCGCCGCGCCGGTGAGCGAAGCACAGATCAGCTCGAACATGAGCGCGAGCATCGCGCCTTTCACGCCGCCGATCGGGAAGAGGCTGCCGTGCTCGATCGCTTCCTTCGGATCGGTGGTCGGTTTGCCGTGCCGGTCGAGCGCCCAGCCCTCGGGAATGCGCTCGCCCTTGCGCATCGCCATCATGATGCGGCCGCGCACCACCGTCGTCAGCGCCAGGTCGATGACGAGCGGCTGTGCCTCGCGGCGCGGGAAGACCGCGGCGACGGGATTGGTGCCGAAAAGCGGTTTCTTGCCGCCCCAGGCCGGGATCGCCGCCGGCGAATTGGTGAAGGCAAAGCCAACGAGCCCCGCCTCGGCCACCGGCGCGAGATGGATGCCGAGCACCCCCACGTGCGCGCTGTTGCGAATGCCGGCGAAGCCGATGCCGTTGCGCCGCGCGCGCTGGATCACTTCCTCGACCGCCCGCTGCGCGCTGACATAGGGCAGGCCATCGGCATTGTCGAGCAGGCACACGGCGCCGCGATCGGCGATGAGGCGCGGCTCGGCGGCGCCATCCGCGCGACCCTTGCGCAGCATCCCGCAATAGAACGGCACGCGCGACATGCCGTGCGTCGCGAGCCCTTGCTCTTCGGCGGCGACCAAGTGCCGTGCCGTCGCCTGCGCCATGCGCGGGTTCGCACCGGCGCGCTCGAGCGCCGTCACGGCAAGTTGAAACAACGCTTGCGTATCCTTCTTCACCGCGCGGATTCTATCCGCCCCCTCAGAGGAGTGTTCCATGGGCAAGATGATCGAACTCAAGGCCGCCGACGGCCATGTCCTTTCCGCCTACCGCGCCGATCCGTCCGGCAAGCCGCGCGGCGGCATTGTCGTGATCCAGGAGATCTTCGGCGTCAACAGCCACATCAAGAATGTCGCGGACGGCTTCGCGGGCGACGGCTACCTCGCCATCGCGCCGGCGATGTTCGACCGCGTGCAGAAAGGTTTCGATGTCGGCTACTCGCCCGACGACATCGCCAAGGGCCGCGACGTGCGCGCCAAGGTCACGACCGACATGGCCATGCAGGACGCCCAAGCCGCGGTGAAGGAAGCGGCGAAGGCCGGCAAGGTCGGCATCGTCGGCTACTGCTGGGGCGGCTTCGTCGCCTGGATGGCGGCGAGCAAGGTGTCAGGACTCGCCTGCTCGGTGCCCTATTACGGCGGCGGCATTCTCGACAACACCGATGCCGCGCCGAAGGTGCCGCTCATGGGCCATTTCGGCGACAAGGACCAGCACATCCCGGTCGCCGGCGTGAAGAAGCTCGCCGAGAAATATCCGCAGCACCAGATCTTCATCTACGCTGCGGACCACGGCTTCAACTGCGACCAGCGCGGCTCCTACAACGCGCCGGCGGCGAAGCAGGCGCGCGAGCGCACGCTAGCGTTCTTCCGGAAGCACGTCGGCTGAGTCACCCAGAAGCGCCCGCCTGAAGCGCGCCTTGAGCAGCACGCCGTCGGGCGGCGGCAGCACGAGCGGCAGCTTCTCGTCGAGCACTTTGACGGCGGCGAAGCTCGGTCCGGGCGTGCGGTAGACGAGCTCGCGCACCGCGCCGACGTCGGCCGTCGCGGTGATCGCATGCTTGAACTTGCAGCCGCTCGCCACGGCTGCCAAGTCAATGCCCCAGGCGGTGTGCGTGCGCTGCATGCCGGTCTCGCCGTATCGTTCGTTGTCGATCACGACGACTGCGAGGTTCGCGGGCTGCTGCACGCCGATGGTCGCGAGCGACCCGAGGCCCATCAGCATCTCGCCGTCGCCGGTGACGACGAGGACCCGGCGCCGCGGCTGCGCGAGCGCGAGGCCGAGCCCGATCATCGCCGCCTGCCCCATCGCGCCCCACATCGGGAAGCTGAGTGGCGAGTCGCCCGCTGCGGTGATATCCCACGCGGTCGAGCCGAGGCCGGCGACGACGAGCAGGTCGCCTCTGTCGCGCAGTAGCTCCGCTACCACCTCGCGGCGATGCAGCTTCACTGGTTCGCCTGCTCCTGAAAGCTCTTGATGCCGATCACGCGCTGCGCAACGAGCACGGCCTCGGCGCCTTGCGCTTCGAACGCGAGGCGCAGCGCCGTGTGCACGTGCGCCGCCACGGTTTGCGCCTCGCCGGCCTGGCGCACCGCGACGCCCATCGTCTCCAGCACGCGCGCCGTCGTCTGCCCCATCGGCACCTGCCACGGATTGAACTCGCCCTGCTCACCGCGCATGGTGATGATCATGACGAGCGGGAAGCGGCATACCTTCACCATGCCGAGCACGTTGACGAGATTGCCGACGCCGCTCGACTGCATGAGAAGCACGGTTTTCTCGCCGCCGAGCCAGGCGCCCGCCGCGAGCCCGATCCCCTCTTCCTCCGTCGTGAGCGGCACGGCGCGCATGTTCTTGTCCGCCTGACAGAGCTCGATCAGCCGCTTGTGCCCGGCGTCGGGAACGTAGCCGACGACGCGCACGCCGGCGGCGACGAGCTCGCGATGGACTTCAGCCGGCCAGTCAGGCTGCATGCTTGAGCAGCGATTGCCCCGGGCGCACGCGCGTGAAGGCGACCGGCTTCATCGTCACCGTGCCGTCGGCGCGAATGCTGGTGTACGCGGACGCTTCCAATGCACCGGTCTGCGGGAAATCCTCGCGATAGTGCGCGCCGCGCGACTCCTGCCTCGCGAGCGCGGCCCGCGCGATGGCACGGCTCACCTCCACCAGGCTCTTGAGGTTGAGCCAGTCGTGCCAGCTCAAGTTGAAGGCGCGCGTCGTATCACCGACGCCGGTGCGCTCGAGCGCGGCATCGATGGCCTCGAGCTCGCCCAGGGCCTGCGTCAGTCCGCGCCCCTCGCGCAGGACGCCGACGCGCTCCCACATCGTTTCGTACAGCTGCTCCCGCAGCGCCTCCAGATCACCATGGGGTGCTGCGAAGGGCTGCTCGCATCGAGCGATCGCTTCGTCGATCGCGCGTCGATCGGGATCACGATGGCGTTCGTTGCGGATCCACGCCGCCATGCTATCGCCCGCCACGGCGCCGAAGACGGTGGAATTGGCCACGCCATTGCCACCGAGCCGATTCGCGCCGTGTACTCCGCCGGAATCCTCGCCGGCGACGAAAAGGCCGTGCAGCGCGCTCGTGCAGTCGGCGGCGAATTCGACGCCACCCATCATGTAATGCGCAGTCGGCACGACCTCGACCAGGCCGCCCGCGAGGTCGAAGCCGCAATCGGCGCAGCGCTCCACCATGCCCTTGAATTCTTTGCGCACGCGCTCGGCACCGAGATGCGCCATGGAGATATAGAGACCGCCGTGCGGCGTCGTGTTCCCCTTGCGCATCTCGCTGAACATGGCGCGCGAGACGACGTCGCGCGTCGCGCGCTCGGCCTTCGCGTCGTAGCCGGGCATGAATCGCTCTTTATTTCCACCGAGGAGGAAACCTCCGGAACCGCGCAAGCCTTCCTCGAGCACGGTGCCGGTCATGCGCGTATGCGTGCCGGCGAGGAGCCCCGTCGGATGGAACTGCACCATCTCCATGTCGCGCAGCGCGAGGCCCGCGCGCAGCGCCATCGCGAGGCCGTCGCAGGTTTTATCGCCGGAGGGCGTGTGATAGCGATACATCGTCGGCCCGCCGCCGGTGGCGAGCAGCACCGCCTTTGTGCGCACGAAGACGTATTCGCCGGTGCGCATGTCGATGAAGAGCACGCCCGCTATTGCATCTCCAGCGGGCGTCTTGACAAGCTCAACGGCGCGATGCTCTTCCAGCCGCTGGATGCGCCGCGCCCACACCTGCTCGGCTAGCCGGTTAATGATCTCGATGCCGGTGAGGTCGCCCTTGTGAACCGTGCGGTCGAACGTTTGTCCGGCGAAGGCTTTCTGATGCACGGTGCCGTCCGGATTGCGGTCGAAGAAGCAGCCGAGCTCGTTCTCTAGCTCGTGGATGCGCTCGATGGCGAGCGTCACCAGCTTCCAAGCGAGCTCCTGATCCGGGAGCCACTTGCCGCCCTCGATGGTGTCCATGAAGTGGCGCTCGACCGAGTCCTCTTTCGCGAGGGCGACGTTGTAGCCGCCCTGCACCATGCGCGTGCAGCCGCACTTGCCGAGCAGGCCTTTCACCGCAACGGTGATCGAAGCATCGGGCGCGGCCTTGTGCGCGTGCAGCGCGGCAAAGAGACCCGCGCCGCCCGCGCCCAGGATCAGGATGTCACTGTCGCGGGTGGACGGAACCATTGCAGGCCGAGGACAAGCACGACCAGCACGAAGCCGATGATGTCGGCGATGCCGGCGGGATAGACGAGCAGGAATCCGGCGGCGATGAGCATCAGGCGCTCATACGTCGTCGTGCGGCGGAAGAGCCAGCCTTGCAGGCCACCGGCAAGCGCCACGATGCCGACCGCGGCGGTGATGGTGACGAGCGCGATGGACGGCCAGTTGGCGTTGCCGAGCGTCTTGAACGAGCCGGTGAGCAGCAGTCCCGTGCCGCTCGGGTCGAGCACGAACATGAACGGCACGAGGAACGCCGGCGTCGTGTACTTCCAGCACTGCAGCGTGGTCTTGTACGGGTCGCCGCCGGTGATCGCGGCGGCGGCGAAGGGCGACAGCGCCGTCGGCGGCGAAACTTCCGAGAGCACCGCGTAGTAGAAGATGAACATGTGCGCCGCGAAATCCGGCACGCCGAGCTGGATCAGCGCAGGCGCCGCGATCACCGCGCAGATGATGTAGCTCGCGGTAACCGGGACCGCGAGGCCGACGATCCAGACGATGAGCGACGTGTAGATCGCCGTGAGCAGCAGCGAGCCGCCGGCATATTGCAGCACGATGGAGCTGAACTTGAGCCCGAGGCCGGTGAGCGTGACCACGCCGACGATGATGCCGGCGCCGGCGCAGGTCGAGGCCACGTTCAGCACGCCGAGCGAGCCGCCCGCCAGTGCTTTCACCAACCCGGAGTTCCACAACCCGCGGCCGACGGGCGCCTTGCCTTTGAAGACGTCCCAGGAGATGAGCGCCGTGTCGGGCCGCAGGAAGCTCGTGAGCGCGGAGACGACCGTGGCCCAGAACACGGACAGCACCGGCGAATAGCCCCACAGCATGAAAACCACAATCGAGACGAGGGAGAGGAAGTGGAACCAATACCGTTTGGCCAGGTTCCACGCCGTCTCGACCCGCTCGAAGGTCACGTCTTTCATGCCGAATTTGCGCACATCGATTTCCACCATCGCGAAGAGCGCGAGGTAATACAGGCAGGTGGGAATCGTCGCCATGAGGATGACGTCGAGGTACGAAATCTTCAGGAACTCGGCGATGAGGAACGCGGCCGCGCCGAGCACGGGCGGCGAGATGATCGCGCCGAGGCCGCCGGCGGAGAGAAGGCCGCCGGCTTCGTTCTTGCCGTACCCGACCTTCGCGAGCATCGGGTAAGCGACGGACGCCAGGGTCACGGTAGTCGCGACGCCGGAGCCGGAGGGCCCGCCGAGGAGGAAGGAAGCGAGCACGACGGTGCGTCCCGCGCCGGTCGGCTTGCCGCCCATCGCGGAGAACGAGAAGTCGATATAGAACTTGCCGGCGCCGGAGTACTGCAGGAATGCGCCGAAAATGGTGAAGAGGATGATGAGCGAGGAAGAAACGTCCACCGCGACGCCGAAGATGCCTTCGAGCGTCATGTACATATGGCCGACGAGGCGCGGGATCTCGTAGCCCTTGTGCGTCCACGGCGGCGGCAGATAAGGACCGAAGAACGCGTAGAGCAGGAAGCAGAACGTGATGACCGGCATGATCCAGCCGGTCGCGCGGCGCATCGCCTCGAGCACGAGCACGATGAGCGCCACACCGAAAAAGATGTCCCAATCGTTCGGCGTGATCGAGCGGTCGAAGAAGTCGTCGCCCTGGCTGATCAGCCACGCGCATACCGCGACGCCGAGCAGCGCGAGCGCCCAGTCCCACGGCATCACGCGGTGCCGGAAGCGACGCGATAGCGGGAAAATCAGGAACGTGAGGAAGAGGACGAAGGCGACGTGCGTCGCGCGCAGCACCTCGGTGCGCACGATCTCGTAGGAGGCGTAGAGGTGGAAGAGCGACATCACGACCGCGACGGCGGTGATGAACGCCGCCATCGCACCCGTGAACTTGTTCTGTACGCCCTCCTCTTCCTCGATCAGCTCCTCGGCGCGCTTGAGCGCGTCCTCGCTGATCGCGGCGTCGGGCTGATGGATTCGGGCGATCTCTTCAGCCATGGCGTTAAGCGGGACAGACCCTTGCAGTCGGTCCCCGTCTAAGAGGCTATTTGAGCTTGATGCCCTGCTCGGCGAAGTACTTCACCGCGCCCGGATGCCACGGAATGGGCGAAGCGCTGGTCTTCTGGTTCTCGAGCTTGATGTTCTCGGCTTCCTTGTGCGTGCGCACCAGGTCGTCCTTGTGGTCGAACACCGCCTTGACGATGCTGTAGGCCGTCTTGTCGTCCATTTTCTCGTGCGCAACGAGCAGATTGTTGACCGTGGCAATGTGGTTGTCTTTGTCCATGCCGTGATAGACGTCCTTCGGGATGACGTCGGCGACATAGAGCTCGCCGTATTTCTTGTTCATCGGCGGGACGAGGTTGGCGTGGTCGATCATCTTGATCTTCACGCCCGGCGTGTTGGCGAGGTCGGTGACCGCGGCGGTCGGCAGGCCGCCCACCCAGAAGAAGGCGTCGATCTTGCGGTCCTTGATCGCGTTCACCGACTCGGCAACGCCGAGGCGCTCGCGCTTGAGATCGCGATCCTTGTCGAGACCGGCCGCCTCGATGACACGAAAGGCCATCACCTCGGTCGCGCTGCCGCCCGAGCCGGTCGAGACGCGTTTGCCCTTGAGGTCCTTCATGGTGTTGATGCCGGTGCCTTCGACCGTCACGACGTGCATGCGGTTCGGATACATCACGAGCAGCGTGCGCACCGGCACGGCGTGACCCTTGAACTTGTCGTCGCCCTTGTACGCGTCGAGCGTCGCGTCGGCCATCGTCATGCCGATATAGGGCTTGCCGGTATTGATGAGCTGCAGATTCGCGACCGAGCCGCCGGTCACTTCGGCCGTCGCCTGGATGCCCGGCACATACTTGGAGAGCACAGCCGCCATTGCGCCGCCGAGCGGGTAATACACGCCGCCGGTGCCGCCGGTCGCGATCGAGATGTTCTGCGCGTGGGCGAGCGCCGCAAATGCGAATAGCGCGAGCGCTCGGATGATGAGCCGCATGCCTTTCTCCTCGGGGTTAGTCGCCGCCGATTTTAACGCCAAGTTTGGCGAGCGCTGACTCGCGGCGCGCGCGCGCCGCCTCGTTCACCTGCGCATAAATGCTGCCACCATGGCTGTCCATGGCGACGACGAGCGGCCCGAAGCCACGCACGCGGAATTTCCACAGCGACTCCGGATTGAGATCGTCCATGTCGAGGTCCTCGATCGCCTCGACCCAGGTCGTCTCGAGCGCCGCGGTGCCGCCGATGATGGCGAGGTAGGCCCCGCCGATTTCCTTGAACGAATTGAGCGAGCCCTCGCGCATACCGCCTTTGCCGATCACGAGGCGCACGCCGTATTGCTGCATCAGCGGGCGCGTGAAACGCTCCATGCGATCGCTCGTCGTCGTGCCGATGCACACCGGCGCATAACCCGTGGGATGCGCCGCCGACTTCTCGACCTTGCGCACATTGGGCGCGGTATGGATCACCGCGTGCCCCGATAAATCGAAGCGCGCCTTACGGCCCCGATCGAACATGTGGATCAGCGTCGCATCGCGCAAGCCGAAGAGCGTGCCGTTCAGCGTGACCGTGTCTTCCACGCGCAGCTTGCGCACGGCGTCCTCGCTGATCGGCATCGTGAGATCGTGGTGCGCCATTACGCCCCGAGCAGGGACTTCTTGAGGTCGTCCTGCACCGGCTTGTCGCCAAGCCAGATGCGCAGCAGCGCGCGATAGAAATCCTCGCCCGCGATCGGCCTGCCGGCCGGCTTGCCGTCGACGAGGATCTGCGTGCCGCTCCCCGTCCAGTCGAGCGCGATCACCATGCCCCTTTTCGCTTCCTTGACCTCGGCCATGATCGCGGTGAGCTCCTGCACCCGCGGCTCGAGCGCTTTGTATTCCGTCTCTGCGGTATTCGCGCGCAGGCCCTCCACCAGTGCCTCGCTGAAGGTGTCGGCGCCGACATCGCGCAGCATGTGGATGGCGGCGCGCTTCGGGCCGGCAAGCGCGACGATGGCCGCCGCGTCGCTTTTCTTCTCCGGCAGATAAAGGCCGATCACATAGACATTGAAGAAGAGCCGCTTGCGCAGCCCCGCGCCGTTCAGCACGAGCTCGCGCGACTCGACCTGCGTCTTGTCGTCGAGCTTCACCCCGGCGACCTCGGCCGCACTCGCGTTGATGGCAGCGAGCGCCAGCGCTGCGACAATAAGCCTAGAAGCCATACTGCACGCCCGACGGTCGCAGCACCGCGCGCGCGCGGCGCGCCGAATGGCACTGCATGTTCACGGCCACCGGGTTCATCGTGATGTGCGTGGCCGCGGTCTCGACATGTACCGCAAAGGCGGTCGAGTCGCCGCCCAGGCCTTGCGGCCCGACGCCGAGCATGTTGACCGCTTCGCCGAGCTCCTTCTCAAGCTTCGCGCCCTCCGGATCCGTGCAATGCGAGCCGAGCGGACGCGTCGCCGCCACCTTGGCGAGATGGACGCAAACATCGGCCGTGCCGCCGATGCCGACACCGACGATGGTCGGCGGGCAGGTCTTGCCGCCCGCGGCGAGCACGCAGTCGACGACGAAGGTCTTGATCGCGTCCACGCCTTCAGCCGGTACTGCCATGCGCAGCCACGAATTGTTCTCGGAGCCCGAGCCTTTGGGGATCATCTCGATGGCGAGCGACTCGTCGGGGGTGAAATCGATGTGGATCACCGGCACGCCGCGGCCGCAGTTGTTGCGCTCGTTCTTGCGCGTGATCGGATGCACGACGGAGGAGCGCAGCGGATGCTCGAGCGTCGCGCGCTCGCAGCCCTTGCGAATCGCCTCCTTGAGCGCGACGCCATCGACTTCTACGCCGCGCCCGATCCACACGTTGTAGATCGGAATGCCGGTGTCCTGGCACAGGAGGTTGTCGGTGCTCTCGGCGACCGCGATGTTGCGAATCATCGTCCCTAGCACGCGCTTCGCGCCGGCATCGCTCTCGTGAGCGGCCAGCGCCTCGAAGCCCCGCTTGATGTCGGGCGGCAGCTCTTTCAGCGCCCGCACGTAGAGCTCCTTCGCGACGTCCTCGACCTTTTTTAGATCGACCTTCACTTGACGTGGATGTTGCGCTCGCGCACGACCGTCCGCCAGAGCGCCGTTTCTTCCTTCATCGCCTTCGCCATCTCCTGCGGCGTGTTCGCCACCGGAAAGAGGCCCTGTGCGTAAAGGCGCGCCTTCACGTGGGTGTCCTCCAGCGCCTTCTTCGTGTCGCGGTAGACCTTGTCGATGACCTCCTTGGGCGTGCCGGTCGGCGCGACGATGCCGAACCAGCCGGAGTTCTCGAAGCCCTTGAGCGTCTTGCCGATGGGCGGCACGCCGGGCAGTTGCGGCGTCTCATCGCGGCTCGTTACGCCGAGCGCGCGCACCCGGCCGCTGTTGATATGCACCATGGCGCCGGCGACGTTGGCCATCATGAAGTTGATGTCGCCGGCGACGAGGCTCGCGAGGCCGGGGCCCTCGCCCTTGTAAGGCACGTGCACCGCGTCGACCTTCGCCTGATAGAGCAGGTTTTCCACGGCGAGATGGGTTTGCGATCCGATGCCCGCCGAGCCGAACGTGAGCTTGCCCGGCTGCGCTTTGGCGGCGTCGAGCAAATCCTTGACTGTCTTGTAGGGAGAGCTCGCCGGCACGACGAGCACTTGCGGCCCGGACACGACCATCGTCACCGGGACGAAATCCTTCTCCGGGTCGTAGTTGAGCTGCGCGTAGACGTATTGGTTGGCCGTCATTACCGAGCCGGACGGGAAGAAGAGCGTGTAGCCATCCGGCGCCGCGCGCGCCGCTTCGGCCGCGCCGACACCGCCGCCCGCGCCGCCGCGGTTTTCGATGATCACGCTCTGGTGCCACGCCTGGGTGAGCTGCTCGCCCAGCAGGCGCGCCGCGATGTCGGTCGCTCCGCCCGGCGGGAAGGGCACGATGAACTTCACCGGTTTTTGCGGCCAGGATTGCGCCGCCGCCGTGATGGAAAAAATCGCGGCGAACAGAAGCGCCAGTGCTCGCATGCCGATCCTCCTTCGGTTTGCCGCGGATTCTACAGCGCGAGCGCGAACGCGAGCCCCGACGCGAGGACGATCGCCGCGGCTACGGCGGCCAAGCTCTTTTGCCATTCGTGCCAGTCCAGGAACTCGATCGCCAGGACGCGCAGCCCGCCGCCCAGGTGCGCCGCGAGCAGCACGACGATGCCCCATTCGGCAAACTTGACGAGCGGCTGCTCCGTCCAGCGCAGGAACGCATCTAGCTCGAGGCCGCGCGCGAGCGCCCAGAAATGCAGCGGAAGGAAAATGCTGAGGGCAACGCCCGAAAGCCGATGGATGAGCGCGAGCCGCTTCATGCGTACAGCACGAGCACCGCGCGCATGCCCATCCATGCGAGCGCGACGCCCAAAGCGAGCGCCGCCCACTCGCGCGAGCGGCCGCGCCAGCCCAGCCACTCCGTGACCACCGGGCGCAGCCCAATTGGCGCGTGCACAGCCACAGCCAGTACAAACACGGTGTAGAACGCGAGCCAGCCGACGTTGCCGCGTGTGCGGCCAAGAATTTCGGCAGCGCTAAGGCCCCCGCGCACGGCATAAACGATCGTGACGAGATGCACGGTGACGCAGAGCGCGAGCAGCGCCGCCGTTGCGCGCTGCGCGATCCACAGCCGGGCGTCGCTGCGCTTGCTCACAGCTTGCCGTCGAGCGCCGCCCGGGTGACGGCGCGCTTCAGGCCGGCGATGCTCGCGGTTGGCGAGATGTGCTTCGGGCAGCGCTCGGTGCAGCTCATGTGCGTATGGCAGGCGTGGCAGCCGGCATCGCCGGCGATCGCGCGCAGCCGCGTGACGCCCGCCTTATCTCTAGGATCGTTGACCAGCGTCCAGGCGCGATTGAGCGCCGCCGGCCCGAGGTAATCCGGATTCCAGCTCACGACATCGCAGGCTGAGTAGCACACGCCGCAGCCGATGCATTCGATGCCGGCGTCCGCGGCCTGGCGCGCTGCCGAATCGGGCGCGACGCGCGCGAAGTCATCGGCCTTGGTGCTCGCGCCTTCGAAGTGGCCGCCCGCGCGCTCCCATTTGTCGAAGAAGCTCCGCATGTCGGTGACGAGGTCGCGGATCACCGGCAGGTTGCGCAGCGGGCGCAGCTGCAGCACGCCGTTCTTGGCAACGCGATCCACGTGCGTGCGGCACGTCCACCGCGGCACGCCGTTCACCGTCATCGCGCACGAGCCGCACATGCCGACGCGGCACGCATAGCGATATGCCAGTGTTGGATCCAACTTCCTTTGGATATGCGTGACGACATCGAGCACCGTCTGGCTCGGAAAGCGCGGCACGTCGTAGCGCTGCAGCCGGCCCTCGGCCGCGCCGCGCCAGACGTCGACTTGCAGCGCGGTCAAAGTAGATCGCGCACGGCGCTCAGGCCGATTCGTACAGGCGCGTGAGCACGAACTCGCGGTGCCCGAGCGCCTCGGCCGCCGTCAGGCGGCCGTTCGCGGTTCTGAACATGCACTCGAGCAGCTTGTCGCCCGCCTGATCGGGCGTGAGCTCCTTGCGCAGGAGCCCGGTCACGTCGACATCGATGTGCTCGGACATCGTACGCACCGTGCGGGGGTTACCGCACAGCTTGATCACCGGCAGGATCGGATTGCCGATCACGTTGCCCTGGCCGGTGGGGAAGAAGTGCACCACATAGCCGGCGGCGGCGCAGAGCGTCACCATCTCCGCCGCGGCGGAGGACGAGTCCATGAACCACAGTCCGGGTCCGGTCGGCGTCTCCGCCTTGTCGAGCACGCCGTCGACCACGCACTTGCGGCCGATCTTCTGGATGTTGCCGAGCGCCTTCTCCTCGATGGTGGTGAGGCCGCCCTCGATATTGCCCTTGGTCGGCTGGGAATCCATCAGGTCGCTCGTCTTGTGGCGCTCGATCACCTGCTGATAGCGGTCGAACACGAACTGGAATTTCCGGCGTACCTCGTCGTTTCGGCAACGCGCCGCGACGAGGTGCTCGCCGCCGGTCAGCTCGGTCGTCTCGCCGAACACCAGCGTCACGCCGTGCGGGTAGAGCTTGTCGAACGCGTTGCCCACCGTCGGGTTCGAGGCGCAGCCCGAGGTCGTGTCCGACTCGCCGCACTTCGTCGAGACCCAGAGATCCTTGAGCGGCCGCTCCTCGCGGCGCAGCTCGCTCGCCCACTGCACGAACTCTTTCGCTTTTTTCGAGGCGCGCATGATGGTGTCGTGGTCGCCGTGCTGCTCGATGCCGAAGTAGGCGACCGGCTTGCCGGTGGCGGCGATGGCATCGGCGACCTTCTTCGCCCATTGCTCCTCGATGCAGATGATCACCACCGCGGCGACGTTCGGATTCGCGCCGGTGCCGATGAGCGTGCGGAAGTGAAGCTCGAGGTCGGCGCCGAACTGCAGCCGCCCATAAGGATGCGGCAGCGCCATCGTGCCCTTGACGTTGTTCTCCACCGCCTGCGCAGCCGCATTCGACAGATCGTCGACCGGCAGGATGATGACGTGGTTGCGCACGCCGATGCGGCCGTTTTGCCGCTTGTAGCCCCAGAAGCTGGCGTTAGACAGATTCATATTTACCAGCGCTTCGTCTTCACGTTGTGTACATGCAGGTGCTCGCCCTTGGCGATCGGCTTCACCACTTTGCCGATGTCGACGCCGTACTTGATGACGGTCTCGCCCTCGCGGTAGTCCTTAAGCGCGAGCTTGTGGCCGATGGGAATGTCGTTCCTCGCCACGACCTCGATATCTTTGTCGTCTTCCATGATCCAGCCAGCGAGATGCTGACCAGCCTTGACGCCTTCCACGACGACGACGCCGACGCCGTCGCCTTCCTCGTGCACCACAAAATGGATCATGCGTTAACCTGGGGGAGAAAGGCCTATTCTATTCGCATGCCCGACCGCCGAACCTTCCTCGTCGCGCTCGGCGCGTTCGCGAGCTCGCATGCGCTCGGGCAGTTGAACTCGAAGCCGCGCTTCAGCGCCTCGCCCTTCACGCTCGGCGTGGCTTCGGGCTATCCGCAGCCGGGCGGCCTGGTGCTCTGGACGCGGCTTGCGCCGGCGCCGCTCGCCCCGGGCGGCGGCATGACGCCGGAAATCATTCCCGTCGGCTGGGAAATCGCGCGCGACGAGCATCTTAAGCAGATCGTCGCCTCGGGGACCGCCTACGCGACGCCGGAATGGGCGCACTGCGTGCATGTGGAAGTCGGCGGCCTCGAGCCGCGACACCCATACTGGTATCGCTTCACGGCCGGCGACGCCACCAGCCCGGTCGGCCGCACGCATAGCGCACCGCCGCCGAGCGGCCGGCCGAACGCGCTGCGCTTCGCGTTCGTCTCATGCCAACACTGGGAGCACGGCTACTTCACGGCGTACAGGCACGTCGTTGCGGACGACCCGGATCTCATCGTCCACCTCGGCGACTATATCTACGAAGGCTCATGGGGCCGCGATCCGGTGCGCAGCCACGGCAGCGGCGAAACGGTGACGCTCGAGGACTATCGGCGCCGCTATGCGCTCTACAAGACCGACCCCGATCTGCAGGCAGCGCACGCCGCGTGCCCTTGGCTCGTCACGTGGGACGACCACGAAGTCGAGAACGACTACGCCAACGATCGCTCGCAGTTCCTCGACGCGCCGGAATGGTTCCGCGCGCGCCGCGCGGCGGCGTACAAGGCCTGGTACGAGCACATGCCGGTGCCGCGGCACATGGTTCCGTTCGGCCCGCATGCGCGTATCTATACGCGCTCGAGCTACGGCAGCCTCGCCAACTTCTACGTGCTGGACGACCGCCAGTACCGCTCGTACGAAGCCTGCCCGCGCCCGGGGCGCGGCGGCTCGAGCGTCGTCGATCCGACGCAATGCGCGGAGCTCGCCGATCCGAAGCGCACGATGCTCGGTGCGCCGCAGGAGCAATGGCTCGACGCCTCGCTCGCCGCCTCGCGCTCGCGCTGGAACATCGTGGCGCAACAGACGCGCATGGCACAGTTCGACGAGCAGGCCGGGCCGGGCCGTCTCGCCTGGACGGACGACTGGGACGGCTATCCGGCCGCGCGCCGGCGCCTGCTCGACTCGCTCGCGGCAAAGAGCAACCCCGTCGTGATCGGCGGCGACATCCACTGCTTCAACGCGGCGCAGCTCAAGCTCGACTTCGACGATGCCAAGTCTCCCGTGGTCGCCGCGGAGTTCGTCGGCACGTCGGTCACTTCGCAGGCATGGCCGCAGGAGCGCATCGACGCGCTGCGCGGCGACAATCCGCATCTTCTCTTCGCCGACAGCCGCTATCGCGGCTACGTGCGCATGGAAGTCACGCCGCAGCGGCTGCGAGCCGACCTGCGCGCGCTGGAAACCGTGCAAAGGCCCGGCGCGAAGTGCACGACGCTCGCCTCGTTCATCGTCGAGGACGGCCGGCCCGGCATCGCGACGGGCTGATCAGCGGCAGCGCAGGTTGCCGGAGAGCTCGATCGGCTTGGTGCAGTCCTCTTCCTGTATCGCGCGATCCGGGCGCATCTGCGGCGCCGGTCGACTCCACAGCCAGTCTGAAAGACCCGGCGACATGCGCGCTTCGCGACTGTCCTCCACCGCCGCGGCGGCGACGAGGCCCGCGACGGCGAGCGCCGCGATGGCGCCGCTACCGTTGACTTGGGCGCCGCTCACCACGGCGCTGCGCGGGCCCGCGCTGCTATTCACACCGACCTGCGTATGCGTGCAGCCGGCGCAGACAACGACGAGAGCAAGAGCTGTCGCGCGCATCACCTCATCTTACCCGCAGGCGCGACGCAGGCGGTCGCGCACCGCCGCCCATTCCGGCGCCTCGGACGGTGCCTCGATGAGGATCGCTTCGCACCCCGCGCTGTCGAGCTCGCGCAGCGCGGCATAGAGCTTGTGCGCGTAAGCGTGCGGATCGCGCGGCATGCGCAGCCAGTACTCGACGCGCTCATCGGGGCGCGAGAACGCGAGCACCGCCACGCGATCTTTCAGCTTGGCAATTTCGCGGTCGAGCTCATGCACCGGCACGAGCCGGGCCGGCGTTTGCGGCGCGTAATGGCGCTCGAGGCCGCCGGAATGGCGGGGCGCATCGGCTGTCTTCTCCGCCATCGGCTCGCCGAGCGCAGCCTCGAGCTCGGCCCGCGAAATCTTGCCGGGGCGAAGCACGACCGGCTGCGGCCGCGACAGATCGACGATGGTCGATTCGATTCCCACCTCGCTCGATCCGCCCTCGAGCACGAGATCGACATCGCCACCGAGGTCGGCGCGTACGTGCGCCGCTGTGGTCGGCGAGACATGGCCGAAGCGGTTGGCCGACGGCGCGGCGACGCCGCCGCCGAACGCGGCGAGCAGCTCGTGCGCCACCGGATGCGCGGGCACGCGCATGCCGACGTTGTCCTGCCCGCCGGTGATGAAATCCGCCGCGCGCGGTGAGCGCGTGAGAACCAGCGTCAGCGGCCCGGGCCAGAAGCGCTTGGCGAGCATGCGCGCCGCAGCCGGCACGTCGCGCGCCCAGGTGAACGCGTGCTCCGCGGTATCGAAATGCACGATGACGGGATGATCCGCGGGGCGACGCTTGACCGCGTAGAGCCGTGCAATCGCCTGCGCATTGCACGCGTCGGCGCCGAGGCCGTAAACCGTTTCCGTGGGGAATGCGACCAGGCCGCCGGCCTCCAGCAGCCTGACCGCCTCGCCGATTTCAGAGCTTGAGCGGCGCAGTCTCAAGCACCGCCTTGGTCTGCTTGCGGCGGAACTCGTCAAGCTTCGCGGCAAGCGCCTTGTCCTCCACCGCGAGCAGCGCTACCGCGAAGAGCGCGGCATTCGCGGCGCCGGCGTCGCCGATGGCGAACGTGGCGACCGGAATGCCCTTGGGCATCTGCACCGTGGAGAGCAGCGAGTCGAGCCCCTGCAGATGCTTGGAGGGCATCGGCACGCCGAGCACCGGCAGCGTGGTATGCGCCGCGACGACGCCCGCGAGATGCGCCGCGCCGCCGGCCGCGGCGATGATCGCCTTCATGCCGTTCTTCTTTGCGTTACTCGCCCATTCCGCAACCGCGTGTGGCGTGCGATGCGCGGACATCGCCTTCGCTTCGTAGCGCACGCCGAAGTCCTCGAGCATCTTCGCCGCCGCCTTCATCGTCTCCCAGTCGGAGGTCGACCCCATGACGATGCCGATCATGCGAGTGTCCTTCCCGTCAGGCGCGAGAGCGCCTCGCGATATTTTTCCGAGGTCTTCTTGATCACCTCGGGGGGCAGCCGCGGTGCGGGCGGCGTCTTGTTCCAGTCGAGCGTCTCGAGATAATCGCGCACGTACTGCTTGTCGAAGGACGGCGGGCTCATGCCGACCTTGTACGAATCCGCAGGCCAGAAGCGCGACGAATCCGCGGTCAGGGCCTCGTCGATGAGGATGAGCCCTCCCTTGTCGTCCAGCCCGAACTCGAACTTGGTGTCGGCAATGATGATGCCGCGCGTCGCGGCGTAGTCTGCCGCCTCCTTGTACAGGCGAATGCTGACGTCGCGCACTTTAGCGGCGAGCGCGGCACCGATGAGTTTCTCGACCTGCGCGAAGGAAATATTTTCGTCATGGCCGGACGCGGCCTTGGTCGCCGGAGTGAAGATCGGTTGCGGCAGCTTCTCGGCCTGGCGCAGGCCCCGCGGCAGCTCGATGCCGCAGACTTTCCCGGTCTGCTGGTAGTCCTTCCAGCCGGAGCCGATGAGGTAGCCACGCACCACGGCCTCGATGGGCAGCGGTTTCAATTTCCGCACCACGAGCGAGCGGCCGCGCACTTGCTCGCGCTCGTCGGCCTTCACGACGGTCTCCGGGTCGATGCCGGTGAGCTGGTTTGGCACGACGTGGCCGAGGCGCTCGAACCAGAAGCTCGCCATCTCATTCAGCACCCGGCCCTTGTCCGGGATGGGATCGGGCAGCACGACGTCGAAGGCCGAGAGCCGATCGCTCGTGACGATCAGCATCTTGTCGTCGCCCACCGCGTAGATGTCGCGCACCTTGCCTTTGCCCAGGCGCGCAAGGCTCTTGATGCTGGATTCGAAGAGCGCCATCACGCCGCCTGCCGCTCGAGCTCGGGCCGCCACTTGCCCTGGCAGGCAAGGCTGTTCATGTGCGCGCGGTGATAGAACGCCTTCTGCGCCGGGCCGACGTTGCCCGCCTGGCCGCGCCAGGTGTTGAG
>Ga0075436_100000500_pt1 | contig 25332 bp, 29 predicted proteins | sample RhiMethybrSRZTD5_FD_75303 | JGI IMG/M metagenome (GOLD analysis project Ga0075436, IMG submission 75303) | Populus rhizosphere microbial communities from Tennessee, USA - Rhizosphere MetaG P. TD hybrid SRZTD5 | ecosystem: Host-associated > Plants > Roots > Rhizosphere > Soil | place: USA...
TCCAAGGGCACGCTCGCCGTGGTCTCGGGCAAGATCGTCAAGCAGTCGCCCGAAGCGATGCGCGTGCACACGCCGACCGCGATCATGGGCGTGCGCGGCACCGAGTTCGTCGTACACGTGGACGACCCGAAGCACTGATGGCAGTCCTCGCGGTAGCAGCGCTGATCGCGCTCGCGCTGCTCACCGCGCCCGACCCCGGCGAAACCGTCGTCGTCCTGCCGGCGCCGGACGGCCATGTCGGCACCGTCGTCGTTCACCGCGGCGACACCGAGCAGGTTCTCCACGAAGCTTATGCCGCCAGCCGCGGCGGCGAGGTCACCCGGCTTTCGCCCTCGGAGGTGCAGCACCGCTACGGCTCCACACTTCGAGCGCTGCCGGCGCCGCCCGCCAGGTTCCTCCTTTATTTCATCACGGGCACGGACGAGCTCACCGACGAATCGAAGCGCGAGCTCGATAAGGTGCTCGCCGCCCTGCGCGAGCGGCCCTCGCCGGACGTGCTCGTCATCGGCCACACCGACACGATGGGCGATGCCGATGCGAACGACGGGCTCTCGGCGCAGCGCGCCGACACGGTGAAGGGCTTTCTCGTCGGTATCGGCATCCCGGCCGAGCGCATCCGCACCGGCGGCCGCGGCGAGCGCGAGCTCCTCGTGCCGACCGACGACAACGTCGACGAGCCGCGCAACCGCCGAGTGGAGATCAACGTCCGCTAGCGCCGTTCCAGCGCACGCAGACCAGCGTCACGTCGTCCGACTGCTCCGCGCCCGCCGCGAAACGCCGCACGTCCTCGCGCACGGCCGCGAGCACGGCCGGCGGCTCGCTCGACGACGTTTGTCCCAACGCACGCATCAGGCGCGTCGCACTGTAGAGCTCGCCGCGCGCGTTCATCGCCTCCGTGACGCCGTCGGTGAGCGCGCAAAGCCAGCCGCGCGGCACGAGCGCCACCTCGCTCCCGGCGTAGGCGAAGCCGCGGATCACGCAGAGCGGCGGCCCACCGGAATCCATCACGCGCATGGGCGCCTCGCCGGGCTGGCGCACGAGCGGCGGCTCGTGGCCCGCGTTGCAGAAGCGGATGCGCCCCGTGCGCGCGTCGAGAACCCCGGCGAACACCGTGACGAAGAGCGATTCGGGATTGTCGCGGCTGATCTCGGCGTTCGCCGCCGCAAGGATGGCGGCCGGATCGCCCTCGCCGCGCAGCGCGATGCTTTTCAGCAGCGACTTGGCGAGGGCCATGAACAGGCTCGCAGCGAGGCCTTTGCCCGAGACGTCGCCGACGAGGAAGAAGAGGCGATGCTCGTCCAGCATGAAACAGTCGTAGAAGTCGCCGCCGACCGTGCGCGCCGGCTCGAGCAGGGCGTCGATCGAAAAGCGCGGCTCGGCGCCGAAGAGCGCGCGCGGCGCCGGCAACAGGCCCATCTGGATGCGCCGCGCCGCCTCGAGCTCGCCGGCGACGCGCGCCTGCGCCTCGCGCAGGAGGCGCCGCTGGCGATCGGCCTCGGCGAGCGTTGCCGCGAGGAGCGCTGCAAAGAGTATTGCGGCCGCCACAGCCGGCGCCGCGACGTTGATGAGATAGCCGGCACGAAACGCCGCGAGACCGATGGCGACCATGACGGCGACCACGGCGGCCAGCAGCGCAGAGGAGACGAGCGGCCGCACCGTCGGGACCCAGAAGACGAGCGCGATGCCGGCGATGAGAAGCAGCGCGGCTTCGAGCCAGCTCGCCGCGCTCGGGCGGTGCAGGTAGCGCCCGTCGAACATCTGCTCGAGGAGCTGCGCGTGCACTTCGACGCCCGGGATGCGCTCGCCGAGCGGCGTCGTCTGGTAGTCGAGGAGCCCCAGGCCGGTGATGCCGACGAGCACCAGCTTGTCGCGCAGGAGCTCGGGCGAGGCGGCGCCGGAGAGGACATCCTCCGCTGACACGAAGCGCTCGGCGTCATGGGCGCCGAAGTAGACGTACATCGAGCCGTCCGCCTGCAGCGGGACCGTGACATTGCCGATGCCGAGGTCGAGCGCCTCGCCGCCGCGATCGGCGAGGCGAAGGAGCGGCGCGTCGATCGCGACGCGAATCATCTCGACCGAGAGCGCCGGCACGATCACCTGGCCGATGCGCGCCATCAGCGGCACGCGGCGCACGATGCCCTTCGCATCCGAGCTGAGAAGCCCACGGCCCGCGGCGGCGCGGTTGATCTCGGCGCGGCTCTGGAGCTGCCCGTCGAAGCGCCGCAGCGCGAGCTCGCGCTTGGCTGCAATGCGCACCGGGGCGGCCGAGGGCGGGAAGGGGAAACGGCGATCGCGATACTCGAGCCCCGCGATGCCCATTACGACTTTGCCGCCGCCGATTGCGTCGGCGAGCGCGGCATCGCCGCCCGGCGCGGAGCGGTCCGGCTCGACGAAGAGCAGGTCGACCCCCACCGCCGCCGGGCCCGCCGCCAGGATGTCCTGCACGAGCTCCGCGACGAGCGTGCGCGGCCACGGCCACTGCCCCCGCGCATCGAGCGCGCGCTCGTCGATCGCGACCATCACCGCGGGTGCGCTCGCCCGCAAGCGCGGCATGAGGCGCTGGTAGCCGTCGAACACGGCGTCGCGCAACGCGTCGAGCGGCGGCGGCTCGAGGCCGATCGCGAGGAAGAGAGCGACGAGCAGTCCCGTGCCGACCGCGCGCGGGCCCGCTCCGATTTTCAGAGGAAAAACCTCAAGGTCAGAGATCGATCTCCAGGCCGTCGTGCGCGGCAGAGACGCGCAGCGGCGCCGCGCCGCGCGTCAATTCTTCCAGCCGCCGCGCATCGCGCAGCGCGGTCTCGATCGCCACGTCGCTGTTCGCGGGCTCGTGGTGAAAGAGCACCAGGTGCTTCACGCCGGCCATCTGGCAGAGCTCGACGCCCGCCACGTTGCTCGAATGGCCCCAGTCCTCCTTGACGGAGATCGCCTCGGCGAGCGAGTACATCGCATCGAAGATGACGAGGTCCGCGTCGCGGAAGAACGCGACGATCGCCCCGGTCTGCGTCCGGTCCTCGAGCTTGTGCTCGGAGTCGGTGGTGTAGACGAGTCTGCGGCCGCCGGCCTCGAAGCGAAAGCCGTACGAGTCGCCGGAATGGCGCTGGAGCTGAGGCGTGACCTTCAGGCCGCAAACCTCCGTTTGCTTGCCGGGCGGGAGCTTCACGAACTCGATGGCGGCGGCGAGGTGGTCGAACGAAACCGGGAAGCACGGCGGCGACTGCTGCAGGCGAAAGGCGCGCTCGAGAATGTCGTGGCAGCCGTGAATGCGGATGCGCGTGCCGCCCACGTACGCGGGACCGAAGAAGGGGAAGCCCATGATGTGGTCCCAGTGCACGTGCGACATGAAGACGTTCACGGTCGCCGGCCGGCCGCCCTGGCGCGCGAGCACGTGCTCGCCGAAGGCGCGCGCGCCGCTTCCCATGTCGCAGACGAAGTACTCGTCGGCCCCGGTGTCGAGCTCGACGCACGAGGTGTGGCCGCCGAAGGTGTGGCTCACGCTGAAGGGCAGCGTCTCCTCGGCGAAGGCGTACGCCTCGCCGTAGGAATCGAAATGCCGCCCCGAGGCGGCGACGAGCGCGCGGGCGAGCTTGTCGCGGATGTCGGCGGCGGTCAGCCCGACGGGGATGGAGCCGCGCGTGCCCCAGAAGCGTACGCGCACCGCGTGCTCAGCCCCGGTCGAAAGCGGCAAGTGCCTGCGGCGAGACCGAAGCGAGCGCCTCGCGCGTCGTGCCGAACACCGGCAGCACGAGGTTGAAGCGGCTGATCTGCAGGATCTCGGCGACGACCGGTTGCGGCGCGGCGACGACCACGCGGCTGTTGCGCACCGTGGCCTGCTTGGCGGCGATCATCAGGCAGCGCAGGCCGGCGCTGGAAACGTATTCCAGTCCCGACATGTCGAGCACCAGCGCCGCGCCGTCCTGCGCGCAGGCGTCGAGCTCGCCCGCGATGTCGCTCTGGAACGCGTCGCAGTTGTCGTGGTCGAGGCGTCCGCGGGGCGAAACCACGCGCGCGGGGCCGTAGCTACGGTGGGCGAGGGCCATGGGTCGGCGCTATTCTAGGGTGCGGCATGCAGAAACCCAAACTCGACGATTTACCCGCCGAGCGCGCCGCGCGGCGCCTGCTGGAGGCGCATGAGCGCCGCGAGCGCTTCGCGCCGCTCCCCTCCGAGCTCGCGCCGCGCAGCGCCGAGCAGGCATACGCAATCCAGGACTGCTTCGTCGCGCTGCGCGCGCAGCAGCGCGGCGCGATCGCCGGCTACAAGATCGCGCTTTCCTCTGCCGAGATGCGCCGTTTCGTCGGCGTCGCGGATCCGCAGGCGGGCGTGATGCTCGCTTCCACCTTGCACCACACGCCCGCGCGCGTACGCGCCTCCGACTACGTGCATCTCATCGTCGAGTTCGAGATCGCGCTGCAGATGGCGGCCGACCTGCCCTCGGCGGACGCGCCTTACACGCGCGAGAGCGTCGCGCCTTTCGTGCGCGCGGTCATGCCCGCGATCGAGCTCGCCGACGACCGCGACGCCGACTACGGCCGGCTCGCCAGCCACCCGCTCGAGCTCATCGCCGACAACGCCTGGAACGAAGGCGCGGTGCTCGGCGTGCCGCTAGAGGACTGGCGCTCGCTCGATCTCGCCGCAGTGCACGGCGTCGCCAGGATCAACGGCAGCACAGTAGGCGAGGGCGTGGGCGCGGCCGCCATGGGCCATCCGCTCGAGGCGCTCGCCTGGGTCGCGAACCACCTCGCGGCGCATGGCCGCAGCCTCGTCTATCGCGACGTGGTGATCACCGGCAGCATCATCACGACGAAAGTCGCCAGGGCCGGCGACCTCGTGCAGTTCAAGGTAGCCGGCCTGGGCGACGTCGAGCTACGCGTCGACTAGATCACCGTGATGTCGCTTGCCGCGAGCGGGACCGCGCCCTGCAACGTGGCGACGAGCTGCGCCGCCCCGGCGCCCGAGCCGTCGGCGTCGTAGTAGAGCTGCCCGCTGCTCGTGTCGTAGACGAGCCGGTCGTCGGCATCGGCACCGCCCGTTGCGCCGGCCGCCGCATAGAAGCGCCCATCATCGGCAGCGAACTGGCCGAGCGCGCCGAGAGCGCTGAAACCGTTGTGATCGAACTTGAGCGCGTCCCAATCGCTCGCGAAATTGGCAACCGTATCTGCATTCGCGGCGCCGAACTCGCGAAAGACGATGCTGTCCTGGTCGCCGCTGCCCGAGAGGAAATCGTTGCCCGGACCGCCTTCGATCCAGTCGTTGCCATCGTTGCCGTCGATCGTGTCGTTGCCCGAGCCGCCGACCATGCTGTCGGCGCCCGCATTGCCGGCAATGAAGTCGTTGCCGCCCAGGCCGTAGATCGTGTCATTTCCAGACGTACCCACCAGGCCATCGTTGCCGTCAGTGCCGACGATGCTGCCCAGCGGCGGAGGAGGCGGTGTGCCGCCGCTGCTCGCCGTGCCGTTGATCACCGCGAGGTCGGTCGCGCTAAGGGCGGCAGGCGCTAGCAGGCCGGAACTGCCCGGCGCCATTAGAGTGGCGATAAGCTGGGCTGTCCCGCTGCCGCTGCCGTCGGCGTCGTTCGTGGGAAATCGGGGTCAGAGCCCTATTTCTTTGACACCGGTTCCGGAAAATAGGGCTCTGACCCCGATTTCATAGGAAGAGCTGGATCGAGGGCAGCGCGGCATCGCAGTTCAGGATGTCGACGCGCTTGAGCCGGATCCGCAGCCGGTCCTCCTGCCACACCAGGGTGTGCCAGGCGGTCGCAGCGTAGCGCTGTGAATCGTTGCCTTTCGTTTCGGTGTAGATGAAAGGCGTGCGGACGAGATATTCCCCCTTCGCGTCGTCGCGTCTGTCCACGTCCGATTCCTGCAGAACGTGCAGGCAGCGGCTCGCCGGCTTCTGCGAGTAGGCGAGGGGACTCTGCAGGCGCACGACGCGCAGCTGCAGAAGGAGCTTGTCCTCGTAGGCGAGTGAATTCTCCGACAGCGGACTCTTCTGCCCGTGCACCGCAGGTACCCAGTAATAGCCGTCCTCGGTAAAGAGCTCGTACCACTCGTCGAAGCGCCGCTCGTCGATGAGCCGCGCCTCGAAGCGCACGAAGCGCGCGAGCTCGGCGTCCGCAGGTGCGCTCATGCCTCCACCATGAACTCGCGCCACGCGCGGAACTGGTTGCGCATGGAGATATCGCTCGTGCCGTTCGCCGTGACCTCGGGCGCTTCGATCTCGCCCTGGTCGAAGTTGCGATGCAGGTTCACCCAGTCGTTGCCCTGCGCGGCCAGTCCTTCCTGGATGGCGCGATAGCAATGCAGGTCATCGTGGCCGACCACCGACATCGGCGAATTGATGAGCCGGTTGTACGTCACCGTGCGCTCCAAAAGCGCCTCCGGCGCGCCTTTCAGCCGGAACGTGTAGGACTCGAGCACGGTCTTGTCCGCCGCCAGCGGCCGGGCGACGCGGATCGACTGGATCGCGCCCTTGATGGTGAGGCTCGGGTAGTAGACGGTGTTGTGGCGCACCGTGCCGAGGATCTTGCGCGCGCGCTCCTCCCCGTACGCCCGCTTCATCATGTCCTCGTACTCGGGCACGCTCGAATAGGACGAGTGGATGGAGAAGTTCACGCCCGAATAGCTGTGCCCGTGCGGATAGACGCGCACGCCCATGTCGTCGAAGAACTTGTAGTCGCTGACGAAGGGCACGAACTGCTCGATCGCCATCGGCTTCGGCATGTGCGCGGGCTTGCCTTCCCAAAGCTTCTTGGCGATGCCCGCCGAGCCGGCGTGCGCGATCATGGGATGCATCGTGTCGTTCAGGTTCTCGACGAACATCTTCCAGTTGCAGTTGTGGAGATAGCGCAGGCAGCCGCCGACGAGCTCGAGCTCGCCCTCGGGCGAGCGGTCGGCGAGGTTGTCGATGGAGGAGAGCGACTCGCCGAAATAGTCGCGGAAGCCGATACCTTCGTGAGCAAGCCGGGCGAAGACGAATCCGCGATAGGTCTCGACGTTCTTCACCACCGCCAGGCCCTGCGCCTCGAGCCGCGTGCCCGCGTAGCCGTCCTTGAGCGGAATGTTGATGAGCGTGCCGTCGGTGCGATAGGTCCATGCGTGATACGGGCAACGGAACGTCTTGCCCGTGTTGCCCGAGAAGTCGCTCACCACCTTGGTGCCCTTGTGCGCGCAACGGTTCATGAGCACGCGGATCGAGTCGTCGGTGTGCCGCACCATGATCACCGGCTTCGCGGCGATATCGACCGTGATGAAATCGCCGGGGTTGGGAATCTGGGATGCATGGCCGACGTAGATCCACGTGCGCGACCAAAGGCGCTCCATCTCGAGTTGGAACAGCTCGGGATCGACGTACACGTCGCGGTGCACCCGGTCAGGCTCGATCAGGCGCTCGATCGCTCGATGGTCTTCGCGATACTTGCCCATGCCACGCATTGTAGAATCACCTAAATGATTGTTTTCGACCTGCTTTGTCGCGCCGGACACCGCTTCGAAGGCTGGTTCGGCTCAGCAGCCGATTTCGCCTCGCAGAAGAAGCGAAAACTCGTGACGTGCCCGAGCTGCGGCTCGCCGCAGGTGAAGCGGGTTCCTTCAGCGACGCGCGCCAACCTCGGCGCCACACCGCCCAAGCCCCTCAAGGCACCGGAATCGCCGCAGCAGCCCGCCAAGACGCCGGAGATGGAAGGCAAGGACGCGTTCGCGATCGCGCAAATGCTCTATTCGCGCATGCTCGACGATCTCCTCACCAAGACGGAGGACGTCGGCCGCAAGTTTCCGTCCGAGGCGCGCAAGATCTACTACCGTGAATCACCCGAGCGCGCGATCCGCGGCCAGGCCACGCAGGAAGAGCACGACGAGCTCGTCGATGAAGGCATCCCGGTCGCGCGCTTTCCGATCCCGATCCCGCCAAAAGACGGCCTGAACTAGCGTTCGTCAGTCCGGAGGCTTCAACTACGTCCGCGGCGGCGCCGTGGCGCGCTCACTCACTTAAGAAAGTTGAGAGCACTGAGTACCAGGCTCAATAGAGAGATCGCGACCGTGATCTCCACGCCGTACTTTCGAATGATGTTCTGACGCTGCGAGCACTTAGCGCGCGGTAGGCGGGAACGTCTGCGTTGTGCTTTACGGGCCATCACGCTAAGGCCCGAACTGCACAATGTGTATTATGTTAAATCACGCATTCCCGCCAACATGTCAGCGGAAAAAAGACGGGGGTTCAGCGGATGACGTGTCAGCGCTCGGTTCTCCCCCATCGTCCGTGCGTAGGTTAGCCATGCGCGTGCTTTCGCTTGAGTTGCGCGTCCAGCTCCGGTTTTGTATTTGGGTTCGACGCCAAAAGCGGAGAAGGCGCGATCGTAAGCAATCTTCTGCAGCGCCTCGGCAAGCCGCTCTAAGCTGTCGCGATCGTCGACCAGACCCGGAGATTTGAGCAGGCGGTCCCAGTCGGCCGCCTCCTCCGCGTAGTCGAGGGCCTGGAGCGGAGCGCCGCCGGCGAAGGCGAGCCAGCGTTTCGGGTCTTCGGCGCCTTGCGACGCGAGCCACTTGAGCGCGACGTCGGCGGGCGGGATGGCAACGGGCACGGCGACGCAGCGGCTGCGCACGGTCGGAAGCAGGCGCGCGGGGCGATGCGAGACGAGGATGAACATCGCGCCGGCGGCTGGCTCTTCCAGGCTTTTGAGGAGGGCGTTGGCGGCATTGGGGTAGAGATCTTCGGCCGGATGGACAAGTGCCACGCGCGTGCCGCCGCGGTGCGAGCCGATGTTCAGGAAGTCGGCGAGGGCGCGGACCTGGTCAACCGTGATGACGATGCTCGGCTGCTTGGCGCGCCGGGCGGGGGCAGGCTCACTGCCCTCCTCCGGCTCCTCGGGCTCCGGCGGTGCCTTGGCGAGCGCCTCGGGCTCGACGCGACGGAAGTCGGGATGGTTGCCGGCGAGATACCAGCGGCAGGCGTCGCACTTGTCACATGGGCGCGCGCCGAGGTCCGCGTGCTCGCAAAGCAGGAGCTGAGCGACGCGCTCGGCGAGCGCGAGCTTGCCGACGCCGCGCGGGCCGTGAATGAGGAGCGCATGCGGCATGCGCTCGCGGCCTTTCTTCAGCGACTCGAGAATCGGCCCGTTCCAGGGATGCACTAGAAGCCCGCGAGCGCCGACTTGATCTGGTCGCGCACGCCGTGCGCATCGCGCGAGGCGTCGATGACGCGCATGCGCTGCGGCTCGGCCTTGGCAAGCGCGAGGTATGCGCTACGCACGCGCTCGAAGAAGGCGCGGTCTTCGCGCTCGAAGCGATCGAGCGTGCGGCCGGATTTCGCGAGCCGCGCGGCCGCGACGTCGTATGGGCAGTCGAAGACGAGGGTGCGGTCAGGCTTGATGTCGGGATGCGTGGCTGCCGCTAGGCGCGAGATGAGCTCGGCGCTCACGCCTTTGCCTGCACCCTGGTAGGCGGCCGTGGCGTCGGAAAAGCGATCGCAGATCACGTGCTGGCCGGAGGCGAGTGCCGGCTTGATAACGCGCTCGACGTGGTCGGCGCGCGCCGCGAACACGAGTAGCGTCTCGACGATCGGGGTCATCGGCTCGGAGAGGAGCGTCTGGCGCAGCCGCTCGGCGAGATCCGTGCCGCCGGGCTCGCGCGTGACGATGACATGGCGGCCCTTCGTGCGCACGGCATCGGCGATGAACTCGATGTGGCTCGATTTGCCGGCGCCGTCGACGCCCTCCAGCGTCAGGAATCTCATCTCTGCGGTCGGCGGCCGCCGAGCTGGTACTTGGTGACGGCGCGGTTGTGCTCGTCGATGGTGCGGGAGAACTGGCTCGAGCCGTCGCCGCGCGACACGTAATAGAGCGCGTCGGTCTGGCCTGGCCGCATGGCGGCGCGCAGCGACGCAAGGCCGGGCATGGCGATCGGCGTCGGCGGCAGGCCCACGCGCGTGTAAGTGTTGTAAGGCCCGTCTTCGAGGAGGTGCGCCTTCTTCAGGTTGCCGTCGAATGACGATCCCAGGCCGTAGATCACTGTCGGGTCGGCCTGAAGCCGCATGCCGATGCGCAGACGATTCACCAGCACACCCGCGATCTGCTCGCGCTCCGAAGGCTTGCCGGTCTCCTTTTCAATGATCGAGGCCATGATGAGCGCCTCGTAGGCTGTTCGGTAGGGCACCTCCGGCGTGCGCACCTCCCACTCGTTCTTCAGATGCCGCTGCATCGCTCGGTAGGCGCGGCGGAGCACCGCGAGGTCGCTCGAGCCGCGCGCGAAGAGATACGTATCCGGAAAGAAAAGGCCCTCGGGATGCGATTCGCTCGCCTGGATGCGCGTGAGGATTTCGCCGTCCTCGAGTCCCTGGCTCTCGTGCTTGAGATCCGGGCTGGCATCGAGCGAAGCGCGCAATTGCGCGAAGGTCCAGCCTTCGATCAACTGCACCGAAGCCTGCGTCACGTCGCCGCGCGTGAGCTTCTCGAGGAGATCGATCGGCGTCAGCGGCTGCGTGAAGAGGTAATTGCCCGCCTTGATGTCGCGCTCGCGGCCGAACGCGCGCGCGAGCGCCTCGAAGTGATAGGGCCGCACCTTGATGCCGGCGCGCTCGAGTTGTGCCATGGCGCCGCGAAAGCGGGTGCCTTGCGCGATTTCCACCTCGGCGGGCAGCTTCGCGACCTCCAGGGGCGTGGCGACGTACCAGGCGGCGTAACCGGCGGCGCCCAGTACGGCGAGAACGACAAGTGCGAAAAGGGTCTTCAGTGTGGCGCGCGGTAAAATTGAAGTTCGGATTTTACGATGCAGCGCGCGCGTCTCACCCGCTATGGTTTGCTTTCGGTCACGGGCGCCGAGGCCCGTGCATTCCTTCACGCACAGCTCACGAACGACATCGAGAACCTCGCGCCGGATCGCTGGGTGCTCGCCGGCTGGTGTTCAGCGAAGGGACGGCTTCTTGCAAGCTTCCTCGTGATCCCCTCGCCCACCGGATTCATGCTCCAGCTCGCGCGTGATCTCGCCGCGCCGGTGGCGAAGCGGCTCTCGATGTTCGTCCTGCGCGCGAAGGTGAAGATCACGGACGAGAGCGACGCCTGGGCGCAGCACGGCGTGTGGGACGCCGATCTGCCCGGACCGGATGTCGCGTGGCACGGCAATATCGCCACCGTGCGGGTCGGGCCGCGCCGCTTTCTGCAGCTCGCACCGACGGCGGCGCTCGGCGAGGAGCCCAACGGCGACGAGGTGCAGTGGACGCTACAGGAGATCCGCGCCGGCCGGCCGCTGATCACGCAGGCGACGCAGGACCAGTTCGTGCCGCAGATGGTGAATTTCGAGACGATCGGCGGCGTCGACTTCCGCAAGGGCTGCTACCCCGGGCAGGAGATCGTCGCGCGCGCCCAGTATCGCGGGCAAGTGAAGCGCCGCATGGTGCATGCGCGCGCGCCCGCCGGCGTCACGCTCGCGCCCGGCGAGGACTTCAACGGTGGCACGGTGGTCGACGTCGCGCCGAGCGAAGGCGGCGCCGAGCTCCTCGCGGTCCTCCCCGTCTGAACTACTACGTCTATTACAAGCTGGATCTCGCGCAGCTCGCCGAGGTGCGTGCGGGCGTGGAGCGCCTCTTCGCGCTCCTCGAGCGCGAATGCGGCGTGCGCGGGCGCTGGATGCACCGGCGTGACGATCCCACTACCTATATGGAGGTCTACGAGGGCGTGAACGACGAAGCCGCCTTCGAGCGGCTCCTCGAGCGCGAAGGCGCCAAGCTCGGCATGCAGCGGCGCCTCGAGCGCTTCGTATGTGCCTGATCGTCCTCGGCTGGAAAGCGCATTCCCGATATCCCCTGATCGTCGCCGCGAACCGCGACGAGTTCCATGCGCGTCCCGCCGCGCCGGCGGCGTTCTGGCAGGACCGTCCCCAGATCCTCGCCGGGCGCGATCTCGAAGCGATGGGCACCTGGATGGGCGTGAGCCGCAGCGGCCGCTTCGCCGCCGTGACGAACTATCGCGGCGCGCGCGAGCCATCCGCGGCCGAGTCGCGCGGGGCGTTGGTGAGCGCGTTCCTGGGCAATGGAGCGAGCGCCGGCGCCTATATGGCGGATGTCGCGGCCCGCGCTGCGCAGTACAGCGGGTTCAATCTGCTCGTGTGCGACCGCCAGGAGCTATGGTGGATGTCGAACCGCGACGGCGCGCCGCGGCGGCTCGATCCGGGCTATTACGCGCTCGGCAACCTCCTCCTCGACTCCCCGGACGTGCAGCCGCTGAAGGAGCGCGTCGCCGACACCCCGCCGGCCGTCGAGCCGCTATTTACGGTGCTCGCGCAAGCCAAGGTGATCAACCCGCAGTACGGAACGCGCTGCTCTACGGTGCTCCTCGATGCCGGCAAGGAGCTGCGCTATGCCGAGCGCAGCTTCGCCCCGGACGGCTCGGACGGCGACACGGTCCGGTTCGCCTTCTCAACCTAGGCGCATGCGCATCGCCTGGTGCGGGATGCCGGCCTCCTCGTAGACCGCGCCCTCGGGCTCGAATCCCTCTGCGCGATAGAAGCCGAGCGCGTGCACCTGCGCGGAAAGCATGACTTCGCGGTCGCCGCGCGCTCGCGCTGCCTCGATCAGCCGGCGCAAGAGCGCCTTGCCCGCCCCGCGTCCACGCCATTCCTTGAGCACCGCCATGCGGCCGATATGACCGTCGGGAAGGAGCCGCCCCGTGCCGATCACGCGGCCGTCGCCGTAGGCGAGCGCGTGCAGGCACTGAGCATCGTGCTCATCCATCTCGAGCTCCGGCGGGACGTACTGCTCCTCGACGAACACGGTGAAGCGGATGCGCTTCGCTTCGGCTTGCGCCGCGGTCCAGTCGAGCAGCTCGATTTTGAGCATGGCGCGAAAAGTATAATCGGCTGATGAAAAGCCTCTGGCGTGACGACGAGGCCGCGCAGTACAGCGGCCCGCTCGGTGCGCGCGTCTATACCTCGCGGCTCCTCGGCCGCGACAAGTCGCTCGTCCTCCATGGCGGCGGCAACACCTCGGTCAAGCTGCGCGAGAAGAATCTCTTCGGCGATGACGAGGACATCCTCTACGTGAAGGGCAGCGGCTGGGACCTCGAGACGATCGAGGCACCGGGCTTCACGCCGGTAACGCTCGGCTATGTACGGCGGCTCGCGTCGCTCGGCAGCTTGAGCGATCCGCAGATGGTGAACGAGCTCAACACGCACACGCTTCGCGCTGGCGCGCCCTCGCCCTCCGTGGAGACGATCCTCCACGCCATCCTGCCGCATACCTACGTCGACCATACCCACGCCGACGCCGTGCTTTCGGTCTCCAATGCGCCGGATGGCGAGAAGCGCGTGCGTGAGATCTACGGCGATCGCGTGGCCGTCATTCCGTACATCATGGCGGGCTTCGACCTCGCTTCGTACTGCGCACGAGAGTTTCCGCGCCAGGCGGGCAAGAACACGATCGGCATGGTGCTGCTCTCGCACGGCATCTTCTCGTTCGGAAAAGACGCGCGCGAATCCTACGAGCGCATGATCGAGCTCGTCTCGATGGCGGAGGAGTACCTGCAGCGCAAGAAGGCCTGGCACGTCGCCCCGGCCGCGCCGCCCGCTGGCGGCGCGAAGCGCGAAGAGATCGCGGAGCTGCGCCGGGCCATATCGGACCAGGCGGGCTTCCCGCTCGTGCTGCGCGTGAACGACAGCCCGAAGTTCCTCGGCTTCGCGCAGCGCACGGACGTCGAGCGCGTCTCGCAGCAGGGGCCGGCGACGCCCGACCACGTCATCCGCACCAAGCCTTTCCCGATGCTCGGCCGCGATGTCGCGGCGTACGCGCGCAGATACCGGGAGTACTTCGAGCGGCATTGCGCGCAGGCGAAAGAGAAAAAAACCATGCTCGACGCCGCGCCGCGCATGGCGCTCGATCCGGCGCTCGGCTTCGCGGCCGCGGGACGCACCGCCAAGGACGCCGCGATCGTTGAAGAGCTCTACGACCACACGATCGATGTGATCTTGCGCGCTGAAGCGCTCGGCGCCTGGCGGGCGCTCGACCAGCGCCACACTTTCGACATCGAGTACTGGGATCTCGAGCAGGCGAAGCTGAAGAAGAGCGGCTCGCCGCCCGTGTTCACCGGCGAAGTAGCGATCGTCACGGGCGCCGCCTCGGGCATCGGCAAGGCCTGCGTCGAATCGTTCCTGAAGCGCGGCGCGGCGGCGGTGGCGCTCGATCGCAATGCGGCCATTGAAGGCATGTGGAAGCGGCCGGACGTGCTCGGCATCCAGTGCGACCTGACCGACGCAAAGGCGATCGACGCGGCGCTTGATGCCGCCGTCAAGCGCTTCGGCGGCGTGGACATGCTCGTCCTCAACGCCGGCATCTTCCCTTCTTCGGCGCCGATCCAGAGTATTGCGCCCGAGAGCTGGCGCAGCGCAATGACCGTGAACGTGGAGGCAAACCTTCTCGTCATGCAGCGGGCCCATCCGCTGCTGAAACTCTCTCCGCGCGGCGGCCGCGTCGTTGTCATCGGCTCGAAGAACGTGCCGGCGCCGGGGCCCGGCGCGGCGGCCTATTCCGCGTCCAAGGCGGCGCTCAACCAGCTCGCGCGCGTCGCGGCGCTCGAGTGGGCGAAGGATGGCATCCGTATCAACTCGCTGCATCCGAACCAGGTGTTCGACACCGCGCTCTGGACGCAGGACGTCCTCGAGTCGCGCGCCAAGGCCTACAACATGAGCGTCGAGCAGTACAAGAAAAACAATCTGCTGCGCACCGAGGTGGCGTCCAAGGACGTCGCCGAGCTCGCCGCCGAGATGTGCGGCCCGCTCTTCGCCAAGACCACCGCTGCGCAGGTGCCGGTCGACGGCGGCAACGAGCGCGTGGTTTGAAGCAGAAGAAAAAAAGAATCCCTCGCTCGCCTTCGATTCGCTCCCCCCTTAACAGGGAGGCAAAAACGGCGGTGCAGCCCATCCGGTGGCGGGGCGATCACCTCGAGTTGCTGGACCAGCGGCTCCTGCCGGACAAGAAGCACTACGTGAGCTGCCGCACGGCCGAGCAGGTGGCGAAGGCGATCCGCGACATGGTGGTGCGCGGCGCGCCGGCGATCGGCGTGGCGGCGGCGTTTGGTGTCGTGCTCGGCAAAGGCACGCCGAAGGCTTACGAGGCGCTGCGCAAGAGCCGGCCGACGGCAGTGAATCTCTTTTGGGCGCTCGAGCGCATGAAGAAGGCTGCCGATCTCGAGGCTGAAGCCAAGGCGATCTATGACGAGGACTTGGCAGCGAACCGCGCGCTCGGCGTGCGCGGCGCCGAGCTTGTTCCCGAGCACGCGCGCGTCATGACCCATTGCAACACCGGCGCGCTCGCGACTGCGGGGCATGGCACGGCGCTGGGCGTGGTGCGCTCCGCCAAGGCCAAGAAGATTTCGGTAATCGCCTGCGAGACGCGCCCCTATCTCCAGGGCGCGCGGCTCACGGCCTGGGAATGCATGCAGGAGGGCATTCCGTGCACGCTCATCACGGACAACATGGCCGGCCATCTCATGAGCCGCGGCGACGTGGATCTGGTGATCGTCGGCGCGGATCGCATTGCCGCGAACGGCGACGTGGCGAACAAGATCGGCACGTACGGGCTCGCCGTGATGGCGAAGCGCCACGGCATCCCGTTCTACGTGGCCGCGCCGCTCTCCACGTTCGACCTGCAGATACCGGACGGCTCGCATATCCCGATCGAGGAGCGTCCGGCCCAGGAGGTGCTCGGCTACCGCAAGCTCCGCTGGGCGCCGAAAGGCGTGCAGGTGCGAAATCCCGCGTTCGATGTCACGCCTGCCGAGCTCATCACCGGCATCATTTGCGAGAAGGGTGTGGTGCTGAATCCGGATCGGGAATCGATCCGCCAGCTGCTCGCGCATTAAAGGACCTTAACGCGCGTACGGGCGTTGCTTCGTGCTGGGCATGAGCACGCAAGCAAAGGAGCTCCCGGATTTGAAAAGGCGGGATTTGCTGGTCAAGGCGACCGCTACAGTCGGTGGCGCCGCGATCGCCGGCGCGGCGGTCCCATTCGTCGCGAGCCTGTGGCCGAGCGCGCGCACACAGGCGAATGCGGCGCCGGTGAACTTCGACTTGAACGCTGTCGCTCCCGGCGCGCTGGCGACGGCGCAGTGGCGCGGGCGCCCGGTCTGGATCCTGAGGCGCACGGACGAGCAGCTGAAGAGCCTGGCAAAGGTGACGCCGCAGCTTTCGGACCCGCAGTCCACGGTGCCGCAGCAGCCGGCCGACATGAATCTGCACCTGAAGGATGGCCTGCGCGCCGAGGATCCGCACCTTCTCGTCGTCGTCGGCATCTGCACGCATCTCGGCTGCATTCCGGGCTATTACCCGGATCCGGGATCGCTCGGCGCCGGCTGGCTCGGCGGCTTCTATTGCCCTTGCCACGGCTCGAAGTACGACCTCTCGGGACGCGTCTTTTCCGGCTCGCCGGCACCGATGAATCTGCCGGTGCCGCCTTATTACATGGCGAGCCCGACGACAGTACGCATCGGCGAGACACGCAATGGCGGCGACGCGAACTGGCAGCCGTCGATCTGGTAGCTAGCGGATCTCCACCGGCGTGTAAGGAGGCACGAGCTCGAAGAGCTCGACGACATCCGCATTGCGCATCCGGATGCAGCCGATCGACCCCGGCTTGCCCATTTCCGCCGTGTCGGCGCTGCCATGGATGTAGATGTAGCGGCGCATCGTGTCAACATCGCCCAGCCGATTGCGGCCCTGCTCGCAACCCGAGAGCCACAGGATGCGCGTGAGAATCCAGTCGCGTCCCGGATACTTGGCATGCAGCTCGGGCGTCCACACTTCGCCCGTCGGCCGGCGCCGCACGAACACCGCGCCGAGCGGCTGCCCGGCGCCGATTTTCGCGCGCACGATATGCCGGCCGCGCGGCGTGCAGAGGCTGCCGTTCTTTTCTCCGAGCCCGCGTTTCGCGGTCGAGACGGTGTAGCGCTTGAGCACGCGCTTCCCGTCGAGGAGCCGCAGCTCCTGCTTTTCGGCATCGATCTCGATCCTCATCGGCGCGCGGCGAAAAACCGGCTGAGGACCGTGCCGCATTCCTGCGCGAGCACACCGCCCTGGATCACGACCTGATTCTTCAGCACCGGTTTCTTTGGATCGGTCGCGCCGTACACCACGCGCGCGATGCGCGCATGAAACATTGCTCCGATGCACATGTCGCAGGGCTCGAGCGTCACGTAGAGATTCGCGCCGGTCAGGCGATAGTTGCCGACCTTCGTCGCCGCGGCGCGCAGCGCCTGGATCTCGGCATGCGCCGTCGGGTCGGAGGCCGCGATCGGCCGATTCCAGCCTTCGCCGATGATGGCGTCGCCGAGCACGATGAGCGCGCCAATCGGCACCTCGCCCTCCTCCTCCGCGCGCCGCGCGAGCTCCAGGGCGCGGCGCATGAAGCCCTCATCGCTCACGGCTTGAAGCGGGCCTCGCGCCAGGCGAGCGCGGCCTTGAGGCCCTGTTCACGGGCGAGGTCCATGAACGCGCGCTTGTCGGGCGAGCCGTGCGACTCGATCGCATGGTCGATGTCGAGCGCGGTGACGAGCGCCGCACGCATGCCCTGGATCTCGTAGGTGCGGTTGAGTGCCTTCTTGGTGTCGCGCACGAGCTCCGGGTCGATGACCGCGATGTGGCGGGCTATCGCCAGTGCGGCGCTGAGGTGCTCGCCATTCGGCACGACGCGGCTAACGATACCGAGGGCGAGCGCGCGCTCGGCGTTGAGCGTGTCTTCCCCGGTAAGCAGCATGTCCTTCGCGGCCTTTGGCCCGACGACCCAGGGCAGGAGGAGCGTGACAATGCCGGCGCCGAACTTGAGCTCCGGCTCGCCGAACACTGCGTCGCGCGAGCACACGGAGATGTCGCAGGCGAGCGCCATCTCGAAGGCGCCGGCCATGCAGGGGCCGTGGATGGCGGCGATGGTCGGCTTGGGGGAGTCCCAAAACCGCATCGTGGTGGTGAAGTCGAGCTCGAGGATCTCCCGCCAGGCCGCAGCGCCTTCCGGCCGGCGCGCCATCTGCTCCTTCAGGTCGAAGCCCGACGAGAAGCCGCGGCCTGCGCCTGAGAGCACGATGGCACGCACTTCGGCGTCTGCTTCGAACTCGTCGAGCGCCTGCTGGATCTCGAGCAGCATCGCTTTGCCGAGCGCGTTGATGCGCTCGGGGCGGTTGAGCTGCAGGTGCGCAACGCGGCCCTCACGCTGCACGAGAATCGTCTCGGTGCTCTTCATGCGGCCTCCTCCACCGGCGCGAGCTCGCCCTGCTCCAGCATCGCGCGGAAGCGCCCGCGATCGGCCTTGCCGGTGCGCCCGGCGGGCAGCGCGGCCGCAAAGTAAAGCACATCGGGCAGCTTGTATTTCTCGAGCCGCTCGCCCAGGAACGCGCGCAGCTCGGCGGGCGAGAGGCCACCGTCACGCGGAACGATGAGCGCGTGGATGCGCTCGCCGAGGCGCTCGTCGGGCCTGCCGATGGCGAGCGCCGCGGCGACCTTGGGATGAGCGCTGCAGGCGAGCTCGATCTCCTGCGGTGCCACCTTGTTCGCGCCTCGGTAGATGAGCTCCTTCTTGCGGCCGGCAATCTCCACGACCCCCGGCTCGCGCTCGCGCGCGAGGTCGCCGGTGGCGAGCCAGCCGTCGCGGATCGGCGTGAGCGCCGGCTCGTCGAGATATCCGCTCATCAGGAATGGGCTCGCGATGAGCATCTCGCCGATTTCGCCTTGGGCGACGGATGTGCCATCGTCCTGAATGATCTTGTACTGCACGCTCGGCGCCGGCCGGCCGATGCAGCCGGCATGGCGCTCGGCGTCACGCGGCATCAGGAAGAAATCGCAGGTGCTTGTTTCCGTCAGCCCATAGATGTCGATGAGCTGCGCCGGCGCGAACAACCGGCGCAGCGTTTGCCCGAGCCCCATGCCGAGCGTCTCGCCGCCGATGAGCACCTGGCGCAGCGCGCGCGTGCCTCGTACGGCACGGGCTTCCGCCTCGAGCCGAGCGGCGGCGCAGTCGAGGATCAAGCTTCGCATCATGGTCGGCACGACCGCGACGCGTGTGGCGTGCTCGTCGGCGAGCTCCCGCAGAAAGTCGCCTGCCGCGAACTTGTCGCGCGTAAGAAGCACACCACCGTGCAACAGCGTGAGCAGCGCTACCCAGATGCCAAAACTGAACGTGATGTTGAGGACAAGCAGCGTCCGCTCGCCTTCGGCGAAGCCGAGCATGCTTTGGATCGCCGCCAGCTTGCCGGCAAACGCGCGATGCGAGAGCACCGCGCCTTTCGGCAGGCCGGAGGAGCCCGATGTGAACACCACGAGCGCCGCGCCCTCGAGGATCGGCCGCTGCGGCGGCGGCTCGTCCGCCAGGCGGTTGAGCGAGGCGTCCCATTCGAACCGGGCGCGCGTCTTCGCCCGCACCTGCGCTATCGCGCCTTCCGGCGTCGAGCGATGCACCGGCACCGCGACGCCGCCGGCGAGCCACACGCCGAGGTAGGAGGCGAGATCAGGCGGCTGGTTCGAGACGCGGACATGGACCGGCTCGTGCGGCGCGAGCGACGCCTCGGCGAGCGCGCTGCGAATCGTTTGCGCAGCGTCCAGGAGCTCGGCAAAGCGCATCCCTTCCACCGCCTCCCGCGCGGCGAAGCGCCCGGTGGCGTCGGCGAGCAGCGTGCCGAGGTTCTCTATTCCCACTCGATCGTGGCAGGCGGCTTGGAGGAGATGTCGTAGGTCACGCGGTTGATGCCGCGCACCTCGTTGATGATGCGGTTCGAGATCCGGGCGAGCAGCTCGTGCGGCAGCGGCGCCCAGTCCGCGGTCATGAAGTCCGTGGTGTGCACCGCGCGCAGCGCCACCGCATGCTCGTACGTGCGCCCGTCGCCCATGACGCCGACGGAGCGCACCGGCAGGAAAACGGCGAAGGCCTGCGCCGTTTTGTCGTACCAGCCGGACGCGCGCAGCTCGTCGATGAAGATGGCGTCGGCGCGTTGCAGGAGCTGGACATATTCGGGCTTGAGTTCGCCCAATATGCGCACGCCAAGGCCAGGACCGGGGAATGGATGCCGAAAGACCATCTCGCGCGGCAGGCCGAGCGCGAGACCGAGCTCGCGCACTTCATCCTTGAAGAGCTCGCGCAGCGGTTCCAACAGTTTCAGATGCAAGGTCTCCGGCAGGCCGCCCACGTTGTGGTGCGACTTGATGGTCGTCGCTTTCTTGGTCTTGCCGCCCGCGGACTCGATGACATCCGGGTAAATGGTGCCCTGCGCGAGCCATCTCGCATTGCGCACCTTCGCCGCCTCGCGCTGGAACACCTCGACGAAGTGCCGGCCGATGATCTTGCGCTTCTCCTCCGGGTCGGCGACGCCGCGCAGCGCGCTGAAAAATTCGGCGGAGGCGTCGACGTGCACGACCTTGACGTGCATGTGCTTCGCGAACGTGTCCATCACCTGCGCCGCTTCGTTGAGGCGCAGGAGCCCGTGGTCGACGAAGACACAGGTGAGCTGGTCGCCGATCGCGCGATGGATGAGCGCCGCAGCCACTGAGGAATCGACGCCGCCCGAGAGGCCGAGGATGACTTCGTCGCGGCCGACCTGCGCCTTTATTTTCTGCACGGCCTCGGACACATAGTCCGGCATGTTCCAGTCGCCGCGGCAGCCGCAGATTTCGCGCACGAAGCGCTCGAGGATCTTCGCGCCCTGGCGAGTGTGTGTGACCTCGGGATGGAATTGCACGCCGTAGAAGCGCCGTGACTCGTCCGCCATGCCGGCGATCGGACAGGCGTCGGTCGAGGCCATGACCGTGAACCCGCTCGGGAGCTGAGCGACCTTGTCGCCGTGGCTCATCCAGACTTTGAGCATCCCGTGGCCTTCGGGCGTGCGGAAGTCCTCGATGCCGTCGAGGAGCCTGGTATGGCCGCGCGCGCGGACTTCGGCATAGCCGAACTCGCGCACGCTTCCGGCCTCGACGCGGCCGCCGAGCTGCTGGGCCATGGTCTGCATGCCGTAGCAGATGCCGAGCACCGGGACGCCGAGCTGGAAGACCGCCTGCGGCGCGCGCCCGGTCGATTCCTCGTAGGCGGACATGTGGCTGCCGGAGAGGATGACCCCCGCGGCGCCGAACTCGCGCACGAAGGCGTCGGAGACGTCGCAGGGGTGGATCTCGCAGTACACGCGCGCTTCGCGCACGCGACGCGCGATGAGCTGGGTGTATTGGGCGCCGAAGTCGAGTATCAGGATCCGCTGATGCTTACTCGACCCGGTAATTGGGGGCCTCCTTGACGATCTGCACGTCATGCACGTGCGATTCGCGAATACCGGCAGCGGTGATCTCGACGAACTGGGGGCGCGTACGCATCTCGTCGATGCTCGCGCAGCCGGTGTACCCCATGCTCGCGCGCAGGCCGCCCATCAGCTGCTGCACGACCCACACCGCACTGCCCTTGTAAGGCACGCGGCCCTCCACACCCTCGGGCACGAGCTTGTCGACGTTCATGTCCGAGTCCTGGAAGTAGCGGTCGGCGGCGCCCTTCTGCATCGCTCCAAGGGAGCCCATGCCGCGGTAGGCCTTGTAGGAGCGTCCCTGGTAGAGCTCGATTTCCCCGGGCGACTCGTCGGTGCCGGCGAAAAGCGAGCCGAGCATTACCGCGTGCGCGCCGGCGGCGATGGCCTTGGCGACGTCGCCTGAGTAGCGCACCCCGCCGTCGGCGATGAGCGGCACGCCGCTCTTTTCCAGTGCCTGCGCCACGTTCTGGATGGCGCTGATCTGCGGCACGCCGACGCCGGCGACGATGCGGGTGGTGCAGATGGAGCCGGGCCCGATGCCCACTTTCACGCCGTCGGCGCCATGGTCGACGAGCGCGCGCGCGCCCTCCGCAGTGCCGACGTTGCCGCCGACGACCTGCACGCGCGGATAGCGCGTCTTGATCCACTTCACGCGATCGAGCACGCCCTGCGCATGGCCGTGCGCCGTGTCGACGATGAGCACGTCGGCGCCCGCCTCGACGAGCGCTCCGACGCGCTCGTCGGTGCCCTCGCCCACGCCGACCGCCGCGCCGACGCGCAGCTTGCCGTGCGCGTCCTTGCACGCGTTCGGATGCTCGACTTCCTTGAGGATGTCCTTGACCGTGACGAGGCCCTTCAGGCGAAAGTCGTCGTCCACCACGAGCACGCGCTCGAGGCGATGGCGATGCATGAGCGCCGTCGCTTCCTCGCGGCTCGCGCCCTCGCGCACCGTGATCAGCTTCTCCTTCGGCGTCATGATCGACTTCACCGGCTGGTCGAGGTCGGCCTCGAAGCGCAGGTCGCGGTTCGTGACGATGCCCACGACCTTGCCGCCGTCGCGCACCACCGGGAAGCCGGAGATCTTGTACTGCTGCTGCAGCGCCATGACCTCGCGCACCGTCATGTCCGGCGGCACCGTCATCGGATCGCGCAGCACGCCCGACTCGAAGCGCTTCACCTTGGCGACTTCCGCGGCCTGCGCCTGCGGGCTCAGGTTCTTGTGGACGATGCCGATGCCGCCTTCCTGCGCGATCGCGATCGCGAGGCGCGCTTCGGTCACCGTGTCCATGGCCGCCGAAACGAGCGGGATGTTGAGCTCGAGCTGGCGGGTGAGGCGGCTCTTCAGCGAAGCGTCACGAGGCAGGATGCGCGAGTGGGCGGGGAGGAGGAGAACATCGTCGAAGGTCAGCGCCTTCTGGATCACCCGCATGAGATTACGCTCGTTCGCAAAGCGGCATTTTACACGAGTGTCCCCGCGCGCAGATGCGATACTGTCATCCGTTACGGGGATGGAGCGTTGATCGACTAATGAAAAAACTACTGATGATCGCCCTCGCGGCCGCGTTCTCGAGCGCCGCCACGGCGCAGCTCTACAAGTGGAACGACAGGAACGGCCACGTGCAATACGGCGATACGCCGCCGGGCGACGCGCAGAACGTCACGCGCCTGAAGGCACCGCCGCGCGGATCGGCACCGGCTCCGGCGGCGCCGGATGCGAAGAAGGACGCGGCCGCCAAGGACAAGGCGCTCACGCCCGAAGAAGCATTCAAGAAGCGCCAGCAGGAGCGCACCGAAGCCGACCAGAAGGCGGCGAAGGAACGCGCGGACGCGGACACGAAGCGCACCAATTGCGAGCAGGCGCAGGCCAATCTGCGCCAGCTGCAGAGCGGCCAGCGCATGGCCACGGTGAACGCCGCCGGCGAGCGCATCATCGTCGACGACGACCAGCGCGCGCGCGATATCGACCGGGCGCAGCGCGCCGTCGCCGAATGGTGCAAGTGATCTAGCGGCGGCGTTTCCCGGCGCGCTCGCGCCGCCGTTCCTTCGGGTCGATCAGCAACTCGCGATAGATCTCGACGCGATCGCCGTCGGCGAGCCGCGTCTCGGCGCTCACGCGCCTGCCGTATACCCCTAGCGCGCCGAGCCCGATGTCGGGATGCCGAGCCGCCATGCCGGATGCGGCGAGCGCATCGCGCACCGTGGAGCCGCCCGGCAGCTGCACGCTGACCACATCCGAGGCGTCGCGAACGGCATAGACGACCTCGACGCGGATCATCGCGACAGTTCGTCCGCCCGCCGGGTGAAGGCGTCGACCATGGTGTCGGCGATCTGGTCGAAAAGCGGCTCGAGCAGCCGGCCGAGCGCGCGGCTCGCGAACTGATAGCGCATCGAAAACTCGATCTGGCAGGCATGCTCGGCGAGCGGCGTGAAGCGCCACGCGGCGGCGAACTCGCGGAACGGCCCTTCGACGAGCCGCATGTCGATGGCGCGCTCCGGCAGGTTCTCGTTCTCCGTGGTGAACGACTGCCGGATGCCGCCCACGCCGGCGGTCAGCGTGGCGCGCTTGCGGGTGCCGGCCGCTTGCACGCGCGCCTCGAGGCACCAGGGCAGGAAGCGCGGATACGATTCGATGTCGTCGACGAGCGCGTACATCTCGCTCGCCGAGTGCTCGACGATCGCGGATCGGGCGATTTCCTTCATGCACTAGAATTCTTCATGTCCATCGTCGACAACCGCAAGGCGTCCCACGATTATTTCATCGAGGAGCGCTACGAGGCGGGAATCGCGCTCGAGGGCTGGGAAGTGAAGGCCATCCGCGCGGGCCGGGCGCAGATCGGCGATGGCTACGTGATGGTCCGCGGCGCCGAGCTTTACCTCATCGGCGCGCACATCAGTCCGCTGCCGACGGTTTCGACGCATTTCGTGCCGGATCCGACGCGCACCCGCAAGCTCCTCATGCACGCGGAAGAAATCCGCCGCCTGATCGGCAAGGTCGAGCAGCGCGGCTATTCCCTCATCCCGCTCAATCTGCACTATGCCAAGGGCAGGATAAAGCTGGACATCGCGCTCGCACGCGGCAAGCTCAAGCACGACAAGCGCGCCGACGAGCGCGACCGGGAATGGAACCGGGAGAAGCAGCGGCTGCTACGCAGCCGCTGATTTCTTGCTCGGCGCCGCCTCGGCGAGCGCCATCCAGGTGGAGACGACCGTATCGGGATTGAGCGACAGGCTCTCGATGCCCTGCTCCATCAGCCAGCGCGCGAGGTCGGGATGGTCGGAGGGCCCCTGCCCGCAGATGCCGACGTACTTGCCGTGCTTGCGGCAGGCGCGGATCGCCATGGCGAGCATCGCCTTCACCGCGGCATCGCGCTCGTCGAAGCCCTCGGCGACGAGGCCGGAATCGCGGTCGAGGCCGAGCGTGAGCTGCGTGAGGTCGTTCGAGCCGATCGAGAAGCCGTCGAAGAGCTCGAGGAACTCCTCGGCGAGCACCGCGTTGGAAGGCAGCTCGCACATCATGACGATGCGCAGGCCGTTGCTGCCGCGTTTCAGGCCGTTCGCTTCCAGCAGCGCGTGGACCTGCTTCGCTTCGCTGATGGTGCGCACGAACGGCACCATCAGCTCGACGTTGGTGAGGCCGAGCGTCTCGCGCACCTTGCGCAGCGCCGCGCACTCGAGCTCGAAGCACTCGCGGAAGCTCGGCGCGATGTAGCGCGACGCGCCGCGGAAGCCGAGCATCGGGTTCTCCTCGTCGGGCTCGTAGCGCTCGCCGCCGAGGAGCTTGCGGTACTCGTTCGACTTGAAGTCGGAGAGGCGCACGATCACGGGCTTGGGCCAGAAGGCGGCCGCGATCGTGGCAACCCCTTCGACCATCTTCTCGATGAAGAAGGTGCGCGGATCGGGATAGCCGCGCGCCGCCGCCTCGACCTTGCGCCTGAGCGCCGGCTCGAGCTTCGCGTGCTCGATGCAAGCGCGCGGATGCACGCCGATCTCGTTGTTGATGATGAACTCCAGCCGCGCAAGGCCGACCCCGGCATTGGGCAGCTGCGCGAACTCGAAGGCGAGCTGCGGGTTGCCGACGTTCATCGCGATCTTC
>Ga0075436_100000508_pt1 | contig 25170 bp, 21 predicted proteins | sample RhiMethybrSRZTD5_FD_75303 | JGI IMG/M metagenome (GOLD analysis project Ga0075436, IMG submission 75303) | Populus rhizosphere microbial communities from Tennessee, USA - Rhizosphere MetaG P. TD hybrid SRZTD5 | ecosystem: Host-associated > Plants > Roots > Rhizosphere > Soil | place: USA...
GACTTCTGGGCGTGGAACCTGAACACCACGCCCCCCGATCTGAGGACCGCCGCGTTTCCCCTCTCCGCCCCCGTCCTTCTCGTCGTCGGGGTCGGAGGGGTCGTCCCGCCGGCGATTGCGTGGGTGTACTTCCGACGACCTCCGCGACGGCAACCGAGCGACGTCCCGGCCCCGACCCCGGCCCCCGCCTGAGCGCCGCGCGCTGGCCGGGGCCCGGGGGGCAGGCGGGAAGTTTATTTTGTAAATCCCCAAGTGTATAAAGCCCGGTCGATTTGGGAGCACCATGGACAGCCCCGTCGAGCCCCCGTCCGGCTTCTCCTCCCCCAAACGCGCGCTCCTCCTGCTCCTGAAGCGGCGACCGGACGCGGCGCTTACGGAGATCGCGACGTCCCTCGGGATATCGAAGGTCGGGGCGCTCCGCCACCTCAACGACCTCGAGGGCGACGGGCTCGTCGAGCGGTCGTATCGCAAGATCGGGGTCGGGCGACCGAGGGTCTGCTTCCGGCTGTCGAGCTCCTCCGCGCGCTTGTTCCCCGACGCGTACGCGCAGATGTCGCGCTGCGCCCTCGATTTCATCGAGACCAAGCTCGGCCGGCCGGCCGTGGTCCAACTGCTCCAGCAGCGGGCGGAAGAGGTGGCGACGACCCACCGAGACCGGTTCCGGGAGCTTCCGCTCGGCGGCCGGGTCTCGGAGCTGGTCCGGATCCGCTCGGAGGGCGGCTACATGGCCGAGCGCGGGGGCCAGTCCAAGCGGTCGTTCGAGTTCCGCGAGCACAACTGCCCGATCCTCGCGATCGCCGAACAGTACCCTGAGGCGTGCGAGACGGAGCGCCGACTGTTCGAGCGGCTCCTGAAGGCCGACGTCGTCACGTCGCACCGCGTCGTCGCGGGGGACGCGGTCTGCCGATTCCTCGTCCGCCCGCGAGGAGCCCATGGCGCCGATTGAACCCGGTGCCCGCGTCGCGGTCATCACCGGAGCCAGCCGAGGGCTCGGTGCGATGCTCGGGGGGTTCCTCGCGGGCGAGGGATACGACCTGATCATCACCGCACGGGACGGCGCGCCCTTGCGCGAGCGGGCCGAACGATGGCAACGGGACTTTCGCGTCCGCGTCGACGCCATCGCCGGCAATGTCGCCGACCCGGAGCACCGGGCCGAGATCGAGAGGGCTGCGCGCAGGGCGAGGCGGGTCGACGTGTTGGTCAACAACGCGTCCGAGCTCGGTCCCACCCCGCTCTCGGCGCTGATCGACGCGTCGCCGTCGGCGTTCGCCGATGTGATGGCCGTGAACCTGGTGGCGCCGATCGCGATCGTCCGGGTGCTGCGCCCTTGGCTCGCGAGGTCGAGCGGTCTCGTCGTCAACGTCTCGAGCGACGCGGCGCGCGGTGGCTACCCGGGCTGGGGGGTCTACGGGGCGAGCAAGGCGGCGCTGGACCTCGCCTCGTCGACGCTCGCAGCGGAGCTGCGGGCGGACGGGATCTCCGTCGTCGCGGTCGATCCGGGCGACATGCGGACCGACATGGCGCAACGGGCGTTCGGCGACGCCGACCTATCCGGTCGCCCACCGCCCGAAGCGACCTTGCCGTTCTGGGCGTGGCTCTTCGCCCAGCCACCCGAGCGCCTGAGCGGTCGGCGCTTCGAGGCCCAGGCCGAGGCGTGGGAGGTGCCCGCGTGATCGAGGGCGAGCTCGCGGTCCCGTGGTCGTCCCGCCTCGAGGCGGTGGCGCCCCCGGAGGATCGGGGCCTGGCCCGCGACGGCGTCCGGTTGCTTGTGAGTCGAGGGGACGCGCTCGAGCACCACCGATTCCGCGACCTCCCGCAGCTGCTCCGACCGTCGGACCTGCTGGTCGTCAACCAGAGCGGGACCTGGCCGGCCAGTCTGCCCGCCCGATCCGAGCGCGGGCCGTTCCTGCTCAACCTGAGCACTCGATACGCCCCCGAGGTGTGGGTCGCCGAGTCACGGTTCGGCCCGGCCGAGCCCGGGCCGGTTCCCTTGGGCCTGGGGGAACAGTTCGAAGCGGCCGGACTCCGCGCCGAACGTATCGCGCCGTTCCCCGGGGTGGACCGCCTCGCGTTCTACCGCTTCCGAGGCGATGTCGAGGCGGCGATGCGACGGCACGGAGGGCCGATCCGGTACGGGTACCTGGCCCGGCCGGTGCCCCTCGCGGAATACCAGACCATCTTCGCGCGGGTCGACGGCAGCGCCGAAATGCCGTCGGCCGGGCGACCGTTCACCGCCCGCATCCTGGAGTCCTTGCGGGCGCGCGGGATCCGGTGGGTGCCGATCACCCTCCACGCCGGCGTCTCCAGCCTCGAGCGCGGCGATGCGCCCAGCGACCGGCAGCTCACCTATCCCGAACCGTTCGAGGTCCCCGCCGAGACGGTTCAACGGATCGAGCGAACCCGACGGACCGGGGGGCGGGTGATCGCGGTCGGCACGACCGTAGTCCGCGCCTTGGAATCCGCGACGGGGCCCGGCGGTCTCCGCGCCGCCCGAGGGTTCACCCAGGCGTTCCTCCACCCGGGGCGGCCGATGCGCACGGCGGACGGTCTCGTCACCGGGCTCCACGACCGTGGATCGTCGCACCTATCGCTGCTCGCCGCCCTCGCCCCGGCGGCGTCACTCGAACGGGCGTACCGAGCCGCCGTCGCCGAGGGGTATGCCTGGCACGAGTTCGGGGACAGCCATCTGATCCTACCGTCGTGAGGCGTGGTCCGTGGGGGAAGGCCCGCCGGCCGCTCGGAGCCGAGCCGGACGGCCGGTGCGGCGCGGGCCCGCGAGGTCCTTAGATGGACTGGTCGGGATTTGAACCCGAGGCCTCCGGTTTGCAAAACCGGCGATCTTCCGACTGATCTACCAGCCCGCGGGCGAACGATGCGCCCCCGCGCCTATACGCGCTTCGGCGCGCGAGGGCCGCCGCGGGCCGAGCCCCTATAACCCGGCCCCGTCCTCCGACCGATGTGGAGCTGAGCGCCTTCACCGTCCTCGACGAGTACGCCGAGGATGTCGCGGCGGGCCGGGACCGCTACCGAGAGGTGTTCGGCTTGGCTCGCGCGGCCGAGGAGGCGGGCCTCGCGACCATCTGGGTGGCGGAGCACCACTTCCACCCGGGCGGTGTGTGTCCGTCGCCGCCGGTGCTGCTCGCCGCCCTCGGGGCCCGGACGCGCCGGATCCGCCTGGGGGTGATGGTGAGCGTCCTACCGTTCCACGACCCGGTCGGCGTCGCCGAGGAGTACGCGATGGTCGACCGTCTCACGGCCGGTCGGCTCAACCTCGGCTTGGGGAGCGGCTACATCCCGATCGAGTTCGAGGGCTTTGGCGTCGATCCGGCGACGAAGCGCGACCGGTTCGACCGGGCGTACGCCACGATCCTCGCCGCGTTTCGCGGCGAGCCGGTCGTGGCGGGGAGCGGTGGTGAAGGGAAACCGACGGTGCTCAACGTCCGGCCCGTCCAGCAACCCCACCCGCCGATCTGGATCGCAGTCCAGCGACGCGACGCGCTCGAGTTCGTCGCCCGGCGGGGCGTCTCGGTCGCCCTGATCCCCTACGCCACCATGTCGGGGCTCTCCGAGCTCGCCGAGCAGATCCGATCGTTCCGCTCGCACGTGCCCGCGGGGGCCGCCGCCCGGGTCGCCGTCGCGGTCCACGTGTACGCCGGGGATCGGACCGACGAGGCGCGCTCCGCGCTGCAGCGGTACTTGGATAGCCGCCGCGCCACGCAGAGCACGCACTACGAGCAGAAGGTGCGCGCCGACCCGAGCCAGGCGTCGGCCGCGTCGATCGAGAAGGCGGGGTTCGCGGCGTTCGGCCCGGCCTCGGAGGTCGTCCGGCAGCTCGACGCGTTCCGGGCCGCGGGCGTCGACGAGGTCCTCGGCATCTTCGATTTCGGCGGGCTCGACGAGGCGACGGTCGCGGCCTCCGTGCGCGCCCTCGGCGCGGCGTGGCCCAGTTCGGCGTAGGGCGGGGAAAGGGTTGGCCCGAGAGGCCGATGGCCCGCTACTTGGGCTTCGGTAGCGGCGGGCTCGACCCCGACGAGGGTCCCTGCCACTCCGAGGGCGCGCTCCCGCCGCTCGTGTCCGAGGCGCCCGAGGTCCCGGGCGTCATCGAGGTGGGGGTGGCCGGCTTCATCACCATCGGGCGCGACCGGCGCCGCATCATCATGATGAGGACGATCGCGACCACGAGGATGAGGATCAACAGGATCACCCATCCGACGGTGACGCCGCTCCCCGCGCCCAACTGGTAGCCGAGCGCCGATGGGTTCGGCTGCACGTTCACCGCGAACGTCGTTCCGCCGTAGCACGAGTTGATGCACGCTCCCGAGGTGACGAAGACCTCGAACGCCTGGCTGCCCGCGGGCAGGTTCGAGGGCAGCGTGATCGACACGTCGCCCGAGGTGCTCGTCGTCTCGACGATCTTCGCCTGCTGGGAGAGGAAGAACCCGGACGACGGGTACACTTCCACGAAGTAGCTCTTCGAGAGCGTCGCCAATCCGACCGCCTGGAACTCGTAATGGATGGTGATCGTCTGGCCCGGCTGGAAGCTCCCGTCGATGTAGTTCGAGGGGGTCGACACGCCCGCGCGGACGATCAGGCCCGAGCCCTCGTAGAGCGTGACGCTCGCGCGCCCGACCAATCCCAGCTTCGAGTCCTGGCCGGCGACGTTCACCGACAGGGAGGTCGGCGCCCCGACGGCCGGCACGAGGAACGAGATCTCGTTCCCCGAGAGGACGCCGCTCTTGAGCACGTTCCCCTGGTTGTCGACGACGTTCTGGTAGAGGGTCACGTTCGAGAAGACCTGTCCGAACGTCGTTACGCTCACGGTGATCGTGTCGCCGGGGAGGTACTCGGCCTCGTTCGGGTTGAGGAGGATCGTCGGTGCCGTGACGGCCGCGAGGCGGCTCGCCCCGAGCGAGCTCGTCGCGTTGTGCGCCGAGACGTCGACCTCCATCCGACCGCCGTAGTTCGACGGCGCCGTGAACGAGAACGACCCCTGGACGTCCGTCGAGGCGAGGGTGCCGTTCGCGATCAGGGAATTCGCATCGACCGCCCAGGCCCACCATGCATCGATCGTCCAGCCCTGCGTGAGGCTCAAGTTGAGCCCGCCGAGCTGCCAGCTCGCGGTGACGGTGTCGCCCGCGAAGTACTGGGCGCTGTCGAGGGTGAGCTGGAGCCGCGCGGAGCCGGCGGCGATCGCCACGACGTTGAAGTCGACGGTCGTCGGGCCGTACGTGGTCCCCGAGTTGATCGGGTCGGTCGCGCTGACCTTGACCGAGTCGACCTGGTCGGCCGGGAACGTCGACGTAGTCGCGAGGAAGAGGATCGAGGCCTCGCCCGTCGCGTTCGTGGTCACCGTCGTCGGGTAGCCGCCCGGCGGCGAGACCGGCAGGACGCCGGCGTCGAACTCGAAGCTGACGACGAGCCCTTGCGCGGGGACGGAGATCCCGGGCGCGTTGATCCACAGCTGGACCTCCACGTAGACCGGCGTGCCGTCGGTGAACGTCGTGCTGTAGCAGCCGCTCGCGCACGTCGCAAGGTCGACCGACGGCGAGCTGACGTAGCCGAGGCGCACCTGGAGGAACCCGACCTCGCTGTTCGGGTACTGGCCGGCCGAAACGTTGGCGAACAAGGTGAACTCGATGTAGCCGTACGTGCTCGCGTCGCTCGGCACGGTGAAGTCGAAGCTGCCCCACGTCGCGTTCGTGAGGGTCCGAGGCGAGCCGGGGAACGTCGACCAGGTGCCGGAGCTCGTGTAGTAGATGCCGGTGAGGACGAGCGAGTCCACGTGCGGTCGGGGCGCGTTGTTGACGGTCTGGTTGACGAAGTAGGCGACCGTCCCGGCGTGGCGGGCGAGGTACGCGCCCTGGGTCGCGACCATGCCGACGGAGTAGGTGTGCACGTAGAACCAGGTCGTGTACTCCCCGCCGACGGTGCCGTTGATGGTGATGTTCCACCAGCCGCCGACCGGGAGGTTGAGGGGCAGCTCGTAGTACGCGTTCCACGTGTAGCTGTCGTTGTAGAAGCTCGTCTGGAAGCTGACGTTCCACTGCTTCGCGACGCCGGAGAGTCCGTCGCGGCTCGCGTTCTGGTCGTGGATCGTGACGACGGCGGTCGTATCGCTCGGGTCGTAGGCGGAGAAGTAGACGGCGCCGCAGGCGTAGCCGACGGCCCACTCGCTGCAGCCACCCGCCAACTCCGCGAACACTTGGTCCGTCGCGGCCGGTAGCGGAGCGTTCGGGGCCACGTGGACCGACGCGCCGCGCGCCGCCATCGGGAGGGCGACGAACGACGATCCGACGAGCACGACCAACAGGGCGACGGCGAGGGCGATGCGGTGTTGCATATCTCAAAACTCGCGGGACCGAATACTTAAACCTACCTTCGCACGCGAGTCGCCGCCCGAACGGGGGATAAGTACGGACCCGGCCCTCGTGCGGGCCGGATGGAGGGAACGAGCCGCCCCGGACCGAAGCCGAAGCGGCTCTACCTCCGCTGGGTCCGGCACGGCGACCCGGACCGTGACGATCTCCCGACCCCGAGAGCCGTCCGGACGTACGGCGAGAGCCTCGAGCGCGTCGGTCGCCTGGTCGCCCACGGCGCGACGACGGATCCGGTCGGCGACCTCCTCGTGCTGCGCGCCGTCGACCTCGCCGAGGCGTGGCGCGTGCTGCGCGTCGACCCGTGGCGGCGCCTCGCGGGTACGACGTACGAGGTCCTTGAGTGGAACCCGACCCAGGTTGGCACGGGGGTGAACCTCGAGCCACCGCCCGGGCGCGGCGCGGGTCGTCTGACGGCGCTTCAACGGGTCTCCGTCGTCGTCCGGGACCAGGCGAGCGCGCTCGCGTGGTACCGCGACGTGCTCGGCCTCAGCGTCCGAGCGCGGGACCCGGCCACGAGCTACGTCGAGCTGTCGCTCGGGAGGGGGGCGGCAGCGCTCTCCCTGGTCGAGCCGCGCGTCGACTGGGGCGAACCGTACTACTCGGAGACCCTAGCGCGGGCCGGCTCCGCGACCGGGATCGCGTTCCAGACCGACAGCGTCTTCGCGCTGGAGCAGCGGCTCCGCCGGGCCGGAGCGCGGGTGACGCAGCCGCCCGAGCAGCAGCCGTGGGGGGGCGTCACGGTGCGGTTTGCCGACCCCGAGGGCAACGAGTTCCTGGCGTTCCAGACCGACTCCGACGAACGCGCCCCAACGGCGCCGGTCCGCCCGCTCGTCGAGCCGGGGGCGCCCGTCGTCTGGGCGCGTCGGCCGGGTCGGTCGAAGCGCCTTTAGACCTCCGGCCGCTCCGACGGCCGGCGGCCCCCATGACCGAGATCCTTCCCGGCATCCACCACGTCCCGGCGTCGAACGGCACCTTCGTCTACCTCCTCAAGGACGGCGGAGCCAGCTGGACCCTCGTGGACAGCGGACTCCCCGGGTCCGAGGCGCCGGTCCAGCAGTACCTCCGCGGGCTCAAGGTCGAGCCGACGTCGGTGAAGCGGATCCTGCTCACCCACCTCCACAAGGACCACACGGGCGGGCTCAAGCACCTCACCGAACTCACCCACGCGCGGACGTTCGCCCATTGGATCGAGGCGGCGTACATCGCGGGCGATCCGCCGTACGACGGCCCAGGGATGCCGGCCGCGGACCACGTGACCGTGGACGAGGTGCTCAAGGACGGCGACACGCTCGACGCGGGCGGCGGGCTCACCGTCTTCCACACGCCGGGCCACACGCCCGGCCACACGGCGTACTACCAGACCGAGCGCAAGGTCCTGTTCTGCGGCGACCTGTTCTTCGGTGACGGGTCGAAGCTCATCCTGACGACCCCCGAGTACACGCAGCACCTTCCGACGGCCCGTATCTCCGCTCGTCGGGTCGGCCAGCTCGCCGTCGACGCCGTCCTTCCGTTCCACGGCGGCCCGTTCGCGACGGGCGGGGGCAAGCTGATCCGCGAGCTCCTACACGGTCGGTAGGCCGAGACCCTACCGTGGACCCCGAGTCCGTCGCGCGGGTCGTCCGCGAAACGAACTACGTGACGTGGCGCCGCCAGGGCGGTTGGGACCCGATCGTCGTCGACCGCGCCGAAGGGTCCACGTTCTGGGACGCATCGGGTCGCGCGTACCTCGACTTCGCCTCCCAGCTCGTCGCGACGAACTTAGGCCACGGGAACCGCGCGGTCGTTGAGGCGATCGTCGACCAGGCACGACGCCTTCCCTACGCGGCCCCCGGGTTCGCGACGGAGTCGCGGGGTCGGCTCAGCGAGGCCCTCGGGACGGTCCTGCCGGAGGGCCTGCGACGGTACTTCTTCTCGACGTCCGGCACCGAGGCGAACGAGGCGGCGCTCAAGATCGCGCGCGTCGTCACGGGGCGCCGCAAGGTGATCTCGCGCCCCCGCTCGTATCACGGCGCGACGGCGGCGTCGATCTCCGTCACGGGTGATCCCCGCCGGACGCCGGTCGAGCGCGTGCAGACGGTACCGGGGACCGTCTTTGCTCCCGACTGCTACTGCTACCGTTGCCCCCTCGACCTCACGTACCCGAGCTGCCACGTCGCGTGCGCCGACGTCGTCGACGAGCAGATCCGCACCGAGGGGGACGTCGCGGCGATGATCGTCGAGCCGATCGTCGGGACCAACGGGGTCATCGTTCCGGTGCCCGAGTACCTGCCGCGGATCCGCGAGATCACCCGACGGCACTCCGTCCTGCTGATCGCCGACGAGGTGATGACCGGTTGGGGTCGGAGCGGCGCCTGGTTCGCCGTCGACCACTGGGGGGTCCGGCCGGACCTCCTGACGACCGCGAAGGGGATCACGGGGGCGTACGTGCCGCTCGGCCTCACCGCGACGACCGCCGACCTCCACGACGCGTTCCGCGACGTCTACTTCCCCCACGGCCACACCTACGAGGCGCATCCGATGACCCTCTCCCCCGCGGTCGCGGCGATCGGAGAGTACCGGCGTCTCGGTCTGATCGAGCGCTCGCGCGTCGAGGGCAAGTACCTCCTCGCGCGGCTCCGGGAGATCGGCGAGCGCCACCCCTCCGTCGGCGACGTGCGCGGCCTCGGGCTCTTCGCGGCGGTCGAGCTCGTCCGCGACCGGCGTACGAAAGCGCCGTTCAACACGGCGGAGGAGAAGCTCGCGGGCCGTCCGCTCGTCGTCGACGAGGTCGCGCGGGCGATGATGCACGACGGGGTGTACGCGTTCGGCTGGGTCTCCCACCTCATCGTGGCGCCGCCCCTCATCGTGACGCGCGAGGAGCTCGACCGGGGGTTGTCGGTCCTCGACCGCGCTCTCGCGCTCGCCGACGCGCGCGTCGCGGCCTAGGGCCCCCCTCGCCGGGTCACGGGGCCGTCCGGGCGGTCGGACCCAGCGACCCCGGCTCCCGAACGTCCCCCGAGGATCGACCGGACGCTGGGTCGAGCGATCGCGCTGCGACCCTCGAACGGCGTATAACTCGACGACCGGATTCGAGCCGACGTGCCCGTCGGTCGAGGCTCCGGGCGTCCCCCGGATTCCGAACGATTAAGTACCGACCCCGGGTGGGACCACCGCCTGTTCCCGCCGGTCCGAGGACCGTGAGGGGGCATGGGGCTGGGACCGATACCGTGGACCCGAGACTCTCCGAAGCCCTCCGCGAGTACGAGCGACGGACGCCGAGCTCGGCCAAGATCTGGGAGCACGCGAAGGTCTGGTCGCCGCTCGGGGTCCACAGCAACTACCGGTACCTCGAGCCGTACCCGTTCTACGTGCGGCGCGGCGAGGGCGTTCGGCTCTGGGACGCCGACGGGAACGAGCTCCTCGACTTCAACATGGGGTTCGGGGGGCTCGCGAGCGGCCACGCCCACCCGAAGATCGTGGAGGCGCTGCGGGCGCAGCTGGGCGACGGCTCGCTCTACGGCTACGAGTGGTACCGGACGCCCGAGGTCGCCGAACGGATCTGCCGCCGGTTCGGGATGGACCAGGTCCGGTTCAGCTCGACGGGGCTCGAGGCGACGCACCATGCGATCCGGATCGCGCGGGCCGTGACCGGCCACCGCTACGTCCTCAAGTTCGAGGGGAGCTACCACGGCTCCCACGACACGCTCCTCGTCGGCGTGAAGCCGCGCATCGAGGTCGCTGGCCCGGCCGACCGCCCGAACTCGGCGCCCGCGGGGCCGGGGATCCCGAGCGAGGTCGCGGACCGCACGCGCGTCGCGCCGTACAACGACCTCGACGCGACGCGATCGATCGCCCGCGAGTTCGCGGAGGACGTGGCGGCGATCATCGTCGAGCCGATCGCGATGAACATGGGGTTCATCCTGCCGGAGCGCGGGTTCCTCGAGGGGCTCCGCGAGCTCGCGAGCGAGCTCGGCGCGCTCTTGGTCTTCGACGAGATCAAGACCGGCGCGAAGTACCCCCACGGGGGCGCGGGGCGCATGGGCGTGCGACCCGACCTGATGCTCTTGGGCAAGTCGATCGCGTGCGGCACCCCGCTCTCCGCGATCGCCGCGCGCAAGGGCGTGCTCGACAACGTCGGGCCGCGCCGGATCGCCCATGCCGGCACGTTTAACGCGAACCCGATCTCGATGGCGTGCGCGCTCGCCACCCTCGACCACGTGCTGACCGACGAGTACTTCGAGCGCAGTGCGCGCCTCAACGCGCGCCTCGCGAAAGGGTACAAGGAGATCTTCCGGGACCACCACGTCACCGCCCACGTCGCGGCCGACGGCCCGTCCGGGACGGTGTTCTTCACCGACCATCCCGTCCGAGACTGGAGGACGTTCCTCACCGTGGACGGGGACCGCTCGATGCTCTACTACTACCTCTGCGTCAACCGCGGGCTCATCCCGTCGGGCACGGGCCCGGACGAGCAGTGGACGATCTCCGTCGCCCACTCCGACGCCGACGTCGACCGCCACCTCGAGGTCCTCAACTCCGTCGCCGACCACCTGGCGGGCGCGCCGGTCGTCGGCGAGATCGAGGAATCGGTCTGACGTCGCGACGGCGGGCCGGGGCGATCGTTCGGGGGGGCCGATGATCCGTCAGGTCGTGCTGCTGCGGCACGCGCCCGCCGAGGTCCGCGACCCGGCCCGGTGGCCCCAGGACGAGCGACGTCCGCTCACGCGCGCGGGTCGGTCGGACGCCCGCCGCGTCGCCCTCGGACTGCGCGCCGCCGGCGTCCACCCCGAGCGGGTCGTCGCCAGCGCGGCGGACCGCGCGCTCGCCACGGCCCAGATCGCCGTACGGGCGCTCGGGAACGGCGCGCCGTCGAACGTCGAGCGATGGGACGAGCTCGCTCCCGGAGCCGAGGCGGGAGCGGCCCTCGGGCGGCTCGCGCGCGAGCGGTCGATGCGCGGGACGGTCCTCTTGGTCGGCCACGAGCCCCAGCTGGGCCGCCTCCTCGGGTTGCTCGTCTTCGGCGAGCCGGTCGCCGCGGTCCGGCTCAGGCGCGCCGGCGCCGCCTTGATCGAGCTGCCGGGGCGCGTGGTGCCGGGGGGCGGGCGGTTGGACTGGCTACTGACGCGTCGTCAGCTGACCGCGCTGGCGGCGCGCGCAGCGTAGCCGCGTCCGGGTCCTCGCCGCCGTGGCCGTCGAGATAGATCGGCGCGACGCTCGCGATCACCTCGCGGTGCACCGCGGCGGGGTCGCGGTTCGCGTCGATCCGGCGGAACGCGTACTCGCCCGCCATCCAGTCGAACTCCGAGCGCAACCGGTCCTGGTAGCGGAAGAAGCTCTCGAACCGGTCCCGCGAGAGCGAGAGGTCCATCCCCGACTCCCAGTAGTCGAGCGAGCCGTACCGGGCGATCGCGCGGTGCAGGAGGATCTCCGGCCGCGCGTCGAGGAACACCGTGAGGTCGGGCTCGAGGGCGAACCCGTAGAGTCGTCGCGCCCACTCGCGTGAGGCGCCGCGGACCACGGCGCGCGCCATGAGCGTGTAGGTGTACCGGTCCGCGAGCACCGTGCTCCCAGCCGCGAGCGACGGGAGGATCTTGTTCTCGAGCTGGTCCGCGAAGTCGGCGGCGTAGAAGAGCGCCATCGTCGTCGCGCTCAGGGTGTGCCGCTGCTTGGCGCGGTCGATCTCGGGTCCGACGAGCGTCGAGCGCCGCAGCCCGGTGTCGACGACCGGGTGGCCCCGGATCTCGAGCCAGTCGCGGAGCAGCCCGACCTCGGTCGTCCGACCCGAGCCGTCGGCACCCTCGAGGACGATCAGGTGGCCGCGCAGGTGCTCCGACGAGAACCCCGGTAGCGGCGACCCGAACGTCCTACGCATGGACGAGCGCCTCCGCCTTGGGGAACCCGACGAGGAGCGGCCGGATCTCCTGGCGCACCTGGCGCAGGACCTCCTCGACCGGCCGGTCGGCGCGGACGGTCACGAACCCGTCGAGCGGGGCGAGCCGGTCGTACTCCCGCTTGAGCCGCGTCTGGAACCGTTCGTAGCTGTCGACGACCTCGTCGGAGAGCCCCAGGTCCATCCCGGCCTCGTAGTAGGAGATCTTCTGCCGGGAGAGGACCTTGCGGTGGAGCGACGTCGAGACCGGCACGCGGAAGTAGAGCACCTTGTCCGGGAGCGGGGCGAACGAGTAGAGGTTGCGCACCCATTGGGGGTCGCAGCCGCGCGCCGCGTCCCGGACGAACGCCGTATAGGCGTACCGGTCGCAGACGACGATGTAGCCGGCCCGGAGCGGCGGGGCGATCTGGCGCTCGAAGCGGTCCGCGAAGTCGACGGCGTGCAATAGCGAGAACGTCGTCGGGGTGAGCAGGTTCTTCTTCTTCCCGCGTCGGATCACCTCGGAGACCATGTCCGAGGAGTTCCACTCCGTGGAGAACACCCGGTAGCCCTGCGCCGCGAGCCACTTCACGAGCAATCGGGCTTGCGTCGATTTGCCGCTCCCGTCCAGCCCCTCAAAGACGATGAGGCGCCCCGCCTGACCGTGGGGGGGTGCGCGCTTCGTCTCCGTCATCCTTCGAGGTCGAGGCCGAGACCTAGGGTCCGGCGGATATGCTTTTCGAGCCGGTCGAACCGCTTGGGGCCGATCGGCCGGCGTCGGCGGCCGTCGCCGCGCACGACGACGCGCTCGCGCCGGGGCGAGACGTCGAACTCGACCCCGAGCCCGGCGAACCGCTCGGCGACGAACAGGATCGCGCCGAGCCGTTCGCCCCGCGCCATCCCGTCGCGCGACAGCACCGACTTCCACGCGCGGCGCCATCCCTCGGGGAGGGGCTCGCCCTCGTGGCCCGAGACGGCAATCACCGCGAGGCCGGCCGCGCGTCGCGTGAGCCCGCCGACGGCGGTGTGCCGCAGGATGTACGCCGAGTGCCACGCGTGGTGCCACGGGTCCACGACCGCGCCGATGTCGTGGAGGAGCCCCGCGGCGCGGAGGGCGAGCCGCTCCTCCTCGCCCCAGTCGAGCCGGCGCCGGACGGCGTCGAAGAGGTGGTCCGCCTTCGCCGCAACGTCCCGCCCGTGCTCGAGGGAGAAGCGGAACGACCGCGCCGCGACGGTCGCGGAGCGGTCGACGAGCTCGGCCGACGTGCGCGCGACCGGGATCCCGGCCGTCTCGAGGGCGAGACCGTCCCGGATCCCGCGCGTCGAGACGGTGAGCTCCTGCGCGTCGAACCGGTCGGCGACCTCGCGGAACGTCCAGAGCCCCGCCACGATCACCTCCGCGCGGGTCCGGTCGATACCGGGCACCTCCCGCCGCCGCTTCGCGGGCATCGTGCGGAGGAGCGCCGAGAGACCCTTCAGCTCCCGACCGCGCAGCGGTTGCCCGTGGATCGTCCGCAACGGCGACTCGCCGAGCTCCATCGAGGTGCGCGCGAGCGCGCGCGCCGTGCCACCGACGACGAAGACCCGCCCGTTCTTCGGTCGTTCGGGCAGCGCGTCGAGGTGCTCGCGGACGGTCGCGCGGAGCGCGTCGATCTCCCGGTCCCTCGGAGGGTCGTGGTGGAAGTACCGGTCCGTGAGGCGCACCGTGCCGATCGGCATCGAGAACGCGCGCGCCACCCGGCCGCCGCGCGTGTAGACGACCTGCATCGACCCGCCCCCGAGGTCGATCACGAGGTCGCGGTCGAGCCGCCACGCGTCGGAGACCCCTAGGTACGCGTACCGCCCTTCCTCCGGGCCCGAGATCACCTTGGGAACGATTCCGGCGACGGAGCGGACGCGGTCGACGAACGCGGCGCGGTTCGGCGCGTCCCGCACGGCGCTCGTCGCGACGGCGACCGTCGTGCGATCGCGCTCGGGCGGGAGCATCGCGAGGAGCCGCCGCACGCTGCGCGCGCCCTGCTCGATCGCCTCGCGGGAGAGGGCGCCGTTCTCGGTCGCGGCGTGGGCGAGCCTTGGGACCTCCTTGAACGCGCGGACGAGCCGCAGCCCGGACCGGCCGACGACCTCGTACTCGACGAGCCGGATGGTGTTCGAGCCGATGTCGACGACCGTGATGAGGGGCAGGTGCTCGGGCGACCGCGCCGACGCCAACCCCTGCATCCCGCGACCGTCGCCCCACGGCGGCTGCGACTAGATAACCCTCTCGCGCGGCCTCGCCGTGGGCGCGACCTCGCGGCGCACGCGGACGAACGATGCGCAGTGGGACTGGCCAGATTTGAACTGGCGTCTCGGAGTCCCGAACCCCGAAGGATGGACCAAGCTACCCCACAGTCCCGCGCGCGAGTCGGGCCGGCCACCGGGGGCGGTTATATGAGAATGACCGAACGCCATGTTCCACCGTTTCACCACCTCTCCGTTTGCCTAAGTACTGCGCCGGAAATCTCGTCGTCGTGACGCAGCCGACCGGCACTCCGCTGATCCCGGGCATCGCCCCGGTCGACTCGCTCTCCTGGTCGATCCCGGGCCTCAAGGAGGACCCGACCATGTGCCTGCGCTGCCGCTCCGCGCAGATGCTCTGCGGGAAACCGGTCTGCCCTATCCTCGTGAAGTACGATGCGTTCGCCCGGACGATGCCGATGCTCGGCACGAAGGAGCTCGACGGCTCCTCGCCTCCCGGGCTCTTCGTGGGCCGGTTCGGCTACCCGAAGGTCTCCTTGGGACCGCTGCTGAGCCCGGTCCACGGCGACACGCTGCTCCTGGACACCCCCGAGGAGTGGGTGGGCCGGACCGTCGCGGAGGTGGTCGGGTTCCGGACGATGCTCGTGCGCGGCACCCAACGGGTCCACGTGCTCGACGCGGAGAAGCCGCTCCGCCTCGTCGACGACGTCCAGACGCTCGCGTTGGCGCGCGAGTCCGTCGAGGTCGAGGCGACGTTCAAGCGCCCCCCGCGGGGCCACCTCGCGCTCTCCGACGAGCTCCCGCCGTACGGCCCCTCCGCCCCGATCGAGAAGGTGCGCCTCGACGTCGGCCGATGGGACGATCGTCTCGACCGGCTCGCGCGCGACACCGATGCGCTCGCCGGCGTGGCCGTGAAGGAGCTCTACCAGAAGGGCGTTCGCGTGAGCCGGATCCAGCGGGCGTTCTCGGCGGGCACGCTCGGCCGGCACGGTCGGCGGCGGTTCGTCCCGACGCGGTGGTCGATCACCGCCGTCGACGACATCCTGGGGCGGCAGAACCTCGACCGGGTCCGCAGCCTTCCCGAGCTCTCGGACTGGCGCGTCTACCGGCTCACGGCCCTCGGGAACCGCTGGCTCATCGCCTTGCTGCCCGGATCGTTCCGCTACGAGTCGATCGAGGCCTGGTACCCGAACACCCTGTGGAACCCGAACCCGCAGTCCATCGTGCTGATGGGCGACCACGAAGGGCACCGCGGTCGGACCTCGTACGCCTCGATCGGCGGCTGCTACTACGCCGCCCGTCTCGCCCTGAGCGAGCTCATGCTCCGCACGGGTCGGCAGGCGGGCGGGCTCGTTCTCCGCGAGGTCCACCCGGGGGAGATCCTGCCGTTGGGGGTCTGGAACGTCCGCGAGCACGTCCGCAGCGCGCTCACCCAGCCGCCGCTGGTCCTCCCGACGCTCGACGACCTGCACCGCACGATCGCCGAGACGTTCGCGATCCCGCTCGAGCGATGGAAGCTCCAGAGCGCCTTGCTCCACGAGGCGCGGACCCAGCGGCGGCTCGAGGAGTACTCCCTGGGGGTCGCTCCCGCCGCCGCATCGGCCGCGGGACCGAACTAGGTCCGGACGGTCTCGCCGCACGCGCCGCAGAACCGGTCGTCGGCCGCGAGGGCCTGGCCGCAGTTCCGGCAGCGGGCCGCGTCGTTCGAGCTGCCGCAACCGCGGCAGAACCGGTCGCCGGGCCGCATCGGCTGACCGCAGTTCGAACACCGCGCCCCCGCGGCGGAGCTTGTTGGGCTCGCCGGGCGCCCCTCGAGCGACGCTTCCGGGTGCGTCGCGGCCGACGGGGCGAGGGTCTCGAGGCGCCCTCCCACCCGACGGCGCCCCTTGAGGCCCAGCCGGAGCGCCTCGGTGTAGTCGGCCCGGTCGTACGCCGAACGGGCGTCGGCGAGGAACGTCTTCGCCTCCGTGAGGTCGGCCGAGGGGCCGCCTTTCCCGTCGGCGGCCCCGATCTCGTCCGCGAGGAGCGTGAGCTGGAAGTGGGCCTCCGCCTTGTTCTTGGGCAGGCGGCCGACGGGCGCCTCGTCGGCGGCGTCCGACCGATCCGGCAGGGACGCAAGGTCGAGGCCGGCCGGGCCCATCGGCGGTGCGATCGATGCCGTCGAGGAAGGCCCGTAGCTCCCCGACCGCGGCGCGGCGGCGCCCACGGCCCCGGCCGATAGGGGGACCTCCGCGACCGGCTCCTGCTGGAGACGAACGAGCGCTTCCTGGGCCGAGCGAGCGACGGCGAGCGCGGTCTCGGTGTCCCGTCGCGCCCGCGCCGCCTCGGCCTCGTCGATCCTACGTCGGACCGGACCGACGTCGGCGCCGGCCCGTTCGAGGCGGTCGGCGGCCGCGCGCGCGAGCTGGATCTGGTTGTACGCCCGGTCGTCGCGGACCTCGCGCGACGTGTCGAGCTCGTCGGTGAGGATGCGACGCCGACGCCGCAGGCGGAACATGAGGAACAGGAAGACGATCAGCACCCCGACGAAGACCGAGCCGGCTTCGCCCGCCAACTGAAGTTGGGCCCAATCGACCACGGTCTACCGAGCCTGGGGTACGGGGCGCCGCCGGAACCCAGGCGGAGACGTACTACGTCGGAGTGGGGGTATAAACCCGACGGGCGCGCCGGCGGGTCCTCAACCGACCCACGGGACCGCGGACTCGGCCGGCCCGGTGCGGTGTCCCACGAGCTCGGGGCCGTCGGCCGCGTCGACGCGGACGGGCGCGACGGCGCCGAGGGTGAGCGTCTCGGGGAGCCGTAGCGGCAGGTAGTTGGGCAGCCGCCCGATGCACGAGGCGTCCGGCCCGTGCCCGGTGATCACGACCGAACCCTCCCAGCCGACCCATCGCTGCCGTCGGTCGCGCGCGATGCGGGTCGCCAGCTCGGTCACGTCCCGCGCGCGTCGGCGGGCGACGCGGGTCGGGGCCGCGGAGGCGAACGCGTGCGCCCGGACGAGATCGGGCGACGCCTCGGTGAGCACCTCGAGCGACGCGCGGAAGGCGTCCTCCGACTCCTCGGGGTGGCCGACCACGACCTCCGTCGCTAGTTGCACGTCGGGCATCGCCTGCCGGGCGGCGCGGACGGCCCCCGTGTACTGGGCGGTCGTGTGGGTACGGCCGAGGGCCGCGAGGACGGCGTCGGAGCCGCTGCCGAGCGGAAGGTCGACGAACTGGAACGCCTTCGCCGTCGCGAGCGCCCCGAAGTACTCCTGGGCGACCGGGGAGACGCTGCGGGCGCTCATCGGGCCGAGCCGGGCCCGGAAGGCGCCGGGAAGGTCGGTGACCGCGCGGAGCAGGTCCGGGAGGCTCGGCCGGCTCGCGAGGTCGTTCCCCCACGCGGCGGTGTCCCGCGCCGCCAACCTAAGGTCCGCCGCACCCCGGTCACGGGCCCGCTCGACGCGTCGGACGACCTCCGATAGCCTGACGCTCTCGGCCGGCCGGGAGCCGCGAGGTCCACCGCAGTAAGTGCACGCGTCGCGGCACGCCGTCGAGAGGAGGATCTCGACGGTCGCCGCCGACGCGATCGGGTCGGCGCCGACGACCGCGCGCTCGATCGCGTCGGAGAGCCGGTAGCCGTCCTCCGCGGGGATGAAGGCGGCACGCTCCGGCCCCGGGCCGCCGGCGCCGGACGAGCCCGACGGCGGTGGGCACCCCGATACGAAGACGTGGGGCAGCTGCTCCGCGAGCTGCCGGCAGCGTCGGGCGGTCCGAGCGGGGTTCGGGCGCCCGCCGGCGCACGTCACGACGACGGCGACCTCCGCGCCGGCGGTCGTCGCGGCGATCGAGTGGCCCCGTTCGTGGAGCTTCCGCTCGAGGTCGTGGCCGTGGTCGGTCCCCCGAGGGCGGCCGACGGAATCGACGTAGACCCGCATCGGTAGTTGGGGCGCTCGACCGGTGGTGGGCGCTAGAAGACCGAGATCTTGTTCGTGAGGAGCTTCTGCGGGATGGTGTCGATCTGGTCGAACCACCTCGAGGTGACCTCCTCGGCGATCGGCTTCACCTGGGCGAGCTTGGTGCCCGCCGAGGGGAGGATCTGGAGGCTCGCGATCTGGGGCTCGTCGACCGGCTTGCCGATCTGCGAGAGGATCCGCACGTGGACCTCCTTCACCCCGCCCCCGGTCTCCTTCACGATATCCTGGGCGATGAGCCCGCCGAGGATGTTGTAGATCTTCCCGACGTGGTTGATCGGGTTCTTGCCGGCCGACGCCTCGAGGCTCATCGGTCGGCACGGGGTGATGAGGCCGTTCGCGCGGTTCCCCCGTCCGACGGAGCCGTCGTCGCCGGCCTCCATCGAGAGCCCGGTGACGGTGAGGTAGTAGCGGCCGAGCTCCGGGTCGTCGGCGGTGTTGACGTCGATGTGGACGGAGCGCGTCGTGAGCTTGGCGGCGAGGTCGGCGAGCTTCGCCGTGATCTCCTCGCAGACCGACTGGTACTCGGCGGGGTTCTTGACCTCGCTATCGACGAGCGCGGCCGCGACGGTGAGGCGGATGGCGTCGCCCGATCGGAACCCCATCACCTTGACGTCCTCGCCGAGGGCGGGGAGCTTCTTCTTCAGCTTCGTCGTGAGGAACCGCTCGGACTCGAGGACGAGCCGCTCCGTGTCGGAGTACGGGGCGAACCCGACCCCGAACGACGTGTCGTTCGACAGCACCTTCTTCTGCTCGAAGACCCCGCGGAGGTCGACCGAACCGGCGCCGATCTTGCAGTCGAACTCCACGTGCTTCTCGACGTCCAGGTGCGAGCAGACCGACGCGACATAGCTCTTCGCCGCGTCGACCGCCACCTGGCGGAACGGGAGCTTCTCGCCGTCGACCTCGGTCGTCGCGCGACCGACCAGGAGCATGTAGATCGGGCTCGTGACCTTCCCGCCGCCGAACTTCGGCTCGGAGGCGCCTCCCACGACCTGGGTCTCGTCGGTGTTGTGGTGGAGGATGCGGCCGTACTCGTCCAGGTACATCCGGCTCAGCGCGCGGCTGACGCTCTCGGAGACCCCGTCGGCGATCGAGTCCGGGTGCCCGAGCCCCTTGCGCTCGACCAGCTCGACGTTCTGGTCTTCGATGTGGACCGTCCGGAGCGGCTCGACCTGGATATTTCGGGCCATGGCCGTCACTCGGGGTCGGCCGAGCCGGGGGCGTGGATAAGGCTTGCCCGGCGCGCGGTCGCGATCGGTTGCACTACGAGAAAAGCCGTTTCGCCATGTGGGCTCGGTCGCGGGCAAATCCGAGGCGTCGATAGTACTCGCGCGTGCCGACGGCGCTCGTCACGTAGAGCCGGTCGAACCCCGCCCCCCGCGCCCGCTCCTCGGCGTGGGCGATGAGGGACCGCCCGAGGCCCCGGTGCTGGTACGTCCCCGAACCCGGGACGCCCCCGACGGCGAGCTCGGGGCCGAGGACCTTCAGCTCGCGGATCACCGGCGCGGTGAGCCCGCCCGGCGTTGTGTCCGAAGGGAACCGGAGGCGGAGGAACCCGGCGACGGCCTCGGACGCCGCGTCCTCCCAACAGAGGAACGTCTCGGAGCCCCCGCTCGCCTCGTACGTCCGTTCGGTCAGACGGAGAGCGGCGGGGTCCGGCGCGGCCCTCCGACCCACCTCACGGCAGCGCAGGCACCGGCAGCGCCGCCCGGAGCGCCGCAGCGCGTCGAGGGCCAGCTCCCGGACGTTGCTCGCTCGTACCCCCGCGGCGATGAGGCGAGAGGGGATGTCGCGCTGGATGCGTTGGATGCGGACCCACGGCGGGACGGTCGCCTTCTCCTCCGCCAGGAGCGCCGCCGCGGTCGCGGTGTCGTACGGCTCGTAGCGCCCCGAACGCCAGTCCTCGTAGAGCGGGGTCCCGGGCAGGACGAGCGTGGGATAGATCTTCACCATGTCCGGCCGGAACGCCGGGTCCTCGAAGAGGCGTGTCCAGTCGGCGAGGTCCTTGGAGGGGTCCATCCCCGGCAGCCCTAGCATGAGGTGGTAGCAGACCTTGAGGCCCCGGTCGCGCGCCTCCCGCGTCGCGGCCATGACCTCGTCGACCCCGTGCGCTCGGCCGACCGCGAGGAGGACCTCGTCCCGCAGGCATTCGACCCCGACCTCGACGCGCGTGACCCCCGCCTCGAGCAGGTCGGGCAGCACGCGGCCGTCGCACCAGTCCGGGCGCGTCTCGACGGTCAGGCTAACGCATCGATGGGCCGCCGCCTCGTTATCGGCCTGCGCCTCCGCGAGTGTGGTCGAGGTCCCGCCGTTCAGCCCGTCGTAGATCCCCCGGAACACGCCGTCGCGGTACGATTTGGGTCGGGACGGGAACGTCCCGCCCATCACGATGACCTCGACCTTGGACGTCGGGTGGCCGATCGTCGCGAGCGTCGCGAGGCGGTGCTCGGTGATCGCCCGCGCGTCGTAGCCGAACTGCGCCCCGCGCAGCGCCGACGGCTCCTCGCCCGTGTAGCTCTGGGGGGCGTGGTTCTCGACCCCGCCCGGACAGTACGTGCACCGCCCGTGCGGGCACCGGGCGGGCGCGGTCATGACCGCGACGATCGCCACCCCCGACAGGGTCCGGGTCGGCTTGCGGCGAACCCGGCCCGACCACTCCGCGCGCTCGGGGGCGGACGCCGCGTCGACCCAGTCCACGTTCGACGGGATCGGACCGCCCGGATGCTCGTGGGCCCAGGCCAGCTTCCGCCGGTGGAGCTCCTCGGGGCCGCTCACCGCGGGCGCGCCCATGGTGGGTTACCGCGCCAACCAGTCGCGCGTCTCACCCGTCACGACGAGCGGCGAACGGCGCAGCTCCGTGACGGTGCGGCTGCCGGTGAGGAACATGGCGACCCGGAACTCGTAGACGAGCTGCTCGAGCTCGGCCTTCGTCGCCTCGAAGCTCGTCGTGGCGGCCTTAAGCACCCCGCCCGCGGTGCCCGCCGCGGTCGCTCCGAGGGCGACCGCCCGAGCGACGTCCAGCCCGGTCCGAATCCCCCCGCTCGCGATCACCGGCAGGCCGAGCGGGACGATCTCTTTGACCGCGACGGGCGCCGGGATCCCCCAGTTCCAGAACACCTTCCCGACGCGAGCCTCCCGCTCGGCACCCTGGGCCTTCGCGCGGTGGTGCTCGACCGCCGCGAAGGAGGTGCCGCCGGTGCCGCTCACGTCGAACGCTCGGACCCCCTGGTCGCGGAGTCGTTCCGCGACGGCCCGCGAGATTCCCGCGCCGGTCTCCTTCGCGAGGACGGGGAACGATTTCGCGAGCCGGCCGATCTCCGCGAGGCAGCCGCGGGCGCGTCGATCCCCCTCCGGCTGCACCATCTCCTGGAGGAAGTTGAGGTGGATCGCGAGGGCATCGGCCCCGATGAGTTCCATCGCGCGACGGACCTCGTCCGGCCCAACGACGACGTCGCCCGGCCCCTGCGCGATGATCTGCGGGGCCCCGATGTTGGCGAACTTCAGCGGGACCGCGTGCTTGGCGACGCAGGCGTAGCTTTCGGGGTACTGGCCCTTGAGGATGGCCGCCCGCTCGCTCCCGACGCCCATCGCCACCCCGACCTCGGCGGCGGCCCGCGCGAGGTGGTCGTTGATCTTCGCCGCGTCCGGGAAGCCCCCCGTCATCCCCGTGATGACCAGGGGCGCCGCCAGCTTCTTCCCGAGTAGCTCGACGCTCGGGTCGATCTCCGCGAAGTCGACCTCGGGGAGGGCGTTGTGGTAGAGCTGGATGTCGTTCCAGTACCGGTAGCGCCCCTCGACGTCGCCGTCGAGGACGACCTTAACGTGCTCGGCCTTGCGGTGGCTCAGGTCGAGTCCCGAAGTGTCCGACACGCTCGACTTCCGCTACCGCGAGGCGGCCCGGCACCAGCTCCCGTACACGGGTTCTCCTCGGAGCGCTCGCGAGAGCGCCCCATCCGTGAGTCCGCTAATAAGTCCTGCGTCAGCGCCGAGGCGCGCGATGGCCACCATCGCCCCCGCCTTGCGTCGAATGCCCCCGGTCACGTCCGGACCGGATGTCCGCGCCGTGAGGCGTTGGAGCAGCGGCTCGGTGATCGCTTCCACCACTTTGGGGCGTGCGCCCCCGTCCGGGTCGTAGACGCCGGGGACGTCGCTCACGAAGACGACCCGGCGGGGTACGAGGCGTCGCACGAGCTCGACCGCGATCGTGTCCGCCGACAGGATCGAGTGACCCCACTGACGGTCCGGGACGACGTCGCCGAACGACACCGGGGTCATCGACTGCGCGAGGGCCTCCGGGAAGCCTCCGAGTTCGATCGACTCCAGGCTCCCCTCGCGGTTCCACGCGATCGCGCCCGCCGGGACGGACCAGGGACGACCGCCCGCGTCGACGAGGGCGCGCAGGACGACGAGGTGCAGCCGACGCACTTCGGCAGCCACGATCGCGGCCCCGCGGGCGCGCTGGGCCGTTGAGACTCCTTTCTTGGCCGCTTGGGCGAGGCCGAATCGGACCGCGCCCGGGTGTCCGAACGAACCTGCGCCGTGGAGAACGATCACCGGGCCGGGCGCCGTCGCGATCTCACGCGCGAGGCGCGCCAGGACCTTCGGACGGACCCGCTCCTCGCGCTGCTTGCGAGTGATGACGCTGCCTCCGAGCTTGACGACGGAAAGGTCCGATCGGTTCAACGGTGCCTCGGGGTGGGACCGGTGGACCGACCGGTCACGAGGCGCTCTCGGAGCCCGCGCGACGGTCGAACATCATTAGGGCGCCGACCGTGGCGGGGAGAACCCCTGCGAACCACGCCCAGTTGAACGTGACGAGCCAGATGGTCAGCGCGAAGATCCCTAGCCCCATGAGGAGGGCCGCCGCAAGTACGAAGGGTATAGACAGCGAATTGCCGGGCGCGCGGATGCGCGCCTGTGCGTCCTCGCTGGAATGCATCCGCACCGGGAGGCCGGGCCCGGTTCAAAACGATTGGGTAGGTGTGCGTTGCCCCCGGTGGCCGCGCCACGCCTTCGGCGTCGAATCGGTGGCCTTCCCTCGAGGGCGCTTTAGTAAAGGCATTTAACGAAGGGCGTGGTCGCCGCGGCCATGCCATGGGCTTCCCCCTCCGGGCGCCTTCGCTGGGTCGGAACTGCAACCCTCGTCGTCATTCTGGGATTCCTCGTCCTGGCGAGCCTCCCGTCGATGGGGTCAGTCCACGTACGTCCGGGCGCCCCGACGGCCCACCTCGCAGCGGCGTTGGCGCACACGACCGCCCCGGTACACCCGGCGGCCCCCGTCGCGTCGGCGACCCACGCGGTCCGCCCTCTCGCGACCGACACCGGAACCTTTTGGGACAACAGCTCCGCGTTCTCCACTCAACCGATCGACCAGGCCGGCTGCAGCATCTTCTCCTCCACAGGCTACTACTCCAGCAATTGCGATCCCCAGGCGATCTCGCCGAACGTCCTCACCCTCGGCAACGGGGACGTCGGGGTCGCTTACTCACTCATGACGAACTCGACCCCGACGGGCTGCTCCTCCGGGGCCTCGGTCTCCTCGCGCGTGGGCTTCTCCCTCTCCTCCGACGGCGGGCAGACGTTCGGGTCGATCGCGTACCTCGGGAACGAGACGTGCTCGTATGTGGACGCGGTCGAGCCGTCGTTCGCCGTCTCGTCGGACGGCACGGTCTACGGTGCGTACGTCGAGTACAACACCTCCGGCAACCCCGGTGACTTCACCGACCGGAGCGTCACGACGGCGCTCGGGTTCACGAAGTCGACCGATGACGGGGCGACGTTCTCGGACCCGATCACGATCAGCGCGATCAACAACATCGCGAAGCCGCAGCTGGCGGTCTTCGGACAGACAGTGTACGTGGTCTACGAGAACATCTCGAACGGGACCAACTCCGTCATGTTCGGGCTCTACGGGTACTATCTCGACACCCCGATCTCCGAGTCCCTGCTCTACTCGAACGACGGCGGCGCGACGTGGAACGGGCCGTTCAATCTCCCCGGGCTGAACTCGTCGACCTACAACGTCGCGTTCGGCGCGGCGATCGCGGTGAACAAGACGGGGACGGTCGCGGTCGGCTACTTCACCAACCACACCTGCATCGCGTGGGCGATGTACTATCCGTGCTGGGAGAGCGGCGATGAGCTCGTGCTCGTGACCTCGACGACCAACGGTTCGACGTGGACAACCCCGCTCGTGATCCAGTCGGGCGTCGGCGAGACCCCCTACTATCCGGATTCGTTCTACCTTTCTCGATTCTTCCAGGTCGCTCCCCAGGCCCAGATGATCTTCGACCCGACGGGCCAGACGGCGTACATCACCTGGGCGGGCACGTACAACAAGACCGCGTTGGCCGGCCTCCCTTGGTACCCGTACTCGAACTACAACTCGGCCGGGATCTGGGTCGCGACGGGAGCGACGGCGGGGACGGGATGGTCCGTCGCCCGCGCTCAGGTCCTGCTCGACCCGAACAACTACGATGACCTCTGGAACCCCTCGCTCGGGTGGTCCGGCGGGACGCTCTATCTGATCTTCACTTGGTCCAACCTGACGTACTGCTACAGCGGGAACTGCCCGGTGCTCGACGGGGTCTTCTCCGAGTGGCTGGAGACGAGCCCCGACGGGATCACCTGGAGCGCGCCGACGTTCCTCAGCTACTCGAACACCTGCTCCTACGGCCAATGCCAGACGTACAACGCGGGGTCCTCGTTCGGTGGCTACAGCTCGAGCGTCGGGTTCAGCGCGACCGGGACGCCGT
>Ga0075436_100000510_pt1 | contig 25141 bp, 33 predicted proteins | sample RhiMethybrSRZTD5_FD_75303 | JGI IMG/M metagenome (GOLD analysis project Ga0075436, IMG submission 75303) | Populus rhizosphere microbial communities from Tennessee, USA - Rhizosphere MetaG P. TD hybrid SRZTD5 | ecosystem: Host-associated > Plants > Roots > Rhizosphere > Soil | place: USA...
TGTCATGGGAGTGATGGCTCAGGAAATGAAAAGAAACACTCCGCCGACCTGCAACTGCCCATGGTGCAAGAGCAGAGCGACGGAGCACTGTTCTGGAAAATCAGCAACGGAAACACCGTGCGCGGAATGCCGTCGTGGAGCAAACTGCCAGAGCTACAGCGATGGCAACTGGTCCTTTACGTCCGCACTCTGAAACCGGCTGATCCTGCGGCCCACTAAGCTGCTGATCAGCTGCGACCTACGCCTGCTGTCGCTTGACTTCTGTTCCGATCCTCATCCCGTAAAACGAGCGGTATACGAACGCGAACGAAATAACGAAAAACACCAGTGCCAGGATATGAGTCAAGGTGCTGTTCTTCGACGCCAGTTCAACCGCCAGCTCGACTGCCAGAAGTCCGAACAGGGTGGTGAACTTGATGACCGGGTTCATGGCTACTGACGAAGTATCTTTGAACGGGTCGCCGACAGTGTCGCCGATCACAGTGGCGTCATGCAGCGGAGTTCCCTTCTGTTTGAGTTCCACCTCGACAATCTTCTTGGCGTTGTCCCACGCCGCACCTGCGTTGGCCATGAAGATTGCCTGATATAAACCAAACACCGCGATCGAAATCAGATATCCGATGAAGAAGAACGGCTCGACGAAAGCGAACGCCAGCGTCGAAAAGAACACCGCAAGGAAGATGTTGATCATGCCCTTCTGCGCGTACTGGGTGCAGATCTGCACGACCTTCTTGCTGTCGGCCACCGACGCTTTCGCTGCGCTGTTGCTGTCAAGTTTGATGTTCGCCTTGATGAACTCCACCGCGCGATAAGCCCCGGTCGTAACTGCCTGCGTAGAAGCGCCGGTGAACCAGTAAATGATGGCGCCACCGGTGATCAGCCCAAGCATGAATGGTGCATGTAGCATTGAGAGCTTGTCCACGTTGGTGTTCAGCCCGTCGGTCAGCGCCATAATGATGGAGAAAATCATGGTGGTCGCGCCGACGACTGCGGTGCCGATCAGCACCGGCTTTGCCGTTGCCTTAAAGGTGTTCCCGGCGCCGTCATTGGCTTCAAGCAAATGCTTGGCCCGCTCGAAGTTCACATCCACGCCGAAGTCCCGCTTGATTTCCGCCGCCGGGACCTGCTCAATCAGCGACAGTTCATACACCGATTGCGCGTTGTCCGTGACTGGGCCGTAAGAATCGACGGCGATGGTCACCGGCCCCATTCCCAAGAACCCGAACGCGACCAGTCCGAAGGCAAACACCGGGGCCGCAATCATGCTCGCGGCCGCGGCCAAGCCCATTGTGCTCACCCAATACCCCGTTGCCATCAGGATGACCATGGTCAACCCGAGGTAGTATCCCGAGAAGTTTCCTGCCACGAAGCCGGAAAGGATTCCCAGCGACGCGCCGCCTTCGTCGGCCGAGGTCACCACTTCTCTCACATGCCGCGACTCGACCGAGGTAAACACTTTCACCAGTTCCGGAATCACCGCGCCAGCCAGCGTTCCGCAGGAGATGATCGCCGCCAGTTTCCACCACTGCGAACCGTCGCCACCCAGGTCTGGGATCATGACATTCGAAACAATAAAGGTGATCGCAATCGAGACCAGGGAGGTAATCCACACCAGCGAGGTCAGCGGCGACTCAAAGTTCATCTCGTCCTTGCCTGCATACCTGGCTTTCGCAATCGCGCTGTTCAGGAAGTATGCCAACGCGCTGGCCACCAGCATCATGACGCGCATCACGAAAATCCAGACCAGCAGTTGCACCTGGACGGTCGGGCTCCTCACGCCGAGTAGGATGAACGTGATCAGCGCGACCCCAGTCACGCCATAGGTTTCAAAGCCGTCGGCAGAAGGGCCCACAGAGTCACCGGCATTGTCGCCGGTGCAATCGGCAATCACGCCTGGGTTGCGCGCGTCATCTTCTTTAATCTTGAAGACGATCTTCATCAGGTCGGCGCCGATGTCGGCGATCTTGGTGAAAATGCCGCCCGCAATGCGCAGCGCAGCCGCCCCGAGCGACTCGCCAATGGCAAACCCGATAAAGCACGGCCCGGCATAATCCCGCGGAATAAACAGAAGGATGAAGAGCATGATCAGCAATTCAACACTGATCAGCATCATGCCAATGCTCATTCCGGCCGAAAGCGGAATGCGATAAATGGGGTAAGGCTTTCCGCCCAGGCTGGCGAATGCGGTGCGCGAATTCGCAAAAGTATTGACCCGGATCCCGAACCAGGCAACGCCATAGCTGCCGGCGATCCCGACGACGCTGAAAGCCAAGATGATGATGACGCGGGCGGCTTCAAACTTGAGCAGAACGCCGAAGTACAAAAAGATAATGACGGCGATGAATGCCCACAGAAACAGCAGAAACCTTCCCTGGGTTACCAGATAAGTTTTGCAGGTTTCGTAGATCAGCTCGGAAATTTCGCGCATGGAACGGTGCACCGGCAGGTTCTTCAGGCGCGAATAGATCACTAAGCCGAAGCCCAGGCCGAAGATGCAAAACAGGATGCCGATCATGAGCAGGCGATGGCCATCCATGCCCAGGAAGCTGACGGAAGACAGATCAGGCAGTTGCAGGTTGGCTTCGCCGCTGACTTGCTCGGGCTGCGCGAATGCAGCGGGAACGACCAAGGCGAACAGGGTGGCAATGATAGATAGCTTCAACATCCATGACCAACGGGACGCAAGACTGGCGTGCCAGGTGCGCATGCGAATTCCTCCATTTGTGACCTATGATTAACGGGTTTCGGACGATTCTCCGCGGCAAAATTGGCTTTGAAAATACTCAGCCACCACTGCCGCATTCCGAACACGCTTCCACCGCATTGAAGGGTGCTGAGTTTGGCCGCGTCGGACGTTTGATGTCTGTCTGCCTCTGGGGTGGGAGCTCGATCCTCCCTGGCAGACCCCACACAAAACTAGCCTTTATAACATCTTGCAATGCGCCTGGTCAATTGCCTGCATCCGGCACAGACGACCCCTGCGACTGTTGCGGATGCGGGCGATCACAACATTTAATAGCGCGCTCTCATTGCCACAGGTTATGATTCTGAGTACACCTCTGCTCCGGTTAAATCCCTGATGTCCAACTTGTGGTTGCGCTGGCGACGAGCGTGTGCAAACTCCAGGACTTTTTGTGCACAACAGCAAGACAGCAATAGTTGTCGGCGCCCAATGGGGCGATGAGGGCAAGGGCAAGATTGTCGACGTGCTCTCAGAGAAGTTCTCTGTGGTTGCCCGCTACGCTGGCGGCCACAACGCCGGACATACTGTCATCATCAATGGCCGGCGATTTGTGCTGCAACTCGTACCCTGCGGAGTTCTGCGCGAAGGCTGCTGCAGCGTCATTGGAAATGGGGTTGTACTCGATCCAATAGCGTTCCTGAAGGAAGTTGCTGCACTGCGCGAAGCGGGAGTGAAGGTCGACGGCAGTCTTTTTGTCAGCAATCGCGCGCACGTGATTCTGCCTTATCACCGCATGATCGAGCTGGCATCAGAAAACGCTCCCGGACGAGTGAAAATCGGAACGACTTCGCGCGGTATCGGCCCCACATATGAAGACAAGGCCGGACGGCGCGGACTGCGGGTCATCGACCTGCTCGATCTCGGCCTGCTTAAGAAACATATCGAGAACGCCTGCCGCGAGAAGAACATGATCGCGCACGCGCTATTCAACTCCGAGCCTCTGGATCCGGACAAAATGTATGCCGAATATGCAGACGCGGCACACCAGCTTGCTCCCTTCGTTTGCGACACCGCGGTGCTATTAAACCGCGCCATTGCCGAGGGGCACTCGGTTATGTTCGAGGGCGCTCAAGGCACCATGCTCGATATCGATCATGGCACATATCCATTTGTGACCTCTTCGAGCGCGACCTCCGGGGGCGCGGTGATCGGCACCGGCGTCGCCCCGAACGCGATTGGTTCCGTTATCGGCGTGACCAAAGCTTATTGCACGCGAGTTGGGGAGGGGCCATTTCCCACCGAACTGTTCGACTCTGTGGGCGATCACATTCGTAAGCGTGGAAACGAATTTGGAGCAGTCACCGGGCGGCCAAGGCGCTGCGGGTGGCTCGATCTCCCGCTGCTCCGCTACTCTGGGATGATTAACGGGACTACGTGGTTAGTGGTGACAAAACTGGACGTACTGGACGAGATAAGCGAGATTCCGGTTTGTGTAAGCTACAAGGTGAATGGGAAGATCACCGACGAAATTCCCGCCGAAGCCAGCGGTTGGGATAAGATCGAATGCATTTATCAGACTATGCCGGGCTGGCGGGCGGTGACCCAGGGCGTTACCGAGTTTTCTAAGTTGCCGAAGCCGGCGCGCGAGTACCTGGCTTTCATTGAGAAGGAATCCGGTGCGCGTATCGGAATGATTTCGACCGGGCCCGGGCGCGAAGAGACCATCTTTATGGATCAGTTCGCTGATCAGCTGAGCTTGCTGAGCGATCGGCAGAGCCGGACGAAAGCAAAACAAGGAGCACGGAGTTAGCCATGGTGGTTTTGGCGGTGACGTGGACAGCGAAGTCCGCACGCGAGGCTGCAGTTGCCGAATTGTTTTCGAAACTCACGGAGGAATCGCGCAAAGAGCCGGGATGCCTGATGTATCAGGTCCACCGTCATCGCACCGAGCCCCGGCGCTTCTTCATCTACGAGCAGTACAAAGACGATGCCGCGCTTGAGGCGCACCGTGCTGCTCCGCATTTCCTGCAGTATGCAAAGAAAGATTTGCCGAAGATCGCGGACCGAGTGGAAGGAAATTTGTTCGAGCCGCTAGGCTGAACCGAAATGTGTGGGGACGGCGCGTGTGGGGACGGGCGCCCTCGCCCGTCCAGGTCGAGCGAAGCTCGACGGCACGGATCTACTGCGCTAATTCGAATCCAGCGAAAAAAAAGCTAAGCTCAAAACGCGCGGTATCGTCTGCATCAGAGCCATGGATTGCGTTGTGCTCTATGCTGGTCGCCCACTTCTTGCGGATGGTACCTTCCTCGGCTTGTGCGGGATTTGTGGCTCCCATAAGCTTGCGCAAATCGGCAATGGCGTCTTCTTTCTCGAGCGCGAGCACGACCATCGGCCCGCTGGACATGAAATCCGTCAGCGAATTGAAGAATGGCCGGTGCGCGTGCACCGCGTAGAACTGCTCCGCCTGGTGTTTCGTGATCTCGAGCATTTTTATGGCGAGAATGCGGAACCCGTTTTTCTCGAACTGCTCGATGATGTCGCCGATGGCGTTACGGTGCACCGCGTCAGGTTTTACGATGGTGAGAGTGCGTTGAAGAGTTTTCATAATTTGGGTTACAGTTTCGTCGTTGGTCGTTGGTCTTCCGTCGTTGGCTCCGAAATTCCTTTACAAATAATCTGTCATCCCGAGCGAGCGAAGGACCTATGCATTCGCAGAGGGTGCCCCATCCTTAGCCTGGTTTTGGCTAGGGTGGGCGAGGTTACGCTCTAACCTTCGCTCCCATGGCTGCTGCCACAGTCTCCCCAATCTCAGCCGGCGATTTACACACGCGAATGCCCGCGGCCTCCAACGCTTTGATCTTCTCAGACGCGGTACCGTGGCCGCCGGAGATGATAGCACCGGCGTGACCCATGCGACGACCCGGAGGTGCAGTCTGTCCGGCGATGAAGCCGACGACCGGCTTCTTCATTCGCGCCTTCACGAATTCAGCCGCGGTCTCTTCGGCATTACCGCCAATTTCGCCGATCATGATCACCGCTTCGGTTTGCGGATCGCGATTGAACAGATCAAGCGCGTCGACAAAATTAGTGCCAATGATCGGATCGCCGCCGATGCCGATAGCGGTGGACTGCCCGATACCGCGCGTGGTCAATTGATAAACGGCTTCGTAGGTCAGAGTGCCTGAGCGCGAAACAATTCCCACCGGCCCCTCTTTGTGAATGCGCCCGGGCATGATTCCAATCTTGCATTTGCCCGGCGAAATAATTCCCGGACAATTCGGGCCAATCAGGCGCGATCGGCGCGTCTGCAGGAATTCCCAGGCGCGCACCATATCAAGCACAGGAATGCCCTCGGTGATGCAGATGATGAGTTCGATCTCGGCATCCGCGGCTTCCATGATGGCATCTGCGGCGAACGGTGGTGGGACGAAGATGACAGAAGCGTCGGCGCCGGTTTTGTCGACGGCTTCCTGCACCGTGTTGAATACCGGCCAGCCTTCGTGCGTGGTACCGCCCTTGCCGGGCGTGACGCCGCCAACGATTTGTGTGCCGTACTCGGCACAGGCCTTGGCGTGAAACGTGCCTTCGCGGCCGGTCAGGCCCTGCACGATGACGCGCGTAGATTTGTCAACCAGAATGCTCATTGAGTTAGTTTTCTAACGTGCCACCTGTGCGCGGTGCTTGTGAAGCTATGTTTGGGTGGAGCAGGCCTTCAGGCCTGCATTTAGATTTCGATAAGCCCTGGGCTTTAGCCCCTGAGGTACTGGTTCCCGGCCCAAGGACCTCAGCGGCTAAAGTCGACTCATCTTGTTCCACTATTGCAGGGCTCAAGCCCTGCTCCACCCAAAAATCATTATTTTTCTTTCGCCGCGGCGACTACTTTTTCCGCCGCGTCTTTCATTGTCTGTGCGACGATAAAGTTCAGACCGGACTGTTGCAGGATTTCTCTTCCCTGCTCGACGTTCGTGCCTTCGAGCCGCAGAACCACCGGAAGCTGAATTTTTGTTTTGTTCGCGGCTTCGACCACGCCTCGCGCCAGCGTATCCACGCGCAGGATGCCGCCAAAAATATTGATCAGCACGGCCTTCACGTTCTTGTCGCTAAGCAAAATTTCAAACGCGTGCGTCACCTGCTCGGCATTCGCGCCACCGCCTACGTCAAGAAAGTTCGCCGGCATGCCACCGGCGTACTTAATGATGTCCATGGTTGCCATGGCCAGACCGGCGCCGTTCACCATGCACCCGACGTTGCCATCCAGCTTGATGTAATTCAGGCTGTACTTCGAGGCTTCCACTTCGAGCGGATCTTCTTCGGTGATGTCGCGTAGTTCCTTCAAATCGGGATGGCGGAAGAGCGCGTTGTCGTCGAAGTTCATCTTAGCGTCGAGCGCGAACAATCTGCCGTCGCTGCAAGTAATGAACGGATTAATCTCCATTAGCGAGGAGTCCGTCTCCTCGAACGCCTTGTACAGGCCGGCCATAAATTTTACGGCTTGATTGATTTGCTCAGGTTTGAGGCCGAGCTGAAATGCCAGCTTGCGTGCCTGGAAAGATTCAAGGCCCAGGCCCGGGGTGATGTATTCCTTCAGGATCGCGCTGGGATTTTCTTCCGCGACCTGCTCGATCTCCATACCTCCGGATTGCGAAGCCATGAACACCGGCCTGGCTTCGGCACGGTCAATCACGATTCCCAGATAGAGTTCGCGTTCGATGGGCAGTGTCTCTTCGACGAGCAGACGCTGAACCACTCTGCCTTCAGGGCCGGTCTGATGCGTGATCAGCGTCATGCCCAACATCTTGGAAGCAATCTCGCCGGCCTCTTCGACTGACTTGGCAATCTTCACTCCACCGCCTTTGCCTCGTCCGCCGGCATGGATTTGCGCTTTGACGACTACTCCGCCTGCCCCCGCGTCGAATAAATTCTTCGCTGCGGCTTCGGCTTGGTCGCGGCTCTCGACCATCTCCCCGCGCGGCACCGCCACCCCATACTTCTTCAGAATTGCCTTGGCCTGATACTCGTGAATTTTCATTTAGCTGTTCGAATCGTTATTTCTTGTTGTGCGTTTGCACCCTTCTTGTTGTGCTCTTGCACCTTGTAAATCCAATCGCATTGTCATTCCGACCGGAGCAGAATGAGGAGCAAAGCGAGTCATTCTGCGTAGTGGAGGAGCCTGCTGTCTGCCGGAACCAGCAGAAAAGCAGAGCCTGCTCTGAGTTTGCCGAAGGGTTTCTCGACTCCGCAAGATCGTCCGCAAGGGGACAATCTTGCTGCGCTCGAAATGACAGTGAAGTTAAGTTTCACAGTGTTGTGCAAAGTTCAATCGTTGAGTGGCCCAAGCCTGTTTTGGTTTGGGTGAGAAAACCTGATTGCGGCTGATGAAACGCGGCAGCAAACTAATGATTTTATAGAAGAAACCAGGATCAGGCAAAGGAACTGTCAGACGTCAGAACCGACAGGTGGGCCACTCAAAGCCTCCGTCTGGAGTGGGGAAGGTGAGAGGCAATTCCGGGAAGGGCACGAGTTTACTCGTGCCAATATTAGCTGAGAAGAAATCGGCTTCAGCCGCTGAGGTTCGCTCTGCTTAGAATGATTAGCGGCTGAAGCCGCGTTCCTAATAGAACTGCATACTGGCACGACTGAAAAGCCTGCCCTGAGCCCGTCGAAGGGTCGTGCCCTTCCCGTTCGTGCTCGTTCCGAAGCTTGAACCGAAAAACCGAGGTTTTTCCAAGTAAAAAAGGTCGGACAAGATGGTCCGACCCACAAAAACAAAAGCGCGGGCGAGAGCGCCCGCGCCGCACGGTTCTTTCAGTCGTAAGCAGCGAGCTCTGACCGATGAGCAAGCACTCTGGGATAGCTCACTGCTCGCCGCTGACAGCTTATTCTGACTTCTCTTCCTTCGCCTCGCCTTCGACGCCAGCTTGGGCCTGCTGCTGAGCTTCGGCTTCTTCCATGGCTTTGCGAGTCTCTTCCGCCTTCTTGGCGCGGCTTTCAGCGCGCTTCTGGCGCTTTTCATCGAGCACCTGTTCGCTGCCGAGCAGTTCGATGAAAGCCTTATCAGCGCCGTCACCCTTTTGCCAACCCGTGCGTACGATACGCGTGTAGCCGCCCTTGCGATCGCCGAAGCGCGGGCCGAGCGTGTCGAATAATTTCTTCAGAGCTTCGTCGGTCATGACGTAGGCTGCGGCCTGGCGTCGCGCGGCCAGGTCTCCGCGCTTGCCCAGCGTGATCATCTTTTCGACGGTCGGGCGCAGCGCTTTGGCTTTGGGTACAGTGGTTTCAATTCGCTCTTCGACGATGAGCGATGTCACCATGTTCCGCAGCAGCGACCGGCGGTGCGATGTGGTACGTCCGAGTTTGTATCCAGCAACTTTGTGACGCATGGAAAACCTCAAGTTTCAAGGTTTCTAGGTTTCAAAGTTTCAAGGAGTCTGGCGAAACCTTGAAACCTCAGAAACTTTGAAACCTGGTTCGCGGGCGAGGCGCCCGCGCTACACAACTCAGTAATCGTCCGGGCCGTAGGCTGAAGCCGGCAACACCTGGTTCGAAGTTGGGCCGGGCACGGCGTTGCCGTGCTCGTCAATCTTCATCCCCAGGCTCAGGCCCATAGTGCCGAGAATTTCTTTGATTTCGTTCAGCGACTTGCGGCCGAAATTCTTCGTCTTCAGCATCTCGGCTTCGGTCTTCTGTACCAGTTCGCCGATGGTCTGAATGTTCGCGTTCTTCAGGCAGTTGTAGCTGCGCACCGAAAGCTCCAGCTCTTCGACCGACCGATTCAGATTCTCGTTCTTGATTTCCGGTTTGCGCTCTTCCGCGCCTCCGCCGGTTTCGATGTCCTCTTCAAAGTTGATGAAGATGTTCATGTGGTCCTTCAACAACTTCGCGGCCAAACCAAGAGCATCGGCAGGGATGATCGATCCGTTGGTCCAAAGCTCAATATTGAGTTTGTCGTAATCGGTGATCTGTCCCAGACGCGCGGCCTCGACGGTGTAATTGCACTTGCGCACCGGCGAATGGACGGAATCGATGGGAATAAATCCGATACCAAGATCTTCGTCGAAATTCTTGTCGGCGGAAACATAGCCACGGCCACGCTTCAGGCGCATCTCCATGTCGAGCTTGCCGCCTTCGCTGACGGTCGCGATGTAAACGTCTTTGTCGAGCACCTCGACATCCGCATCGGCTTCGATCATGCCGGAAGTGACGACCCCAGGCTGATCGGCGCGCAGGTAGATGGCCTTGGGCGCATCCCCGCTCAGCTTGAACGGGACCTGCTTCATGTTCAGGATGATGTCGGTCGCATCTTCGACCACGCCCGTGATTGACTGAAATTCGTGGAGCACTCCGTCAATCTTGACGGCAGTCACGGCCGCGCCTTCAATCGAACTCAGAAGGACACGACGCAGCGCGTTGCCAATGGTGGTGCCGAAGCCGCGCTCAAATGGCTGCGCCCAGAACATTCCATATTTGTCGGTGAGGGTTGAGGTATCAACTGCGAGGCGTTTCGGTTTTTGAAAACCCTTCCAAAGCATTTGTTTCTCCTTCGGCCATATGGCTCAATGTTCACTCGCTGAGTGGTCCAACTCAGGTCAATGCGATCAAAGGCTGGTCTGGCACGAAAATATGGACCAGAAAAACTGTCGTCGGTCGTTGGCCGTCCGTCGTTTGCCAAAACCAACCCGCGGATACCGCAGGTTTTGCGAACGACCAACGACATACGACGAACGACTATTTGCTATACAACTCAACTATCAACTGCTCGTTCACCGGCAGCTGAATATCTTCACGCTTCGGCAAAGCCGTGACCCGGGCCTTGAAATTGTCACGATCGATTTCAAGCCAGGTCGGCGGATTCCCGTGCGCAGCGAATTCTTTCGCCTGCTCCAGAATCGGCAGCTTGCGGCTGGCTTCGCGGATCGAGATCTCCTCGCCCACCGCCACTTGATACGAAGGAATGTTAACTTTCCTTCCGTTGACCGCGACGTGACCGTGACGCACTAATTGCCGCGCCTGACGTCGGGAAATTCCAAAGCCGATGCGATAGACCACAGCGTCGAGACGGCGCTCAAGCTGCTGCAAGAGCAGCTCGCCGGTCACACCCTTGGTGCGGGCGGCTTTCTCGAAGTAGTTGCGGAACTGGCCTTCCTGCGTGAAGTAAATACGCTTGGCTTTCTGCTTTTCGCGCAGTTGCAGGCCGTAGCCGACGACTTTGGCTTTGCGATCTTTCCCGTGCTGGCCGGGAGCGAAGTTACGCTTCTCGATCGGGCACTTATCGCTAAAACATTTTGGCCCCTTGAGGAACAGCTTCATGCCCTCGCGGCGGCATAAACGACACACTGCATCTTTGTAACGTGCCAAGTTTTCTTCTCCTTAATGAAACCGGTTTACAGGATTGGCGTCCCTTCTTCCCGGTTGAAAATCGTCCAGCGAACTTGTTGCTAAACGCGACGCCGCTTCGGCGGCCTGCAGCCATTGTGCGGTATCGGCGTAACGTCCTTGATCGCACGAACTTCAATACCAGCGGCTTGCAACGCGCGAATCGCCGACTCGCGTCCCGACCCGGGGCCGCTGACCCGCACTTCCACGCTGCGTACGCCGTGATCGCGCGCCATATTGGCGGCATTGCTGGCAGCCTGCTGCGCGGCAAACGGAGTGCCCTTGCGCGATCCCCGGAAGCCGAGCGAACCAGAACTCTTCCAGGAGAGCACATTGCCGGCCTGATCGGAGATAGTCACAATCGTGTTATTGAAGGACGCTTGAATGTGCACCACGCCAAACGACACGTGCTTGCGTTCCTTCTTCTTGAAGGTTTTCTTCTTGCCCTTCTTCTCCGGCGCCGCTGCGCCGCCTGCTGCTGCTGGTTTAGCCATAAAACCTCAGTTTCAAAGTTTCAAAGTTTCAAAGTTTCAAGGCCTGAAACCTTGAAACCTCTGAAACATTGAAACCTGCCGTTACGTTTTCGCCGCCGCCTTCTTCCGGTTTGCGACCGTTCCCTTGCGTGGACCCTTGCGGGTTCGCGCGTTGGTATGCGTGCGCTGTCCGCGGACCGGCAGGTTCCGGCGATGCCGGAAGCCGCGATAGGAACCGATTTCGATGAGCCGCTTGATGCTCATCGAAACTTCCTTACGCAGATCGCCCTCAACCAGGCCTTCACCTTCAATGACCTGGCGAATCCGGTTGACCTCGTCTTCCCCAAGGTCCTGGACCTTCTTCATCGGATCGACATTTGCCTCGGAGAGGATGCGTGTCGAACGCGGCACTCCGATTCCATAAATGTAAGTCAGCGCGATGAACGACCGCTTGTTGCGCGGAAGATCGACGCCTGCAATGCGTGCCATATCTTATGTGCCTCCGACGATTGTTGGTTCTACGCTTTTTAGCTCTTAGCCTTTAGCTCTTAGCCAAACCCGAACGGTTCAAGCTGAAGGCTAAGAGCTAACAGCCAAGAGCTTTCTTATCCCTGCCGCTGTTTGTGCTTCGAATTGGTGCAGATCACTCGCACCACACCACGGCGGTGAATCACCTTGCACTTATCGCAAATTTTCTTTACCGATGCTCGAACTTTCACAAAAACCGTCCTTGGTCCTTTGTCGTTGGCCGCTCGCAAAACCCAACTGCGGCGTTCACAGACAGCCGATTTCCAGTAGCTAAAAGCTAATAGCTTATTTATACCGATAAACGATTCTGCCGCGATTCAAATCGTAGGGTGAGAGCTCGACAGCGACTTTGTCGCCGGGCAGGATGCGAATAAAATTCTTGCGCATCTTGCCGGAAACGTGCGCCAGCACCTGGTGTTTGTTCTCCAGTTCCACCTTGAACATGGCATTGGGCAGCGGTTCGACTACCGTTGCCATAACTTCAATCGCGTCTTCTTTGCTCATTCGCTCCTAAAATTCGTCGTTGGCTGTTGGTCGTTCGTCGTTCGTCAGTCTATTGTCGTACAGGCGTTTTGGCCGACGACCAACGACGCACGACCCTTTTATTGCGTCAAAATCAGCGGCCCATTCCTGGTGACGGCTACACAGTGCTCAAAATGCGCGCTCGAACTGCCGTCGGCGGTGATGGCGGTCCACTTGTCTTCGAGGACCTTGGCTTCCGGCCCTCCGGAATTCACCATCGGCTCAATCGCCAGCACCATGCCCTCACGCAACCTTGTGTCTGCGCCTCGCGTGCGGAAGTTCGGCACCTCGGGTTCCTCGTGCAAACGGGTGCCAATCCCGTGGCCTACAAACTCGCGAACCACGCTGAACCCGTTCGCTTCCACAAATTCCTGCACTGCGGTACCGATATCGCTGACGCTGTTTCCTAGTTTCGCCTGTTCGATCGCCTTATACAGCGACTGCTCGGTAACGTCCATCAGCTTCTTGCGCTCTGGCGAAACCCCATCGCCCACTGCCACTGTGATGGCGGCGTCTCCGTAGTATCCCTCCATCACCACACCGCAATCGATGGAAACAATGTCGCCGTCTTTCAATACCCGCTTGGGGGACGGAATCCCGTGCACAATCTCTTCATTCACCGACGTGCACAGCACACACGGATAATCGTGATATCCCTTGAACGCCGGCTTCGCTCCAAGCTCCTTCATCCTGCGTTCTGCAGTTCTCTCCAGGTCCATCGTGGTCACCCCAGGAGAGACGAGAACGCGAAGCTCATCGAGTACCTGCCGCACCACATGCCCGGCGCGCTGCATTTTCGCAATTTCCGACTGTGATTTACAGACGATCGCCATCCCTTAGCTTCCCTTTGCGGTCGAGAACGCATGGCCATCAATTTCATTCAAGGTGCTCGCGGTCACATCGTCCACAGGCTGATCTCCATTGACGGTAACCAGTCTGCCCAGCTTTTGATAATAATCCGCCACCGGCTTAGTCTGACGTTCGTAGGTGTCGAGACGCTCCCGAATGACCTCATCGCGGTCGTCATCGCGTACGACCAGCTTGGAGCCATCTAAATCGCAGATTTCATCTACGAGCGGAGGCTGGGAATGGACGTTATAGATCCGCCCACAGGTGGGACAAGTCCTGCGTCCAGTGATCCGGAGCAACAACTTATTATAATCCACCTCAATACGGATCACAATCGGCAGCCATGCCGGCCATATTTGGTTGTCAAAGAACTCAAACTTCAAAAATGAATCCAGCCAGACCGCCTGGGTCTCAGTGCGGGGAAATCCATCGAGGATAAACCCCCGCTGCGCATCCGGCTCACGCAAGCGCCACGCCACAATGTCGCAAACCAGGTTGTCCGGGACGAGTTCTCCGCGTGCGATCAACTCGCGAACCCGAACTCCCAGGAGCGTTCCCTGCTTCACGTGCTCGCGCAGTAGATCGCCGGTCGAAACCTGTGGGATGCGGTAATGCTCGGTAATCCGCTTCGCCTGGGTCCCTTTACCCGCTCCCGGCGGCCCAAGCAGCACGATCGGTCCGATGTTTCGCAATAGCTGCTCCGCCATCGAACTGGCCCCAACCCGCTCCTGACCTGTTATTACGGCCACATCCCGCCAATCCTTCTTCAGGACCGCTCCCCATCCGGCAATCAACCGCTAACTGCTGAGCTACCAGCCGCGGCGTCCGCGAATTCGGCCGCTGCGCGGCGTGAAACCGTCGTAGTGGCGCATGATCAATTGCGATTCGATCTGGTTGACCGTATCCATGGCCACGCCCACAACAATCAGCAACGAGGTCCCGCCAAAATAAAAATTCACACCCAACCCATTTAGCACCCAGTTCGGAAGACGTTCGAAGAAGGTCCCTAGCGGGTGAAACAGGTGGTTCAAATGAATACCGGTGATCATCCACTCCGGAATAAACGAAATAATAATCAGGTATAACGCGCCTACCAGAGTAATTCGCGTCAAAATCTCATTGATATGGTCGGCGGTGCGGCGGCCCGGCCGGATACCCGGAATGAATCCACCATACTTCCGCATATTGTCGGCAACCTCATTGGGATTGAAGACAATGGAAACATAGAAGTAGGCAAAGAAAATAATTCCCACGGCGTAGAGAACGGTATAAAGCGGCTCGCCCCAGTACAGCCAACGCAGCACATCCCCGAGATAGCGGTTCTCGCGCAACCCAACCAGCATGGTTTGAGGAATGGTCACGATCGATGAAGCAAAAATCACCGGCATGACGCCGCCGGCATTTACCTTGAGCGGCAGGTGCGTCGACTGCCCGCCCATCATCTTGCGGCCGACTATGCGTTTTGCATACTGCACCGGAATGCGGCGCTCGCTGCGTTCCATGTAAACGATAAACGCCACCACCGCTACCATCAGCACGATCAGGCCGACCATCAGGACCGGCGTCAGCGGGCCCCAAGCGCCATTCTTCGCTTTGTCCCACAAATCGATTACCCCACGTGGCAGACCGACCACGATACCGGCGAAAATCAGCAGCGACATGCCGTTGCCGACCCCGCGTTCAGTGATCTGCTCGCCCAGCCACATGATGAACACGCTGCCGGTGGTGAGTGTGAGAACTGTCATCAGAGTGAAGGCGGTACCTGGATTGATGACAAATCCTCCACCCTTTTGCAGGCCATATGCAATTCCCATCGACTGGACGGCGCTGAGCCCGAGGGTCAGATAGCGGGTCCACATGGTGATCTTCTTGCGCCCCAGTTCACCTTCCTTCTGCAGCTTGGCCAGCGGTTCATACACCACCGTAAGCAACTGCAGAATGATGGACGAGGTGATGTACGGCATGATGCCGAGCGCAAAAATCGTCATGCGGCGGATGTTCCCGCCGGAAAACAGATCGACAAAACCGAGCAGCGTGCCCCGGTTTTGCTCAAGGTACTGCTGAAAAAGTTGCGCATTGATGCCGGGAATGGGGATGTGCCCGCCCACGCGGTACACCGCCAGCAACCCCAGCGTGAAGAATATCCGTCGCCGCAGGTCGGGGATGCGAAAAATATTGGCGAACTTATCGAACATTACTGCAAGACCTCAAATTTCCCGCCAGCTTTGGTGATTTTTTCCTGGGCCGACTTGGAAAACTTGTGCGCCTGCACGGTAATAGCAGACTTCAACTCACCGTCTCCCAGAATCTTGACTCGCCGTTTGGTGCTGATGACTCCGGCTTTCCGCAACACATCCGGGTTGATTGTGCTTTCGCCGAGCAAGGCCAATTTTTCCAGGTTCACAATGCTGTATTCCTCGCGGAAGATGTTGGTGAACCCGCGCTTCGGCAGCCGCCGGTGCAATGGCATCTGGCCGCCTTCAAACCCGCGCATCATGCGCGATCCGCTGCGCGAACGCTGGCCTTTGTGTCCGCGAGTCGAAGTCTTGCCCATGCCGGAACCCATGCCACGGCCCACCCGCTTCTTGTTTTCCGAGGCTTTGCGAGGTGCTCGAATATTCGATAGATTCATAAAGATTCCATGTTTCAAGGTTTCAAAGTTTCAACAGTAATCGGGGACACAATACCGACGCCGAAACCTTGAAACCTTCGAAACATTGAAACCTTGCTTACTGCACGATCTCCACTAAATGCGGCACCTTTGCCACCATGCCGCGAATGGCCGGCGTGTCCGGCCGCACGATAATCTGATTCAGGCGGGTGAAACCCAGCCCACGTACCACACTCTTGTGTTTCACCGGGGTGCAAATCACCGAACGAACATATTTGAGCCGCAGAGTGCCGGCACTGGCAGCCGTCTTCTTCGCCGTCATCACAGGTCCTCCGCCGATTTGCCGCGCATGCTCGCGACCAGTTCTTTATTCTTAAGCTTCTTGAGCGCGTCGAAGGTGGCTTTGATCACGTTGTGCGGATTAGTCGTGCCAATCGATTTCGTCAGCACATTTTGCACGCCCGCAGAGGTCATCACCGCACGCACCGCTCCGCCTGCAATCACGCCGGTTCCTTCGGGGGCCGGCTTCAGCAGCACCATCCCCGAACCAAAGCGGCCAAGCACAGCATGCGGAATGCTGGTCTGCGTCAAATTCACCCTGACCAGGTTCTTCTTGGCCGATTCAATTCCCTTGCGGATGGCTTGAGGCACTTCTTTCGCTTTGCCGGAGCCATAGCCCACCACCGCCGCGGAGGGATCTCCGACCACAACCAACGCCGCAAACGACAGGTTCTTGCCGCCTTTCACCACTTTGGTGACGCGATTGATGGCGACCACCTGGTCCTTCAACTGGTAGGCGCCCGCATCGAGTTTCTTAACGACAGTTGGCATTCGTAAGTTTTCCGATCCTCAGCTATTTAGCATTTAGCCGTTAGCTCTTAGCCAAAACCCCATCGGCTAAAAGCTAAGAGCTAACAGCTAAGAGCTGATTTTAAAATTGCAATCCCGCTTCGCGAGCGGCGTCGGCCAGCGCCTTTACCCGCCCGTGGTAAATGTATCCGCCACGGTCGAAAACAACTTTGCTGATGCCCTTGGCCTTAGCCCGCTCGGCCACCGACTTGCCCACGGTCTTCGCCGCAGCCAGATTTCCACCCTTGATACGCGCTTCTTTTGCGCCTTCCGAACTGCTGGCGGAAACAATCGTGACCCCCTTCAGGTCATCGATCACCTGAACATAAATATGATTCAGTGACCGATAGACATTCAGGCGTGGCCGCTCAGCCGTGCCCAGCACTTTCTTGCGAATGCGCTCGTGCACCCGGCGGCGATTTGCGTTCTTGGATGTTTGTGTCAGCATTGCTTCAGTCCTTGGTCGTTCGTCGTACGTCGTTGCCCAAAAGCAAAACTAAAACGCAACTTCCCTCACTTGAATGTGGTTGGCCGACGACCGAAGGCCAACGACCAACGACGGTTTTATTTTGCTCCCGTCTTTCCAACCTTCTTCTTCAATCGTTCGCCCGCGTAGCGCACACCCTTATTCTTGTACGGGTCCGGCGGACGCAGCGAACGCATTTCCGCGGCGACCTGCCCGACCTTCTGGCGATCGATTCCGGTGACGGTCAGCTTGGTCTGCTTGGGATCGACCGCAGCATCGATTCCGCTGGGCAACGGATACTCGATGGGATGCGAATAGCCCAGGGTAAAAACCACTGTCCCCTTGCCCTTCATCTCAGCGCGGTATCCGATGCCGACGATCTCCAGTTCACGCGTCCAGCCTTTGGTTACGCCCTCGACCGCATTGTTGACCAAGGCCCGCGTCAGGCCGTGAAGCGCCGCCTGCGAATCATTTTGGCGCAGCGCCACAATATTGCCGTCCTGCTGCTCGACTCGAATACCGGCAGGGATGCGCGTATCCAGGTGGCCCTTCGGTCCTTGCACAGCTACCAGATTGCCGTCAATTTTGACGGTCACGCCTTTGGGCAGTGCGATCGGTTTTTTTCCAATTCGTGACATAAGAAGCTCTCAGCTGTTAGCCATTAGCTCTTAGCTCGTCGATTCCGGTTCTTGCTTTTAGCTAAAGGCTAAAAGCTCAGAGCTAAAAGCTGTTTTTCTTACCAAACTTCGCAAAGCACTTCGCCTCCAACTCCTTGCCGGCGCGCCTGCCGCCCAGTCATAACCCCGCGCGGCGTGGTCAGAATGTTGATTCCCAGGCCGCCTAGAACCCGCGGAATCTCTGTCCGGCGCACATACACCCGGCAGCCAGGACGCGAGACGCGCTCGACATTCGAAATCGCGGCTTCGTTGTTGTTGTCATACTTCAGGTAAATGCGGACAACCTTGTGCCCATCTTCCTCGGTCGGCTTGAAGTTTGAGATGTAGCCCTCTTCCTTGAGAATGCGGGCAATCTCCAACTTCAGCTTCGAGGTTGGCACATCGACTTTTTGGTGCCGGGCGCGAATCGCATTGCGAATTCGCGTCAGCATGTCTGAGACCGGATCGGTCAACTTCATCGTCTGCTTCTCCGTACACACATTGTGGTGCTCCATCCTGGGGTTTCGCATCTTTTGCGAAACCTGGAGCGGCAACTAACTTCGCCTACCAGGATGACTTCGCAACTCCAGGTATTTCCCCGCGCAACGCCAGCCCCCTGAAACACAGGCGGCAAAGACCGAACTTGCGCAGATACCCGCGCGGGCGTCCGCAAATCTTGCAGCGGTTGTGCCGGCGCGTGGAGAACTTTGGCCTAGGCTCTTTTTTCTCTCGCGCCTGCCGAAACACTTCCTGGATCTTGGCGTCCTTCACTCGTTTTGCTGTAGTCATGCAATCCTTAACTTCGGTGTCTTCAACCCCTCAAACTATAAAACTTTACTGCGCCCGGAACGGCATTCCTAAATGCTTCAACAGCGCCCGCGCCTGATTGTCGTCACGGGCTGTGGTCACGATGGTGACGTTCATACCTTTCAACTTGTCGACCTTCGCGTAATCGATCTCGGGAAAAATCAGCTGGTCGTGCAATCCAATGGTGTAATTGCCCCGGCCATCAAACGCCTTGGTCGAGACTCCGCGAAAATCGCGTACCCGGGGCAGAACAATATTGACCAGCCGGTCAAAAAATTCGTACATGCGGTCGCCGCGGAGCGTGACCATTGCGCCAATCGGCATGCCGGCCCTGACCTTGAACGCGGCTATGGACTTCTTGGCCTTCGTGACTACCGGCCTTTGCCCAGTAATCTGGCCCAACTCGTTTACTGCAGGGTCGAGCACTTTGGCGTTCTGCGTAGCTTCGCCAACTCCCATGTTGACCACGATTTTATGGAGGTGCGGCACCGCCATGGGATTATCCAGTTCGAACTCTTTCATCAGCACCGGAGCGACTTCCTTGCGGAAGCGCTCTTTCAGCCGCGGAGTTTCCTTCGCACTATGGCGCGCAACTTCCGGCGCACGCGACTCTTGCTGCTGTTGGGATCCGCCCTTTTTTTCTTTTTTCTCTTTAGCCATGTTTTCAGCTCTTAGCTATTAGCTTTTGGCTCTTAGCTGCCCCAGCTAAAAGCTAAGGGCTAAGAGCTAACCGCTAGGTTTTATCCAGCGTGGTCCCGCATTTCTTGCACACCCGCACTTTTCGGTCGCCGCGAACTTCGTGCCCGATTCGCACTGGACCGCAGGTTGCGCAGACCAACTGCACCTTAGCAATCGAGATCGCGCTCTCCTGATCGGCGATGCCCCCCTTCGACTTCTGGCTGGGACGAAGGTGCTTCTTCACCACCATGACGTGCTCGACCAGGACTTTGCCCTTATCGGGAAACACGCGCAGTACGCGGCCCTGCTTGCCTTTATCGCGCCCACTCAAGACCTTCACCGTGTCATTGCGGCGAATATCAACTCGTTTATGCTCTGTCGTCGTCGCTATTGCCATAATCAAAATTCGCTTTCAAGGTTCCCAGGTTTCAATGTTTCAAAAGCTTCAAGGTTTTAAGCGTCATTCAATTTTCTGAAACTATGAAACCTTCGAAACCTTGAAACCTGCCTTTACAGAACTTCCGGCGCCAAACTTACAATCTTCAAAAATTTCTTCTCGCGCAATTCCCGGGCTACAGGGCCGAAGACGCGAGTGCCAACCGGCTCGCCAGCTTCATTGATCAGCACCGCTGCATTCTGGTCGAACCGAATGTAGGTGCCATCCCGCCGGCGATGCTCTTTGCGGGTGCGCACGATGACCGCCTTGACCACTGTGCCCTTCTTGGTCTGGCCATCGGGAGCAGCTTCCTTAACGCTGGCCGTGACCACGTCGCCCAAACCTGCGCGCAGACCGGTCGATCCGCCCAAAGGCAGGATCATCTGCAGTTTGCGGGCGCCGCTATTGTCGGCGACCTCGAGCATGCTTCGCATCATTACCGTCATAATTCTTCCTTAAGCTGCCAGCTCTGAGCGTTGAGCGACGAGCAGACTCGAACTATGTTCGCTCACAGCTCGCGGCTCACTGCTGGACTACTTCGGCTCCGTCACGACCTCGGGGACGAGAGCGGTCTTGCGAACGATTTCTTTCAAACGCCAGCGCTTCAGCTTCGAGAGCGGCCGCGTTTCTTCCAGCCGGACTACATCGCCGATATGGGCTTCATTCTTCTCGTCATGGGCGTAAAACTTCTTGGCTTTCGAGATCACCCGCGTATACAGAGGGTGCGCCCGCCGGCGGATGACCTGCACCACGATGGTCTTGTTCATTCGATTGGAAACCACATGCCCAATCAATTCTTTTCGTCTTCCGGCAGCTTGAGCTTCCGCCATCACTTCTTCTCCCCTGCAGCCGCGCGCTCCTGCACGATGGTTTTCACCCGCGCGATATCTTTGCGCAACCCGCGCAATTTCTTTAGGCTCTCGGTTTGTCCCATGTTGAGCTGGAACTTCAGCTTGAAGAGCTGATCGCTCATCTCCTGCTGCTGGTGGCGAAGCTCTTCGTCAGTCAGATTGCGAATTTTTTCCGCTTCCATAAATTCCTTTAACCGTGAGTGGCGAGCTTTGAGTCTTGAGCAACTCTCGATTGCCGGCCGCTCACAGCTCGACGCTCTTAGCTCAGTGTGCCGTCTCCCGCTGCACAAACCTGGTCCGCAGCGGCAGTTTGTGCGACGCCAACCGCATCGCTTCCGCCGCGTCCTGCGGTGTCACGCCTTCCATCTCGAACAGGATCTTCCCCGGTTTCACCACCGCCACCCAATGGTCAGGCGCGCCTTTACCTTTACCCATACGGGTCTCAGCAGGCTTCTTGGTCACCGGCTTATCTGGAAACAGACGAATCCAAATCTTGCCGCCACGCTTGATGAACCGGGTCATGGCCACGCGGCTGGCTTCGATCTGCCGGTCGGTAATCCATCCCGGCTCAAGCACCTTCAGCCCGTAATCACCGAACGACAGCTCGCTTCCGCGCCAGGCTTTCCCGGTCATGCGTCCGCGCTGCTGCTTGCGGTACTTAACTTTTTTCGGCATCAACATAAATAAACTCTTAGCTATTAGCCTTTAGCTCTCAGCCTCAAAAACCTTCGTCGCGTGCCGTCCGTTACGCGCATGTGTCGGTGTTGGCGCACAGCGCACGACCAACGACGTTTTAAAACGCTCCCACCGCCTGCGACTCGCGCTTCTTGGCCGGGAGGATCTCGCCGCGATAAATCCAGCACTTCACGCCAATTACGCCATAGGTCGTACGCGCTTCACTGAAGCCATACTCGATATCCGCACGCAGCGTATGCAGCGGCAATCTTCCTTGTAAATACCACTCGGAGCGCGCAATTTCATTTCCGTTCAAACGTCCGCTTACGCGAACTTTAATTCCCTTGCAGCCGAAGCGCAGCGCGGAATCTACCGCTTTGCGCATGGCGCGCCGGAAGCCGACGCGTTTCTCAAGCTGCAAAGCTATCGATTCTGAAACCAGCTGAGCATCAAGCTCCGGCTTGTGCACTTCCTGAATGTCGATGTATACCTCGCGGTTCGTTCGCTTCTGCACTTCCTGCTTCAGCTTGTCAATTTCCGCGCCTTTGCGGCCAATGATGATCCCCGGCCGTGCCGTCTTGATGATGACGCGCAACTTGTTGCCCGGACGCTCGATTTCAATCGAACTCACACCCGCCGACTTGAGCTTGTCCTTGAGTTCGCCTTTCAGCTTGACGTCTTCAAGCAGCAGCTTGTCGTAATCGCGCTCCACAAACCAGCGTGACTTCCACGGCTTGGTGTATCCCAGCCGGAATCCGTAAGGATGTACCTTCTGTCCCATAAAGCTCCTGAGCTTCGCAGCTTTCAGCTATCAGCTTTTAGCTCTTAGCTCCAAAATCAAAACCCTTGTCATTCCGAGCGAGCATTTCGATTCGCTTGCGAATCGAAAGCACAGTCGAGGAACCTGCTTTTACTGCCCACTAACCCACTAATCACTTTTTCGCAACTGCCTTCTTGCCCGCAGACTTCTTTTTCGCGACCGCGCGTTTCTTTTTCACCGGCGCAGCCTGCACCGTCTGTTCTTCGCCCACAACCGTCGCCAGACTCGCGCCATTCTTACCTCGCTCCGCCAACGCAATCTCGATGTGTGCGATGCGCCGCACATAACGGAAAGCCCGTCCCATTGGCGCCGGACGAATTCGCTTCAGGCGCGGACCATCGTTGGCGACTGCATGTTTCACGTAAAGATTGTCGAGATCGACGTCGACGTTCTTTTCCGTGCTCATGTAATTGGCGTTCTCGACCGCCGACCGCACCAGTTTCTCTACTTTGGCGGCCACACGTTTTTTGGTGAATGCAAGCGTGCTCAACGCTTCTTCGACGCGCTTGCCTTTAATAAGATCCAACACCAGCCGCGCCTTCTGCGGCGAGACGCGAACGAACCGGGTTTGAGCTCGAAATTCCATTTTTCGTCAGCCTTCAGCTTTAGCTCTCAGCTCTTAGCTCGAGGCTAAAAGCTAATGGCTAAAAGCTTCTTTATGCCTTAGGCGCAGCCGGAGCCGCCGGTGCCGAACCTGCCGCCGGAGTAATAGCTCCCGGACCGCCAGGGATGCCTGCCGGACGCGCAGCCACTTCTGTCGCCGCTTTCATCGAGTGCGCTTTGAAGGTGCGGGTAAAGCTGAACTCGCCCAGCTTGTGTCCGACCATATTCTCGGTGATGTAAACCGGAATAAACTTTTTTCCGTTATGCACGGCGATGGTGTGTCCCACCATTTCCGGAATAACCGTCGAGCGCCGCGACCAGGTGCGTAAAACTTTCTTCTCGTTGCGCGAGTTCATCGCCTCAATGCGCGTCGCCAGATATCCGTCAATGAACGGCCCTTTTTTTGTTGAACGTGCCATAAATCAGCTCTTAGCTGTTAGCTCCTAGCTCTTAGCCTTGAAAATCCAAATTCTGTCATTCCGAACCGCTTCAGCCGCGATGAATCTGCTTTTCGCGCCCGACGTACGACTTGCGACGTGCGACATGCGACTACTTACTTCTACTCACAATGAACTTGTCCGTCCGCTTGTTGTTGCGCGTCTTGTATCCGCGGGTGGGCTGTCCCCAAGGCGTGACCGGATGCCGGCCGCCGGAGGTTTTGCCTTCGCCACCGCCATGCGGATGGTCTACCGGGTTCATCGAAACCCCGCGATTGTGCGGACGCTTGCCCAACCATCGCGACCGTCCCGCTTTGCCGATAGTGATGTTTTCGTGGTCGATGTTGCCGACCTGCCCAATCGTCGCCATGCAATCCTGCGAAACCTTGCGAGTTTCTCCGGAGGGCAATTTCACCAGCGCATAGTCGCCTTCTTTTGCGACTAGCTGGGCCGCTCCGCCTGCCGAGCGCACCATCTGCGCGCCCTTCCCGGGACGCAGTTCCAGGTTGTGGATCGTGGTGCCCGGCGGGATATTCTTCAGCGGCAGCGCGTTGCCGACCAAAATGTCCGCCTCAGGCCCGCTGACAATTTTCGCGCCGGCCTTCAATCCGTCCGGCTGCAGGATGTACCGCTTCTCGCCATCCGCGTACGCCAACAGCGCAATTCGTGCCGAGCGGTTGGGATCGTACTCGATCGAAACCACAGTCGCGGGAATTCCGGTTTTGTCGCGCTTGAAATCAATCAGGCGCAGCTTGCGCTTGTGGCCACCGCCACGAAACCGCATTGTAGTGTCGCCCGAGTTACGCCGCCCACCCTGCCTATGTTTCGGTTCAGTCAGCGGCTTGTGCGGACGGTCCGTAGTCAGGTCCGCGCTCGAAAGCGTCGTGCGATAGCGCAACGTCTGGGTTGTCGGTCTGTAGGTTTTAATCGCCATAACAATCAGCTCTCAACGTCGTCGTCCGTTGCACGTCGTCCGTCGTTCGCGGCTCGTTTTGGCCAACGACGCACGACGAACGACCAACGACGGTTCTACAAATTCTGCGCGTACTCCGGCATCTTCTCGCCCGCCTTCAGTCGCACGTAGGCTTTTTTCCAGTCCGCGCGATAGCCTGCGAACTTGCCACGCCGGCGTTCTTTACCCGGATAATTCGCCGTGCGCACCGAGTTAACTTTCACTTTAAAAATCGACTGCACCGCTTCCTTGATTTCGGTCTTAGTGGCTTTCGGCGCAACCTGAAACACCAGGGTGTTCTGGTTCTCCTTGATGGCAAGGCCCTTCTCGGTGATTACCGGCTTGCGAATGATCTGGTAGGCAGATTTCATTTATGCCACCTCCGCCGCTTTCTTGGTGCGAGTACGCGGAGACCGCGCCGCCTTCTTGGGCTGCTTGGCTTCACCTTCGCCCGCGCCGTGCGAACGCTTCGATGCCGAGTTTTTCAGCGAAACCTGCAACTTCTCGATTGCGGGCTGCGAAAAAATCGCCCGGTCATAGCGCAGCAGATGGAACGGATGCACCTCGCTGCTGCTGACTAATTCCACGCCTTCAAGGTTGCGCGAACTCAGTTCCAGATTGCGGTTGCCGTGATTCGCCACTTCCACCAGCACCGCAGTCTTGTCGACTTTTAGCGCGTCGAGCGCTTCGCGGAACGGCTGCGTCTTCGGTTCTTTCACATCGAACGCATTCACCACAATCAGCTTGCCGTCTGAAAACTTTGCCGCCAGCGCCGAGCGCAACGCGCCCAGCAGCTTTTTGCGCGGGAAGGTGTAAGCATGCGAATGCGGATTCGGACCATGCACCGTGCCGCCATGCCGCCACAGCGGAGA
>Ga0075436_100000511_pt1 | contig 25139 bp, 28 predicted proteins | sample RhiMethybrSRZTD5_FD_75303 | JGI IMG/M metagenome (GOLD analysis project Ga0075436, IMG submission 75303) | Populus rhizosphere microbial communities from Tennessee, USA - Rhizosphere MetaG P. TD hybrid SRZTD5 | ecosystem: Host-associated > Plants > Roots > Rhizosphere > Soil | place: USA...
TTGCCAAGCCCTAACCTTCCCCGAACCCGCCGCTTCCGCGCCCCTACCTATCCTGGGGTCATGCGCGCGCGAGCCACCACCGTCCTCCTCGTCTTCGCGGCGATCGCCCTCCCGGCGGTCATGGCCGTGGCCGTCTTCTACGCCTCCGACCAGGCGATCGGCGACACGCCCGGGGGCGTCACCCCGCAGTTCGGGGCGAACGTCCAGCCGGTCACCACCGTGCCGCCGACGACGACGGAGACGGAGCACCACCGCCGCCGGCACCACGATTCCGGCGGCTCCACGGGCGGGACGACGACGACCGGGACCGACGACCGCGGCGGTTCCACAAGCGGCCGCTCGCCCGGCGGATCGGGCAGCTCCGGCGGCTCTGACGGCAGCTCCGGCAGCGGCTCCGGCGGCGGCGGTCACGGTGGTGGCGACGGCGGCGGCGACAGCTAACCAACGGCTTAACCATCCCGATCCGAGCCATAGCCCGGGCCTAACCCGCCCTCTCCTACGGTGAGTGCAGTCCACCTGGAACCGACTCTCGAAGGAGACGAGACATGGCCAGAACCACCCGTACTCGCCGGATCGCGCTCGCGGCCGGCCTCCCCGCCGCGGCTGCGGCGGCGGCGCTGATCGCCTCGGCGGCCGGCGCCGCCACGTCCAGCCCGGCGACCGCGCAGCACTCGGTGAAGCCGGCGGTCGTCGAGGCGCACCACCACGGTCGCCACGTCGAGCCGGGCGACCTCCGCGGCCGGGCGAACGAGCCCGGCGAGGACGTCCGCGGTGCCGAGCGCGAGCCCGGCGACGACCGCGGTGATCATCGGGGCGGCTCCAACTCCGGCCCCGGCAACGACGACTCCGGCAACGACGACTCCGGCCACGACGGCTCGGGTCACGATGGAGGTGACGACTGATGACACGCCTGCACCGCGCACTCCTTGCGCTCACCCTGGTCGCCGCGCTGGCGGCGGCCCTGACGCCCGCGGCCCAGGCCCAGGGCGGCGGCACCAAGCTCACCGCGAGGCTGGCCGGGACGAAGGCGTTCCCGGGAGTCAGCGGCAAGGCGACCTTCTCGCGCGAGTCCGGGCAGCGTGAGCTCGAAGTCGAGATCGAGCATGCCAGATCCCTGCACGGCAAGCGGCTGACGGTCTTCGTCGGCGGCAAGAAGATCGGCACGATGGTCGTCGGGCGGCTCGGCAACGCCCGCCTCGACCGCTCGACCAAGCGCGGCCAGGCGGTGCCGAACGTGACCGCCGGCACCGGCGTGAGCGTCCACACCGCCGCGGGCGCGGCGGTCGCGAAGGGCCGCTTCTAGCCGGCCCGGCGACGGCGGCGGTGGGGACTCACGCCTCCCCGCCGCCGCCCTCGTCGCCTACTCTTTCGCCGGCAGGTCCTGCCGAAAGGAGCATCCGATGGCGACCACCCGCCCCACCTCGAACATCGAGATCATCTGGAGCGACTGGCTGGATGCGATGCGACGAGGCGACATGGAGGCGCTCGCCTCACGGCTCGCTCCCGAGGTCAGCCACCGCGGCGTGCGCCCCGACATGATCTGCCCCGACCGGGAGTCGGTGCTCGCGAACGCCCGCAACCGCTCGGAGGAGCTGCCCGACGTCGGCGCGATCGAGCTGGTCGCGGCCGGCGATCACGTCGTCCTCTCGGTGCGCGCCCCCTCCGTCGGAATGCCGCTCTCGGACGACGCGCCCATGCGCGGCCAGGCATCGATCGTCTTCACGCTGCGCGACGGGTTGATCACGCACATGCAGGACTACATCTCCCGTGGCGAGGCGCTCGCGGCGGCCGGGGCCGACCCCACGGTCTGGGACTGATCAGCCCGCCCGGGCGACGGCCCAGCGGGCGTGCGCCAGCGGGTGGCGGAGCAGGTGAGAAGCGGCCAGGCCGGCCCACTCGCCGTAGCGGCCGAGCAGCTCGGCGGTGTCGGCGACGTCGGCGCGCCGGCCGAGGAGCGCCGAGCAGAGCTTGATCAGGCCCAGGTCGCCGACCGGGCCGTGCGCGTAGGAGCCGAGGCCGTCGCGGGCGATCACCCCGGCCGACCACGGCCCCAGCGCCGGCTCGGCGCGCAGCCGGTCGACGGCGGCCTGGGCCGGCACCCCGCGCAGCCGTTCGAGGTCGAGCGTCCGGGCCACCCGCACGAGCGCCGCCGCCCGGCGCGGCGAGAGTCCGGCCCGCTCGGCCGCCGCGGCGCTCAGGCGGCCGATTTCGGACGGCCCCGGCGGGACGCGCAGGTCGCCCTCGCGCGGGCAGGTGAACCAGATCAGCCGGCGCTCGATCTCCATCGCCTCGCGTGAGGTGATCAGCTGCCCGCACACCGCCCGCACGAGGGCGTGGACGACCGTGCCGAGGCGGGCGGGGCGGGCGCCGCGGCGGCGGCGCACGACCGCGCCGATCAGCGGGTCGCCCTCGGCCATGCACAGGAACGGGGAGTGGTCGACGTCGACCGCGAGCACGAAGGCGAGCGCATCGTGCGCCGCTGCGGTGTCGGAGGCGACGATGCGGGCGCTCAGCTCGCCGCTTCGCCGCTGCCAGACCCGCGCCCGGGCCGGGCCGGCCGCCGTGGCCAGCACCAGGTCGAGCACGCCGCCGCGGTAGCGGCGGGTGGGATCCGGGCGGCCGGCCGAGTCGGCCAGCGAGTACGGCCCGCGGGGACGGAGGAGCACCTCGACCGCGCCCGCCTCGGAGACCGTGTCCACGGGCGGATTCTTGCAGGCGGCCAGGAGGGAATCGCATCTCCTTGACAGAACCAATTGTGCGGGTAACCATTCCGGTGCCGGACGGGATGACAGGGATGTCGACCCGGGAGGTCGCTCCGGCAACGGGCAGTCGGCCCTGCGTGACGACGCCGGGCCTTTCGTTTCCGAGGTCTTCGAGAGAACGGAGATTCGTGGCACGCGTGCTCATCACCGGCGGCGCCGGGTTCATCGGGTCGCACGTCGCCGACCTCCTGCTCGATCAGGGTCACGAGGTGCGCGTGTACGACCGCCTCGTCGAGCAGGTGCACAACGGCCACGGCCCCCGCCACGTCCCCACGGACGCCGAGTTCATCCACGCCGACATGCGCGATGCGGCCGCCCTGCGCAAGGCCCTGCAGGGCGTCGACGCGATCGTCCACCACGCCGCCGAGGTCGGCGTCGGCCAGTCGATGTACCAGATCACCCGCTACGTCGACGGGAACACGAGCGGCACCGCCGTCCTGCTCGAGCTGCTCGCGAACGAGCCGCACACCGTGAAGCGGATCGTGGTCGCCTCGTCGATGTCGGTCTACGGCGAGGGCGCCTACCGCTGCGAGGAGCACGGCATCGTCCACCCGCTCGTGCGCGACGACGCGCAGCTCGGCCGGCGCGACTGGGAGATGCGATGCCCCGCCTGCGGCGCGCACGCCATCCCGGTGCCGACGACCGAGACGACGCCGATCGCGCCCGCGTCGATCTACGCGATCTCGAAGCTCGACCAGGAGCTCATGTGCCTGGCCGTCGGCCGCGCCTACGACATCGGCGTCGTCGCGCTGCGCTACTTCAACACCTACGGGCCGCGGCAGGCGCTCTCGAACCCCTACACCGGCGTCGCCGCCATCTTCAGCTCGCGGCTCATCAACAGCCAGCCGCCGCTCGTCTTCGAGGACGGCCTGCAGCTGCGCGACTTCGTCCACGTCCACGACGTCGCCCGCGCGACCGTGCTTGCCCTGACGTCGCAGGCGGCGGTCGGCGAGGCGATCAACATCGGCACCGGCCGGCCGGTGTCGGTGCTGGAGGTGGCCGAGGTGCTGGCCGAGCACATCGGCGTGGAGCTGCCGGCACGGATCAGCGCCACGTCGCGCTCGGGCGACATCCGCCACTGCTGGGCCGACGTGCGCAAGGCCCGGGAGCTGCTCGGGTTCGATGCGGCTGTCGACTTCAGCGAGGGCATGAGAGAGTTGGTCGCATGGGTACGGGAGCAGGAGGCCGACGACCGGTCGGAAGCGGCGCACGCCGAGCTGGCGCAGCGCGGCCTCTCCCGGTGACGATGCCTCCGTGACCATCCTGGCGGTGTCGATCACCGCCGTCGTCCTGACGGTGGTGTTCGTGGTGACGCAAGCTCTGTACCTGATCACGCTCGTCCACGACCTGTACATGCTCGCCCGCAAGGTGGACTGGGTGGAGCTCGACGAGGAGGCCGTCTGGGCGGCCGGGCCGCTGCCGAAGGTCGTGCTGCTCTACCCGGTCCTGCGCGAGCCGCCGGAGACGATGCGCACGACGTTCGTGGGCCTGGACGAGCTCGAGTACGAGCGCGGCCGCTACCGGATCGTCGCCATCCCCAACCACGACGACCGCGACACGATCGCCGCGCTCGAGGAGCTGCAGGACGAGTTCGCCTGGCTCGAGATCCTGGTCGTCCCCCCCACGTCGGACCCCGGCTGGGACCCGGTGTGGGAGAGCTGGGACCGGACGGCGCAGGCCTACTGGTGGCACGTGGGCGCCACCGCCGGCGACCGCGACCTGCCGCCGAAGAAGACCCGCCAGCTGCTCTACGCGCTCTACACGCTCGACGCCGAGGAGACCGAGGACGACTGGCTCCTGAACTACATCGACGCCGACAGCGTGCCGCCGCACGACCATCTGCTCGCCGGCGCGGCCGGCGCCCCGCACTTCGACGTCATCCAGAGCACGAACGTCGCCGGCAACCTGCTCGACACCTGGCCGGCGTCATGGCACGCGATGGACCACATGTGCTGGGACGGGATGCGCTACCCGCACCTGAGCGCTCGCGGCCACCACCCCTACTGGGTGCTCGGCAAGGGGCTCTTCTACCACGCCCCCGACCTGATCGCGATGGGCAGCTTCAACCCCTGGGTGACGATCGAGGATCCCGAGGTGGGCATGCGCCTATGGGTGAACGGCCGCCGCCTGGGCGTGATCGCGAGCCCGCTGATCGAGGAGGTGCCGCTCACCCTCCGCCGTGGCCTGACCCAGCGCAAGCGCTGGATCTGCGGCTTCTACCAGTCGCTGGGCTCGTGCCTGCGGCTGATGGGCATGCGCCGGCGCGACCGCATCCGGGCGTGGACGAACTTCCTGCCGTGCCTGTCGCTGGCGGTGAACCCGCTCGGCGTGCCGATCGGCATCTGGGCGCTCTGGGTCTGGTACGAGGGTACGAGCCCGCTGCCGGTCGGCCTCATCCTGCTCGCCCTCTCGACGATCGTCCTCTATTGCATCAGCATGTCGATCACCTACGTGTCGACCTGGCGGCGCACGGCGCTCGTCCTCGAGCACCGCGGCGACCGCCTCCATTACATGCTGCGCGTGAACCCGGTCTTCCTGTGGGCCTACTGGCTGTGGTGGTCGGTGCCGATCGCCGTCGGCACGTGGATGTACTTCCGCGACGGCGGCCGCGTGTGGGAGCGTACCGAGAAGACGGACGCCATCCACGAACTGGTGCGCGACGTCGTCAGCCGCGAGGAGTGAGCCCGGCGCGCAGCGCGTACCAGGCCGGCTTCGGCTGGTAGTGCGTGTCGAACGGGAGCGGCCGGTTGGCCGTCCCGATCCAGGTGGCGGCGTCGCTGATGCCCCACGTCGTCACCCGGGCGCAGGCGCGGACGGCGGCGCACGAGGCGGCGACGGTCTTGTAGATCGCCGCCTCCTCGGCCATCCGCCTGGCGAGCGGGGCCGATCCGCCGGCGCGGACGTCGAGCTCGGTGATCTCGAGCCGCAGGCCCAGCGCGGCGAACTGGCGCAGGACGCCGGTCAGCTCGGCCTGCGGCGGGTGTGCGTTCAGGAGCAGGTGGGCCTGAAAGCCGACGCCGCCGAGGGGGACGCCCGCCGACTCGAGGCCGGACACGAGCTGGAAGAGCGCATGCTCCTTGGGGTCGTTCCACTCGGCGCCGTACTCGTTCAGGAAGAGCCGCGCGTTCGGGTCGGCCGCGTGCGCCCACCTGAACGCGAGCGCGACGTAGTCCGGGCCGATCACGCGCTCCCAGATGCTCTGGCGCATGTGGCCGTCGGTGGTGAGCGGCTCGTTTACGACGTCCCACTCCTCCACCTTGCCGCGGTAGTGGGAGACGACCGTGGTGATGTAGGTGTGGAGCACGTTCTCGAGCTGCGCCCGCGTCCAGTCGCCGTGCAGCACCCAGCTCGGGATCATCTGATCCCAGACCAGCGTGTGGCCGCGGACGGGCATGTTGTGGCGACGGGCGAATGCGACGATCCCGTCGGCCTGGCCGAAGGTGAAGTGGCCGCGTGTGGGCTCGAGCTGGCTCATCTCCATCTCCCACTCGGGCGTGATGGAGCGGTAGTGCGCGAGCAGCGTCCGGACGTAGCGTGGCCCGGCCTTGGCCAGCATGACGTCGTTCACCGCAGCCCCGAGCTGGGGCGCCTCGCTCGCCGAGGTGCGGTTGAAGACGGCGGGGTGGGCAACGCGCGGGGCCGGCGCCGCGGACGCGGCGCTGCCGAACCACCCGCCGAAGGCCGCTGCGGCGGTGACTGTGAGGCCAAGCGTTAGGACGTACTTGCCGAACATCTAGATTACTATGTCGACAAGACATCCGAATCACTTGATCGGGTAAATTCGCCATCACCCCTGCCGATAGGTGGGAAATCGTCCGGGCCAAGCGGGCTACGTGTGCTCGATGACGAGGTGGTCGCCCACCTCGACGCCGGCGCGGTCGATCGCGCCGACCGGGAGCTCGAGCGCCACCTTGGCGCCCATGCAGTACGACGCCCGCCAGGGCTTGACGGCGCGCACCAGCTTGAGGACGCGGCCCTCGCGGTCGGCGTACACGACGTCGATGGCGAACCGCATCCCGAACATGTGGATCGAGCTGGTCGGGATCCACAGGCCCTCGTCGTCCGCCAGGCCCGACCGGCCCAGCAATCCCTTGGTGCGCTTCCAGAGCGACGTGGCCAGCTCACCCCGCTCGCACACCACCGGGCCGCGTTCCAATCGGATCCGGGCCACTACCATGTCCTCATATGGGGCACACCGAGCCGCCCACAGAGCATTCCGAGTTCGAGTACGTGTCCGGGGACGACTATGTGGTCGAGTTCCTCGACTACCGCTACGGGTTCTCCCACACCGACTTCGAGCAGCGCGTGACCGCTGCGGCCGTCCGGCTCGAGCTCGTGCCCGCCCGCGACCTCTCCGACGCCGAGACCGCCGACCTGGTCGAGCTCGCGAGCGTCGGCCGGGTCGACCACCCCCGCAGCCGGTTCGGCCGCCACCTGGCCGCCAACGCCGGGCTGCTCGACAGCCTGCACGGCGACTCGCTCGCCTACTGGCTGCGCAAGCTCGTCTTCCGGGGCGCGTGGCTCGACCACCGGCTCAAGACCGGCCAGCTCGACGTCACCTTCGACGAGGGGCAGGGCCGGTTCGCCTACCGGATGCCGACCGACCAGACCCCGGTCGTCGACGTGGCACCAGTGCCGAGCTGGGCGCCGCTTCAGTACACCGGCTGACCCGCAGCGCCGGGCCACACGGCGGCCCGGGCGACAGCTACGCGGCGCCCGCGGAACCACGGGCCGGCGGGACGTACACCAGCAGGTGCGGGCCGACCTGGATCTGGTCGCCCGCCTCGAGCAGGTGCTGCTGCACGAGCTGGCCGTTCACGAACGTGCCGTTCAGGCTGCCCTCGTCTTCGAGCACGACGCCGACCGACTCGCGCCGCACCGTCGCATGCCGCGCCGACACGGTCGGGCCGGCGAGGACGATGTCGTTCTCGGCGTTGCGGCCGATCGTCGCGGTGCGGTGCTCGAGCGGGAACGCCTGCTCGTCGCCGAGCTTCGGCCGCCACACCAGGGTGGGATGCTCGCCCGCCGAGACCGGCTGGGGGGCCGTTCCGGCGGCCGCCGGCTCGATGATGCGCGTGAAGCTGGGCTGATCGTCGTCCATCTCGGCTCCTGGATGGCGGAGAAATACGCCTTTCGAGCCTAGCAGTGAGGGCGGACGGCCGATAGACTGACGGGCTGATGGAAGAGGAGCAGAACCCGATGGCCGAGGCCGAGGCTCAGCTCTACCGGCGGATCCAGGAGCTGCGGGCCCGCGCGCGGGCCGAGCGGCCCTCCGGCGGCCCCGGCGACACGCCGGCCGCGATGCCCGATCTGCGCACCATCCTGGCCCGCGCCGAGGCCAACGTCGGCGAGCTGCGCCAGACCGCCGCCGCCCTCGAGCAGTCGCTGCCCGAGGCGGTCGAGCGGGCCGTCGAGCGGTCGATGGACGAGCGGGCCACGCCGCGCCGCCTGGCCGAGCTGCGCGAGCTCGTGCGCTCGCTGGCCGGGCAGATGGAGCAGGTGAACCGCGACCTCCTGGCCGAGCGGCTGGGGCGGATCGAGGATCTCGAGCTGCTCGTCGACCTGATCTCGAGCGGGATGGCAGCCCTGCGTCAGGACGTCGCCGACGTCTCGGGCACGATCTCGCGCATGAACTCGTCGGTCACCGGCGTCGCCGCCCGCCTCGACCAGCCGCTCCAGGTCACGGTCGAGCGGCCGCGCCAGTCGGGCGTCCGCGACCTCTTCCGCTCCACCGAGTCGCACGAGGAGCCGAACCCCTCCTCGCGCGCCTGACCGGCATGCCGGTTACGAAGGTGATCGAGGTCATCGGCAGCTCCGCCGACGGCGCGGACGCCGCGGTGCGCGAGGCGGTCAGCTCGGCGGGGCGCTCGATTCGCGGGATCTCGCACGTCGACGTCGTCTCGATCACCTGTGATGTCGAGGACGGCCAGATCGCCCGCTGGAACGCGCTCGTGAAGATCGCGTTCCCGGTCGAGCCCCGCTAGCCCACCGCTGCTGCGAAGCGGGGGTCGTCCCGGATCGAGTCGAGATCGGTGTCCGAGCGGGCGTGGGCCGCCATCCGCGGCTCCAGCTCGACCGCGCGGCGCAGGTGCTCGAGGGCGTCGTCGCGCTGTCCGCTCAGGGCCTCGCAGCAGCCAGGTTGTAGACGACGCCGACCACGTCGGGGTGCTCGGACTCGGCCTGGCGCAGGAGCGTCACCGCGGCGGCGAAGTCGCCTCGGCGGTACTCGGCGGCGGCGACGGCCGAGTGCTCCCAGCCGGGCGCCGTGTAGGCGGCGCCGCGCGGCGCGCCGACCGCGAGCACGCTCGTGCCGTCGGCCTCGGCGGTCGCCCGCCGGCGCACGCCCGGCCGCACCGCGACACAGGTGCCGGGCGCGGCCGAGAGCACCTCGTCGGCACCGATCACGAAGCGCGCCTTGCCGGCCAGGACGACGTAGAGCTCCTCCTGGCCGTCCTGCGGCTCCGTATGGTCGACGATCACCTCCTCGCCGGCGTCCGCCACCCAGCCGGCGACGCCGAACGCCTCGATCCCGAGCAGCGGTCGCAACGGCCGGAACCGCAGCCCGGCGAAATCCTGGCTCGTCTCGACCTCGTCGAGGCGCAGGACGGCGTAGCGCGGGCCCACAGACCGCCCGGGGCCTAGCCCGGCAGCCACTCCTCGCGGCACCCGGCGGGAACGTCCTTCGAGTACCCCGCGTACGCCTCCTTCGGCTCCTTCGTCGTCTTCTCGACGCCGGCGCCGTGGCGCTGGGCGACCTCGGCCTCCGGGTAGATCACGTCGCCGTCGGTGCGCCCGCCGACCGCGAGCAGCGTGCACGGGCCGTCGCCGGCGCCGACGAACACGTGCTCCGTCCATGCCGGGCAGTGCACGAAATCCCACGCCTTGAGGGGCCGCTCCTGGCCCTCGACCAGGAGCAGGCACTGGCCGGACAGGACGAGGAAGTCCTCCTGCTCGTCCTCGCCGTGATACATGCAGGACGGCTGGCCCGGGGTGAGCACGCTGATGTTGATCCCGATCTGGGGAAAATGGACGTCGCCCTCGAAGCGCGTGTACGCGCCGAAGTCGCTGTCGCGCCAGGCGGCCTCCCGGGCGTTCACGACGAACCAGCCTTCGCCCTTGGGGAGGATCCCGTTCTCCACCTTCTCGTAGCCGGACTCCGGAATCACAGACCGGAACCTATCAGGCAGGCGCCCCAGCCAGCCGGCCGTTCGTGGCGAGCGTCCGCAGGGCGTCGACCGTGAGCTTGCCCCGCCACGCCCAGGCGACTGCGTCGTCCCAGTGCAGCCAGTCGAACGTCCAGCCCCCGTCGTCCTGCTGGCCGCGCTCGAGCTCGTCGAGCTGGCGCTCGATCGCGGCCCGATCGAAGAGGGTCCGACCGAGGTGCCCGGGCGTCGGCGCAGCCGTCAGCGCGGTGATGACCTCGCCCTCCGTGCCACCGGCGACCGGGATCGACTCCCGGCCGGCGAGCGTCGTTGCGACGGTGTCGAGCACCGGTGCGGCGCGCTCGCGGTCGGCGACCGCGTCTAGGAAGTCGATCACGTACTTCCACTCGTAGCCGGGGCGCGGGTCGAGGTGGTCGAGCCGTGCCCAGACGAACGCGGAGGCGTGGTCGAGCCATGTCCGGCCCGGGCCGGCGCCCATCCCGGCGCGGTGGGCGGCGGCGGCGACCGCGGCCGTCATGTGGAGCGACGAGGTCCGCTCGGCCGGCGGCGTCATCCAGGGCGCGTGCGGGATCGCATCGGCGTCGTATGGGAGGACGAAATCGAGGCCGCCGTCGGTATGGGTGACGGTCTCGAGCCAGCCGGCCACGTCGACCATCAGCGGATCGTCGGGGGCGGCTCCGATCTCGTGCAGCACCTCGAGGGCGGCAAGCGCCGTGATCGGCTGGCTGGCGGGGTCGGGCAGGTCGGGCTCGAGGTAGCCGAAGCCGCCGTCGGGGTTGCGGTAGGCGGCCAGGGCGGAGCGGATCAGGGCCGGATCGCCGTCCATGCGGCGGCGGTCGATCAGGCGGGCGTGGAGCGTGACGAAGCGTCGCGCAGCGAGTGTGTCGGTCATGCGACGAGTGTCGCAGCGCCGCCCGGGCCGGGCTTGAACGTTTCGGCCATGTTGGCGCGCTCGCCCGCGGGACCGGCGCCGACGGCGAGCAGCTCCAGGGGCGTCGCGCCGGCCAGCCGGCGGCAGTCGCGGGCCAGGTGGGCCTGGTCGGCGTACCCGGCGTCGGCGGCCAGGCGGGCCAGCGAGCCGCCGCCACGGGCGAGGCCGAGGAAGCGCTGGAAGCGCAGCACGCGCCGCAGCGTGCGCGGCCCGTAGCCGACGCCGCGGTCGAAGCGGCGGCGCAGCTGGCGCTCGCTGACGGCGGTCGCGCGGGCGAGCCGCTCGACGCTGTCCTCGCCCCGGCGCAGCCGGAAGACCGCCTCGCGCACGAGGTCGTCCCCGTCGCCCGCGACACGGTCGTAGATCCCGGCCACGAGCGCCTCGAGCGGGCGTTCGGCAAGCGCGACCCGGTCTTCGAGCAGCCGGCCTTCCGCGCCCCAGATCTCGGCCAGCGGGACGACCTCGTCGAGCAGCTCCGATGCCGGCAGGCCGAGCGCCGCCCCGGCTGCGCCGACGCGGAAGCGCACGCCGCAGCGGCCCTGGCCGGGCGTCGCCGGCGCGAGGTCAGGGCCGGTGGCCGGCCCGGCGACCACCAGCTCCCCGCGCGTCCACACGATGTCGACGCACGCGTCGGGGAGCACGCGGACGGCGCTCCCGTCGCCGATCCACACGCACGCGACCTGCTGCTCCAGCCCCGGCGGCGGTGCCAGCTCGCGGTTCGGCATGCCTGCAGGGTAGTCGCCCCGGCGGGTCAGCCGGTCTCGGCGGGCGGCTCCCAGATCAGCTCGGCGACGTCGATCACCAGATCCGGGCTGTCCCGGTCGGCGCGGGACCGCACCTCTCCGGTGCCGACGCAGACCACGTCGTTCAGCCACCGGTACCGGCTGTCCTGCGACAGGTGCGTGCCACTGACGACGATCTGGCGCCGCCCTGCCGGGTAGGCACGTCCGTAGCCGCGCCAGTCGAAGAAGATCTCGGCGCCGTCGGTCGTCTCGATCACGCCCTGGAAGTCGGGGCCGAACGTGCCGTCCGTGCGGCGGCGGGGATGGTTGGCGCCGCGCATGCGCCCCGCGATCCGGCCCGTGCAGGTGCCCTCTGCGAGGTAGAAGTCCTGCCACTGGGTGCCGTGCTCGCCGGCGAGCTGGATGCTCCAGCCCTCCGGGTAGGTGAACTCGACGCGGTAGAGCGACTCGAGCCTCATCGGGCGAGCCTATAGGGCGAGGGCGGCGATATCCTCGCGGCGTGGGTGGGCCGCGGAGCCGGCGGGCTCAGATCCCGGTCTGGCCGGGGTCACGCGCGGGCGGGCCGCTGGAGACGTCCAGACCCGGCAGGCGGTCTGGCTGCTTCCACTCGGAGTCGTACGAGCCGCGGTTGCCCGGCGGCATGAGCTTGCGCCCAGCTTGCGGAGGAACGCGACGATCGTCACACGGACGAGCGTAGCGCGCGACCTGGCGCCGGTCGAGCCCCTCTGCTGGAATAGCCGAGCGATGGGCGGGCCGGCGACAACCTCGCGCAGAGTCGAGCACCTGACGCTCACGGCGATGTGCGTCGCGCAGGTGATGATCATGCTGGACATGACGATCGTCAACGTGGCGCTGCCGTCGATCCAGTCGGAGCTCGACGTGCCGCCCACGAACCTCGAGTGGATCGTCAACGCCTACACGCTGGCGCTGGCCTCGCTGATCCTCGTCGGCGGCGTGCTCGGCGACCGCTACGGGCGCAAGCGAGTGTTCATCCTCGGCCTCGCCATCTTCACGCTGGGCTCGCTGGGCTGCGCGCTGGCGCCGGACGACCCCGAGCTGATCGCGCTGCGGGCGATGCAGGGCGTCGGCGCGGCCGCGATGAGCCCGCTGACGCTCTCGATCGTCGTGGCCGCGTTCCCGGCCGAGCGGCGGGCCGGGGCGATCGGCATCTGGGCGGCAGTCGGCAGCCTCGGGTTCGGGGCGGGGCCGGTGGTCGGCGGCTTTCTGGTCGACCGCTTCGACTGGTCGGCCGTGTTCTGGGTGAACGTGCCGCTGGGCCTGCTCTGCGGCGGCCTTACCCTGCTCGCAGTGCCCGAGTCGCGCGATCCCACTGCCCGCCGGCTCGACGGCCGCGGCGCTGCCCTGGCGGCGGCGACGCTGCTCGTGCTGACCCTGGCGCTGATCGGCACCGCCACGCACCCCTGGCTCTCGCCGCGCACGCTCGGGATGCTGGCCTTGGCGGGGTTGGGGTGCGGCGCCTTCGTCTGGTGGGAAGGGCGAGCGGCGGAGCCGATGGTGCCGCTCGGCCTGTTCCACGACCGCGGGCTGGTCGCGGTCGTGGTGACGACGATCTGTGCGTACGCCGCGCTCGGCATCGTGCTCTACATGATGACCCTCTTCTTCCAGGACGTGCGCGGCTACAGCCCGTTCGACGCCGGCCTCACGGTGGTGCCGATCAGCGCCTCATTCGGCGTGCTGGCGCCGTTCGCCGGCCGCGCCGGGGCGCGGTTCGGCACGCCGCGCGTAATCGCCGTCGGCTGCGTCGCGGCGGCCGCTGCGATCGGCGCCATCGCGCTGACCGGCCAGAACACCCCGTACGCGGCCTTCCTGGGCCCGTACCTGCTGCTCGGCGCCGCCTTCGCCGCGATCACGCCGAGCGTCGCCACGGTCGCGATGGGCGCCGTCGAAGCGGCCCACTCGGGGCTGGCGGCCGGCATCGTCAACGCTGCCCGCCAGCTCGGCGCGGTGCTGGGCATCGCCGCCTTCGGCTCGGCAGCGGTCACGGTCGCCGAACGCTCCTGGAACCACCGCGCCGGGCGCGCCGCCGACGGCCTCGGCCAGTCCGTGGCCGGCGGCCAGATCGACGAGGTGACGGCGCGGCTCGGAAACCGCTTTGGCGACGTCGCGGCGAATGCCTTCACGACCGGCATGCGCACCGGCCTCGCCCTGGCCGCCCTGGGCCTCGTGATCGGCGCGGTCTCGATCCTGACGGGCTCCCGGCCACGGGCGCCCGAACCCGCGCCGGCGGGCGATCGGGAATCGGCACTGGCGTCGCCGTGATGTGCCCGGCGCGCCCGCACGACGCGCCGGGCTGTTGCTCCCGTCGCCTACTTCCCCCCTCCCGCCGCCCGCTGCACGGCCGACTTGATCGCGCTCGTGATGACGCTGCCGATGCCGTGGTCGGTGCCGCCCACGAAGGAGCTCACCGCCAGCAGCAGCACTCCTACCGCCATCGCCAGGCCGACGTACTCGACCGTCCCCTGTCCGCCCTCGTCCCGGCGCAAACGGCCGGCCAGCCGGAGCATCCGGACATGGGCTCCGGCAATCGCATTCAACATCGCCCCCTCCTCGGGTCGTCTCGTGAGGGGACAGCGTCCCGCCGGCCGCCGTAACGGAACAAGACGGACGCCGCGCCGAGAGCGCGCCGATCCACGCCCGCCGGCCGTGACACCTTCACCCGTCCGCGGGATGGGCCGATCCCCCGGCCGTGCCGATGCAGGATCGGTGGTTCGCTTCACCCGCTTCCTGGTCGTCCCCACAGCCCTTCTGCTCCTCGCGGCACCCTCGAGTGCACTCGCGAGCCAGATGATCGATCGGAACGCCACGCACGTCTCGATCGCGGTCAACAGCGACCACCGCGCGGTCGTCTCCTACCTGCGCGGCGGGGCCTGGCACCACGTGCTCGTCTGGGGCGCGATCAACGCGCGCCCGCCGTCGAAGTCCGTGCCGCAGGTGAAGTTCCGGCTCGACTACTCGGGCGGCTACGGCAGCTTCGGCAGCGGCTACTGGAAGCAGATCGTGAAGCACAACGTCTGCGGCCCCTACACCGGCCCGCCGCTGGCGTGGAAGGTCGTCGCCTGCACCACGAAGAGCGGCGAGAACTGGGCCGTGCAGTCGTGGCAGCGCGGCCTCCCCAACTCGGGCCTGAAGCCCCACAGCTCGCTCCAGAGCGCGCACGAGCTCCACGTCTCCCACTGGACCGGCCCGCTGCCCGTCCTGTGGCTGAAGTGGGACTGGGTCTACGGCGGCAGGTACGACCACCTCTACGGCAAGTTCTCGTACCGCGACGAAGCGGTGCACGGGTTCGGCAACAACGGCGTCGGCAACCCGACCGACAGCTACGGGCGCAACATCTATGTCGACACGCTCGACCCGCCCGCCTGGACGACCGGCTACCGGCAGGCCGGCGGCTGGATGCGCTTCAACGGCTTCCTCGCCCACAATCCGCGCGGGAACTTCTGCGCCGGCGTCTTCCCGAACATGTTCGGCCGCGGCCCGGCCGGGCGCGGAAGCGCGTACCGGGCGACCGCGATGGGCCCCGGTGTGACGCCGATCGTCATGTGGGACGGCCCCGGCCCGGGGCGCTACCAGCCGGGCGGGTTCGCCTCCCGCGGCGACGGCGGCCCGCCGAACTACAACTCGATGCCGGCCGGACCGCTCGGGAGCATGCTCATGTACAGCAAGGCGTACGACCAGACGTTCGCGCCGGAGGAGCGGGCCGTGGCCGGCTCCGGCGACTCCTGCTACAAGTCCGCCGGGATCTAGCGGCCGCCCGTCCGCGGCGCGCCGACCACGAAGCCGCCGCCCGACACGTCGAGCAGGCAGCCGGAGACGAACGAGGCCTCGTCCGAGAGCAACCAGACGATCGGCGCCGCCACCTCGTCAGGCGTGGCCGGCCGGTGCATCGGGATGGTCGCGTCGATCTCCGCCCGCCTGACCGGGTCGGTGAGGCGTGCGGCGGTCATGTCGGTCAGGGTCATCCCCGGCCGCACGGCGTTCACCCGCACGCCCTCGCCGGCCACTTCCTTCGCGAGGCCGACCGTGAGCGTGTCGACGGCGGCCTTGGACGCGGCGTAGAAGGCCGCGCCCGGCCGGCCGCCGATGGTCGCCGACATCGACGAGACGTTCACGATCGCCCCGCCCGGGCCCCCGTTCCGGGCCGCCATCCGCTTGACCGCCTCGCGACAGCAGAGCGCCGTGCCGACCACGTTCACCGAGTAGAGCGGCGCGAGCGTCGTTGCCGTCTGGGCCTCGATCGGGTCGCGGCCGCCGTCGACGCCGGCGTTGTTCACGAGACCCGCGAGCCGGCGCTGCCCGCGCCACTCGTCCACCGCTGCGAAGAGCGCGACGACGTCGTCCTCGCGGGCGATGTCCGCCTGGAGCGCGATCGCATCGCCGCCGATCTCGGCCGTGACCGCCTCCGCCCCCGCGCGATCCGCCCGGTAGGTGACGGCCACCGCGTAGCCGCGCGCGGCCGCCAGCCGGGCGGTCGCCGCGCCGATGCCGCGCGAGCTCCCGGTGACGACGACAGCTGCCTCCACGGGGCTGATGCTAACCGGCGTCAGCCGCGCCCCGGGAGCGCGCCGCCGTTCACCTGGATCACCTGCGCGGTGACGTGCGCGGCGGCGGGCGACGCCAGGTAGGCGACCGCGCCCGCCACGTCGTCCGGCGTGCCCGGACGGCCGTCCATCGTCTCGGCCACGAGCCGGCGGTGGCGCTCCTCGGCGATCGCGTCGCCGAAGAACTCCGTGCCCGCCGTGTACCCGGGCGCGACGGCGTTCACGGTGATGCCGCGGCCGCCCAGCTGCGCCGCGAGCGAGTACGTCCACGCGATGACGCCGGCCTTGGCCGCGCCGTAGGAGCCGCCGCCAGGGCGCAGCGCGGCGATCGACGTCAGGTTGACGACCCGGCCGCCGGGCGAGGTGAGCAGGTCGTCGACCGCGGTCGTGAGGAGCACCGCCGAGAGCATGTTCGCGCGGAACTCCGCCTCCCAGTCGCGCGCGACGCCCGCCAGCCCGTCGCCGTCGCCGGTCGACGCAAGGCCGCCAGCGTTGTTCACGAGCACGTCGACGGTCGTGTCGGGAATCTCCCGGATCGCGGCGGCCACCCGCTCGACCTGGTCGACCTCCGCGAGGTCGGCGACGAGCGGCACGACGCCCGCGCCGAGCTCCTCCGCCGCAGCCTCCAGGACGCCCTCGCGCCGGCCGACGATGACGACCCGCCGCCCGTCCCGCGCAAACACCTGCGCGACCGCCTTCCCGATCCCGGTGCCGCCGCCGGACACCACCACGATGCCGTTCATCGAAACGCTCCTTCCCATCTACACTCCTCGCCATGCCGCGCGCCGCCGACCTCTTCGTCCAGTGCCTCGAGAACGAGGGCGTCCGCTACGTCTTCGGGATCCCGGGCGAGGAGACCCTCGACCTGAACGACGCGCTCGACGCGTCGAGCCAGATCGACTTCATCCCGGTGCGCCACGAGCAGGGCGGCGCGTTCATGGCCGACGCCTACGGTCGCCTCACCGGCCAGGCCGGTGTGTGCCTGGGGACGCTCGGGCCGGGCGCGACCAACCTGGTGACCGGCCTCGCCGACGCCTTCCTCGACCGCGCGCCGGTGGTGGCGCTGACCGGCCAGACCGGCCTCGCCGAGATGCACAAGGAGAGCCACCAGTACATCGACATCGTCCGGATGATGAAGCCGGTGACGAAGTGGAACGCGCGCATCCACGACCCCGAGATCATCCCCGAGGCGGTGCGCAAGGCCTTCGCCGTGGCCGAGCGGGAGAAGCCCGGCGCCACCCATCTCGAGCTGCCCGACGACGTGATGGAGACGCACATCGTCGGCTCCCCCGTCCCCCGCCGCGCCCGGCCGCTGGTCGAGCCGGTGGCGGGCGAGCTGCACCGGGCGGCGGCGCTCCTGCAGGCGGCCGAGCGGCCGGTCATCCTGGCCGGGAACGGCGTCGCCCGCCAGAGCGCGTCGGTCGCCCTGCGCCGCTTCTGTCAGCAGACCGGCCTGAACGTGATCACCACGTTCATGGGCAAGGGCGTCCTCGACGCCGACGACCCGCACGCGCTCTTCACCGCCGGCCTGCGCGCGCAGGACTACCCGGGCGGCTTCATGGGCCAGGCCGATCTGGTCGTCTGCGTCGGCTACGACCTGGTCGAGTGGTCGCCCGTGGCGTGGAACCCGCACCGCGACCGCCGCATCATCTGCGTCGACACGGTGGCCGCCGAGATCGACCAGCACTACGTCCCCGACGTCGAGCTCACGGGTGACATCGCCCACATTCTCACCCACCTCGGCAACCTGGTCTCGGACAAGCCGCCGGCCCGCGTGTCCGCGCCGCCCTACCGCGATCTCCTGCGCGCGGCGCTCGACCAGGGCTACGACGACGGCTTTCCGGTGAAGCCGCAGCGGGCGCTGCGCGACCTGCGCGAGCTGATGGGTCCCGACGATGTGCTCATCTCGGACGTGGGCGCGCACAAGCTGTGGATCTCGCGCCTGTGGCCGACCCGCAAGCCGAACACGGTGCTGATCTCGAACGGGGCCGCCGCGATGGGCTTCGCCGTCCCGGCCGCGCTCGCCGCGCGGCTCGTGCTGCCGCGCGACCGCCGGGTCGTCACGATCTCGGGCGACGGCGGCTTCCTGATGAACTTCCAGGAGCTCGAGACGGCCAAGCGGCTCGGGCTCGCCATCGTCAACATCGTCTGGACCGACAGCGCGTACGGCGTCATCGAGATGCACCAGGGACGGAAGTTCGGGCGCCTCGCGGGCACCAAGTTCGACAACCCCGACTGGGTCGCCATGGCCGAGTCGTTCGGGCTCGCAGGGATGCGCGTCGAGTCGGCCGACCAGGTCACGCCGGTGCTGCGCCGGGCGCTCGAGCTCGACGTGTCGTCGGTGGTGGAGATTCCGATCGATTACCGCGAGAACGCACGCTTCTCGCAGCGCCTTGCCGACCTCGGCAAGGTCGAGGAAGGAGTGGTCTAGATGGCAACGACGACCGAGACCGTCCGCAAGATCCTGGTCGACGGCGAGTGGTACGAGACGGGCGAGACGCTCGACGTGCGCTCGCCCTTCGACGGCAGCGTCGTGGCGCAGGTCGCCTACGGCGGCGCCGCCGACGCCCGCCGCGCGATCGACGCGGCCGCGAAGGCGATGAAGACGCCCGTGCCCGCGCACGAGCGGGCGGCCGTCCTCGACCGGCTGGCCGCGATCCTCCGCGACCGCCGCGACGAGTTCGCGCGCACCATCGCACAGGAGGCGGGCAAGCCGTTCGCGACCGCACAGGCCGAGGCCGACCGGGCCGTGCAGACGGTGCTCTTCTCCGCCGTCGAGGCGCGCTCGCTGGGCGGCGAGGTGATCGGGATGGACGCGCATCCGGCGGGCAGCGGCCACGCCGGGCTCGTGATGCGGCTGCCGATCGGCGTCGTCGGCGCGATCTCCCCCTTCAACTTCCCGCTCAACCTGGTCGCGCACAAGATCGCGCCCGCCTTCGCCGCCGGCTGCGCGGTGGTGCTGAAGCCGGCCGGGGCGACGCCGCTCTCGGCGCTGCTCCTGGCGCAGGCGTTCGAGGACGCCGGCCAGCCCGCCGGCTGGCTGAACGTCGTCGTCGGCAAGTCGAGTGAGATCGGCGACGCGATGATCGAGGATGAGCGCGTCCGGCTGATCACCTTCACCGGCTCGTCGGCCGTGGGCTGGAAGCTGCGCGAGCGCGCGTCCCGCAAGAAGGTGTCGCTCGAGCTCGGCAACTCGACGCCGGTCATCGTGCTCGCCGACGCCGACCTGGACAAGGCGGCCACGGCGGTCGCGACGCACGGCTACTCGTTCGCCGGCCAGAGCTGCATCTCGGTGCAGCGCGTCTACGTCGAGGACTCGGCCTACGACGCCTTCGTCGAGAAGGTGCGCCCGAAGGTCGAGGCGCTCGTCACCGGCGACCCGCTCGACCCGCAGACGCAGGTGGGCCCCGTCATCGACGAGGGTAACCGCGACCGCATCCTCGACTGGGTCAAGGAGGCCGTCTCGGGCGGCGCCAAGCTGCTCACGGGCGGCGAGACCGACGACGCGGGGCTGCTGCGCCCGACGCTGCTCGGCGACGTCGACCTGGACATGAAGGTCGCCTGCGACGAGGTCTTCGGCCCGGTCGTGACCCTCGCCCGCGTCCGTGACCTGGACGAGGCGGTCGAGAAGGCGAACGGCACGGGCTACGGGCTCCAGGCCGGCATCTTCACGTCGAACATCACCAAGGCCCTACAGGCGACCCGCGTGCTCGATTTCGGCGGCGTCACGGTCAACGAGGCGCCGACCTACCGCGCCGACCAGATGCCGTACGGCGGCGTCAAGGAGTCGGGAAACACCCGCGAGGGGCCCCGCTACGCCGTGCACGAGATGACCGAACCGCGCCTGGTGGTCATCGGCTACTAGGCATTGGGGGTCAGACCTCGGTTGGTGTGTCGCGCAGCGATGCACCAAAAGGGGTCTGACCCCGCTTGGTGCGCTACTCGGCCAGCGCCGTGAGCACCTCGGCGACGCTGTCGCGCAGCGCCGTCAGGTCGTAGCCGCCCTCCAGCACCATCACGGGGCCGGCGCCGATGCCCCGCAGCTCGCGCGTCATGGTCGCGAAGGCGTCGGCCTGGAGGCCGAGCTGGCAGAGCGGGTCGGCGGCGTGCGCGTCGAACCCGGCCGAGACGAGCAGAAGGCCGGGGTCGAAATCGCGCAGCGCGGGGAGCGCCTGCCCGCGAAACGCCGCCAGGAACTCGCCCTGGCTCGTCCCGGCCCGCAGCGGCACGTTCACGGTCGCGCCCGCACCGTCCCCCTCCCCGCGCTCGGACGCTGCGCCGGTCCCCGGGTAGAACGGGAACTGGTGCAGCGAGAGGTAGAGCACCGACGGGTCCGTCCAGAAGATGGCTTGCGTGCCGTTGCCGTGATGGGCGTCCCAGTCGAGGATCGCCACCCGCTCGACCCCCGCGGCGCGCGCGTGGGCGGCGGCGACCGCGACGTGGTTCACGATGCAGAACCCCATCGGCGTCGCCCGCTCGGCGTGGTGCCCGGGCGGGCGCCCGCAGGTGAACGCCGAGCCGACCTCGCCGGCGAGGACGGCGTCGACCGCCGCCATGGCCGCGCCCGACCCCCGCAGCGCCGCCTCGAAGCTGCAGTCGTTCACGATCGTGTCGGCGTCGAGCCGCCCGCCGCCCGCGGCGCAGAAGCGCTCCATCGCCGCCAGGTAGGCGGCGTCGTGGACGCGCTCGAGCGCCTCGACCGGCGCAGACGGCGCCTCGACGACCTCCGCGCCCGCCGCTCCCACCGCCTCGGAGACTGCGTCGTAGCGGGCCGGACGCTCCGGGTGCGGGCCCGGATCGTGGCACCGGAACACGTCGGCCATGTAACAGCGGGGCGAGGGGGTTTGTGACATGGACGCCGGAAAGAGGATCGTTGGGAATTTGCGGCTTTTGCCGAATGAACCGGGCAGGTTAACCTGCGCTTAACACTGCGACCTGGTTGCCTGAACACGTGATAGGGCATACTAGGCCCCGGCGTGTACCACGATTTGTGACAGCTCGAGGAGTTCGCATGTATCGATTCAGCAGGGCAATCTTCGTCGAGATCAAGGATCTCGTCGACCCCCATCCGGAGACCATCACCGCGACGGAGGCGAAGCGATACGTCCTGCACTGTTCGGAGGCGACGATCGAGCGGCTGGCCCGCGACCCGCGCTACTTCGCGAAGCCCAGCCAGTCCCTCTTCTCGGAGATCCGGCACCTCTTCTCGATCTCCGACCAGGCCCGCGTCTACCGCTCCATCGACCGCCACATCCACCAGGCGATCGAGTACATCATGGAGGAGCTGGAGCGGGCCGGCGAGGGCACCGCGCAGCAGTGCAAGGCCACGACCCGCAAGGGCAAGCCGTGCCAGCGCACGCCGCTGCCCGACCGCGAGTACTGCCCCTCGCACCAGCACCTGGAAGAGCGCGCGCCCGCCGTCGCTTAGGAAACCGGCTCGACCTCTTCGGTCCCCGGCAGCACGAGCTGCTTGTGCCGGTCGAAGCCGGCGACGCCGACCCCTGCCAGGCGCACCGGTCCCGGACGCGTCTTGAACGCCCGGTCGAGCAGTTCGCAGGCGAGCTCGGCGATCGTCTCGGCATCGTCGATGCCGACTTCCAGGCTGCGTGACCGGGTGACGATCGCGAAGTCGGGATAGCGCAGCTTCGTGGTCACCGTCCGAGCCGTCATCCCCCGGCGCACCAGCCCCTCGGCCAGCGAGCCGGCCATCTCCCGCAGGTAGCCGTGCAGGATCGCGCGGTCGCCGATGTCGTGCGCGAACGTCTCCTCGGTCGAGAACGACACCGCCTCGGCCGGCTCGGCCAGCACCGGCCGCGGGTCGATCCCCTGCGCCCGCCGGCGCAGCTCGAGGCCGACCCTCCCCGGCAAGAGAGAGCCCAGCCGGATGTCGCTGAGCTCGGCCAGCGCCCCGATCGTGGCGATGCCCGATTCGGCCAGCCGGGCCTGCGCCTTGGGGCCGACGCCCGGCAGCGCCCGCACCGGCAGCGGCGCCAGGAACGCGGCCTCCCCGCCGGGCGGCACGACCGTGATCCCGCCCGGCTTGCGCGCGTCGGAGCCGATCTTGGCGACGACCTTGCAGGTGGCGACGCCCAGCGAGCACGAGAGCCGCAGCCGCTCGCGCACCGCCAGCTGGATCAGCGCGGCCTGCTCGCCGGGGTCGCCGTCGGCGAGCACCAGGTAGCCCTCGTCGATCCCCACCTGCTCGACCACGGGCGCCAGCGCGGCGACGAGCGACCACACCTGCCGCGACCAGTCCTTGTAGGTGCGGTGGTCGGGCCGCAGGAAGATGACGTCCGGGCAGCGCCGGCGGGCCTCGGCGCTGCTCATGGCCGAGCGGATGCCGTAGCGGCGGGCCTCGTAGCTGGCCGTCGCCACCACGCCCCGCCCGTCGGGATCGCCGCCGACGACCACCGGCTTGCCCCGCAGCTCCGGGTGACGGTGCAGCTCGACCGCGGCGAAGAACGCGTCAAGGTCGAGGTGCGCGATCACACGCCGAGGATAGTGCTCGAAGGTGACGAATTCGGCGCCGGTTCGGCGCTGAACGGGCCGCGACGGCACGCGCGCGGCCGGTACACTACGTTCCTGCTTTGACCCACGACGCCGACAAGCTCATCCGCCAGCTCTCGCTCGTGGCGTACCTGATGGCAGAGCAGCGCCCCGTGACCGCCCGGGACGTGAAGCTGCGTGTCGAGGGGTACGCCAACATGGGCGACGAGGCCTTTGCGCGCCGCTTCTATGCCGACCGCTCCGAGCTCCAGGGGCTCGGCGTGCCGATCGCCTCCGTGCGCGACGAGTTCACGTCGGAGGAGCTCTACAGCCTGCGTGAGGAGCAGTACTTCCTGCCGCCCGTCGAGCTGACCGACTCCGAGCTGGCGGCGCTGCAGACGAGCTTCTACCTGCTCGAGGGCCAGTTCGCCTACGCCGAGCCGTTGCGGCTCGCGCTGCAGAACCTGGCGCTGGGACGGGCCTGGCCGGTCGCCGACCCGGGCCCGAAGACGGCCACGGTCGAGCTGCTCGGCCCCTCGTACACGAGCGAGGTCGCCCAGCGCCTGGCGAAGCTCGAGCAGGCCATCTCCCGCCAGCGCACGGTGAAGTTCCGCTACTGGACGATCAGCTCCGACTCCGAGGCCGAGCGCACCGTCAACCCGTACGGCTTGTTCGAGCTGAACGGCGTATGGTACGTCGTCGGCGACGACCTCGACCGCGACGAGGACTCCGACCGCCGCCGCACGTTCCGCGTGTCGCGCATCCGCGGCGAGATCAAGTTCGCCACCCGGCGCGAGCGCGATTTCCGCATGCCCGGCGATTTCAACGTCACCGCCTACCGCGACCGCGCCCCCTGGCGGCTGGTCGCCGAGGACGCGGGCACGGCCGTCCTGAACGTCGCCCCCGACGCGAGCTGGCTGGTCGAGCGCCGCTTCGGCGCCTACGGCGAGTTCGAGGAGCAGGCCGACGGCTCCGGCCGGTTCACGACCGCCTACTCGGACATCGAGCCGCTCGCGGCCTGGATCCTGTCCCTGGGCGGCCTGGCCGTGCCGGTCGAGCCCGCCGAGCTCGTCGACCGGCTCGCCGACGACCTGCGCACGGTGGCCGAGGCGCACAGCGCACCGGCGCGGACGCTGCCCGGCGCGGCGAAGCCGCCGCGGGCCCCGGAACCGTCGCTCCAGGCGCGTGGGCCGAGCGCCGTCGCACCCGAGCGCTTCGCCCTGCTCCAGGCGCTGCTCGCATTCCTGCTCGCCCGCTGCGGCGAGGGGTCGTCGGCGCGGGTGGAGGCGGCCGAGGTGGAAGAACGCTTTCAGCTCGACCCGCAGGAGCTCAAGGAGAGCCTCGAGCTCCTGAACCTCGTGAACTTCGGCGGCGGCTGCTACGCCGTCTACTGCTCCACCGACGACGGCCACGTCGTGGTCGACAAGGAGCTCTACGGCGACGCCTTCCGCCGCCCCGCCCGGCTCTCCCCGCTCGAGGCCAAGGCGCTCCTGCGGGCGCTCGACGTGGTGGCACCGCTGGTGGCGGCCGAGGCCGACACGTCGCTCCAGACCGTGCGCGAGAAGGTCGAGGCGGCGTTCGGTCGCTTCCCGCTCTCGGACACGCCGATGCCGCAGGAGGAGGGCGCCGAGGAGCACGCGGTGACCGTCCTGAACGAGGGCGTCCGCAACCGCCTGCTGGTCGAGATCACCTACCTCTCCCGCTCCTCCGACGAGCTGTCGACGCGGACGATCGAGCCGTACCTGCTGCGCCGCGACGACCGCGGCTGGTACGTCGAGGCGTACGACCGCACCCGCGGCGGCCGGCGCACCTTCAAGGTCGCCTACATCAAGGACGCCGACCTGATCGACGAGCCGTACGAGCCGCGGGCCGAGATGGCCGACCTCGACCACTCGCTCGGCGGCGACGTCGGTGTTGCCCGGGTGTGGTTCTCGGCCGGGCGGGCGCGCTGGGAGCTCGAGGGCCGGCCGGGGACGCGGCCGCTCGAGGACGGGTCCGCCGTCGCCGAGGTGACGTACGGGTCGCGAGCCTGGCTGATCTCCGAGATCCTGCGCTACCGCGGCCAGGCCGAGGTGCTCGAGCCGGCCATCGTGCGCGAAGAGGTGGCCGAGGCCGCCGCGGCCCTGCTCGAGGAGTTCACGGCGGTCGCCGCGGGCTGAGGACGGTGAGGCAGCTCCTCATCGGATGCGTGGCAGCGGTCGCCCTCGCGGCCGGGCCGCTCGCAGCGCCGGCCGCCGCCAGCAAGCTGCTCGACCGAAACGCCCACTACGAGACGCTGAAGGTCGACTCCAACCGGGTCGCCCTTGTCACCTACTACGCGCACGGGCACACGATCCACGCGCTGCTATGGCACGCCATCAACGCGCTGCGGCCGAACGCCGCCCACCCGAAGAGCCAGGTCAAGTTCCGCGTGAACTACGCGGGCGGGTTCGGCTCGGCGCTCGGCACCGGCTACTGGCGCCATGTCTCCAGGCACAACGTGTGCGGCCGCTACA
>Ga0075436_100000512_pt1 | contig 25119 bp, 19 predicted proteins | sample RhiMethybrSRZTD5_FD_75303 | JGI IMG/M metagenome (GOLD analysis project Ga0075436, IMG submission 75303) | Populus rhizosphere microbial communities from Tennessee, USA - Rhizosphere MetaG P. TD hybrid SRZTD5 | ecosystem: Host-associated > Plants > Roots > Rhizosphere > Soil | place: USA...
CGCGCGCGCGCGAGCGCCTGGCGCACCAGCCGTTGCGAGCGCTGGCTCATGGGAAGCTCGCCCTCGGCCAGCCGCCGCAGGAAATCCACCTGCTGCATCGCGCTCACCCGCAGGTTCCCCTGCAGCCAGAAGAGGTCGATGCCCCCGCGGATGTCGCCGTTGCCGTACTCGAGCTTCTCGATCCACTCGCGCATGCGTTGCTTGCCGGTGCGCCGCGCGATCTCCTGGAACATCCACACGACGCTCTCGCGCATGCCCGAGCCGAGCGTGTGGTCGCGCTCCCATGCGGCGCGGAGCTTGGGCTTGCCGTCCCAGTGGAAGACTTCGTTCTCGTCGGTGATCGAGCCGACCTCCAGGCCGATGAGCGCGTTGGCAATCTTGAACGTGGAGGCCGGCAGGAAGCCGCGCTTCGCGCGCGCCGGGTCGAGCACGAGATAGCGGTCGCTGGCGGGGTCGAGCAGGACGAAGGTTCCGCGCACGCCGCGCGCCTCGAAATGGCGCTGCCATTCGGCGTGCGAGACGACCTCGGCGGCCGCGGCGGAGAAGCTCGCGAGCATGGCGAGGAGCGGCGTGGCGATGCGGTCCATGCCCCGAGGCTGCGCGCCGATTCTGTCAACATTGTGGCGGCCGCACGATGAATTGAGGCATGAAGCTCATCACCTGGAACATCCAGTGGGGACGCGGGCTCGACGGCCGCGTCGATCCGGCGCGCATCGTCGCGCACGCGCGCAGCCTCGCCGACTTCGACGTGCTGTGCCTGCAGGAGATCGCGGACAATTTTCCCGCGCTCGCGGGAAACGACGACCGCGACCAGTTCGCCGAGCTCGCGCGGCTGCTGCCCGGCTACCGGATGGCCGAGGGCTTCGGCGTCGACGTCGCGGGCGAGGCGCTCAGGCGCCGGCGCTTCGGCAACGCGATCTTCACGCGCTATTCGATCGCCGCGATCCGCCGCCATGCGCTTCCCTGGCCCGCCGATGCCGGCAAGGAATCGATGCCGCGCGTCGCCGTCGAAGCGACGCTGCAGGCCGCATTCGGGGCGCTGCGCGTGACGACCACGCATCTCGAGTACTACTCGGACGTGCAGCGGCGAGCGCAGGCGGCGCGGCTGCGGCTGCTCCACGAAGAGGCGTGCCATCGCGCGTTCGCGCCCGGCGCGGCCACCGCCGAGGGCGGGCCCTTCGATCCGCCGCCGCAGACGACGGCGGCGATCCTCACGGGCGATTTCAATTTCCCGCCGGAGAATCCCGCGCACGCCGACATCCAGGCGAGCGGCGCGCGCGAGGTGCCGCCGTATCGCGACGCATGGAACGCACTCCACCGCCGCACGCCGCATGCCCCCACTTTCTGCGTGCACGACCGGCGCTACTCGAAATCGCCCTATTGCTGCGACTTCGTCTTCGTGAGCGAAGACATCGTGGGCAGGCTTCGCCGCATCGACGTCGACACCGCGACGCAGCTCTCCGACCACCAGCCCGTCGTCATCGAGCTGGACGACCGCTAGGCGAACGACCCTCTCCCCGGCCCTCTCCCAAGGCAGAGGGAGGGCTTTCCTCCGGCGGCTTCACCTTGCCGAACATCGCGAGCAGCGCCAGGTCGTAGGCGATCTTCAGGACGCCCGCGGCGACCAGCGGCCAGCCGAACGGCGAGAGCCCGAGCATCCACCCCGCGACGAACGGGCTCGCGGCCGAGGCGAGGCTCCTCGGCACCGACGTGATGCTCGCCGCCGCCGGCCTTTCTTCCGGCAGGACGATCGCCATCACGTAGGAGCTGCGCGTCGGCACGTCCATCTGCGAGAGCAGCGCCCGGATCAGCATGAGCACGATCACCACCGCGAGCGAATCGGCGAACGGCGTGAGGATGAGGCACACGTTCGCCGGGATGTGCGTGAAGACCATCGTGTTCACGAGGCCGATGCGGTTGGCGATGCGCACCGCGATCAGGAACGAGACCGCCGAGAGCACGCCCGTCCAGAAGAAGATCGTGCCCGCGGTCGCCGCCGACAACCCGTGGCGCTGGTAGAGCCAGAGCGCGATCAGCGACTGCACCACGAAGCCGCCCGCGAAAGAGTCGACGCTGAAGAGCGCGGCGAGCGTGTAGACGCGGCCCTTCGATTGCGTGAGCGGCGCGGGCGGGCGCTGTACCGTGGCCGAGGGCGCGCGCGGAAGCCCGCGGTAAACGAGTGCCACGACCACCGCGGTCGCGGCATAGAGGACGAACATCGCCTGGAGCGCGCCGCGCCCGCTCCATCCCCACTGCGCCGCGAAATATGCCGGCAATCCCGCGGCGAGCGAGCCGAGCGCCGCCAGCAGCGACCCCACGAGGCTGTAGCGCGCGAAGGTCGCGGTGCGCGAGCGGTCGTCGACGAGCTTCGAGAGCATCGCGTGCTCGAGCGGCAGGAACACGCTCACGTCGCCGCTCGACGGATTGAGCGTACCGACGAGCGCGATCAGCATCAGCGGCCAGAAATCGACGACGACGGCGAAGCCGAGCCCCGTCGCGGCCATGAGCACGGTCGCGGCGAGAAGCAGCGTGCGGTAGTGGAAGCGATAGGCGTGAAGCCCGACGATGAGCGCGAGCACGCCGGAGCCGGCGAGCGTGACGGTGGCGATGAGGCCGACCTCGAGCGGCGTGTAGCCGAGCTCGAGCAGGTACACCGGCAGCAGCAGGCTCACGTAACCGTCGCCGAAGGCCCGCAGCCCCTTGGCCGCGAGCACGCGGGTGACGGCGCTCACTTCTTGTCGCCGAAGCGGAAGTCGTCGAAGAGCGTGACGCTGTCGGCCTTGGTCCACACGCCGACCGCGCCCGCTCCGGCGATGTGCGCGTCGTCGAGCTCGATGCGCGTCACGCCGTCGAAGACCACGCGGACATGCTGCCCGGCGAATTCCACGCGCAGCGTGTGCCACGCGTCGCGCGCGACCGGAGCGTCGACGTACTTGATGGTGATGCGGCGGCCGGCCGTCGTGTGATAGAGCGAGACGTTGCCTTCGAGCGCGTTGGCGCGCGCGACGTAATAGTTGTCGCCGTCCTTCCAGCGCCACACCACGCCGCCCGCCTGGTCCTCGCGGCCCGAGACGGGCTTCATCTTCACCTCGACGAAGCCGTCGGCGAGCGACGACTGCCTGTCGACGCACCACGGAAACGCGCCGCTGCCCGATTGCCTGAGCACGTTGGGCGCGCTCGGCGCGGTCGCGTCGGCGGCGACCGCCCAGCGCGGCGACCCCTTGCCGGTGACGCCCGCGGCCCAGCCGGGCGGAAGCTCGCCGGGAGAAATGGAATCGAAGTTGACGAAGCCGGCGACAAGAAGGGCGGCAGAGCGAGCGGTGTCCATGGATCCTCCGATATGAAGATTCGTCGCAGCGCTTGGACGGGACACCGTCTTGGGATACCGGGGGTCTGCGGCCCCGATCGAATTCACCTTCATCATACGCTTCATAATAGAGGCCATGTCTCGCCATACGATCAACGTCGACGACACGCTCAACCGCTACATCCTCGAGCACTCGGTGCGCGAGCATCCGGTGCTCGCCGAGCTGCGCGAAGCGACCGCCGGTATGCCGCACGCGGGGATGCAGATCTCGCCCGAGCAGGGCCAGCTCATGGCGCTCCTCGTGAAGATGATCGGCGCGCGCCGCACGATCGAGGTCGGCGTCTTCACCGGCTACAGCTCGCTCGCGGTCGCGTTGGCGCTGCCCTCCGATGGGCGCGTGGTGGCGTGCGACGTGAGCGCGGAGTGGACCAGCGTTGGCCGGCGTTTCTGGCAGAAGGCCGGGGTCGCGGACAAGATCGACCTGCGCCTCGCGCCCGCGGTGCAGACGCTCGACGCGCTGCTCGCGGCGGGCGAGGCCGGGCGCTACGACTTCGCCTTCATAGACGCGGACAAGGGCAACTACTCGAGCTACTACGAGCGCTGCGTGAAGCTCGTGCGCGCGGGCGGACTCATCGCCGTGGACAACACGCTCTGGAACGGCTGGGTCGCCGATCCCGCGCACGCCGAGGACGACACGCGCGCGATCCGCGCCTTCAACGACAAGGTGCTCGCCGACGAGCGCGTCGATCTCTCGCTCGTGCCGATCGGCGACGGCATGACGCTCGCGCGCAAGCGCTAGGCCGCCTTCCTCAGTCGTCGCACTGCGGCATGTCGCCGCGCGCGGGATCGCGGGTGATGGGCTTCATCGTGCCGGTGAACATGCCCGCGGCGGCGAACGTCAATTCCGTCGGGAAGGCCTGCGGGTTCGCCGGATCGAGCGCCGCGCTCACGTCGATGCAGCTCACGCGGAAATCGGTGACGCCGGCGGGGAAGCCGTTGGCGCGGAAGTCGAGCAGCTCGCCGCCCGTGACGGTGAACTTCTTCCCCTGCACCTTCACGCGATAGACGTTGTCGCCGATGCCGATCGGCAGGCGCACCGTGGCGAAGCGCGGGTTGCCCTTGCCGATGGAGTAGTCGAAGCCGGTCGCGACCGACGGGTCGATGAAGATCGGGGAGTTCGGGATCACCGCGACCGAGAACGTGTACGCGCCGCTCGATGTGGTCCCCGTCGGCATCGAGGCGGGTGTCGCGATGAAGCCGTGCTCGGTGTCGACGCCGCCGCTCGAAGTGATGTACAACCCGGAGATCTGCCCCGAGTTGTTGAGCCCTTCGGCGAAGGTCGAGGTCGCGCCCGGCGCCACCAGCGTCTCGAATCCGCTGGAGGTGCCGACGAAGCTCTGGTTCACGCCGCCGACCGTCATCCAGCCGGCGATGAGGCCGTTGTCGTTGATCGCCCGCGCGCGCGTGGGCGCCGTGCCGATCTGGAAAAGCGTGATGGCGCCGCCGGGCTCGCGCAGGAACGCGTGCGCGCCGCCCGGCATGCCGGTGGCGCTCCCGACTACTTGCCCCGCGGCGTTGATCCCCTGCGCGATCGTGAGATGCGAGCCGAGGATGTCGATGTCGGTCAGCGTGGACGCGGCCGGGTTGTAGATCCAGCCGATGGTCGCGCCGGTGTCGAAATCCTCGGAAAAGCCCGTGACGAGGTTCGAATTGCTGATGGCGCGCGCCTCGGTGAAAGGAAAGCCGCCATGGGTGAAGAACGTGTAGAAGCCCGCGTTGAAGATGAAGCCCTGCTCGCCGGCGGCGGTGGTCGCACCCCCGACGATCGTGCCCGAGTCGTTGATGCCGAGCGCCGCGACCGGGTAGAGGGTCGCGGGCAGCGTCGTGAATACGCCGCCGGCGTAGCGGAAGGCGAAGAAGGTGACGCCGTCGAGGCTCGCGGTGCCGGCGATCTGGCCGGTCGAGTTGATGCCCCAGACGGTAGTGGAGACCGCGCCGGGATAATCGACCGTGTTGAAGACGTAGGTCGCAGCCGCCGGCAGCGGCAGAGCCACCGATACCAGGAATGCAGCAATTGTTTTTCTCACGGCGATCCTCCGGAGGTACGGGGGAGGCAAGTCTGCGGCCACGCGAAAACGCGCGTCAAGGCGAATATTCGACAGCTACTACTTCTTCTCCGCGCCTTCCAGCTTTCTCGTAATGATCTGGCCGGTGCCGGCGTCGATGATGACTTCCTCGGGGTCGCGTTTCGCCGGCAGCACCACGTCGTAGGCGTAGACGAGGCAGCCGTCCTCGACGCCGAGCCCGCCCTTGGCGCTGCCGGCCTGGGGCGCGTTCACCCAGGCGAGCGCGGTCTTGCGCGCGTCCTCCTCCTTCACCTTGGCGAGCTTGGCGAGCTCCTCGCGGCTCATGCGCTTGCTCGCCTTGACGCTGCATTCGAGTCCGTCGGCCAGCGCGGCGAGCGGCAGCACTGCCGCGATTGTGAGAGCGATGACTTTCATGAGTCCCTCCGTTTCGCTGATCATAGCCCCGCGCGCATCAACCAGATCCAACCCACCGAGACGAGCGCGAGGATCACCGCGATCGCCACGAGCACGCGCGCCTGCCGGCGCTGCGCCGACTCGATGCGCATCAGCGCTCCTTCCAGGCGCTTGGTGGCATCTCCCGCGAGCGCGTTGTGCACGAGCCGCGGCAGCTGGGGAAGCGTGCGCGCCCACTCGGGCGCCTCGTCGCGAACGCGCCGCGCGAGCGCCCTCCAGCCCATCTGCTCGCTCATCCAGCGCTCGAGGATCGGCTGCGCGGTGCGCCGCAAGTCGAGGTCGGGATCGAGCTGGCGGCCGAGACCCTCGACCTGCAGCATCGTCTTGAGCAGCAGCGTGAGCTGCGGCTGCACCTCGATGCCGAAACGCCGTCCCACTTCGAACAGGCGCATGAGGAGCTTGCCGAAATAGATCTCCTTCAGCGGCCGGTCGTAGATCGGCTCGCACAGCGCGCGCAGGTCCGCCTCGAACTCGTCGACGCGCGTCGAGGCCGGAACCCATCCCGCCTCCACGTGCGCCACCGCCGCCTTGCGGTAATCGCGCTCGAAGAAGGCGCGCATGTTGATCGCGAGGTAGTTCTTGTCGGCCTGCGAGAGCGTGCCCATGATGCCGAAGTCGACGCCGCAGTACCGGCCGTCGCGCGCGACGAAGATGTTCCCCGGGTGCATGTCGGCGTGGAAGAAGCCGTCGCGGAAGACCTGCGTGTAGAAGATCTCGACGCCGTCGCGCGCGAGCTTCTTGATGTCGACGCCGGCCGCGCGCAGCTCCTCGACCGCGTTCACCGGGATGCCGTCGATCCTCTGCATCACCATCACGTCGGCGTTGCACCAGTCCCAGTACACCTCGGGCACGATGAGCAGCCGCCCGTCGGCGAAGTTGCGCCTGAGCTGGCTCGCGTTGCCGGCTTCGCGCAGGAGGTCGAGCTCGGCGCCGATGGTGCGCTCGAATTCGGCGACGACCTCGCGCGGGCGAAGTCTCCTCCCGTCGGGGATGCGCTCGACCACGCGCGCGACCAGGTCGAGCAGCCCCACGTCCTTGGCGATCACGCCGCGAATGCCGGGCCTCAGGATCTTGACCGCGACCTCGCGGCCGTCGGGAAGGCGCGCGAAGTGCACCTGCGCGACCGATGCGCTCGCGATGGGGACGCTGTCGATCGTGCGGAACACCTCGGTGTAGGGCCGCCCGTAGGCGCGGTCGAGCGTGGTGACGACCTCCTCCCACGCGAACGGCGGCACGTTGTCCTGCAGCTTCGCGAGCTCGTCGGCGATGTCCTCGGGGATGAGGTCGCGGCGCACCGACAGGAGCTGCCCGAATTTGACGAACACCGGGCCGAGCGCCTCGAGCGCGAGCCGCAGCCGCTCGCCGCGCGGGCGCTCGGGCTCGCGCCAGAAGAACACGGTCGCGAACGTCCAGCGCAGGAGCCCCGAGCCCCGCCGCGGGAAGAACTCGTCGAGCCGATACCAGCCGATCGTGCGGACGATGCGGAAGAAGCGCGTGACGCCCATGGGTAGGACGATTCTATAGAATCGACGGCCATGCCCTATCGAGCGGATCGTTCCTTCACGTTCTATTTCGTGCGCCACGGCATCACCGCGCCCAATTTCGCGGGGCTGCGCTGCGGCGGCGACGTGGACCTGCCGATGATGGACATCGGCTGCGACCAGGCGTACCTGCTCGCCAAGCAGATCGAGCGCATGCACCTCGGCATCGGTCTCGTGGTGTGCGGCTCGCTCCTGCGCACGCGGCAGACGGCGGCGATCGTGAGCGGGGTGCTCGGCATGGTGCCGGTGGAAGTCGAGCCGCTCCTCAACGAGCGCCGGCTCGGACGCTGGAACAACCGCCCGATCGCCGAAACCGAGGCGAACCTCGCGCGCGGCGAGACGCCGCCCGGCGGCGAGTCCGAGGAGCAGTTCGGTGCGCGCGTCGAGCGCGCGCTCGAGCACATCAAGCCCTACCTCGAGCGCCGCCCGCTCATCGTGAGCAGCAAGGGCGTGGGGCGCGTCCTGTACCAGATCCTCGGCGGCGAGGAGCGCATGCAGGTCGGCAACGGCGAGATCATGGAATTCGCCGTGACGCCCGGCGTCAAGCGCAACGGGCTACGCGTCAGTAAGCTGCAACCGACGTAAGCAGCGCCGGCTTCGCGGCCGATTCGCCCTCGCGCGGCCGCGCGTGCAGCACGCTCCATTCGCGCGCCTCGACGCGGTCCATGAGCCACTCGTGGATGTACCAGTTCTGGTTGCGGTCCGAGAGCACCGGCGTGTGGCCGGTATCGGGCACGTGCATGAGCCACATGTTCGCGCTCTTGCGCATGCGCTCGATGGTTTCCGGCAGCAGCGCGTCCGAGATCATGCCGTGGATGACGAGGACCGGGCACTTCACCTTCTTCCACAGATTCCACTGGTCGAGGCTGTGCTGCGCGTCGGTGCGGAAGGCCTGCAGCGCGCGCACGTCGTGGCGGTAGACGCGCCCGCCTTCCTCGTCGGACCACCTGGTCTGGTGGAAGGTGACGTTGAAGCGGATGTCGTCGCTCACCGGGCCGTCGTTCTTCTGCGAGGCGCCGATGCGGCGCAGGAGGTCCGAGGGATCGCGGAAGACGTAATGGCGGGCGAGCGTGTCGGCGCGGCGCCGGCGGCGCTCGCGCGGGATGAAGGGACCGATGTCGTTGAGGATGAGCCGCTCGACCATGCGCGGATGTTTCGCCGTGAGCTCGATCGCGGCGCTGCCCCCCAACGAGGAGCCGAGGATCGTCACCGGCCCGCCGCCGATGTGGTCGATGAGCTGGCGCAGCTGCTCCACGTATGTCCCCAGCGAATAGTCGCGCTCGTCGGCCATCCACCCGGAGCGGCCGCGCCCGACCCAATCCATGCACACGATGTGGAAATGGCTCTCGAGGTCCGCGGCGAGATAGTTGAAGCGCATCGCCGTATTCGCCACTCCACCCACGCACACGATAGTGGGATTGGCCGCGTCGCCCCAATCGGTGTAGGCGACCTTCACGGGATAGGGCTTGCGGAAACGCGGTGGCCCTTTCTGCAGCCGCGCCGGATGGTGGTAATCGAAATGCCTCAGGTCGAACTGGTGGTCGAAGCGCTCGATCACGCGCTTCGCCATCGCCATGTACTCGTCCCACGTCGTGAGCACGCGCCTCCTGCCGGAGATCGCGGGCTCCCAGTCGGGCTCGTGGCGGCGCTTGCGGCCGATCGCGGCGCGTTGCGCGGAGGTTTTCCGGCGCGCCATTTACTCGTGCCTCTCGGGCGCGGAGCTGCCGCGGCGCTCGCGCTCGCGCTGCCTCAGCACGTCGATCATCACGTTGAAGGTGCGCGCGAGCCGCCCGATCTCGTCGCCGGAGCGCGCCTGAACGCGCGCGCCTTCGTAGTCGCCCGCCTTCAGCGTCTCGGCCGCGGCGGTGAGCTCCTCGATCGGCCGCACGATCGAGCGCGCGAAGATGAGCGCGAGCGCGACGAAGACGATCCCCGCGAGGAGCACGCTGAGCACCACTTTCTCGAACAGGCGCTCGAGCGGCGCGGCGAAGAAGTCGCGCGATTCCGCGACGCCGACCGTCCAGTTGTGGCCGGGCACGGGCGCGAAGCCCGCGATCTCGTCGCGGCGGCTCATCGTCGAATGATAGGCGACGTGGCCGCGCTCGCGCGTGGCGACCATCGCCCTCGCCAGGTCCGGTTGATCGATCGTCTCGATCGTGGCGCGGCGGAAGCGCTGGTCGGCGACGATCGCCTCCAGCGTCGCGGGCATGAGCGGCGTGAGGCTCTTGAACATGTAGCGCGGCTCGGGGTGCCACACGATGATGCCGTCGCCGTCCACGAGGAAGGGAATCCGGTCCTCGTCCGCCTTCACCAGCGCGAGGATGCGCGCGATCGGCTCGGCCTTGATGCGCAGCACCACCGCCCCGAGGACTTCCGAGCCGCCGTGCGCGTACACGGGGCGCGAGAAGAACAGGCCATTCGCCCCGGCCACCGATCCCACGATGATGCCCGTCATGAAGGCGCGTCCCTCGATCGCCTCCTTGAAGTACTGGCGGAAGCGGAAGTTCTTCCCCATCACGTCGGGGTCGCTCGCCACGATCGCGTTGCCGTCGCGATCCATCAGCATCGCGAACTGGATGTCGCTGTTCGCCTTCGCCAGCCCGTCGAGCTTCGCGAGGATGGCGGCGCGCGCTCCGGGGGTGGGCCGCGCGAGGTAACCGACGAAATCGGCGTCGGTGCCGACGTAGTCCGCGAGGCTGCGGCTCGCCGCGAGCACCTGCGAAATGCGCCCCGCCGTCGATTGCGCGAGGTCCTCGAGGTTGCGCACCTCCGTGGCGGCGAGGCGCTGCTGCGTCTCGGCGAGGTTGTAGTACGCGGTGAGCAGCATCGGCGTGAGCGCTGTGGCGACCATCGCGAGCGTCATCTTCACCGCGATGGGCCACGAATCGGGACGCGGCAGCGCGTGCAGGACGTGGTGCAGGCGCGCCTTCACGCCGTGCACGTGGCCGCGCTCGTCGCTGCGCGCGAGCGCCTCGTGCAGGCCCAGCGCCCCGGCGTGCGAGGCGAAGAGCCGCGAGCGCAGCTCCTGCAGGCTCTCGGGACGCTGGTCGGGCCGCACCTTGAGCATCCAGTCGATGGCGCGCAGGAATTCCGCGCTGTAGCGCCCGCGGCAGATCACCTCGACGCGGGGGAGCGGATCGGGCTCGGCCATGCGCTCGGGCGCCTCCATCGGGCGCTGCCCCGTGAGCAGCCAGAAGAGCGTCGCGCCGAGCGCGTAGATGTCCGTCCAGGGGCCCTGGGGGATCGCGCTCGCGTACTGCTCGAGGGGCGCGTAGCCGGGCGTGATCATCGCGCCGAGCTGGCTCCTCTCGGTGGACGTCTGCTTCGCCGCGCCGAAGTCGAGGAGCACGAGGCTGCCGTCGTCGTCGCGCACGTAGATGTTGTCGGGCTTGATGTCGCGGTGCAGGTATCCGGAGGCGTGCACGAGCGCGAGACCGTCGAGGAGCGGGGCGAGGAGCGAGGCGAGGGTGGCCTCGGGAATGACGAGCTGGGCGCGGTGGCGCCGCCACGACTTGAGCGATTCGCCGCGCTCGTACTCGAGCACCATGTACGCGGTCTTGTTCGCCTCGAAGAAGCGCGCGACGCGCACGATGTGGGGATGGCGGAAGCTCGCGAGCGTGCGCGCCTCCGACAGGAAGCTCTCGCGCCCGCTGGTATAGAACTCGCGATCGGTGTCGTCGCGCGGCTCGACCGAGAGGTCGGCGGCGCGGCGTGCGAAGGCCTCGGGGAAATACTCCTTCACGACGACCTTCGCGGCGAGGTTCACGTCGGTCGCCTTGTAGGCGATGCCGAAGCCGCCCTGCCCGAGCACGGTGTCGATGCGGTACTCGAAGAGACGATAGCCCACGGGCAGCGCCGCAGCCGCCGCATCCCGCGCCGCGCCCGGGCCGGTCGCATCCGCGGCCGCGCCGCCGCGCGGCGCCCCGCTCGGATCGCGCAACAGATTGGTCTTCTCGTCGTCCATTTGGCCCGGCTCCCCGGCCGAATCCTCGAGCGATTGCAAACGTAGCACAAAGGCCCCTTTTCAGGCCACAAAAGCCCCGCAATCACAAGAACTTACGAAAAATACCTGATGTGAGTTTCGAGGCTCCGTGATACCATTCGCCAAAAGCTGCCCGGGGGGAGTCCGTTGGGGACGATTCGCGTCCGTTTCATCACTGTCGCGCTGGTGGTGAGCTTCTTCGCCGTCGGCATGGCGGCCTTCCTGAATTACTTCAAGTACAAGAGCACGATCAGCGGCATCGTGAAGTCGCGCGTGCTCGTCATCGGGCGCAACATCGAGAACAGCGTCCAGGCCTCGCTCTCGGTCGGCATGCAGTTCCTCGAGCTCGCCAACATGAACGCGCTGCTCGCGCGCGAGCGCGCCGCCGACCGCATGGTGCGCGGCATCGACGTCTTCGACCACAGCGGCCAGATCATCTACAGCACCGACCGCGCGCGAGTCGGCGAGCGCGTGCCCAAGGAGTGGCTGGATGCCGCGCAGCGCTCGCGCTCGACCGAATGGTCGGTGGAAGCGCCCAACGAAAACGTGGCGGGCATCTCGCTCAAGAACAACTTCGACTTGACCGTGGGCTTCCTGGGGCTGCGCTATTCCGCCGACGAGGTCGATCGCGCCGCGCACGTCGCGGGACGCGAGATCATGATGGCGGCGATCGTCTCGTTCGTCGCCATCGCATTGGTGGCTCCGCTCGCCCTCATCGTGGTGATCCGGCGATTCGAACGCGACCTGCGGTCGCTCGAGCGCGCCGCGAGCCACCTCGAGGATCGCTCCGAGGCTCCCGCCCTCACGGGCTCGGCCTTCGACGCCGCCATCGGCAACCTGCGCTCGTCGCTGCGCGACGCGAACCTCGCCCTCGACGACCTGCGCGCCAAGCTGGACTCGGTGGCCTAGCGCATGCTCGAGAAGAATTATCTCTGGCGCGTTTACTGGCGGCTCGCCGGCGTCATCATGGTGTGCGTCGTCATCGCGCTCGCCGCGGTGTCGTACTTCTCGCACCGGGTGTTCGACCGCGAGCTCGTGCCGGAGACCGAGCAGAAAGCCGCCACCGTCGGCGCCTCGGTGCGCGCGCTGGTGCTCAAGGCCGTGAGCTACGGCATCGAGTTCGACGCGCTCTACGGGGTCGAGCAGACCTTCGCCGAGGTGATCGAGGAGAACCCCGAGTTCACCTACATGGCGATCACCAACACCGACGGCAACGTGCTCTACTCGCGCGGCAACGAGCCGATCGGGGCGCGCTCGCACTTCAGGAGCCCGGTGGTGCTGCAGACCGCCTACGAATCCGGCGAGATGTGGAAGGCGGCTCGCGTCGGCCCGCAGTACGTCGTGACGGTGCCGATCGCGAGCGAGACGAAGCCGCTGGGGCTTCTGCACATCGGCATCGACGCGACCTTCGTCGACCACGTGCTCTTCGAGGTGCTGCTCGACGTCGTGGTCGTGCTGGTGGTGTCGCTCTTCTTCACGCTCGAGCTCCTGAACTTCATGGCCGGCGCCCGCCTCGCCTCGGGGCTGGGCGAATTCGCGCGCCAGGTCGATCGCATGCGCTCGGGGAATTTCACCGCGACGGCGCGCGTGCGCGCGAACGACGAGATCGGCCGGCTGCTGCGACGCATCGACTCGGCGATCGACCACCTCAACGTGCGCTATGAGTTCCTCGTCGGCGAGCTGCAGGACAAGCTGCGCACCGCGAGCGGCACGCGGCGCGACGCGCTCAAGCCCGCGCAGCAGGCGCTCGAGAACATCGGCAAGCGCTTCCGCTTCGGCGCCGCGCAGGGCGAGGTCGACACCGACGAGATGAACCTGAACCGCATCCGCGCGCCGCTGTTCGCCTTCATCCTCGCGGAGGAGCTCACGCGCTCGTACCTGCCGAGCTACGTGAACCAGCTGCTGGTGGCGATCCCCGGGATCTCGCCCCAGGTGGTGATCGGCCTTCCGATCATGCTCTTCATGCTGATCGTGGCACTCGGCCAGCCGTACCTCGGCAGCTGGAGCGAGCGCGTCGGCAGGCGCAAGGCCATGCTCGTCGGCGCGATGATCGCGACCGTCGGCTTCACCGGCACGGCGCTCGCGTACAACCTCTACGACCTGCTCGTCTGGCGCTCGCTCTGCGCGCTCGGCTACGCGATGGTGTTCGTCGCGGCGCAGGGCTACGTGCTCGACCGCACCGGGCAGGAGAACCGGGCGCAGGGATTCGCGCTCTTCATCGGCGCCATCATGGTGGCGACCGTGTGCGGCCCTTCGATCGGCGGCATCCTCGCCGACAACATCGGCTATCGCCTCTCGTTCGGCGTGTCGGCGGTCATGTCCCTGGTTTCGATCCTCGCGATCGCGCGGCTGCCGGCGATGGAAATGAAGGCGCCGGTCGCGGCCGCGCGGCCGACGCGCGGGCCGCGCATGCGCGAGGTGCTGGCGCTCCTCGTGAACCGCCGCTTCATGACGCTCACGGGGCTCGCGGCGATGCCGGCGAAGATCATCCTCACCGGCGTGTGCTTCTACCTCGTGCCGCTCTACATCGTCTCCATCGGCAACACCTCCGCCATGGCCGGACGCATGCTCATGGTGTACGCGGTGATGATGGTGCTCATCGTGCCGCTGTCGGCGAGCCTCTCGGACGCGACGCTGCGCCGCGACCGCTACGTCTCCATCGGCCTCGTCATCTCGGGCCTCTCGGGCCTGCTGCTGCTCCTGTCCGACAGCTTCCTCGTGCTCTTCGGCGTCGTGTTCCTGCTCGGCCTGGGGCAGGCGCTCTCGATCGCCGCGCAGAGCGCGCTCGTGGCCGAGCACTGCGTCGACGAGATCCGCATCTACGGCCACGACGCGGTGTACGGCGTCTATCGCCTGCTCGAGCGGCTGGGCAACGCGCTGGGGCCGCTCATCGCGAGCATCCTCGTGATCTTCTGGGGCTACCAGGGCGCGTTCGTCGCGCTCTCGGCCTTCGTGCTCTTCTGCGGCATCGCGTTCACCGTGGCCACGCGCGGCGCCGACTGGGAACCGGCCACCGCGTGACACAGCCATGATGCGCATCCTCCTCGCCTTCCTCGCCGCCGCCGCCATGCTCGCGGCCGACGTCAACGCGCAGCTTCCCTCGCGCCCGTACCGCATCTACGCGATCACCTTCCGCGGCATGACCGACGTCGAGCGCGGCTTCCAGGACTACTTCGCCGCGCGCCGCATCCCGGTGCAGATCACTTTCAGGGACTTGAACCGCGACGCGAGCCGCATGCCCGGCTTCGTCGACGAGATCCGGCGCATGAAGCCGGACCTCGTGTACACGTGGGGCACGTCGGTGACCCTCGGCGTCGTCGGCACGTACGACAATTACGATGCGCAGCAGAACATCATCGACATTCCCGTGGTGTTCACGCTGGTCGCCGCGCCCGTGCTCGCGAAGATCGTGCGCGACTTGAAGAACCCGGGCCGCAACGTGACCGGCGTCTATCACGTCGCGCCCACCGAGACGCAGGTGCGCGCGATGGCATCCTACCGCCCGTTCAAGTCGATCGGCATGATCTACACGCCGACCGAGCAGAACTCGGTGGTCGTGGTCGAGGAAGTGCGCGAGGTGTCCAAGCGCCTCGGATTCACCGTCGTCGCGCGGCCGTTCAAGCTCGACGCCAACAAGCGCGTCACCTCCGAGGGCGCGGCCGACATGGTGAAGGAGCTCAAGCAGCAGAACGTCGAGTGGCTGTACCTGCCGCCCGACTCCTACCTCGGCACGCAGACCAAGGCGATCATCATTCCGGCGGCGATGGCGGTGGGCCTGCCGACCTTCGCGTCGACCGAGCAGCTGATGGAAACCGGCGCGCTCACGGGGCTCGTGAGCCGCTATCACTCGATCGGGCAGTTCACCGCGTTCAAGGCCGAGCAGATCCTGGTGAACAAGGTGCCGGCGAGCAAGATCCCGGTGGAGACGCTGTCGCGCTTCGCGCTGCAGGTGAACATGGACGTCGCCGAGCAGCTGAAGCTGCCGCCGCCGCTGCCGATGTTCAACTACGCCGAGCTCATCAACTCCAAGACGGTGCCCACCGCGGAGCAGTAGGCCGGCGCCTCAGCGCATCACCATTCCGAGCAGGGTCGCGACGATCTCGCCCGTCTCTTCGCCGCGCGACTTGTAGCGCAGCGTCCAGTTGCCGCCCGGCTTCTCGAGGCGGATCCCGTCGCTGTAGGCGTAGATGTGCGCCTGCGGCCCGTACTTGAACGACGCGTTGCGGCCGTCGGCGGTCTTCAGCACGATGCGCTGGCTGGTGATGAGCAGCGTCGCGTCGCCGATCGGCTTCGCGCCCTCCTGCGGCAAGCCGTGCGCGCCCACCGTGTCCTCGGCGTACTTGCCGTGCCAGACCATCGCCACGCCGTCGTTGCCGCGCGTGTTGACGAGGTTGAAGAGCTCGACCGCGATGTTGTAGTGGACGATCTCCTCGCCCTCGAGCGTGACGCCGCGCAGCGCCACGTTGGTCGCGGCCACCGTCGGCAGGTTGCCGTTGCGGATCTCGGTGAGGGTACGCAGGCGCGCCAGGTCCCATTTGGTCTTTTCGACCTGGTCGTCGCGCAGCCCGAGGAATTTCTGGATCTTCGCGAGCTCGTGCGCGTCGGTGGCGGTGATCTTCCCGTCCTGGCGCGCGGCCTGCACCGCCTCGTTGTAGATCTCGCGCCGGAAGACCGTCTTGTCGTCGGCAGCGGGCGTCACGTCGAGATCGCGCCGCGCCTCCTCGATCGCCTTCAGGTCGTTGGAATCGAGCCTGCCGTCGGAAACGGCCTCCTTCACCTTGTCGCGCAGCGCCGCCTTCTTCTTGTCGCCGCCGAACCAGTCCTTGATGCCCATGGCTTCTCCCCGATGCCGGTTTCCTCTCTATTGTGCCTCTTTCGACGCGCGCTTCAACCGGTCCATGTAGTGCTTCCGGAACTTGGCGACCTTGGGCTCGATCACGTAGGTGCAGTAGGGATTGGCGGCGCCGACGCGCTCGAAGTAGCGCTGGTGATATGTCTCGGCGGGATAGAACGTCGCGGCGGGCGCGAGCTCGGTCACGATCTTCCGGCCGCCGAAGATCGCTTCCTTCGCGAGCCGCGCCATCACCGCTTCCGCCGCCGCCTTCTGCTCGGGCGAGTGGTAGAAGATCGCCGAGCGGTACTGGGTGCCCACGTCGTTGCCCTGGCGGTTGAGCGTCGTCGGATCGTGGATGGTGAAGAAGACGCCGAGGAGATCCTCGAAGCTCGCCACGTCCGGATCGAACGTCACCTGCACCACCTCGGCGTGTCCGGTGCTGCCGGAGCACACGTCTTCGTAGGTTGGATTCGCCGTCTTGCCCCCCATGTATCCGGAGACGACGGACTGGACGCCGTTCAAGTCGTTGAAGACCGCCTCGAGGCACCAGAAGCAGCCGCCGGCGAGCGTGGTGATTTGTGTCATGACCGATTCATTCTCCGCGCGGCCCGCGAGCGGGAACCCTCGCGATGGCGCAAAATCAATATGATATGGCACAAAAGCTCGAACCAAAACGCGCGGCGCTGACCCGCGAAACGCTGCCCCCGCAGCCCATCTCAGCCGAGGTGCTGCTGGAGAAATACGCCAAGGGGGCGGAGACCAACGCCGCGCAGGTGAGGAGCCGCGTGGCGCACGCCCTCGCCGCCGCGGAGCCCGAGGCGCAGCGCGCGCGCTCCGAGGCGCAGTTCGCCGCGGCAATGGAGGCGGGCTTCATTCCCGCCGGGCGCATCAACTCCGCCGCGGGCACCTCGCTCACGGCGACCCTCATCAACTGCTTCGTGCAGCCGGTGGGCGATTCCATCACCGAGATGGTCGACGGCAAGCCGGGCATCTACACGGCGCTCGCGGAGGCCGCGGAGACCATGCGCCGCGGCGGCGGCGTCGGCTACGACTTTTCCTCCATCCGTCCCGAGGGCGCGCTCGTGCGCGGCACCAACTCGCGCGCCTCCGGGCCGGTGTCGTATATGCGCGTCTTCGACCAGTCGTGCGAGACGGTGGAATCGGCGGGCGCGCGCCGCGGCGCGCAGATGGGAGTCCTGCGCTGCGACCATCCGGACATCGAGCGCTTCATCCACGCGAAGGACCGCGGCGAGCTCACCAACTTCAATATCTCCCTCGGCGTGACCGACGCGTTCATGCAGGCGGTCGAGGGCGACGGCGAGGTCGAGCTCGTCCACAAGGCCGAGCCCGCGCGCGACGTGATCGAGGCGGGCGCCTACCAGCGCGGCGACGGGCTGTGGGTCTACCGCAAGGTGCGCGCGCGCGAATTGTGGGAACAGGTGATGCGCTCGACGTACGACCACGCCGAGCCGGGCGTGCTCTTCATCGATCGCATGAACCGCGACAACAACCTTTGCTACTGCGAAACGATCGAAAGCACCAACCCGTGTTCGGAGCAACCGCTTCCAGCGTACGGCTGCTGCTGCCTCGGATCGATCGACCTCGCGCGCTTCGTGCGCGATCCGTTCGCCGCGAATGCGGCGTTCGACTTCGAGGCCTTCGGGCGCAACGTCGAGACCGCCACGCGCATGCTCGACGACGTCCTCGATGTCACGCCATGGCCGCTCGCGCAGCAGCATGCCGAGGCGATGGCGAAGCGCCGCGTCGGCCTCGGCTTCACCGGGCTGGGAGATGCGCTGCTCATGCTCCGGCTGCGCTACGACGGCGCGGAGGCGCGCGCGATGGCGGCGAAGATCGCCGAATTCATGCGCGACCGCGCGTACGCCGCGTCGGTCGAGCTCGCGAAGGAACGCGGCGCGTTTCCGATGTTCAACGCGGACATGTATCTTTCCGGCGGCAGCTTCGTCTCGCGCTTGCCGCAGGCGCTGAAGGATTCGATCCGCAAGCACGGCATCCGCAATTCGCACCTGCTGTCGATCGCGCCCACCGGCACCATCAGCCTCGCCTTCGCCGACAACGCGTCCAACGGCATCGAGCCGCCGTTCTCCTGGACGTACACGCGCAAGAAGCGCATGGCCGACGGCACGCACAAGGAATTCCGCGTCGAGGACCACGCGTGGCGCCTGTACCGCCACATGTTCGGCGACGACGCGAAGCTGCCGCACTATTTCGTCACCGCGCTCGAGATCTCCGCCGACGCGCACCAGGCGATGGTCGCCGCGGTGGCGCCGTTCATCGACACCAGCATCTCGAAGACGGTGAACGTCGCCGAGGACTATCCCTACGCCGACTTCGAGGACCTCTACAGGAAGGCGTGGAGGTCCGGGCTGAAAGGGCTCGCGACGTATCGCCCGAACAAGGTGCTGGGGGCGGTGCTCACGCCGGACAACGCGCGCCCGAACGACGAGGCGGCGGGCGAGGGCGCGAACCGGCGCCTCGCGATCAACACGTTGCCGCAGCCGGTGCTCGCGAGCCTGCGCTGGCCGGGGCGCCCCGAGCTCCCGCAGGGCAACCTCGCCTGGACCTACATGATCGAATCGCCGTACGGGCGCTTCGCGCTCTTCGTCGGCCACGTCGAGGAAGCCGGCAAGGCGATTCCGTTCGAGACCTGGGTCAACGGTTCCGAGCAGCCGCGCGGGCTCGGGGCGGTGGCGAAGACGCTCTCGATGGACATGCGCGCCGACGACCGCGCGTGGCTGAAGATGAAGCTCGACGTCCTCGCTAGCACGGTGGGCGACGACGCGTTCGACATGCGCTTTCCCCCGCACGGCGAGATGCGGCGCGCGCCGAGCGTGGTGTCCGCGATGGCGCAGGTGATCCGCTGGCGCTGCGAGCAATTGCGCGCGCTCGATTCGCCGTCGCACACGCCGGTGGTCGACCACATGTTCAGCGTCGAGGAGCCGCGCACCGGCACCGAGGGCACGCTCTCGTGGACGGTCGACGTCGCCAATCCCGCCTCCGGCGACGAGTTCGTGCTGGGGCTCAAGGAGATCCATCTTCCCGACGCCACGACGCGTCCGTATTCGATCTGGCTCTCGGGCCACTACCCGCGTGCGCTCGACGGCCTCACGCGCATTCTCTCGCTCGACATGCGCGTGGTCGACCCGGCGTGGATCGGCATGAAGCTGAGGAAGCTCCTCGACTACTCCGAGCCGCTCGGCGACTTCATGGCGTTCGCCCCCGGCGAGCGGCGCCAGCAGAACTGGCCCTCGACCGTCGCCTACCTCGCGCGCCTCGTGATCCACCGCTACGCGATGCTCGGCGTCCTAGACGAGCGCGGTTTCCCGACGCGGGAGATGGGCGTGCTCGAGACCCCGCGGCGCGCTGAGGACCCGGCGGTGATGCGCGGCGCGCGCTGCAGGGAGTGCGGCAACGACACCGTGATCCGCAAGGACGGCTGCGATTTCTGCAGCGCCTGCGGCTGGGTCGGCATCTGCGGGTGAGCGGGGCGAGGGATCCGAGGGTCGACGCGTTCATCGCGAACGCGAACGGCTTCGCGCGGCCGATCCTCGAAGAGCTGCGCAGCCGCGTCCACGCGCACGTTCCCGGCGTCGAGGAGACGATCCGCTGGGGAATGCCGTACTTCCGCTACAAGGGACGGCTCTTCGCCGGAATGGCGGCGTTCAAGGCGCATTGCGGCTTCGGCTTCTGGCACCCGCTGATGCGCAAGGACGACCCGTCGCCCGAGGGCATCCTCTCGTTCGGGAAGCTCCGGTCGCTCGATGACCTGCCGTCGGCAAGCGCGTTCGCGAAGCTCGCGAAGAAGGCGAAGAAGCTCGCCGACGACGGGGTCAAAGGCCCGCCGCGGCCCAAGCGCGATCCGAATCGAAGGATCGCCGTCCCCGCGGATCTGCGCGCCGCGCTCGCGAAGAACACGAAAGCGCGCGCGCATTTCGACGCGTTCAGTGCGAGCTCGCGCGAGGAATACGTGAAGTGGATCGTGGAAGCGAAGCGCGAGGAGACGCGCGCGAAGCGCGTCGCGACGGCGGTCGCGCAATCGGCCGAGGGAAAAAAGCTCTACTGGAAGTACGACGAGCGCTGAGCGCTCAGGCCGTCTGCTTTTCCAGCGGCACGTACCAGTGATAGAGCGGCACGGTGACGAGCAGGCCGAGCGTGAGGCCGACCCAGGCGCCGAGGAGCACCGCCGCGATCGTGGCGAACACGACCTTGCCGACGACCATGCCGAGGAGCCCCAGGGCGATGAGCGGGGCGCCGGCGACCTGCGCGCGGAAGGACGACAGGCTCACCTGGCGCTTGCAATGCGGGCAGCGCATGGTCCGCATCGGACCCAGCGTCTGCTTCTGCCAGAACGAGAAGGCCTTTTGGCCGCACCACGGACACGAGTACATCGTCTCTCCCTGAGCGTCCGCTCTTGGCGCGGCTCGCCCCACGATTCTACTCCGGGGAAAGCCCCTTTTCCCTCAGCCAGGCGGCGTTGAAAAGACGTTTGAAATAGAGCGAGCCGCGGTCGCAGAGGACGGTAACGATGGTGTGGCCGGGCCCGAGCGCCCGGGCCGTGTCCACCGCGCCGCAGACGTTGATGCCGGTCGAGCCGCCGACGAAGAGGCCTTCGTCGCGCAGCAGCCGGTACACCATCGCGACCGCGCGCTTGTCCGTGATCCGCACCGCGTCGTCCACGGGCGTGCCCTCGAAATTGGCGGTGATGCGCGTCGTGCCGATACCTTCGGTGATGGAGCTGCCGCTCGCCTCGAGCTTGCCGGTCTTCTTCCAGCTGTAGAGGGCGCTGCCCTCCGGGTCGGCAAGCACGATGCGCACGCCGGGCTTTTTTTCCTTGAGGAAGCGCGCCACGCCCGCGAGCGTGCCGCCGGTGCCGACCGAGCTCACGAACGCGTCGACGCGCCCACCGGTATCGCGCCAGATTTCGGGACCGGTCGACTCGATGTGCGCCTGGCGATTGACGACGTTGTCGAATTGCTGCGCCCAGATCGCGTTCGGCAGCTCCTGGGCGAGGCGCCCGGCGATCTTCTGGTAGTTGTCGTCGTCCTTGTAGGGCTTCGGCGGCACCGGGCGCACCTCCGCCCCGAGCGTGCGCAGCAATTCCATCTTCTCCTGCGACTGGTTGTCGGGGATGACGATGACGCACTTGTAGCCGCGCGCGGCGCAGATGTGCGCGAGCCCGATGCCGGTGTTGCCCGCCGTGCCCTCGACGACGGTGCCGCCCGCCTTGAGCGTCCCGCGCTTCTCGGCGTCGCGGATGATCCAGAGCGCGGCGCGGTCCTTCACCGATCCGCCCGGGTTGAGGAACTCCGCCTTGCCGAGGATCTCGCAGCCGGTCTCTTCCGAGAGCTTGTCGAGGCGAATGAGCGGCGTGTTGCCGACCGCGCCCGCGAATCCGTCCCTGATTTCCATCGCGCGATTCTAAGCGTTCAGCGGAAGGTCCACCGGTAAACGGCGTCGGCTCCGGGGAGATAGCCGCCGCGCACGAGGATCTGGAAACGCTTGGTGATCTGCCACGTGATGCGCAGCGCCCCCTCGGCCTCCCCGAGTCCCTGCTCGTAGAGCACGTACACGTCCTTGCCGAGACGCTTGCCGACGCTCACGACGTCGGCGGCCGATGCGCTGCCCGTGCGCCCCGCCACCGTATTCTGCGGCAGCACGCCGAGCGCCGTCGTCATGTCGGAGCGCCCGATGCGCACGTCGTCGAAGCCGAAGCGGTGCACGATGTCCGACTCGCCGCCGCCGCGCCCGAGGATCGCGCGCGCCGCGGCGACCAGCGTGGCCGCGTCGCCCTGCGTCACGTCGGCGGGACCGCGCCCGAGCACGAGCCACGAAAGCTTCTCCGGCTCCGGCACCTCGGGAATGGAGACCAGGCGCGCGCGCGGCTTGGACGCGGTGCCGAACACGTCGACGCCCGCCTCGACCGGCAGCCCGCGCCGCAGCGCGCGCACCGAGAGCGTCGGGTTCTCGAGCGGGCCCACGAACGTGAGCGTGCCGTGCTCGATCTGCAGCCGCTGGCCGTACGCGTCGTACGTGCCTTCGACCGTGCGGATCGCGCCGGTCGCGCGCAGCGCCGGCGGCTCGCCCTGCAGCCGCACCTCGCCCGCGAGCTTCGTATCGAGGCCGCGGCCGGTGAAGCGCGTGTTGGCGCCGAGCGCAACGCGCACGTCGAGGTGGATGCGATCGCGCAGCCGCGTCTCCGGAGCCTCGGACGCGCGAACGACGAGGATGTCGTCGGAGACGGTCGGCAGCGGTGTCGCGAGCGCGCCGATCCATGCCGCGTCGGTCGCGAGCGTGCCGGTCACGAGCACGCCGTCCTTGCGGCCCTCGAGCGTCGCGTCGCCCGAGAGCGCGACGAAGCGCGTCTGGAGCTGCGTCACTGCGACCTTCTCGCCGTGGATGCGGATGGTGCCCGTGCCCGCGGCGAGGTCGATCGCGCCGCGCGCCGAGATCGTTCCCGAGGTCGCGTCGGAAATGCCGAGCTCGCTCTTCGCCTGATCCGACGGATGCCACGGCGTCGACGCGTCGAAGCGCTCGATCGCGATGGAACGCTCGCTCACCGCGAGCTGCAGCGTGCCGCGGTCGATCTCGAATCCCGTCTGCGGCTCGCGCACGCGCAGGTTCTCCGCGCGACCGCCGCCCGACCACTGCGGGCTCGCGCCCGTGCCCGAGAGCGCGATCTGCGCCTTCATGCTGCCGCCCATCGCCGCGTCGGGCCCGAGCCAGGCGGCGAAGGCTTCGAGCGACGGCACGTCGAGGTCGAAGCGGCCGGCGACCGGCGCCTCGGGCGCGAGACCCATGCCGTGCGCGGTGCGCACGATGCTCGCGCTCGCCTCGCCGGCGATGCGCCCGGCGCGCGTGCCGCGAATCGCGACCGTCGCTTTCGCCTTGCCGCGCGCCGCGTCGATGCGCAATGTCAGCGCCTCGAGGCCGAGGTCGACGGCGGGATCGCCCACGCGCAGGTCGCCCGATTCGCGCTGCACGACGACGCTGCCCTCGAGTGTGTCCGCGCCGTGCAAATCCCAGGCGCCGGAGACGACGAGCGTCGAGCGCGGGATCTCGCGCAGCTGCAGCGCACGCGCGAGGCCGGAAACCGCCACCGCGCCCGTCGATCCCTTGAGGTCGAAGCGCTGCGGCGTCCAGCGCGTCACCTGCAGATGCGCTTCGCCCCACTCGGCGCGCAACGTCGCTTCGCCGAGCTCGATTCGCCTGGCCGACACGGTGAGAGGCGCGGGAGCGGCGAGCGCGAACGCGGCCTGGCCCGAGAGGCGCAATGCATCGAGCGCGCCGCGCCATTCGAGCGCGCGGTCGTCGAGGCCGCCGCTGAGCGCCGCGGCAAGCGCCTGCGTGCGATTGAGCGCGGCGTCGATCTTGACGTGGTGCGCGGCGCGGGTGCCGTCGATCGCCGCCGTGAGCGACTCGGCGATCGCGCGCGTGTCGGGCGCTTTCCCGTGCAGAATGCCCTTCGCCTCCAGCGCGACACGCACCGGGCTCGCGGCTTCGACGCCGGCGTCGGCGTCGAGCGCCAGTTCGCGCACCGCGATGTCCGCCGGCAGGCGCAGGTTCGTTCCCTTGAGCGTCACGTGCCCGCCGGGCGCGGCGAACGTGCCGACGAGGCGCGCCTGCGCATCGACGCTGCCGGCCGCGGCGATGCCCGCGATGCGGGCGAGCGGCGCGACCTCCGGCGCATGCAACGTCACGTCGAGCGCGTCGCCGCGGCCGCCGAAGCTGCCGCGCGCGCTGAGCGTCGATTCGCCGAGCGTCACGCGCACGTCGGCGGCGGCAATCCGATGGCGATCGCCCGCGACGTGCACATGCCCCGCGGCGGGCAGTCCCGCGTAGCGGCTCGCCGCGAGATCCGCGACGAGATCGCCGGAAAGCGCATCGGCGAGCGCGCCGCTCGCGACGAAGGTGAAGCTCAAGTCACCGGGTGGCGCCTTCACGAACGCCGACGGATCGACGTGTTGCGCGCGCCCCTCGAAATGGAACTCGCGCCGCCCCGCGACCTGCAGCGTTGCCTTCGCGTCGAGCACGCCCGCGCCTTGCTTGAGCGTGAGCGCCGCGACCTCGAGCGTCCCCGCCGCGAGCGTGCCGCGGCCATCGAGCTGGTAACGCGCGTCGCGTAGCGCCACCTGGAATTGCTGCCGTCCGGCTTCGCTCGTCACCGAGACCGAGCCGCTCGCTCGCGTCGGCTGCAGCGCGTGGTGCAACGCCGCGAGATTCGCGTTCTCGAGCTTGAGGCTCGCTTGCACCGTCTCGTGCTCGAGCGTGACCCGTCCGCGCGCGGCACCCCCGCCGAGAAGCGCGATCGAAGCCTCGTCGAGCGCGACCCGCTGCGGCGCGAGCGTCGCGATGCCCTGCGCCGACGTGAACGGCAACCGCTCCTCGTCGAAGCTTCCCGCGAGCGCGTTTTCGATGCGGACCGGTCCGCCGAAGTCGTTCTTGCGCGGCGCGAGCGAGGTGTCGACCGTGAGCCGGGTGCGCGGCAGGCCGCCGAACGCGGCCAAGTCGATGTCGCGAAGATGCAGCGCGAGCGCGTGGATCGGCCGCGCGTCGAAAGGCTCGATCGTCGCTTCGCCCGTGCCGGCGCCGCCCGCGATCGCGCCGTCGAGCTTCGCGACGAACCGCTTGAGCGTTCCTTCGACGCGCGCGGTGGCGCGAAGCGCATGGGCTTGCACCTCGCCATCGAACGATGCGTCGGCCGCGAGCGCGAAGGGCGCCGACGCATCCACCATTCCCGCGAGACGAAGCGTGCCCGCCTGCGTGCGCACCACGCCCTCTCGCAGCGTCCAGCGCCGGTTGTCGCCCTCGCCCTTCACGACGACGTCGCGCAGCACGACGTCCTCGCCCGCGGGCTTTCCGTTCTCGAGCTTGCCGATGTGGATCTCGCCGATGCG
>Ga0075436_100000514_pt1 | contig 25095 bp, 23 predicted proteins | sample RhiMethybrSRZTD5_FD_75303 | JGI IMG/M metagenome (GOLD analysis project Ga0075436, IMG submission 75303) | Populus rhizosphere microbial communities from Tennessee, USA - Rhizosphere MetaG P. TD hybrid SRZTD5 | ecosystem: Host-associated > Plants > Roots > Rhizosphere > Soil | place: USA...
TCAGAACTCGAAAATGTTCTGATTTCGGAACAGGAAGGGCTGTGCCGGCACTTACCAAACTTCAACAAAACCGCAGGGTAGTTCAGGACTTTACTGTGAATTCCCTCGCGGGCATCCCGGGGCCATTCGCACGGCTTGTTTACGTCGCTTCGCTGCGGGATTTATCCAGCGGGCGTTACGAACATCAGGGTCTGGTAGCGTTGTACCCCGAGGAGGCGGTTCAGCAGGCGCTGGAGTTATGTCACGAGCAGATTTTCGAGCGCATCCTGGAGATGCCGTTGGAAAAGCAATTAGAGGATTTGCGGAATTGCCTGACGGCCATGGAAGGCGGGCTCCCGGCGGTGGTGTCTCACTGGCGTCAATTGGAACCTTATCGCGTTCTCTTGCCTGAGAACGCTCCGGGTTATCTCAAGGAGCTTTTCTTTTCTAATCTTCGCGCTCTTCTAGAGATTCTCCACGAGCAGTGCAACCCCAGCCATTCAGACGCGTAACGATCCCTGCAACCTGGCCGATGATCTCCGCCTCATCCGGCGTACGCCACGCTTCCGGGAGACAGTGCGAAAGCGGGTGGGGCTGCATGACCAATTTCCCTCCGTCCTGGTGAAACCAACCGCAGCGATAGCCTGCCCGGACATCTACAAAATACATGGGGCGGTCATGCTCCGTGGTCCAGTAGCCATCCTCAACCTTGTTTTTGGAAGTATCGACCAGGACGATGCTGCCCGGGCGCAGGATCGGCATCATTCGCCGGTCCCTGATGCCAATATACCCATAGATATGGTGGCCATGGCCGTTGGTGAGCACTCCTTCGAAGTGCCCCCACTTTTCCACCATCCGGGAAAGCAGCTCGGTCCTTCGCGGATCGAAGGCAGGGTCAAACTTCATGGGTATGCGCAAGGAAGCAGGCGCGGCCATGGTGTGGGTCTGCGGCACTTCGAATGATGCCCCGTCATGGAAGCACTCTTCCAGCGGAACGTCGTACCAGCGAAGGATTTCCAGCGGACTTAGATGGTAGAGAGCCGCCAGAGTGTAGAGCTTGTGCAGGCCCGGTACGACCCCCCTGTTTTCAATGTCCGCCAGCCGGCTGATGTGGAGAATAAAGTCCGGGCGCCCTCGAACTGAAGCAAGTTCATAACTGGCTCGTTCTACGTCTCGGTAGGTCAAGCCCAGTTTTTCACGGGCTAGCCTAAGACGAAGACCAGGTTGCATGAATTTTCCCCCGCGCCAGGTGGGAACCCCGGTGTTCAGGGTACTACAGAATTACCAGTGTGTTAAGAATTCGGAACAAAACTGCGACTGGCTCTGTTTCAATTTGGAACATCAAGACCCAGGCCACGGGGAGTGCTCTTACGAGGCCGATCGTTTTCCCGATTGGGGCGCGGAAATCCTGATTCTGTTATTCTGCCTTGGATATGGTTCCTGGCCCAAAATGGGTACAACACGCTATTCCCGTTTTTACTCTTTTCCTTGCCATTTGTTTTCTTAGTTCGACGACGTACGCGCAGGATAGCTCTGTAGCGTCCCCGCGCGCCGATTCTAAAGCCGCCGATAATGCTGACTTCCTTGCCGCTGCGGACGAAGTGCTCCAGCAAATGAGCGAAATCACCGGGCTGAAACTGCTCACCCCACTGAAAAAGTCCTTGCGATCGCGCGATGAGATTCGTGCGTACGTCATCAAGCAGATGAACGAAGAGAAGAATCCTGCCGAGCGCTACGCCGATGCGCGCACTGCCGAAGCATTTGGCTTGCTGCCGAAGGGGTTCGATCTCGACACCTTCATGGTGAACGTACTTACGGAGCAGGTCGAAGGGCTATACGACCCGAAGACCCAGGAATTCTATATCGCGGACTGGAGTCCGCCGAGCGACCAGCGGATGGTCATGGCTCACGAATTGACGCATGCGCTGGAGGACCAGCATTTCCACATCGAAGCGTGGAGCCGTGCGGCGCGGCCCAATGAAGATGCGGAACTCGCGCGCGACGCCGTGCTCGAAGGCAGTGCCATGGCCGCCATGGTGGATTATTTGATGGTTGGGACGGGCCGCTCGCTCAAGGATCTGCCGGAATTCGATCCTTCCATGCTCCTTGGTGAGTTGGAAAACACGCCGACTCTCAAGAGCGCGCCACCTTTCCTCAAAGACGCGCTGATTTTCCCTTATATCAGCGGACTCAATTTCTCGGCGGCTGTGCTAAAAAACAGCGGCTGGACGGCCCTGGCAGGAGTTTTTGAAAAGCCTCCAGTCTCCACGCAGCAGATCCTGCACCCGGCAGCATATAAATCCGGCAAGATCCCTTCCACCATTTCACTGCCTTTGTTTGAGAAGGTGCTTGGGAAAGACTGGGCTAAACTTGACGAGAATATCCTGGGCGAGTTCGGCTGGAAGGAAGTGTTGAAGCAGTTTTTGGACGACGACCGGGCCAAGTCCCTGGCGGCAGCGTGGGATGGAGACCGCTACGCAACTTACGAGCAAAAGGAAACAAAAAAGCTGCTCCTAGTTACACGCTTACATCTCGATAGCGAGGAACACGCCGCTCGTTTCTTTGGGCAATATTCCGAGGCGCTGGAGAAAAAACATGCTCAGCGGACGAACCTCCTGCGGCGCCCGAATTTCTTCCAGTTCGATACGCCGGATGGCAGCGCCTTTCTTTACTGTTTTGGCGAAAGTTGCGTGACCATGGAAGGCGGGACGCGCAAACTTTTTGATGCCTTCACCAAAGCTTTGGAATGGCCTTCGGCTCCGCAACCCCCGGAGCATCCCGGCGCCGCGCCGGAGAAGACGGCGGCGCTTTTCTTTCCAACCGTGCAAGCCGCGCGCTGAAAGTTTTTTCCTGCCGCGCAGATCTGGCTGCGAGATAGGGATCGGTTGAGCGACGCAGCAAATAAGTGCGTTCGCGTCTAAGCTTTGCCAGGCCCAACTTTGTGTATTCGATGGCGCGGTGGATGTCCCTGACTCGGCGTTCGTAATAGATTGCCAGTTGTTCGCACGCGTGGGCCTCATCCTGTGAGCTTGCAATCATCTCTTCCCAGATTCCCGCTGCGCGTCCGTGCTCGCCGCGGCGCTTGGCCATCAGCGCCAGTTCTCGCTGCGCCTTGGGGCGAATATCAGCGGGCAGGCCGATCGCCAGCGCTTGTGCGCAGGCGGTATGCGCGCGATGGGTATCTCCTCGTCGTTGCAAGAAACGTGAAAGCCCGAAGAGGTCGAGGCTTTCTTGCTCTTTGAGAATGTCTGCCGATTCGGAGAGCATCGCGTTGATTTTGCAGAAAAGAGCCGCGAGACCACGCAAGTCCATCTGATTGTGCCGGACAATTCCCACGATCGGTTGGGCCGGTCCCCCTCGCAAATAGTCGAAATAATGCTGTGGGATTAGGGAGGATTCGATGTCATCTTCGCGGTGCCAGCCGAGCCGCCGCGCATCGAGGACTCGCCGCTCAAGTTCCGCAAGCCGTACGCTGCCCAGTCGCAGCCGCCATAGCGCGCGCGAGGGATGCAGCAAATCCAAATGAGCTACAAGCTTCGGAGAGGCAATTGAGCGGGTCATCGCAAAGCGATTTTCGAGCAGCGGCCAGTCGAACGTCTTACCATTGTACGTCACAAGGACGGGCCGTTCCTTAACGCGTTCCGCGAGTTCCTGAAGCAGTGAATATTCTTCAGTGAAATCGCGCATCAGGAACTGCTCGACCTGCAATCCTCCGGCGTCCCACCATGCCAGCCCGATCAAAAAGGCGTACGTGCCCGTTCCTCCAGCGAGGCCCGTCGTTTCCGTATCGAGAAAGAGCCATTTCGATGAATCGTCAAGGGCCGCGCGGGTCTTCCGAGAAATGGATTCGTCTCGCGTCCGGGAGAGCAATTCCAGCGAGATTGCCGACGGCTCGAAATATTCTGGAGTGGAAAACCAGTTTCGCATCGCCAGATGCTCGCCGAAGTAGTTCTTCGCCACGGCCGCTCCGAGGAGTTGGCCGAGAGCATCTTCTTCACGGGGCGGACGCAGCGCAGCTTTTTCTGCTGGCGGTGCCGCCAGGCGCGCTGGTTTCAGGGCGGCCAACCGGGAATATTTGTCAGCCGTGGCCGCCATCTACGCACACAACCGATCGAGGATTGCGAGGGCAGCCTCTTTGGCGCGGGGCGCGAGGTCGCCCGCGGGGCCTACACAGGAAGGGCAACCCTCTTCGCATTCGCAGGATAAAATCAGCTCGCGTGTTTTCGCCAACAGCAAATTGTGAGCGCGAAAAAGGGGCTCGGAAAAGCCGATGCCGCCGGGATACGCATCGTAGAGATAAAGATTCGGCTCGAAGAACTCGCGGGCATTCGAGGAAACGGCATCCTCCATGCGCATTGCCACGATGGCATCGTTTTCGGCGCCTGGGACCGGCGGGCGTTCGCCGATGGCCGTTCCGAGATCGCGCCGGTCGCACATTAAGAGCAGCGTCGCGACGGATTCGAGCGCATGAAGCAATTCAAACATGCCCGATTGCCTCTCACTGATGGAGAAAGGAAGCGATTCCAGCAGAGGTCGCTCCAGCGTGATCCAATAGGACGTCGTGTGCATTTCGTTTTCCGGCAATTCGAGCTTGCCGTCGCCAATCGTTTCGTTGGTGAAAAACTTGATTTTTTTGAAGCCCACGACCTGCGAGCGCACTAGAACATCTCCATGAGAATGGGAGTTCGCGGATGGAATCCTGGCTGAGCTTAGGTTGAGATCCTTCGCTTCGCTCAGGATGACAGATTCAGAGGGCCGTTCAGTCGCCGCAATTTCCAGCACGCGCGCTTGCGTATAGCGAACGGCATCCGTGTAATAGTCCACGTCAACGCTTTTCACATAGGCTTTGCGCTCTTTGAAGTCGAGATGCTCGACATGGAATTGCTGTCCGCCGTGCAAATAGATGGCTTTTTCGTGGACAAAAACCAGTGCGCTTGGAAAATCAATTTCACCGATCACCTTCGGTTCGCCCGTGATGTCAATAATCACGAAATTGTCGCTGGAGACCGACCGCAGACTGATGGTATCTGCCGGGTAAGCTTCGTGGGTCCAGTGATAGTTTTCCCCAGCAAGATGCAGAAACCCGGCTTCTGCAAGACGCGCGCAGAGATCAGGCAGATCCACGTCGCCAAGTCTCTCTTTGGGAGCGATCGGCAATTCAAACGCCGCGCATTTCAAGTGATTGATGAGGATTTCCAGATTGTCCGGCTGAATGAATGCGTGTTCGGGCGTGCGGCCGAAGAAATAATCCGGATGACGCACCATGAATTGGTCCAGCGGCGCGGAAGAAGCTACGAGCACAGCGCAGGAGCTTCCGCTGCGGCGTCCCGCGCGGCCGGCGCGTTGCCAGGTGGCGGCAATCGTGCCGGGATAGCCTGCCATCACCACCGTGTCGAGCGAACCGACATCGATCCCCAATTCCAGCGCGCTGGTTGAGACCACGCCTCGGATTTTTCCGTCGCGCAAGCCGCGCTCGATTTCGCGCCGTTCGTTCGGCAAGTACCCGCTGCGGTAGCCGTGAATCGTTTTCGGTTTTCCGGGCAATTGCGGATTTGCCTGCCGCAAATAGGTAAGAAGAATCTCCGTATTTAGCCGGGAATTCGCGAAAATGACCGTTTGCAGATCGTGGCGCAGGAATTCCTGCGCCACACGCGCCGATTCGTTGATGTAGCTGCGGCGGATGCCCAGCGCGCGATTGACCACCGGTGGATTGTAGAAGACGAACGCCTTCTCCGCGGCTGGCGACCCATTGGAATCCAGCACTTCCACGTTGGCTTCGAGCAGGCGCGAAGCGAGTTCGCCCGGATTGGCAATTGTTGCGGAGCAGCAAATGAATTGCGGCTCACGGCCGTAGAACCGGGCGATGCGGCGCAGCCGGCGCAGCACATTGCATAGGTGGCTGCCAAAAACGCCGCGATAGGTGTGCAATTCGTCCAGAACGATGTAGCGCAAATTCTCGAAGAGCCGCGTCCAGCGCGTGTGGTGCGGGAGAATTCCCGTGTGTAGCATGTCCGGGTTCGTCAGGACCACGTGGCCTTTTTCACGGATGGCCTTGCGTGCGTCAGCGGGCGTGTCGCCGTCATACGTAAAAACGCCGAAGCAGTTTTCGAGCCGCTGATTCAAGTCGTAAAGTTCCGCAAGTTGATCCTGCGCGAGCGCCTTCGTGGGAAAAAGATAAAGCGCGCGCGTGTCAGAGTCCTCAAGAACCGCGTTCAACACAGGCAGGTTGTAGCAAAGCGTCTTCCCGGAAGCCGTCGGCGTGACAATCACAACGTTCTTTCGGGCATGGACCGCCTCAGCCGCCGCCGCTTGGTGCGTGTAAAGTTGGCGAACTCCCTTTGCGTTGTAAGCCGAAACCAGGTTCGCGTTCACCCATTCAGGGAACTCCGCCCACTGCGCTTCACGCGCTGGGAAGTGGCGAATGGCCGTCAGGATTTCGCCGTTGTTGTCACGCGACGCGAAGCTGTCCAGGATTTGATGGACCCGCGCAATCGCGCTCGTCTCGCCAGCCCTGCGAACCGCAAGCGATTCCATCATGATTCGTAGCTCCCAAAAGGCGCAAAGCGCGCGTTACGATATTCGCCTTTTCTTCGCCACCGTAACATGCGGCTTGCGACAGTGCAAGAGCAAATCAGGGATTTGTGCGCAGGCGGAGAATGAGGAGGGCTCCAGCAAAAAAGAGGATGGCGGAGGCGGCGAAGGCGGTATGGACGTTGAAAGCGCTCCAGAGGGAACCCACCAAGAGGCTGGAGACGAAGTCGCCGACGGCGTTGACCGCGGCGAGCGTGCCAAAAGCCATGCCGTGCTGCTCCCGGGGAACGAGTTCAGCGGAGAGCGAGTCTTCCAGCGCTTCCTCCGTGCCGATGTAGAGGCCTGCCAGCACGAAGACCACAACAAGCAGAGGCAGCGAATGCGTTCCAGCGCACAGAAGAATCGCCGTGATGCCTGCAAGCGTGTAGCCCGCGGCGAGAACTGCTTTACGGCTTGGGACATGGTCGCTGAGCCAGCCGCTGAGATACGCTGACCCCGCGTAGAAAACGTTGTGAAGCGTGTAGAGTCCTACGGCGAGGCTAGCGGCGCGCGCGAGGCCGTGCTCGGGCGCAAGCATGCGCGCTGCGTAAAGGATCAGCAAGGAATGGGAGAAGTCGCCAGCGCCGAAAATCCCAACGCCAACCAGCAAACGGCGGAAGGGAATCGGAAGCGCCTTCAAACCAAGGAAGAAGGAACGCTTGGAGCGGGCGGTGAGCGGCCGTTCGCGGACCAACAGCCAAAAGGACGCAACGGCGACCAGGCCGGGGAGAAGGGTCCAGAAAAAAACTTTGCTATAAGAGTGATTTGTGGCCTCAAGCAGCCAGAGCGCGGTGAGCGGGCCGACGATGGCGCCAAGCGTGTCCATCAGGCGCTCGAGACCAAATGCCCGACCGTAGGCGTGAGGTGGAACATCCGCAGCGAGCAGCGCTTTCTTAGCAGGAGAACGCACGCCGCGGCCGAGCCAGGCTCCGGCGCGGCCAAGAAGCACTTGGTAGGCTTGCGTAGCAAGGCCGAAGGAAGCCGTGCACACGGCCGTGAAAGCGTAGCCGAATACAGCGAGCGGCTTGCGGCTTTTCAGGCGATCGGTGTAGTGGCCAGCGACGAGTTTGGCGAAACTCGACAAGCCGTCGGCAACGCCTTCGATCGCACCGAGCCAGGCCGGGCCGGCGCCAATCGCCGCGAGAAATGCAGGCAATACAGCGGTCGCGGTTTCGTGGCTCCAGTCGCTGAACAAACTGGTAAGGCCGACCCCGAGCACCGTGCGATTCAGCCAGGGTTGCTTCTCTGCGGCCTCAGGCATGAGGAAGCAGTTTACAGGCGTCCGTTTCTCCGTTCAAAGTTCGGAACCGAACTTCGCGATGTTCACGCTTGTGCCGACAGAAAGCTGGACCAAGCTCCCGCACTCCAAAACTATTTCTTCGCCGGGCGGTAGAGGATGACGCGAACTTTTTCAAGCGTGATGAGGCCGCCGTCGACCATTTCGTCGAGGCGCGGAAGGATTTGTTCGATGCGCTCGGCGGACTCGATGACCTCGAGAACGATGGGCAGATCTTGTGAGAGACGAAGGATCTTGTCGGTGTGATAGACACTCGATCCACCATAGCCCGCGACGCCGCGAAGAACGGTGGCCCCTGAGAAGCCTTCTTTGCGCAGCATTTCGACAATCGCTTCGTGGAGGGGCTTGCCGTGCCACTTGTCCGATTCGCCGATGTGGATGCGCATCAGCGTGCGTTCGCCTTCAAATTTTTGGTGCGGCATACAGACCCCATGACTGATGACTAGTGACTGTTGATTCTTGCTCCGAGTTCGGTCAGCAGCCAAGCTAAAACTTGTTGGCGAGGCGGATGCCTGCTACGGAAAGCAGAAGACCCACCACGACACTCGCTCCGACGTAAGTTGTGGCGCGCAGCCATTCGCCATCTTCCAGCATTTTCGCCGTCTCCCAGCCGAAGCTCGAGAAAGTCGTGTAGCCGCCGAAAAAGCCAACGGTGATCGCTACCCGCCAGTCCGGAGAGAGCACGATGCGATTCATGGTGAATTGGCCGATCAAGCCGAGAAAGAAGCAACCGGTCAAGTTGATGAGCAACGTGCCGTAGGGAAAGGCGCTTCCCGCGCGAACCTGAACGAGGCCCTGGAGGCCGTAGCGTGCGAGCGTGCCAATGGCGCCAAAAATGGCAATCAACACGAGTTGCAAAGTTTCTCCATTCCCAGCTTGACGGCGCGTCCAAATTGTCCCAGAAACTCCAACTCCAGGTTCGACTTGTAAAACAACCTATAACAAAAAGCTCCTGGAGCCGAAAGCCCGCGTCGGGGCAAGCTGCCAGGAGTCATCAGAGCCGATCAGATGGAAACGGCCCGGTTATGGCGAACTCCATCGCCTTTTGAATTTGGTTTAGTGTAACACCATTTGGTGAACCGCCCCTTATGGTGGGGCGAATGACGTATGGTTAAAGGACGCGAATTCATGGAAGGAACAGTGCCTAACATGAGTGGTAAATCAACCAGGTTTTGTCTTCTCGTTTTACTAATTGCTTTAACCGTGGCGATGGTTTGGCCGGGCGGTTGGAGCGGCAAAATCGCAAATGCCGACGTGCCAAGGAGGCAGGTGGCCATTACCGTGGATGATTTGCCGGGAGCGATTCCGGCGACTCCGACCGCGAACGGGGATATGCACGAGCTTGAGCGGTACAACGAGGCGATTCCGGCAATTCTGAAGGCGCACCACGCTCCAGCGATCGGGTTTGTCAATGAGAAAAGGTTGCACGTGGCTGGAGAGCGGGATGCGCGCGCGGCGCTTTTGCAACGATGGATCGACGCGGGTTTGGAGCTGGGGAACCACACTTATTCGCATGCGAATTTCAATCAGGTCTCATTGCAGGAAATGGAGGATGAAACGATTCGCGGAGAAGTGATCACGCGGTCGCTGCTGCTGGCTGCGGGAAAGTCCGAGCGCTACTTTCGCTATCCATACCTGTTCACGGGACCTACAGCGGAGCTCAAGGAAGCATTCGAGGCGTTTTTGAAGAGCCGAGGATACAAGAATGCTCCAGTCACCGTGGACAACGCGGATTACATGTTCAACGACATCCTTCATGGAGCGGTGGCACAGAAAGACAGCAAACTAGCCGAGCAAACGAAGCAGGAATATCTGCAATTTGCTCAAACTGAATTTGATTATTTCGAAGAGGCGTCAAGAAAGCTGTTTGGGCGCGAAATCCCACAGGTTTTCCTGATGCACGACAACGAAATCAATACCGAAACGCTGGATGAACTGCTCCGCCTTTTAGAGAAGCGCGGCTATCAATTTGTGACTCTCGACGACGCGCTGGCCGATTCAGCGTACGCGACCCCCGACCGTTTCGTCGGCACCGCGGGCATTTCCTGGCTCGACCGATGGAGAGTTTTCTTTGGCCAAAAGGCCGGCTATGAGCACGATCCGGACCCGCCGGGGTGGGTAATGAAGCGATTCCGCGAGATCCGCAAAGCCGCAGCCAATCAATAGTGAAAGCGATAGCGCAGTTGGACGAAGATCTCGCGCGGATTGAGGTAGTGCGTGCCGCCGAAAGTAAAACTGTTATCGAGGAGCACGCGGCGGTTACCGACGTTGATGGCCTGGAGATTGACGGTGAAGCGCTCGCGAAACTCTTTGCTTACCGCCAGGTCAAAGGTTGTGTGCGGCTGAAGATGATCACCGGGAGCCATCTGCGGAGCATCGCCATTGGTGAAGCCTGAGGCGTAGGACACGTCCGTGGTGGCGGAAACATGCCACGGCAAAGTGAACTGGCCGCCGATGTGCAGCGTGTTGCGCTGATCGTGGTCGAGAAGGCCGCAGCCGCCGCCGAACGAGAAATCGGTGAGGCCGCCGTTGATGCCGCCGCACCCGAGCGCGAGCTGGTTGGAGTACGTTAGATAAAGCTGGCCGCGGTCGTGGATGCGCGGCGAGCGCAGCGTGAGTTCCCAGCCATTGATGCGAGCGCCCTCGATCGTAATAGGGATAAAAATCTCGGAGTTATTGAAATTGTTGTGGTCGAAGAAATTGGTGGCGCGGGTGAGGAAGCTGTCGGCGTCGAGCGTCCAGCCGTGAAAGGGGATGGTTACACCGAACTGGTGTTCTTCGTCGCGTTCGCCATGGAGCGAAGCGAAGCCCAAGTTCTGGCTTGTGGCGAGTTGCAGGAGCGGCCCCGACACGGTGAGCAGGGGCGGGGCCTGGTAAAAATGGCCATAGAAGCCGCGGAAAACCCACTTGAGTTTCGGGATGCGGAGCGAGGCGCCGAAGCGCGGAGTGGTAGCATTTTCCACGACGTCACCGGAGAAATGAGTTTGGCGCAGGCCGGCGTTAAACGTCAGCCAGGAAGTGGCTTTGAATTGGTCCTCGGCATAAACGGCGAGCTGACTGCCTGAGGGATTGTCGAGTTCGGAAAGCGGACTGCTTGGCGAACCTTGGCATTGGTTTTGTGAGGGATCATTACAAACCAAGCCAAAAGTCTGGTGATCTTCCTGCGCGAAGCCGTATAGGCCCAAACGCAAGTTGTTGCGCTTCTCGACCCAGGAAAGCGTGGCCTGGCCGCCTGCATATTTAGAAGCGCGGTTTTCCGTGTCCGAAGAAGGGAAGTCCTGTGGGCTGCTTTCGTAGTTTGCGGAATTGTAGTGATAGAAGGGTGAAACCGTAAGCAGCAAGCCGGGATTGAGCGTGCGCACCCAGGAGAAAGCGGCAAAGGAGTCGCTTTCGCGATTGGCGTCGTGGAGGAATTGGGGAGGCGTGGTCGGGGGCAGATTAGGGTCATTCGGATCGAACGGGACCTGGTAGAAATCGCGGCGCGCCTGAGCAACGAAGCGAACCTGGTCCGCGGGAGTGGCGTTGAAAATGAGCGAGGTGAAACCGCCGAAGCCGTTCGCGGCATCGTGAATCACGGCCGTGGTGGGAGGATCGAGCCCGAGATTGGTGCGGTTGCCAGTGAGGCTGGCGTAGTAGGCGAGCTTGTTCGAGTGCCCACCGAAATTCAGTTGATCGTCGGTCTGATAGAAATTTCCCGCGCTTAAGATCAGCTCCGCTTCATTGTTCCGCTCGAACCCGGTGCGCGGAGCGACGTTGAAGACGCCGTACGTGCGATCGCCGTAGTCGGCGGAGTAGCTGCCACGCTGGATTTCGAGAGCGTCGATGTCCTTGGGATCGATTTGGGGCCCCACGTTGCTTGCAATGTTGGTGTTTGGAATGGGTACGCCGTCGATGAGCCAACTGACCTGGTGGCCGCCGCGAATGTGCAACTGGTCGTGCGTGAGGTAGGCGCCAGGAACAAAGTCGGTGATCATCGCGAGGCTGTTCGACCGAGAAGCTCCGGGCGTTTCCTGAATTTGCAGCCGATCGACGAGGCTCGATGGTGTAACAGTTTCCGATTGACCGGCGTCGGCGGAAACAGTGACGGTCTGGTTCTGCGATGGAAGCTTGAGTTCCATGTGGAGAATTGGCGAAGTATCCGAAAGTACGGTGATCGATTGCTCGTCGGCAACGAACGTCGGGTCGGATACGTTGACCACATACTGTCCCAGGGGCACGGCATCGAAGTGGAACTCTCCAGAGGCGTCGGTCTGAGTAGTTTGCGAGTAGTCGGAGGCAAGCGCCTTCAGCACAACTTTGATGTCCGGAACCGGCCGGTGCTGTGGGTCGTGAACAATACCGCGGATGCTGCCGAAAATCGTGGCGCCCGCGCCCACAGCGGTAGATAAGAGAATGGCAAGAAGCAAAATGCGTCGCATAAAATCTGTTTTCCCCAAAATGAATTAGGCGCGCGAAAAAAATACGCGGAACAAGTGAATCAGCGATAGGGAGGAACTTGCCGCGGTTCAGGCGGCTACGGCAGGGAGTCGAGGAGGAGGAGAGAGAGGTTCAAATGAAATGAAAGAATTCCGTGGACCGGAAAAGGCAGTCAATGATTCAAAAGTCGCGGCTGCAGTGACAGTTGCGGGCGCGGGGAGCACAAAGATAGCGGACGCGACCGCGGGCCGGTCAGGATTATGGCAACAGGACATGCTGCACTGGGCCATGCCGGGCATCTCGTGGCCACAGTCCATGGCGTGCCCGGAAGTGGCGGGCGCCTGCGTGTGATGATGCCCGTGAATCGGACATTGGCCGCCAGAGGTGCAACAGGCGCCGGAGTAGAGAAGCCAGGCGGCTCCGCCCAAAGGCGCGTAAAGCAGGACGACCGCAACGAGGCAGAGCGTTGCGAAAAACGAGCGCCAGCGGTTTTGGTGTTGAGCAGTCATCTCCGCCCCAAACTGCTTAAATCATACGCCAACTCAGCTCTTATTACATTAAACCGAGCAAATTGCACGGATATTCCCTGCCGGGAGAAAGAACTGCAAGCTGGTGGCCGCTAATCTTGACTTGGCGTTCGCCGCGTCGCAGACTCGAAGTATGGCTCACGCATACGGAATTTACATTCGGTTCGATTTTGGTACGGACGAAGAGAAGGCCCAGCAAGCGCGCCACAAACTGGAGGGTTGGAGACAAGCTTTCCGTTTGGATAAGCGCGTCCAGTACCAGATGGACCGCCCGGAGAGCGCTGCGCCGGAGACTCCGGCGAAACCAGCGGCTGCTGAAAAACCTGCGGGCGCAGCTAAGACGAAAGAAAAAGCCGCTGGAAAAGGCACGGGCAAGGCTGCCGCGAAATCAGGCGCGTCCGCAACTGAGAAACCTGAAGCGGCGGCTAACGGGAAAGTGGGTTTGCTGGTGCGGCTTTATTTTTCACCGCACGAAAAGCTTTCCGAGCAGCGCTGGCTGGCACGGATTCCTGCCGAAGAGCCGTTCAAGAGCGCATCGCCGAAAGTAATCAATCACGAGGATCCGGAATTCGTGGCGACGGACCAGCAATTTGAGTCCCATCTCCTGACGGAGGGGCGGCAGCGGGCTTAGGATTTATCGCTTGAAGGCCAAATTGGACTGCTAACGACCAGCAATATTCCACAACCAGGAGACCGGGTTGCGGGCGCGTGTTGGGAAATCCCGATATAATGGACTACCGCGGCCTCTGAAGCCCCTGACTCCAACGCGAGGACGGAACGAATGGCGCTTCACACGCGCGTCAGACTGACCAAGCTGGACGCCCCCAGAGCTCACGACCTCGACCACGACACGCTCATCCGAATTTACCGAATGATGTATCTATCGCGGCGGTTAGACGACCGCGAAATCCAGCTCAAGCGGCAGAACAAGATTTTTTTCCAGATTTCCAGCGCAGGACATGAAGCAGTCTGCGCAGTTATGGGGTTACTTTTGCGCCCCGGCGTGGACTGGCTCTTTCCTTACTACCGCGACCGCGCGCTTTGCTTGATGCTGGGCGTGACGCCTTACGAAACGCTGCTGGCGGCGGTGGGCGCGAAGGATGATCCGAGTTCCGGCGGGCGGCAAATGCCGTCGCACTGGGGGCAGCCGCGGCTGAACATTGTCAGCAAGTCGTCATGCACGGGAACGCAGTTCCTGCAGGCCGTCGGGGCGGCGGAAGCCACACAGTATTACCAGGGACGCGCCAAGGCGCTCGCGCAGGCGAAGAAAGCGCCGCTGGGCGAATACGTTCGGCACGAGAGCGATGAGATTGTGTACGTGTCGGGCGGCGATGGAGCGACGAGCGAAGGCGAGTTTTGGGAATCCCTCAATGTAGCCTGCGCGAAGAAGTTGCCGTTGTTGTATCTGATCGAAGACAACGGCTACGCGATTTCTGTACCTGTCGAAGTACAGACGGCGGGGGGGAGCATTTCCAAGTTGGTGCGCGGATTTCCGGGGCTGCATGTTGGCGAGTGCGATGGGACGGACCCATTCGAAAGCTACACTGTTTGCACAGAAGCCGCGCAGTATTGCCGGGAACGGCGCGGGCCAGCGCTGGTGCACGCGCACGTGACGCGCCCGTATTCGCATTCGCTATCGGACGACGAAAAACTCTATAAAGCTCCTGAAGAGCGAGAGGAAGAAGCGCGGCGCGATCCCATTTCCAAGATGGCGTTGCGGTTGGTGCGTGACGGGATTCTGGATCAGAAGCAGATCGAGAGCTTGGAAGCGGAAGTGGATGAAGAAGTGCGCGCGGCCGCCGATCAGGCGCTTGAGGCGGAACAACCGGCGGTCGAATCGATTCTCACGAACGTCTATTCGCCGGAGATCGATCCCACTTCAGCAGCGTTCGAAGCGCCACCCCATTTTCAGGGCGCACCCAAGACCATGGTGGAGATGGTTGCGCTGACGCTTTCCGACGAAATGGCGCGGGATGAGCGGATCACTGTGTTTGGCGAGGACGTAGCGGACGCCAGCCGGGAAGAGAACCTGAAGCACGTGAAAGGGAAGGGCGGCGTTTTCAAAGCGACTTCGGGCTTGCAACGAAAATATGGGCACGACCGCGTATTCAACTCTCCGCTGGCGGAAGCGAGCATCGTGGGGCGGGCCCTCGGCATGGCCGTGCGCGGACTGAAGCCGGTCGCGGAGATTCAGTTCTTCGACTACATCTGGCCGGCGATGATGCAGATTCGCGATGAATTATGTGTGATGCGCTGGCGTTCGAATGGAGCCTTCAAGGCGCCGGTGGTGCTGCGCGTGCCTATCGGAGGCTACCTGACTGGCGGCGGCGTGTATCACAGCCAGAGCGGGGAATCGATTTTCACGCACTGCCCAGGATTGCGCGTGGTGATGCCTTCAACGGCGCTGGACGTGGCGGGTTTGCTGCGTACTGCGATTCGTTGCGATGACCCGGTGATGTTCCTCGAGCACAAGCATTTATACCGGCAGCCGTATAACCGCTCCGAGAATCCAGGGCCGGATTTCACGATTCCGCTCGGCAAGGCGCGTGTGGTAAAGGAGGGAACCGATTTAAGCATCATCACGTATGGCGCGATGGTCCATCGCGCGGAGGTCGCGGCGGCACAATTGCAGCGCGAGGGCATCAACGTGGAAATTGTCGATTTGCGCTCGCTTTTGCCCTACGACTGGGAAGCCATCTCCGAGACGGTGCGAAAGACGCACCGCGTGATTGTGGCCTACGAAGACATGTTGAGCTGGGGCTACGGCGCGGAAATCGCGGCGCGCATCGCTGACCAGTTGTTCGAAGAACTGGACGCTCCGGTCAAGCGCGTAGCGGCCATGGATACGTTCTGCGCCTACCAGCCGAAGCTGGAGGACGTGATTCTTCCTCAGGTGGGGCACATTACGGCCGCGGTGAAACAGCTTTTGGAATACTGAGCCTGCCTGGTTTAGACTACGCTTGGGAACCCCAGGAAACTATTCGGCCACAATTCTCGTATCTATACATGGGACGCGAAAATGCGTTCTGCGAGGGTTAATCCATGATCTGCCCGAATTGCCAAAAGGACATCGCTGCTGGGTCGAAGTACTGTTACAGTTGCGGCGCCAAACAGCCGGAGACGGCATCGTCTGCTCCCCCTCCGCCTCCTGTGTACCCGCGCAAGAGATTGGTGCGCTCGACGAATGACCGGAAAATCGCGGGCGTGTGCGCCGGCATAGCCGATTACTTTGACATTGACACCACTCTTGTCCGAGTCCTGTGGCTGCTGGCCACGCTGGTTCCCGGGCCGAACATCCTTGCGTACATAATTCTGTGGATTGCGGTTCCCGAAGGGCCTACGGGCGTGCCAGCAACTTCGGCGCCTGCGGCTTACTAGCTACTTGCCGGCAGCTGCTCAGTTTTGAATGCCCATCTGCGTCAGGAAGAACGCGTAATCAAACGCATTGTCTTTCAGCCGGTCGTAGCGTCCGGAAGAGCCTCCGTGGCCGCCCGGATCCATTCTGGTTTTCAGGATGAGCAGGTTGTGGTCAGTGCGAATCGCGCGCATCTTGGCCACGTATTTGGCCGGCTCCCAGTACATGACCTGGCTGTCGTTAAATGAGGTTCGCACCAGGATGTTGGGATACGGCTTGTCCTCAATGTTGTCGTACGGGGAATAAGTGATCATGTAATCGAAAGCAGGCTTTTCCTTCGGGTTGCCCCATTCCTCGAATTCCGGTACGGTCAGCGGCACAGACTCATCCATCATAGTGTTCATCACATCGACAAACGGAACGCCCACTAGCGCCGCATGAAACAAATCCGGGCGCATGTTCAGGACCGCGCCCATAAGCAAGCCACCGGCGCTCCGACCTTCGATCGCCAGCCGGTCTCTTGAGCCATATCCCTGAGAGACAAGATACTCAGCGCACGCGATGAAATCGGTAAACGTGTTCTTCTTGTGCATCATGCGGCCGTCGTCGTGCCACCCCTTGCCCATTTCGCCACCGCCCCGAATGTGCGCCACGGCCGCGACCACGCCGCGATCCACCATGCTGAATAAATTGGAATTGAAGCCGATGTCGTACGAAGCTCCGTAAGAGCCATAGCCGGTAAGATAGATCGGCCCTTTTCCATCGAGCTTGGCGCCTTTCAAGTGCAAAACGGACATCGGCACCTTCACGCCATCGGACGCGGTTGCCTGGATTCGTTCCACTTGATAGCGCGTGCGGTTATAGCCGCCGGGTACTTCTTTTTCCTTCAATAGTATGGATGTGCCGCCGGTCATGTCGTATTCGAACACCGATTGCGGTGTGATGAATGATTGGTAGCCGTAGCGGAGCTTTGTAGTGTCAAATTCGCGATTTACGTAGGAGTAGCTCACGTACGCGGGCTCTGGGAATTCGATGTGGCGACATTCGTTGGTGCTCAGGTTGCAGACGCGCATTTGGGGCAGGCCTTTTTCGCGCTCGTACAAGACATAATAGTTCTTGAAATAATCCGTGTCCTCAAGCATGACGTTTGCTCGATTCGGCAGGATTTCCTGCCAGTTCTTTTTTTCGGGAGCGGAGACTGGTGCCTTCACGAGCCGGAAATTGCGGCCTGTGTCGTTTACACGAATATAGAAGGAATCGCCGTTGTGATCCGGGTAGTATTCGACGTCCTGTTTGCGCGGCTCCATGATTTTCCATTCCGCCATCGGTTGAGCGGCCGGGATGTAGCGTACCTCTGTCGTTGTGTGGCTCCCGGAAAAAAGAAAAATGTACGCCTTGCTCCGCGTTTTGCCAGTGCCGATGTCAAAGCGTTCGTCTTTTTCTTCATACACGAGCGTGTCGTTTCCGGTCGTGCCAACGATGTGACGATACATCTGATATCCCCGCTTGGTCGTTGCATCTTCTACCGTGTAGAAAATGGTTTTGTTGTCGTTGGCCCAGGCGATGGAGTCGACGCGTTCGGCATGGTCCGGCAGAACTTTTCCCGTGCGTAAATCTTTCACCGCCAGAGTGAATTGCCTGAACCCTGTGTTGTCCGTCGTGTAGGCAAGGAGATTGCCATCGTCGCTGACATCAAAAGCGCCGAGTGACATGAAGGCTTGGCCTTTGGCGAGTTCATTAACGTCGAGAATCACTTCTTCCGGTGCGTCCATGCTGCCCTTTTTGCGGCAGCGAATGGGGTACTGCTTGCCCGCTTCGGTGCGGACGTAATAGAAATAGCCCCCTTCTTTGTAGGGAACCTCCACATCAGTTTCCTTGATGCGGCTCAGCATTTCGTCGTAGAGCTTTTTCTGCAAAGCCTCCGTGGGTTTCATCATCGTGTCGGTGTAGGCGTTCTCGGCGTCGAGATAGGCCTTCACTTCCGGATTCTTCTTGTCGCGTAGCCAGAAGTAATTGTCCACCAGCTTGCGACCGTTAATCTCCGTGACTTTCGGGACTTTCTTCGCCACCGGTGGGGCGGGTAAGGATGGGGAGTCATCCGCAGCCGGCAACCGCAATTCAAAAGCAAACAGGGTGGCGGCAAGAATCAAAAATGCGAACAAAACGGATCGCGAAAGGGATTTGTTCATTGGAGTTCCTTTTAGGAGCTGCTGAATGTGCTTGATTCTATACCAAATCTTGGGCCAAGGAGATCTAGGATGGAGAGACCTGGGCTCGGTGCAATTTCTTCGACCGCTACTTTCCGCCTTTTTCGAATAGTGGTTGATCCAGGGAAAACGCTCCTGCGCCAACTGTCGCTAACGCGAAGCAGGCCACCGCTAGCGCGAGCGGGAATTCGTATTCATGTATGGCTAGGTAGCCTTTGCTGCTGTGCACCTTCCAGATCGCTACGGCCATTTCCACGGCTAGCAACAGCGCAGCGGGCCGCGTAAACAGTCCTAGCATCAACATCAGTCCGCCAAACACTTCCAGCACGCCCGCCACATAGACGAAATACCCCGGCAATCCGTGTTCCACGAAAAAGCCCTGCATCCCGCCGCCAAGGTGCGCCAGCTTGGGGTATCCATGAGAAAAAAAGATAACGCCAAGCGCGAGGCGCAGCGCCAGCAACCCAAACGGCTGAAGAGCGTTCAGCGATCTCATCGGGACACCTCCACAGGTGATCCTTTAAGCAGTTTTCAGAAAGCTGCGGCATTTTAACAGAAAAACATCGCGGTCATTGGCGTCTCGGGCTCGAGCACGCTTTCAGGTACAATCTCTAACCATCGAGAAACCCGGAGCCAATGACTAAGGGGAATAGCATGGTAGTGCCTAACGTCCCAGCGTTAGTAGAGCAGACATGAAGCGGAAGCTTCTCATCGCGGTGCCGCTGCTTTGCCTGGTGGCGTTTGCCGCCTGGATGGTCCGCCCGCGTCACGAATCACAGGGGGAGGCTTTCGTCAGCGAAAAAGCCGCACCGGTGCTCAGCGGCATCGCTCAGGTGCGGCAGCAGGTCGGCGTGTTGCATTACGGGGAGCGCGTCGAGGTCCTCAGCAAACGCAATGAATACTTGAAGGTGCGCACGCCGTCGGGCGCCGTCGGCTGGGTAGAAGCGCACCAATTGATGGAGCCGGCGCTTTGGCAGCGCAGCATCAAGTTGCTAGAGCAGGTGCGCAATATGCCTGTGCAGGCGCGCGGCCGCACGAAGGTATCAACCAATTTGCGCGTGCTGCCAGGCCGCACCGAGCCGCGGCTCTATCAATTCGCGCGAAATGTCCCGGTCGAGATTGTGGGTCGCGGCGTAGCCGATTGGGTCCAGACCACGGATGAAAAGGATTCCGGGAACGAAGAGCAGGAAGCAAAAAAGGAGGATTGGTTTCTGGTCCGCGGCATTGCTTCGCGGCCACCGGGCGAATCTTCGGCGCGCGTTTCCGTGACAACCACGACTACCGAGCCCGGCGATCAAACGGTGCCGATTGCCGGCTGGGTGGTGGCGCGCTTCATCGAACTGGACTTGCCAGATCCTGTGCGCGAAGGCGCGTCTTCCGCAAACATTCATTCGGTTGCGTGGTTTGAGCTGAACCGCGTTCCGGATCCTACGGGCGATAAGCCGCAATATCTCCTGGCTGCCACGCGTGGGCCGGAGGGGCAACCATGCGACTTCACGGCCTTGCGAGTCTACACTTGGAATGCGAAACGAGACCGCTACGAGACGGCGTTCATCGAGAATAATCTTTGTGGACAACTCCCGATTCGCACCGGCAAAGGTCCGAAAGACGAGCCCGAATTCCGCTTTCACGTTATGGATGGGGACAAAGAAGAACGCGTTTACAGGTTGATGCAGACGGTCGTACGGCGCATTCGCGAGCCGGGTGAGACCTCGGGAAAACGGGTTACAGCAAAAAGAGCCAAGCCGCAGTCACGCTGAAGTCTGCTTTCTGGAGAATCTAAAGTCGTAGCGCAGCACTGCCGTATCTTGACGGAGAAGAGCCGAATGACCTTGCATATCAATGAGGCAGAAGTGCGCCAGCTGCTCGACATGCCCCGGGCGCTTCGTGCGGTCGAAGAGATTCTGCGCAAGCAGGCCACCGAAGAGGTCGTCGTACATCCCCGCAGGCGCTTTGAATTGTCTCACGGCGGTTTTTTCCACTACATGGCTGCCGCGGATTATTCTGCGGGTTTTGTGGCTATGAAGCAGTACACCTACGTGCGTAGCAGGCTGCAATTCCTTGTTCCACTCTACGAAATGGCTACCGGCGACCTGCTTGCAGTCATCGAGGCGGATTACATGGGGCAGCTGCGCACGGGAGCGGCGTCGGGTGTAGCCACAAAGTATCTGGCTCGCGAAAACTCACGCATCGCCGCCATCATCGGAACGGGCGGACAGGCCAGAACACAGCTCGAAGCGGTTGCCGCTGTCCGAAAACTTGAATCCGCCCGCGTTTATGGCCGTGATGCCGCCAGGCGCGAGAAGTTTTGCGAGGAGATATCCGCGAAGCTGGGTATTACGGTGACGCCGAGCGGTTCTTCCGGTGAAGCCGTGCGTGGCGCTGACATTGTTTGCACGGCCACGACTTCTTCACAACCTGTGATCTTTGGCGCGGACTTAACCCCGGCCGTGCACATCAATGCGATTGGCGCGAACCATGCTCACAAGCGCGAACTGGATGACGAAGCCGTGGCCAGCGCGGATGTGATTGTGGTGGATTCCGTCGAGCAATCCCGCCAGGAGGCGGGCGACCTGATTATCCCGTTCAAGGGGGATGAAATCTGCTGGACGGGTGTGAAGAAGCTTTGCGACGTGGTTGCGGGCAAAGTCAGCGGCCGCACCAGCAATGATGAAGTTACCCTGTTCAAATCCAACGGAATCGCTTCGTGGGATTTGGCGGTTGCGATGAAAGTGTACGCGGCGGCTCGCGAGAAGAGACTCGGCCGGGAACTGCCCTTTTGGCAGGGCAATGCAGAAAGTTAGCCTAGCGGATCAAATCGCTTTAGGCCTTGGGAAATTGTCATCCTGAGCGAAGGGAAGGATCTCAACTGAGTGGCTAGCTACGGCCTGTTTAGAAAAACGCGCACTTAAGTTCAAAGGGAAAATCGAAACATCGAAAGGCATAGTAAGCTGGCTTCATGCGCACCCTGCCCGACCACCTCCGCAAAGGCATGAAGCTTGTCATCGTGGGTTGCAATCCCAGTGAATCCTCGGTCCGCGTCGGACATTACTATGCCGGGCGCGGGAATGAATTCTGGCCCATCCTCTATAAGAGCGGCGTGGTGCCCGAGCCTTTCGATTACCACGACGACCGCCGCGTGATTGAATTTGGGATTGGCCTGACCGACCTGGTGAAGCGCCCGACGAAGGGCGTCGAGGAATTGGCACGCGAAGACTTTGCGGAAGGCCGCATCGTACTCTCCCAAAAGCTTGAGGAATTCACTCCTCACGTGGTGGCGTTCAACGGCAAACTGACTTACGAACAATTCGCGCAGCGGCGATGCAAGTATGGCATGCAAAAAGATTTGCTGTACGGCGCGCGCGTGTATGTGCTGCCTTCCACAAGCGGCGCGAACAACAAATTCAAAAACGAGAAATTGGTGCATTTCCGCAAGCTCGCGAAACTTGTAGCAAAGGTTGAAAAAGCCAGGGAAGTCCGGGCACACTAGCCTGGACACCTTATGAGCAACTCTTCTCCCCAAGCGAGCCAGGCCGGTCCGGTCCTTCTGGAAACAAGACACGACGCCATTGCCGTGTTAGTGATGAACCGCCCCGATCGTTTGAACGCCCTGAACAACGAGCTTGCGACCGCCCTGAACGATGCACTCGGACGCATCGCAGGAGATGAATCTGTTCGCGTTGTCGTGATTACTGGCGCAGGCCGCGCTTTCTGCGCTGGCGGCGACCTTGCGTCGATCGGCAAAGGCCGCGCCAGCGGGGACACGCGGGCGCTGGAGCCGCTCCTGCGCGCGGGGATGCAGGCGGTGTTGACAATGCGCATGATGCCGCATCCGGTTATCGCCGCTGTCAATGGAGCTGCTGCTGGAGCTGGGATGAACATTGCACTGGCTGCGGACATTCGCATTGCGGCCGAAGAAGCCACGTTCGGCCAGAATTTTGCGAAGATCGGTCTTTTTCCGGACTACGGAGGCACGCACTTCTTACCGCAACTAGTGGGCCCGTCGAAGGCTGCTGAGCTTTTTTATACTGGCGACATGATAGACGCGAAAACCGCGCTGCGCCTCGGCATTGTGAATCGCGTTGCGCCCGCCGCGCAGCTCGAAGACGAGGTGAAGTCGCTCGCTCAAAAAATCGCGCAAGGTCCGCCTTTGGCGATCCGCGCAGTGAAAAAAACTTTGTTTGCCAGCGAAAAGGAAAAACTCACTGCTGCACTTGAGCAGGAAGTCCAGCAACAAATGCCCTGCTATCTTTCGGAAGATTGTAGCGAGGGGATTCGCGCTTTCTTTGAGAAACGGCCCCCGCAGTTTCGCGGCAAATAGCTTCATATCTTCAACGCTTGGTACGAATGACTGCCCAACGCGAAATCATTCAGCTTCGCATCGAGCGCCGCACCGCTTGGATCACGCTCGATCGCCCTCCCCTAAATGTTCTAAACATCCCCATGATGGAATCTCTGAACACAGCCTTGGAGCGCGCAGTGCCGAAATCAGATTTTGTGGTTTTCCAAGGCGCTGGAACGAAAGCATTCTGTGCAGGTGCCGACGTTGCCGATCACGCTCACGAACACATCGAGAAGATGCTCTGCGCATTTCACGCTGTTTTTCGCCGCCTGGCCGTTGCCGATTGCCTCACGATTGCCGCTGTGCATGGCTACTGCCTCGGTGGGGGCATGGAGCTAGCTACTTCTTGCGATTTCGTTCTCGCCGCTGAATCCGCCCAATTTGGGCAGCCAGAAATCAAACTCGGCTGCTTTCCGCCAGTGGCCATGGTGACGTTACCTCGTCGAATTGGCCTGCAAGCCGCGGCGCACCTCATTCTCACCGGCGAGCAAATCAGCGCGACAGAGGCGCACCGCCTCGGTTTGGCTACGCGCGTGGTTCCAAAGCAGGAGCTTCACACCGCCGTGGAATCGCTTTTGGAAGAATTGCGAACGCTGAGCCCGACCGTTCTTCATCTGACACGAAGGACCTTGGCGTGGCTTCATTCGGCGGACTTTTTGAAACAGCTCGAAGAGGTGGAGCGCGTATACTTGTCGGAACTTATGCAAACGCATGACACGCAGGAAGGCATTCGCGCTTTTCTCGAAAAGCGCAAGCCGATTTGGAAAGGAAAATGAAATAGGCAAAATGGACGAATTGGAGATTACGCCAGCGGAACTCAAAGCTCGGTTCGACCGAGGCGAAAATGTGGTGCTCGTGGATGTGCGGGAAGCTTGGGAATTCGAGGTTTGCCGCATTGAAGGCGCGAAACTTGTACCCCTGGGGGCGCTTGCCGCCAGCTTGAATACGCTTCCGGACGTGGATGAGCTGATTTGTTATTGCCACCACGGCATGCGAAGCTTGGATGCCGCGGCGTGGCTGCGTTTTCAGGGATTCGAGAGAGCCAAGTCCCTGGCCGGTGGGATCGAGCGCTGGTCGCTCGAGGTCGATTCCAAAGTCCCGAGATATTGATCGTTTGTTCCTGCTGAGACGCAGCTTCTTTTCGAATAAGCTCTTTCTGCCGTCGCGACAGGAGAGGGCATGCCCAGAGTGAAAATCAAGTTCCTGAACAAGCCCACGTGAACCACGTGCCGCAAAGCAAGAGGTCTCTTGCTGGAATTGGGCGCAGAACTCGAATCGCGCGATTTGGCCACGGAACGGCTGACTGAAGTGGAACTGGAAGCGTTGATTGGTCAGCGGGATTACAAGGAGTTTCTGAATCCGCGCAACGAGCTCTATCGAGCGCGGAATATGAAGGAACATCCGCCCTCGCGCACGGAAGCCATCCAGTTAATGGCCAAGGAATCCAACCTGATTCGCAGGCCGATAGTCATTCGCGATTCTCAAATGGTTTTGGGTTTCGACGAAGAAGCGTTCAAGAAACTCTTGAAGTGAAGGAACTCGAGGAATTGTGAAAGTGAATTGTTCCTCAGTTCGCGGAGAAAGCAACGAATGGATGTGCAAACCATCGCGGTGATTGGGGCGGGCACGATGGGGCGGGGCATTGCTTATGCCGCCGCGTTCGGTGGATATAAGACCGTCCTCGAAGATATCTCGCTGCGCGTGCTCGAGCAAGCAACGGCCTGGATCCGGCAATCGTTTGAAGAAGGCGTTTCACGGGGAAAGGTCGAAGCAAGCGTTCGAGACAAAGCGCTCTCCCTCGTCTCCACTTCGACCGATATAAAGGACGCAATTCGCAATGCGGAACTCATTATCGAAGCGGTTCCCGAAGAGCTGGCGATGAAGCTGGAGCTCTTCACGATTCTTGATAAGTTCGCAAAGACAGGCGCGATTTTTGCAAGCAATACTTCGTCGCTTTCGATGACCGAATTCACGGGCGCGATCGGCTCGCGCGACCGCTGCATCGGAATGCATTTCTTCAATCCGGTGCCGAAGATGAAGCTCATTGAGCTGGTGCGCACGCCGCAGACTACCGAGGAAACCGTCGCAACGTGCCGCGAGGTGGCGCGGCGCATAGGCAAAGAGGTTGTGCTGGTCAACGAAGCACCGGGATTTGTCACCACGCGCATCAACGCGTTGATTGGGAATGAAGCGTTCAACATGCTGGAAGCGGGAATTGCCACTGCGGAAGATATCGACAAGGCGCTGAAGCTGGGCCTGAATCATCCCATGGGGCCATTTGAGCTGGTAGATCTTGTTGGCTTGGACGTTCGCCTGAACATTCTGGAGTATCTGCACAGCACGCTCGGAGAAAAATACCGGCCGAACAAATTGCTGCGGCAATACGTAAAAGAAGGCCGCTT
>Ga0075436_100000516_pt1 | contig 25085 bp, 23 predicted proteins | sample RhiMethybrSRZTD5_FD_75303 | JGI IMG/M metagenome (GOLD analysis project Ga0075436, IMG submission 75303) | Populus rhizosphere microbial communities from Tennessee, USA - Rhizosphere MetaG P. TD hybrid SRZTD5 | ecosystem: Host-associated > Plants > Roots > Rhizosphere > Soil | place: USA...
GTCGCGGCGGCTGCGTTCTGGGCTATGCGTAAATATCGCCGCCGCATCTGTGCAATTTTCATGCCGGCGAAGCAGGCGAAATCTTCCGCACTGTTGTAAAGAATGAGAGCTGCAGGATTCTACCTCTTGCTTCCTTGCACCGCATTCAGACACTTTGCGTAAAGATCTAGCAACTGGGTCGCGTGATCCTCGGGCTTGGCCGGATTTACTCCCGTGAACCCGGGTGTTCCGGCCGTTCGGCCATACTGCGTGGTGGAGGCGATGAACTTCATCATGTCGAGTGCGATGTCTTCGTTGCGGCGTGAACCAATGACTGCGGGCATTCCTTCCATGAACACTTCTCCTCAAGAAAGACGTAGCAAATTCGATGCTACCATGCACGAAAGACGCGACTTGCTGTCGAACGCCACATGCTTTTCCTGAATTCTGATATGTAATCTGAGACCTGCAACAAGCTTGGAATGCGCAAAGCGCTCCTGATCTATAACCCGTTCTCCGGATTCCGCCGGCATCGTCGGCAGCACCAGGTGGAAGCTGCGGTTCAGGAACTTCGGCGTGCGGGAGTGGAGGCGGAGAGCATTCAGTCACGCGGACCATCCGCCGCAGGCCCGCAGGCGCGAGAAGCTATTGACGCAGGGTACGACACCATCTTCGCTTGCGGTGGCGACGGCACCGTTCACGATGTGCTGCAGGGAATGGTTGGTCAGCACCAGGCGGCGCTCGGAGTGATTCCTCTCGGAACTGCGAACGCGCTGGCTGCGGATTTGAAAATTCCCCGCGATCCCGTGCTCGCAATCCAGCGGCAGCTCACCTACAAACCGCGCACCATCGCTGCGGGATTAATTGAGCATTGTCGCGATGACTCTCCGAAGCTGCGGCGCTATTTCACAGTGATGGCGGGAGTGGGGCCAGATGCGCTGCTCGTCTACACGCTCTCGGCGGAAGCAAAGGCGCGATGGGGAGTGGCTGCTTATGTTGCGAACGCCTTTTGGGAGTACCTCCGTTATCGCCACGCGCCTTTCTTGGTAGATATCACCGACGCGGCTGGCAGGAACCAAGCAATCGAATCCGCCCAGATCATGGCCGTTCGCATTCACAATTTTGGCGGCCCGCTCAAGAAGTTTGCGCGCGGTGCGGACCTCACACGAAATGATTTGAGGGTCGTGGTCTTTCGCGGCAGCGTGCGGTTCTCGTATCCGCTATATCTGATGGCAGCTCTGTTCGGCTTCGAGGTGCGCATCCCAGGAGTGGAGCTGGTGGATGCTGCTGAACTCACCTGTCGTCCTCCGCAAGGCAGAGAAGATCGTCGCGTCTACTGTGAGGCTGACGGCGAGTGCCTTTGGCGCTTGCCCGTCCGGCTATCCATCCTTCCTAACGCCTTCAAATTGCTGATGCCATAGACGAATTCGCGAGTTTCATTCGTGACCCTAACCCCCGGGATGTTTCACCACGGAGACACGGAGAACACGAAGAAAACCTTGAGAATGCTCGAATCGAGCATCTGCCAGCCAAATACTGACGCGAGGTTGTTGCCCAATCGGACGGACCGACGCGCGCCCTCGCGCGGTTTTTGGTTTCCGATGCCAGAACCGGAAGTGTTCACTTTTACTGTCGAGTACAAACTCATGAACTTAAACCCGGCCGAGGGCGGCCGTAGGTCCTTTCTCGTGTGCTCTGTGGCTCCGTGGTGAGAAATTGCGGCTAAGCCCTGCTAAACCTGAGACTTGGGCGTACTCACTTTTCCACTCCCAGCGCAAAAACTATTTGACATGCCGGGGTTGTATATTTATACATATAGATGCATATTCATGCATCATGTCGAAGCTCACGAGGCAGCAATTGATATTGCAGCTTATTGAAAACGGGAATGTAGCGAGCCAGGAGGACCTGCGGCGCGCGCTCGTGCGCCATGGGCAAAAGGTTACCCAGGCAACGCTCTCCCGCGACATCCATGAGCTTGGAATTGTGAAGACCACGAATGGCTACGCCCGCGCGAATGATGTAAACGCCGAAGCGGCGCTGCCCGCCGCTGAGCGGCTGGTGCGCGAGTTCGTGCTCAGCGTGCGCGAGGCTCAGAACCAGCTTGTGATCAAGACCAGCGTTGGCAGCGCGCAGCCCGTGGCCGCTGCGCTCGACGCAGAGGGTTGGGAGGAGATGCTGGGGACGATCGCGGGCGACGACACCATCCTTATTATTTGCGAGAACAACCGCGATGCCGAGCGTCTAGCCGACCGCATACGGGAGATGCTTGCTTAATGGGACAGCAACTCCAAACCGCGGTCGTTGGCGCGACCGGATACGCCGGATTTGAACTCGCGCGCTTGCTCGGCAAGCATCCTCGGCTAGCCAGGCCTCTGCTCTTCACACGAGAGTCTGGGAATTCCGCCGATCTGACGGAGTACTATCCGCACGTTCTCGGCAACGGACAGCTTCGTGTGTATCCCTTCGACTGGCAGAAGCTGAGCGAGAGCGGCGTCGATGTGTTGTTTCTTGCTACTCCCCACGAGACCTCGCGCGAGTGGGCTCCCGAAGCTTTGAAGCGCGGCATTCGCGTGATCGACTTGAGCGGAGCGTGGCGCCTGAAGCGCGAAGAGCATCGCGCGATCTACGGTTTCCACGACGCGAACCCGGCGATTGCGAATCAGATAAGCAATGCGGCGGTCTATGGTCTGCCGGAGCTGCCATCGAACCAGGTCTCGGGATCGAAGCTGGTTGCAAACCCCGGCTGCTATGCCACTTCTGTCATCGTCGCTCTCGCGCCGTTGGTTGCCGCAAAGGTCATCGATCGCAAAGCTGGAATTATTTGTGACTCCAAATCTGGCGTTTCTGGCGCGGGCAAGCAGCCTACGGCGACGACTCACTTCGTCGAAGTTGCCGACAATCTTTCGGCCTACGGTGTCTTCACGCATCGGCATCTCGGCGAGATTCTCGAGCAGCTCGATCTGCAAGACGACGAGCTGACGTTCACGCCGCATCTGCTGCCGATTCCGCGGGGAATCCTCTCGACGATCTACGTTCGCTTCGAGCAGGCAATGACGGCTTCAGAAGTGGAATCGATCTACAGCAAGTTCTACGCGAACCGTCCGTGGGTGCGGCTGTTCGGCACGAAACTGCCGCAGATTCGCTACTCGCTGCACACGAACTTCTGCGATGTGGGTTTCAATCTCAGCGCGGACGGCAAGCGCGCGGTGATCGTCTCCTGCCTCGACAACCTGATGAAAGGCGCTGCCGGACAAGCGGTGCAGAACCTGAACGTGATGTGCGGATTTGAAGAGCGGGAGGGCCTGAATTGAGAGTCGTCGTAAAAATCGGAGGCGCTGCGCTCGATAACCGAGAACTGGTCAAGAAATGCGCACGAGCAATCGTTGATCTTGCCGATGGCAATCATCATCAAGTTGCCGTCGTACACGGCGGCGGTACGGAACTTACGCGCACGCTGCATCAGCTCGGCAAAGAGAGCAACTTCATCAACGGTCTGCGCGTGACTGACTCGGAAACGCGCGATGTTGCGCTGATGGTTCTTGCCGGAAAGGTAAACAAGGCTCTCGTCGCCGAAATTGCCGCTTTGGGCAAGCCGGCCATTGGGATGTGCGGCGCCGACGGAATGAGCTTTCGTGCACGCAAGAAAAAGACCAACGGTTGCGATCTCGGCTTCGTCGGCGAAATCTGCTCCGCGGACTCGCGCTGGATCGAAGCCATCTGGACTGCTGGTGGGATCCCGGTGATCTCGAGCGTCGCGCTCGGCACGGACGGTCAGTACTACAACGTGAACGCCGATCAGACGGCAGCAGCTTGCGCAGTGGCCTGCAAGGCGCACGCACTCATCTTCCTTACCGATGTTGCCGGCGTGAAGAGCGCCGATGGTTCCGTCATTCGTTGGTTGCAGATGAAACAGATTCAGGACCTCGTCAAGACCTCGGTCGTAAACGGCGGCATGCTTCCCAAATTGGAAGCCTGCCAGGAAGCCCTGCGCCGGGGCGTTGGGCGGGTGCGCATTCTTCCGGCGAGCGAAGCAGATCTTCTTCCCGATTTCTATACCTGCAAGATCGACTGCGGTACTGAGGTGATGGTGGCATGAGGCTGGTGAAGGTGAAAGAGAAAGAGGCACGGCTGCTGCTGCCGACCTACGATCGTCAACCGCTGCTGCTCGAGCGCGGCAAGGGCGTACACGTGTACGACGGCGAAGGCAAGAAGTATCTCGACTTCGTGAGCGGCCTCGGCGTGAACGCTCTTGGCTACGGCGATCGTGCGGTGCTGAAGACGATCGCCAAGCAGTCGGCGAAGCTGATTCACACCTCGAACCTCTACTACCACGAGTTCACGGCAGAGATTGCTGAGCGGCTAACGCGCGTTTCCGGTCTCGATCGCGTCTTCCTGTCGAACAGCGGCACTGAGGCGTTCGAAGCCGCGCTGAAAATCGCACGTGCATACGCGAAGAAAACCGCGAGTTCTGGATCGGAACCGAAGTGGCGTGTTCTGGCGATGGAGAACTCGTTCCATGGGCGGACTTACGGCGCAATGTCTACAACTGGGCAATCGAAGTATCGCGATGCCTTCGCGCCGGTTGTTCCGGGCGTCGAGTTCGTGAAGTTCAACGATGTCGAGGATCTCAAGCAGAAGTTCAACGACAGCGTTTGCGCGGTCGCGCTGGAAGTCGTCCAAGGCGAGGGCGGCATTCAGCCAGTCACGCGCGACTTTCTCGAAACCGCGCGCGCACTAACTGCCGGAAGCGGTGCGCTGCTGATCATCGACGAAATCCAGAGTGGCCTCGGACGCACGGGGGAATGGTTTGCTTTCCAGCACTACGGGATCCGGCCCGATGTGCTGACTGTTGCTAAGCCAATTGCCGGCGGCCTCGCTCTTGGTGCGGTTCTCACGACCAACGAAGCAGCGAGCTGTCTCAAACCGGGAATGCACGGCAGCACCTTCGGCGGCGGTCCGCTGGCGTGTGCTGTGGCTTGCACAGTGCTCGATGAGATCGAGAAGCGCGAGCTGGTCAAGTCGAATCGCGAACTGGGCAAGTACTTCGTCAGGCAGCTCGAGAAGTTGAAGAAGAAGCACAGCTCTCTGAAAGTCCTGCGCGGACTTGGCCTCATGGTCGCGGCAGAACTCGACGATGCCGATCTCGCCAAAGCGGTGGTCTCCGCCATGCTGGAGCGCGGCATCATCATCAATCGCACTCATGACACCTCGCTGCGTTTCCTGCCGCCATATGTCATCGGCAAGAAGCACATCGATCAAGTCGTAGACGCACTCGACGCAACACTGAAGCAGCTTGCGAAGACGCACAAGAAGTCGCAGAAGAAATCACACGCGCAGCAGGCGCCGGAGCCGGAGCTGGTTGCGCAAGGGAGCGCACGTTGAGCACTCGACCCATGCAGTCCATTTCCACTGGTCCGCTGCCCGTAATGCAGACCTGGTGTGAGGACCTCATCTCCATCAACGATCTTGGCCCGACTGGCGTCGCCGCCGTCCTCGATCTCGCCGCACTGATCAAAGCGCGTCCGGAGGACTTTCGCGGAGCGCTCGCCGGCAAGCAGATCGTGATGTTCTTCGAGAAGCCCTCGCTGCGCACGCGTCTCACCTTCGAAGCGGGAATTACCAGTCTCGGCGGACACGCGTTCTTTGTCGATCAAACGGCCTCGCGTATCGATGCGCGCGAGAGTCTGAGCGACATCGCGCACAACCTCGAACGCTGGGTCGACGGCATCGTTCTGCGTACGTTCAAGCACTCGACTGTTACCGGCATAGCCGAGTACGCCGGCATTCCTGTAATCAATGCGCTGAGCGAGTTGGAGCATCCGTGCCAGGCGCTGGCCGACTACCTCACTTTGCAGGAGAAGTTCGGCGAGCTGCGTAACGTGAAGCTTGCTTACGTGGGCGACGGAAACAACGTTGCGCATTCTCTGCTGCTTACAGCGGCTTGCCTTGGCAGCACGATTCGTGTGGCAACGCCCGAAGGCTATGGCCCAAATCCGGAAATCGTGCGACAGGCAAAGGAAATTGCCGCGACTACCGGCGCGACGATCCAGATCCTCACTGATATCAGGAAAGCCGTCGCAGGCTCGGACGCGATCTACACCGACGTCTGGGCCAGCATGGGACAGGAGAGCGAAGCCGCGCAGCGAAAGCAGATCTTCGGTGGATGTCAGGTGAACGACAAGCTGTTTGCTTCCGCAGCTCCTCACGCGCTATTCATGCACTGCCTGCCGGCGCATCGCGGCGAAGAAGTCACTAGCGACGTGATCGATTCAGCGCGCTCTGTGGTCTTCGATCAAGCCGAGAATCGCCTGCACGTTCAGAAAGCTATTTTGCTGATGCTGCTCGGCGGTAGCATCCATCGTTTTTCCGCCGGGTTGAAGAATCCAAGGAGAGTTCATGCCTGAGAAAGTAGTACTCGCATATTCCGGAGGTCTCGACACCTCCATCATCATTCCCTGGCTCAAAGAGAATTACTCCTACGACGTGATCGCCATGGTCGCCGATGTAGGCCAGGGCGAGGACCTCGACGCCGTGGTCGCGAAAGCGAAGAAGACCGGCGCGTCGAAGGTCGTGGTGCGCGATATGCGCGAGGAGTTCCTTACCGACTACGTCTTTCCAGCGATCTCCGCAGGCGCTGTTTATGAGCACAAGTACTTGCTGGGGACATCGCTTGCGCGTCCTGTGATTGCCAAGCACCAGGTGGAAGTTGCAGTACAGGAGAACGCGACGGCTGTCGCTCACGGCTGTACCGGAAAGGGAAACGACCAGGTTCGTTTCGAGCACGCTTATCAGGCGCTCGCTCCGCAGCTCAAGGTGATCGCGCCGTGGCGTGAGTGGGATCTGAAATCTCGCGAGGACTGCCTCGCGTATGCCGAGAGCCGTGGTATTCCCGTGGCTGCCAGTCGAGAGAAGATCCACAGCCGCGATCGGAACCTGCTGCACATAAGCCATGAGGGTGGAGAACTCGAAGATCCGGCCAATTCCCCGCTCGAAACCACGTGGCAATGGACCAACTCACCGCAGAAGGCGCCAAATGAGGCCGAGCAGGTTGAGATCGGCTTCGCGCAGGGTGTTCCCGTTTCGGTAAACGGCAAGAGCATGTCGCCCGTCGCACTTCTGGAAAAGCTGAACGACATCGGGGCGAAGCACGGCATCGGCCGAGTTGATCTGGTCGAGAACCGCTTTGTTGGAATTAAGTCGCGGGGCTGCTACGAGACTCCCGGAGGCACGCTGCTGCTTACTGCGCAGCGCGAGCTCGAAGCGCTCTGCCTCGATCGCGATCTGATGCACTTCAAGCAGCACATCGCGCTCAAATACGCCGAGCTGGTTTACTTCGGGCTGTGGTTCACGCCCTTGCGTGAATCGCTCGATGCGTTTGTTACGAGCACGCAGAAAGATGTGACGGGCACAGTCGGACTGAGCCTCTACAAAGGCAACGTCTCGGTCACGAGCCGCAAGTCAGAGTACTCGCTCTATCGCACCGACCTGTCGTCGTTCACGATGGGCGAAAGCTATGACCAAAAGGATGCCGCCGGCTTCATTCGCATTCTTGGCCTGCCGGCGCGCTCGCGCGCGATCCTGCGCAAGCAGACTCCAGAGGAGGAGGCGGTTTCGGCGTGAAGATGTGGTCAGGCCGGTTTCGCCGGCCATTGAATCCGGAATTCGAGCAGTGGCAGCGGTCGTTTCCCTTCGACAAGCGACTTCTCCCGCAGGAGATCGCCGCCAGCAGTGCGCACGCACGTGCGCTCGCGCGCGCCGGTGTGCTCTCCGCCGCTGAACTGAAATCACTGCTCGATGCTCTGGAACACATCAAGCACGCTGCTGAAAGCGATCCGCACTTCGTCCAGGACAGCGAGGCCGAGGATGTTCATCATTTTCTCGAACGTCGTCTGGTTGAGCTTGCTGGCGAGGTTGGGCTCAAGCTGCACACTGGGCGCAGCCGCAATGAGCAGATCGCAACCGATCTGCGTTTGTTCGTGCGTGACGCGATCGACGAGCTTCAAAGCAAGCTGGTCGAATTTGTCGAAGCAATTGCCGACAAAGCGAAGTCGGCGGGTAATGCTGCGATGCCGGCACACACACATCTACAGGCGGCCGAGCCGGTCTTAGTAGCGCATTGGCTGCTGGCGTATGCCGAAATGCTGCTGCGTGATCACTCGCGCCTGAGCGATTGCCGCACACGCTTAAACTTCGGCCCACTTGGTTCTGGGGCGGTCGCAGGAGCGACGCTTGCGCTTGATCGCGTGGGCATGGCTGCCGAACTCGGTTTCACTGCGCCAACGGCCAACAGCATGGACGCGACCAGTGACCGCGACTTCGTTATCGAGTTTGTGCAGGTCGTTTCCATTCTGGGAATCCATCTGAGCCGCTGGGCGGAGGAGATGATTCTCTTCTCGACTCGCGAGTTCGGTTTCGTGCGTCTGCCGGAAACGTACTCGACCGGGAGCAGCGCCATGCCACAGAAGATGAATCCTGATGCGTTGGAATTGATTCGTGGCAAAGCCGCACGGCTTGCGGGAGCAGCGACAACGCTGCTGATGACTGTCAAAGGCTTGCCGCTCGCCTACAACAAAGACCTGCAGGAAACGCAGGAGCCGGTGTTCGATGCCGCCGATACTTCGCTGCAATGCGTGAAGACTGCCATCGGAGTGATGCGGGACTCCGACTTCGACTTCGCGCCAATGGGAGCCGCGGCTGAGTGCGGATTCATGAACGCCATGGCGGCAGCAACGTATTTGTCGTCAAAAGGAGTTCCATTTCGGTCTGCTCATGAGGTTATTGGCAAAGCGGTTAGCTTCTGCCTGGATCGTGGCTGCGAATTATCTGATCTGACGCTGGAGGAGCTAAAGCAGTTCAGTCCGGCGTTCGATCAGGATTTTTATTCCGCAGTCACTCTCGATGCCGTTCTGGGTTGTCACGATGTGCCGGGCGGCACTAACCCCGCGCGCGTGCGCGCGGCGCTAGTTCATCTCGATGAGCGCGTTCGCGCGCTTCAGGAGGCCCTCCATGCTCACGCGTAGAGCGATCCTGCCGGATGTTGAGCAGATCCACAAACTCATCGCGAACTACTCACCTGACGGTACCCTACTGCCGCGCACCCTCGCCGAGCTTTCGGAAAACGTGCGCGACTTCACGGTCGTCGAAGAAGATGGCGACATCATCGCCTGCGGAGCGCTGCACTTCTACGGCCGCCACCTCACCGAGATTCGCTCGATCGCGGTCTCGCCAACGCACAAAGGGAAGGGCGCCGGCCGCGTGCTGATCGAGGCCCTGCTCGAAGAAGCGGAGCACCATAAGATCCGGTGCGTGTGCCTGTTCACGCGCATACCCGATTTCTTCGCGAAGTTCGGGTTCGAATATGCGAGCAGGGAAGTGCTGCCCGACAAGATCTATAAGGATTGCCTGAAGTGCCCACGACTGCACGCGTGCGATGAAGTCGCGATGTACCGCGGATCGCTGCCGAAGGTTGCGCCGGTGAAGTTGGAGGACATTCAGGTGCCGCTGCACGCGCTGAGGGCGTAGAAGTCACGATGGAGACGCGACATGCCGCGTCTCCACTGCCTAAGCGTGTGCTGGCATTCCCCTCATGAAATATCGCGTCGTGTTCGAACAGGACGAAGACGGTGTCTTTATCGCCTCCTGTCCGTCTCTCCCAGGCTGCATCTCTCAGGGGCGCACCAGAGCAGAAGCGCAAGCCAATATCAGCGAGGCAATCAGGGGATACTTACGCAGTCTGCAGAAGCATGGTGAGCCCATCCCACCAGGCATCGAGGAAGAAGTTGTTGAGATTGCGTTGGGATGAAATTACCTGTCATCTCTGGTGCGGAAGCGATGAAAGCATTCCGGCGAATTGGTTACGAACTCGACGAGCAAGAGGGCAGTCATCGCGACTTTCAATTCCCAATCACAGAGAGCTTGCCAAGGGAACACTTCGAGCGCTGATCCGTCAGGCAGGCCTCACCGTTGAAGAATTCAGCAAACTGCTATAGGCGGGAGCAGCAATCACTTTTTCTTTTGTGCACCAGCGAGCTTTGCCTTCAGGGCCTCGCGCTTCTCGCGCATCTTCACCAGTTTCTTGTGCCGCCGGTTATCGCGAGCTTTATCGCCGTTGATCAATGACATTAGGACTCCTCCTCTATGTCGAGAACTGTATCAGATTGGGTTTAGACTAGCGCTCGACTGTGTACATGTAGTCCTCGCGCGATTGTGCAAATGACTGCGCCACTCGCAAGAACGCCTTCGCTGCATGCGAGAGTTGCGAGCGTTTGCGATAGACGATGCGCAGCTTGCGTTCGAACTGTAGTTCCGGAACGGGAACATTGACAAGCTTGGTTCCAAGATCCTCCTGAACCGAAATTCGTGGCAGAAGCGCAACTCCGTTTCCCATCGCGACAAATTTCTTGATCGATTCAATCGTCGGCAGCTCCACGTTCATGTTGAGCGGCGTCTTGGATTTGCGGAATGCGTCGATGACTTTGAGACGATACGGAGACTGCACGTTGTGCGCGATGAAGACTTCGGCGCCTAGCTGCTGGATTTTCACTCGCTCCTGACCTGCGAGCGGATGCTTGCGGTGAACGATGAACGTAAGCTGGTCGGAATAGACCGAAATCGATTGCAAATCCGGCGAATTGGGCCTGAATGAAACCACGCCAAGCTCAGCATTGTGATTCAACAACTCATCGGGAATGCGGCTGGCCAGCGAGCGTTGAACGGTGATTTTGATAGTCGGGTACAGCCGACGAAATTCATCGAGCACCGGTAGAAGATAGAGACAGGTGAACTCGTTGGCAGCGATACTCAGTTTCCCGCGATTGAGCTCGCGAAGTTCGGTAAGCGCCCCCTGCGCCTCCATGCGCAGATTTACCAGTTTCTGCGCATATTCGTAGACCACTTGCCCGGCATCGGTGAGCGTTCCATCTCGGGAAGAGCGGTCGAGCAGCGCCTCGCCCAGCTCTTCTTCGAGCTTGCGGATGGTCTGGCTAATTGCCGGCTGGCTGCGGTTCAGCTTGTGCGCCGCGCGCGAAAAACTGCCTTCCTGGACAACGGCGATGAAGGTTTGGAGTTGGAAGAGGTCCATGAGAAGAGGCTTTCGGCTATCGGCTGTTGGCGTTCGGCCAGTCACCGTTTTCGCGTGCGGGACTTATCCGCGCAGAGTAGGCGGTCAGAACAGCCATCATTCCATTCCCATTCTGGTTGCTGGCCGAACGCCGAGAGCCGACCGCCGACAGCCCGCGTTATGCTTCTATAAGCTGTTCAAATACTACCACTCAACATTATGATTCCATAAAAATTATAAGCTTGGATTATAATTGTGCGAGTCGTAGAAGAGAGGGTTGGCTGTATGAAACCCGACCTGAGGAACGCCTATGGAACGAATCACGATCTTCGACACTACGTTGCGCGACGGCGAGCAGTCTCCTGGATGCAGCATGAACATTCCCGAGAAAATGCGTATGGCGCAGACACTCGACGCTCTCGGTGTGGACATCCTCGAAGCCGGATTCCCAATCGCCTCCGACGGCGATTTTTCCGCCGTGCAACTGATCGCGCGCGAGATTCGCCGACCCACGATCGCTGCCTTAGCGCGCTGCAAAAAGGAAGACGTGGAGCGAGCCGGCGAAGCTCTGCAAGATGCCGAGCGCAGCCGTATTCATCTATTCCTTGCGACCTCCGACATTCATCTCGAGTACAAACTGAAGATCTCGCGTGAAGAGTGCGTGAAGCAGGCGCGCGAAGGCGTGTCTTTGGCGAAAACAATGGTCGATGAAATTGAGTTCTCGCCTGAAGACGCCACGCGCTCGGAATTCGATTTTCTGTGTGAAGTAATCGAGACGGCGATCGAGTCGGGAGCAACCACCATCAACATTCCCGACACCGTCGGCTACACGCTGCCTGCGGAGTACGGAGCGCTGATCGCGAGTCTCCGAACCAAAGTCAGCAACATGGACAAAGCCGTACTCTCGGTGCATTGCCACGATGATCTCGGCCTCGCAGTTGCCAACACCATAGCGGGAATCGACGCTGGCGCCCGTCAGGTGGAGTGCACGATCAACGGCATCGGCGAGCGTGCCGGCAATGCCGCGCTCGAAGAAGTCGTGATGGCTATGCGCGTGCGTTCCGATCGCATGCCGTACGAAACCGCCATCGATACGAAACTGCTTTATGCAGCCAGTCAGCAGCTTGCGCGAACGATCAGCTTCGGACCGCAGCCCAATAAGCCCATTGTGGGAGAGAATGCGTTTGCGCACGCGGCCGGCATTCATCAGCACGGTGTGCTTTCCAACCCACTCTGCTACGAAATCATGACGCCGGAATCGGTCGGCGCTCCGGGAACCAAGCTAGTTCTGGGCAAACACTCGGGACGGCACGCGCTGAAAGCGCGCTATTCCGAATTGGGATACGAGCTCAGCTCGGCTGAATTGCATGAGACCTACGTTCGCTTTATTGAATTGGCAGATCGCAAGAAGAATGTGTACGACCAGGATCTGCTTGCGTTGCTGCCAGCCGACCGCAAGTCGATGCGAGCGAATGTATCCACTGGTCGGGCAGCTCAGGCGGTGTAAGAGAGGAACAAGGGACGAATGAGATTGAAAGTCGCAGTTTTGCCGGGAGATGGAATCGGTCCTGAAGTAATGCAGATCGCCGTTAAAGTCCTGCGCACGTTGGCGGACATCGGCGGTTTCGAGCTGCAGACTCAGGAGTATCCGATCGGCGGGGCGGCGATCGACGCAACCGGATTTCCGCTTCCCAAAACGACACTCGACGAATGTCTCGACAGCGACGCTGTTCTTCTCGGAGCCGTGGGTGGTTCCAAATGGGACAAGCTTCCGCAGGATCGGCGCCCAGAAGCGGGTTTGCTTCAATTGCGTATCGGGCTCGGTGGCTTTGCTAATCTACGTCCGGCGATTGCGTACAACGCGCTTACCGAGTGCTCTCCTCTTCGCCCAACGATTGTTGCTGGAGCGAACGTGCTTTTTGTCCGCGAACTTCTCGGTGGGCTCTACTTTGGTGAGCCGCGGGGTTGTGATGCCTCTGGTGCGCGCTCGGCATGGAACACGATGCGCTACAGCGAAGCCGAGATCGAGCGTGTAGCGCGCGTGGCCTTCGAGCTGGCAAAGCAGCGCTGCTTCAAACTCACCTCAGTCGATAAGGCAAATGTGCTGGAGACATCTCAGCTCTGGCGAAGCGTGGTTACACGTGTCGCGGAGTCGTACCCAGAGGTCTCACTTGAGCACGTGTACGTCGATGCATTCGCCATGCATCTGGTCTCGACTCCGCGGCGATTTGACGTGGTGCTTACCGAGAATCTTTTCGGCGACATTCTTTCCGACGAAGCTGCCGCGATCACTGGCTCGCTGGGTATGTTGCCTTCAGCCAGCGTCGGGGGAGCAGTGAATCTGTATGAGCCGGTGCACGGTTCAGCTCCGGACATCGCAGGAAAGAACATTGCCAATCCGCTCGGCGCGATTGCGTCGGTCGCGATGATGTTGCGGCACACGTTTGCCATGCATCGCGAAGCGGAAGAGGTTGAGCTGGCGATCCGTTCCGTTCTGGAACAGGGATATCGCACGGTAGACATTCATCGTGCGCCGACCGAGCAGCAGGTCTCGACGACCGAGATGGGAAGCCTGGTAGAAGAGGCGCTTGCCGGCGCGGTCATTCGCCGTCAGGCGTATCACGCGGTATAGGGTACAAAAGCGACTTTCTTCGAGGGGCGGACCTTTTGAAACTGTCATCCCTCGCGCCGCCGCGTCTTATGCGCAGGCTGTGAAAACTTGCTTTGCGGCGCGGGGGATCTGCTGTTCGACTGCATGGAGGAAAAGCAGGTCCCCCAGGCCGCAAATCTGAATTTCTCAGAGCCCTTGAAGCTTTGCCGCGGCCTGACGGATGACAGTATCTAAAGAACGACAGTTAATCGAAAACAATGCCCAAAACTCTATTTGAAAAACTTTGGGAGCAGCACGTCGTTCGGCAAAATGCCGACGGACGCGCTCTGCTCTACATCGATTTGCATTTAGTACACGAAGTTACGTCGCCGCAGGCATTTGAAGGGATGCGGCTGAATGGACTTCGCTTGCGGCGCCCTGAACTCACGATAGCCACCGTCGATCACAACGTGCCTACGACGCCCAATCGCAGCGTAATTGCCGATCCCGTTGCTGCGCAGCAGATCGAGACTCTGCGTCGCAATTGCCGCGACTTCGGCGTCCGCTTCTTCGATATCGACGCGACGGAGCAGGGAATCGTGCACGTGATCGGTCCTGAGTTGGGGCTCACGCAGCCGGGTATGACGATCGTCTGTGGCGACAGCCACACCAGCACTCACGGCGCATTCGGCGCGCTGGCGTTCGGAATTGGGACTTCGGAAGTCGAGCACGTCATGGCCACACAATGCCTCTGGCAGAAGAAGCCGAAGACGATGCAGATCGTTGTCGATGGCGAGCTGCAGCTGGGGGCTACTGCGAAAGATATCGTTCTCGGAATCATCGGACGCATTGGCTCCGACGGTGCGACGGGCTACGTTATCGAGTACGGCGGCTCAGCGATCCGCGCGCTCTCGATGGAAGGCCGCATGACGATCTGCAATATGAGCATAGAGGCGGGAGCGCGTGCCGGCATGATCGCTCCGGACGAGACTACGTTCAATTACGTTCGCGGACGCCGCTTCGCTCCTAAAGCCTTCGACAAGGCCGTCGAGCATTGGCAAACGCTGCGCACAGATGACGGCGCGCATTTTGATCGAACGGTCATGATGAACGCCGCGAGTCTCGAGCCATACGTCACATGGGGTACCAATCCGGGGATGGTTGCCCCCATCACCGGACGAGTTCCCGATCCGAACTCCGCGCAATCGGACGCTGACCGTGCGGCTACCGCTCGGGCACTCGAATACATGGATCTAAAGCCAGGCACAGCGATGCAGGATATCGCCGTCGATCGGGTGTTCATCGGCTCCTGTACCAATGCCAGGATCGAAGACTTGCGCATCGCGGCGGAGTATGCGCGCGGATACCAGGTACATCCGCGAGTGCAGGCGATGGTCGTTCCTGGATCCCAGCAGGTGAAGCGTGCTGCCGAAGCTGAGGGACTCGACCGTATCTTCCGCACTGCCGGATTTGACTGGCGCGAGTCAGGATGCTCGATGTGCCTCGGCATGAATCCTGACATCCTGAAGCCCGGCGAGCGTTGTGCATCCACCAGCAACCGCAACTTCGAAGGACGGCAGGGGCGCGGAGGACGCACCCATCTGGTCAGCCCGCAAATGGCCGCGGCGGCTGCGATCACCGGACACTTTACCGACGTCCGCAAGTGGCAGTTCAAGGAGGCACAGTCGGCATGAGACCATTTCGGGAACACACCGGAGTCGTCGCTCCGCTCGATCGCAGCAACGTCGACACCGATCAGATCATCCCCAAGCAATTCCTGAAGAGGATCGAGCGCACCGGCTATGGCGAATTTCTCTTCTACGACTGGCGCTACACACCCGAAGGCAAGCCTCAGCCGGACTTTCTCCTCAACAGACCTGAGTACTCCGGGGCGTCGATTCTGGTTGCGGAAAAGAACTTCGGTTGCGGTTCCTCACGCGAGCACGCGGCGTGGGCTCTGCTCGATTACGGTTTTCGCGTGGTGATCGCACCCACGTTTGCCGATATCTTCCATACCAATGCCGGCAACAACGGCATTCTCCTGGTCAAATTGTCAGAGGCTCAAGTCGAAGACCTGCTGCAGCGCGCAAAACGTACGCGGGGATACAAGTTGGATGTCTCCCTGGTCGACAAGACGGTTAAGGATGATCAGGGATTCTCAGCTAAGTTCGATATCGACGACTTCCGGCGTACCTGCCTTTTGGAAGGACTCGACGAAATCGGCCTCACCCTCAAGCACGAAGCCGAGATCGCGGCGTTTGAGCAAAACCGCGCGGCGCGGGCTTGGTAATTGCAGCTTAGTGTCTAGGCAGCCTGCAAGTCTTTCTGAAATTCTTCAGCTCGTTGTTTGTTTCGCTCCTCCTGCTTGGCTTTCTCAATCTCAGCGTGTGCGATCGCTGAGTTCACCTCTCCGCCTAGCAGCAGGGCAAATCCGGAGACGTAGAGCCACAACATCAGAATCGCGACTCCCGCCAGTGAACCATAAGTGTTGCTGTAGGAATTGAAGAAGTGCAGGTACACGCGTACGGCGAACGAAGCTGCCAACCAGATGACCAAGCCTGTACCGGCTCCTGGCGAGATCCATGTCCAGTGTGGCTCTTCGAGGTTCGGCCCGAAATAGTACACAAGAGCGAATGCCAGCAGCATGGCTCCGAGCAAGAGCGGCCATTGCACGATTTTCCAGAGATAGACCAGGGCAACCCCGATTCCTACGTGAGCGGCAACCACATCCGCCAGCTTGCCGCCATAGGTCACAAGCACGATGGCGAAGATAACCAGCGCCGAAGAGGCAATCGTCAGGAGGATTGACGTCACCTTCTGGCGCACATAGGAGCGCGTTTCTTTTACGTGATACGCGCGGTTGAGTGTGTCGATGACCGCGGTCATACCGCTCGATGCCGACCAGAGTGCTGCCAACGCGCCGATGATTACTTTCCCACTTCCACGAGCCTTGATTACTTCGTTCAACGTTTTCTGAACCAGTTCGCTGGCTGAGGAGGGCACGGCTCGGGCGAGATTTGCCATAAGATCGGTGCGAATCTGCGTCCCCGTTGCGGCGAAGTAGCCGAGAATGGAGATAAGGAAGATCAACAGCGGAAAGAGGGCGAGAAAGAAGTAGTAAGCCAGCTCTGCTGATTGTCCTGAGAGATCGTCTTCAGAGACGCTCTTCCCCACCTGCTTGCCCAGGCTTAAGGGCGTGAGTCCGCCGAACTTCCATTGTGAAGGTCTGGTCTCTTTCATAATTGTCCGATTGCGTTCCTAGGGAAAGATGCCGGGCGCTTTGGGTCTGTTGGCGTGAATCGGAAGCTGGCGGAAGAAGAGCGTGAAGGTGGACGGGGTGGACTCCGGTGGACGAGGTGGACAGAGCGCGACGTGGCTGGAGTTGCTAGGCTTGCACTATATAAGATGCTTGTTATCAGATACTTGCGAATGTTAAAGGTTGCGCCTTTTAAAGCCTTGCTCAGCTCGGGCCTTTGGGCTCCCGCAACAAAAAAGCAGAGGAGACCTGCTCAAATTCGGGAGCATCCAAAGCTATAATGAACAGTGCGAGCCGCTGAAGTTCGGCTTGCAAGAAGGTTAAATGTCGAAGCAGCTCAAGATTGGTGTCCTTTCCCTCTCGTTTTTCATTGTTCTCGTGGTCGTGCTCGGTGGACTTGGTGTTCATGCCTCCAGCAACGACGGAGCTTACCGCCAGCTGGGCGTTTACAGCGAAGTGCTTTCGCGCATTCGCACGGAGTACGTCGAAGAGCCGAACTTTTCTGCTGTGACCAGCGGCGCGCTGCACGGATTGCTTGAGTCGCTCGACGCTGATTCCAGTTATCTGAATCCTGACGAATACAAGTTCTACAAGACGCACCAGAACGAAGGGCGCGCAAACATCGGCGCGACTATCTCGAAGCGTTTCGGATACGCCGACGTGGTTTCCGTGATTCCCGGTGGGCCTGCGGATAAGGCAGGAGTGCAGCCAGGCGACATCATCGAGGCGATTGAGAGCAAGAGCACGCACGAGATGTCACTCGCAACCATTGAGGAAGAGGTCTCGGGCAAGCAGGGATCGAACATCAACTTCGCCATTGTGCGTCCCGGCAAGGCTGAGCCGCAGAAGATTACGGTGACGCGCGACAACGTCGTGATTCCTGCTACTACCGACAAAGCCATGGAAGACGGAATTGCGGACATCACGCCTATCACGTTGACCAAGGGCAAGGCGCAGGAGGTTGCGGCGAAGGTTCGCGACGAGCAGAAGAAAGGCGCGAAGAAGCTGATTCTCGATCTGCGCAATGTTTCCGACGGCGATGTGAACGAGGCCGTTGCGGTTGCGAATCTGTTCCTCAATCATGGCGTGATCACTTATCTGCAAGGGCAGAAATATCCCAAGCAGACTTTCACTGCCGATCCGCAGAAGGCAGTTACGAACCTGCCACTCGTCGTTCTCGTAAATCGCGGGACCGCGGGTCCGGGAGAGATCGTTGCCGGCGCAATTCTTGATAACAATCGCGGCGATGTCGTCGGAGACAAGACCTTCGGCAGCGGTTCGGTGCAGAAAGTCATCGACATTCCCGACGGCTCGGCGTTGATTCTCTCCGTCGCGAAGTACTACACCCCGAGCGGAAAAGTGATCGAAGATCCCGATCCGCAGCACGCGGGCATCACTCCGAACGTTCTCGTCGCGACCAGCCTCGACGATCTTTCGATCGACGATGAAGACGTGACGCCGGCTGCACAGGAGAAGTCGAAGCAGCCCAAGGATGATGACCAGCTTCGCAAAGCAGTTGAGTTGCTGAAGACGCGCAGCTAGTCCTCGAGTCCAACAGCGAAAAATGCGCCGGAGATAATCCGGCGCATTTGTTTTTGTGGCCCATTTTTGTACTGCGTTTCCACTCCGTCCGGCGATAATAAGCAGAGCAGCTCAGAAGCTTTGAATCAGCGCAGCGCATGAAGATTGAAATTAATCTCGCGACCAGCCAGGAGTCTGCCATCACGACGGCAGTGAGGTCTGGAGGAGTCGGATTCCTCTTCATGGCGGTGATTGCAGCCATGATCGGGACCTTCGCGGGATTGTTTCTCGTCTATACCACGGATCTTCCCCAGATCGATCAGCTCGAACGCTATCATCCGAGTGCCACAACGGAACTCTACGACGACAAAGGCCGCCAGATCGGCTCGTTCGCGCTGCAGCGGCGCGTGATCGTCACTTACAACGACATTCCCAAAGTCCTGCGCGATGCCGTGATCTCGATTGAAGATAAAGATTTCGAGCGCCATTGGGGCGTGGACCTGTGGCGGGTGCTCGGCGCTGCTTACCGCGACTTCCGCTCCGGCGGACGCGTGCAGGGAGCATCTACGCTCACTATGCAGCTCTCGCGCAATCTCTTTCTCTCGGCAGACAAGAACCTTGGTCGCAAGATTCAGGAAGCCATGCTGGCGGTCCAGATCGAGCGGCGCTTCACAAAGCAGCAGATCTTTACCATGTACGCCAACCAGATTTTCCTCGGACACGGCGTGTATGGATTCGAAGCGGGCGCCGAGTTCTATTTCGGGAAGCATGCCAAAGATCTGACGCTGGACGAAGCGGCGTTGCTCGCCGGCATTCCTAAAGGGCCGAACATCTATTCTCCGCTGCGCAATCCGGAGCGCGCGCTTCATCGCCGCAACATGGTGATCAACTCTCTTCTGGAAGATGGCAAGATAACGGCGGCCGAAGCTGCGAAGGCAAAGTCTGCCCCTGTTCGTCTTCACATCCAGAACGCTCCCGGAACCGTCGCGCCGAATTTCGTCGAGGAAGTCCGGAGATATCTCGAGGCGAAATACGGCACGGAAGAGGTACACGAAGGCGGATTGCGCGTGTACACATCGCTCGACCTCGATTATCAGAAAGCGGCAAATCGCGCTGTGCTGGACGGACTCGCAGCATACGAGCATCGCCACGGCTGGAAGACTGGGCACGGCAGCGTTTTCGATTTGGGACAAACGGTCTCGACCTACACGAACCTTGATTGGGACCAGCCGATGGAAGCCGGCAGCTATGTTCACGGCGTAGTAGTGGCCAAAGCTCCCGGATTCCTTTTGGTGAAGCTCGGCCATTATCTCGGCAGATTGACCGCACAGGACGTCGCGTGGACCAAAACGAAAAATCCCGCCAAGCTCTTCAAGCCGGGCGACATTGTCTATGTCCGCGTGCTCGAGACGCCGCCGGCAAAGCCCGAATTGGGAGCGCCTCCTTTGCGGCTTGCGCTCGAAGAGGAATCCGGAATCGAAGGCGCGCTGATCGCCATCGACAATGCTACTGGTGATGTGAAGGCGCTGGTTGGCGGTCGAGATTTTGACGAATCGAAATTTGATCGAGCAACCCAGGCTTTACGCCAGGTTGGCTCCTCATTTAAGCCGTACGTGTACACCGCAGCCATCGATCGTGGCGCTAAGCCAGATGACACCATTCTTGACGCTCCCGCCAGCTTCTCGGCTGCGTCAGGACCGTGGTCCCCTCACAACTACGACAACAGGTTCGAAGGTGAAATCACACTCCGTCATGCGCTGGCAGAATCGCGCAACATTCCGGCTGTGAAACTTGCCGCACAAGTCGGAATGCCCGAGGTGATCTCCTACGTCCGCCGCTTCGGCATCACTTCCAGAATAGAACCATATCTCCCGGTAGCCCTTGGTGCCGCGGAAGTCACGCTCGAAGAGCAGGTATCGGCTTACACCACGTTTCCCAATGATGGCGTGCGCGCAATGCCGCGCTTCATTCGTAAAGTCGTCGATTACGAGGGCCACACGCTTGAGGAGAATTATCCCGAAGTAAAGGACGTTATCAGCGTGGACACTGCTCGCACCATGACCAGCATGCTGCAAAGCGTGATGCAGCATGGGACAGCAGCGGCTGCGGGAGCAAGATTGAAACATCCACTCGGAGGTAAGACCGGCACCACCAATGACTACACCGACGCTTGGTTTATCGGCTTCTCGCCGTCGATTACATGTGGGGTGTGGGTAGGTTTCGATGAAAAGAAGTCGCTGGGGGAAGGTGAAACCGGGTCTCTCGCAGCTCTTCCAATTTGGGAAGAGTTCATGCGAACTCCGATTGCAGAACGTCCGCAGGAAAGTTTTCCCGGCAAGCCAAAGCGTGCACCGGTTGTAATGAAAGCTGAGACGACGGTAACCAAGGCTGTTCCCACTCTGGCCAGATGATCTGCGGCTTGCTATTCCTTAACGAGATATCGACGAGCTGAGATGCTGCGTTTCCTCAAGCTACTCACGCAATCACTACTGCTGCTGCTCATTGCGCTGTTCTCGGCACTCGCGGCGATGCGGCTGGCAATTCATGGAAGGGAAGTGCGCGTCCCCGATCTGCGCGGCATGGCGATGGTGCGAGCAGAGGCAGCCGCAAATAGCAACGGGCTCGTCGTATCGATCGAAGACAGGTTTTATAGTTCGACCGTGGGCGAGGGGGAAGTGATTTCTCAATTTCCTGCACCGGGAAATCGAGTACGGCGAGGATGGCGGATTCGTGTGGCGGAAAGCCTCGGCCCTCAACGGGTGACGATTCCGGATCTGAAAGGCCAAACTGAGCTGGCGGCGACGCTTAACCTCCATCAACGCGGCCTTGAATTGGGAACGATCTCGCCGATTCCTTCCACCACAGCTCCTGCTGGCGAAATTGTCGCGCAATCGCCTCCTCCAGATGCCACCGAGGTCTCAGAACCGAAAGTGAATGTGTTGATTGCGGAACCGCCGGCAAAGCCCGAGTACGTGATGCCCGACTTCATCGGACGGGACTTATCCTTCGCTAAACAAAAGATCACGAACGCGGGATTGCCGCCAGCGCAGGTGTCGGTTGTTCCTGCAGTTCCGGCGGCGGCAGATGAAGTTCCGGCTATAAGCATGGCGGCGGCTCCCGCGAAAGTTCCCAATTCAGGAAAAATTGTCAGTCAGAGTCCAGCTCCAGGCGCTCGTGTGAGCGCCGACACTCAGATTCGCTTGCAGATCGGCAGATAGCGCAAAAATTTGCGCCTCACGAACCGAGCTTTTCTCTCTCCTGCGGCCGATAGCCGCGGACAAAATCGCCGACCGACATCCTGCGCTTTCCTTCCGGTTGCACTTCGAGCAGCTCAAGCGCACCCTCGCGGCAACCGATCAGCATTCGATCGCCTTCGGCTAACATTTCGCCGGGAGAAAGATTTTGCAATTCCCGGATTGGTTTTGCCGCAACAATCGTGAGCTTCTTGCCGCGAAAGCTGGTAAAGCATCCAGGCCATGGCTGGAAGCCGCGCAGGCGGTTATAAATCAGCTCCGCGGGAAGCGTGAAGTCCGCTTTTCCATCTTCTTTTTTCAAAATGGGAGCCAGTGACGCCTGGCTGTGATCTTGCGGGCGTGGAGTGACCGTGCCTTTCTCGATCCGGTGCAGGGTCTCGATCATCAACTCGGCGCCGATTTCCGCGAGGCGCCGCCCGTAGGTAATAGCAGTATCGTCTGGCCCGATGGGAAGTTCGCGTTGTAGAAGGATGTCGCCGGTATCCAAGCCCTCATTCAGCAGCATGGTTGTGACGCCGCTTACGCGCTCCTCATTCGCGATGGCCCACTGAATCGGTGCTGCGCCGCGAAATTTCGGCAACAGCGATCCGTGCAGGTTGATGTTTCCGTATTTGGGCAGCGTCAACATCCAAGGTGGAACAATTCGCCCGTAGCCCACGACGATGATAGCGTCGGCTGCAATGCGCTCCAGCAACGCACGGAATTCAGCGTTGTTCTTGATCTTGTCGGGCTGCTCGATTGGGATTCCATGCTTTTCGGCTGTCTGCTTCACCGGAGAAGGCGCGAGCTCGAGGCCGCGCCCCTGCGGTCGGTCGGGCTGAGTGACCACCAGATCGATCTCGTGGTTCTCGATCAGAGCATCCAGAGTGGGAACCGCAAATTGCGGCGTGCCGCAGAAGACAAGCTTCATGATTTCTAAGCTACTAGCTACTAGCTGCTAGCTCCTAGCCGCTAGCTGTGTTTGGAGCGGGAAACACCTCTGCCCCTTCTTACAGCCGAGGAATACGACAGCGCATCGGTGCGAAGGAAAAAGCTAGCAGCCAGAAGCCAGAAGCTAGAAGCTCTCTCTCACGCTTCCACCCGCGGCATCATCGGAATCAGGCGAGTGTTCTTGAACTCTGAGAGGACGGCATTCAGATGGTCCAGCGTTTCGTCCAGAGAGAGCGTGTACATTTCCCGGCCGTTATCGTAACCGGTCTCGATCGCGTTCTTAAGGTAGTGGCCGGCGATCTGGATCGCGAGTGGATCGGTAATCGCTTTGCCGGTTTGCTCTCTGTATTTCACCCAGGCGAGATGCGGGAGCGAAATCCATACTGAACGCCCGCCGGCGAGGAACTTAATGTCGATCGCATCGGCGTGACGGGTGGCAATCGCCACAATCACCGCCTGGTACATGCAATGAATCGGCTCGCCTGACCAGCGATCGATAGCTGTGAAGTCGTCATACATGGCAGAAGAAAAAATATAACACGCGGCTTTGGTGGGACCCTGTTTGCTTCCCCTGAAGCGTAGCCATTCGCCAACGTGCAGCCGGGCGCCCTCGCCCGGGTTTTTCGTAGCGTATGCAAAGTGTCTATTTAGATCTGACAGCTTTCGACCTATCAGCAAAAACCCGGGCGAGGGCGCCCGGCTCCACGTTATCTCTCCACGTTACAGCTCAAGGATGTGCAATTGCCTTCGAGCCTTCCATCCGCTTCTGCATGTCTTCCAGCGTGATGCCCTTTGTTTCCGGATAGATGAAGAGCACCACGAAGAACTGCACAATCATCATGAAGCAGAAGAACATGAACGGATATGCTCCCGAACGCGCAGCCATGTGGGGGAAGATGCCGGAAATGAGCGCGTTCATCACCCAATGGGTGGAGCTGCCCAGACTCTGTCCTTTGGCGCGTACCAGATTGGGAAAAACTTCGCCGAGGTAAACCCAGATCACCGCGCCTTGCGACGCTGCAAAGAAGGCGATATAGCCGATCAGCAGCCAAACGAGCAGATTCTCGTGTTTATGAGCTGCGAAGATCGCCGAGACGCCCGCGAGGCAGGCAGCCGTGCCCACGGCCCCAATCAGCAGCAATTTCTTACGGCCGACTTTGTCGATTACCGACATGGCGATCACGGTAAATACCAGGTTGGTGGCGCCAATCGCGACGGCCTGAAGATCACCGGAGACTTTTCCGAAACCCGCGCGAGCAAAGATGTCGTTGAGGTAATAAAGGATCGCATTTATGCCGGAGAGTTGATTGAAGGCTGCAATCGAAATCGCGAGAAAGATCGGTAGCGAGTATCGCCGCCGAAAGAGCGCTTCTTTGCCGAGTTGCTTTGCTTCGGCAATGGAATCGACGATCTCGCGCAGTCGTTGCTCGTAATTTTCTTCGCCGATGATTTGCAACGCTTTTCTGGCTTCATCAACTCGCCCGACATCAGCCAGCCACCGCGGACTTCGAGGAATGCCGAAGAGCATCACAAAGAAGAGAAATGCCGGAATAGCAGAGACGCCGAGCTCCCATCGCCATTCTGTCGAACCAAAACTGGCAAGTCCGATCAGGTAGTTCGAAAGATAAGCCAGCAGGATTCCCAGAACGATATTGAACTGAAAGAATCCGACCAGACGTCCGCGCCATGCCGCAGGCGAAATTTCCGCGATGTACATCGGGCCGAGCACCGATGATCCGCCGATTCCAAGTCCGCCAATAAACCGAAAGGCGACGAGCGACGGCCAATTCCACGCAAAGGCGCAGCCCAGTGCCGATATGAAATAGAGCACGGCCATTACGCGCAGGCTGTCGCGGCGTCCATAACGATCGCCCGGAAACGCGGCGAGAGCGGCCCCGATCAACGTGCCCACGAGCGCTGCGGCGACGGTTACGCCGAGTGAGTCCGGCGAGAGGTGATATTGCTCAGTGAGTCCGCGGGTTGTGCCGGAAATGACAGCGGTATCGAATCCAAAGAGCAGACCACCCAGCGCGGCTACTACGGTGCTTTTGAGGAGAGATGAGTTCAGTTTCATCGTGGAGAGTCGAGCGCCAATCGTATCCGGCTATTGCGTTCGCCGCAAGGCATGCAACCTTAAGCATCATTTTGCTGCGAGCCGAGCGAGTGAAGACGCAATTTAGAATGGAGGGTGGTGATTTCCCAAGCACCTGCCCGCAAACAAGTAACTCCCGCCAATCGACGCGAACTTCAGATACTTCGGGCGGAGAACTTAACCCAGCTCTCAAACCTGGTGCATGGCTTCAGCACACGCGTTGGAGGAGTTTCCGACGCTTACGGTGGCGGTCAGCTTAATCTCGGTTTCACGGCCTCAGATAAGCGTGAGTCCATAAAGCGCAATCGGCGCGCCTTCGTTCGAGCCGTGACCGGTCGCGAGCGCTCACTTCCTCCGCTCATCACCTTGCGGCAAATTCATTCCGGGCTGGTCCGCATTCT
>Ga0075436_100000517_pt1 | contig 25085 bp, 21 predicted proteins | sample RhiMethybrSRZTD5_FD_75303 | JGI IMG/M metagenome (GOLD analysis project Ga0075436, IMG submission 75303) | Populus rhizosphere microbial communities from Tennessee, USA - Rhizosphere MetaG P. TD hybrid SRZTD5 | ecosystem: Host-associated > Plants > Roots > Rhizosphere > Soil | place: USA...
AATTCGTTGTTGAAATCGGTGAATGCTTCGTTTTGAAATGGCGGGAGCATAGTCGTGATTACCTTTCGTGATTGATTGCGTCTGGGCTTAAACGTTATCAACCTCGTTTGATGGCGGTCAACTCACCGCGCAATGAAAGCGCTGACGTTCGCGGGTTCGTTGTGACCCTTCGACGAGCGTTGTTATATTGCTAGCGGATGCTCGCTTGCTTTTCCTTCGGAGACAACAGATGTCGATTGACTTAGTAAAGCTGAAGCGACTGAGTAGCACGCTGCTGATCGGTTTGCTGCTGGCAAGCGCATCAGCATTCGGCAGTCAGCATACCTTCAGCGCGCCGCGGAGCGCGATTGTCGCGCCGACCGCTGAAGCGCTGTCGCCGAGGGATCGCCTCGATGCGTTCGAAGACGTTTGGGAAACGATCAACGAGAAGTACTACGATCCCTCGTTCAATGGCGTGAACTGGCGCGCGGTTCGCGAACGTTATCGCCCGCTGATCGAAGCGGCCGGCACCGATGATGAGTTTTACGTCGTGCTCAAGCAGATGGTCGGTGAGCTTCACGATGCGCACACACGATTCGCAACGCCCGAAGAACGCCGTGAACGCGAACGATATGAAGCTGTGAGCGCGGGCGTTTCGATTTTTGAAGTTGAAGGCAAACCGGTGATCGTTGGCGTCGAACCGGATTCGGAAGCATCGCGAGCCGGCCTGGAAGAAGGAATGCTCGTGCTGGAGATCGACGGCAAGCCGGTCGCCGATCGATTGGCCGAAGCTCGCGCGCGCGTTGCGGGTTCATCTACCGATCGCGCGGTGCAGCTTCGAATTTTTAGACTGTTGATCGACGGACCTTCGGGAAGCGCTCTTAAGTTGAAGGTCGCGCGCGCTGACGGATCAGTGCTTGAAGCGAGGCTCGTGCGACACGTCGTGCCTGATAACGCGGTCGTCACATCTCGCCGACTGCCATCCGGCCTGGGCTACATCAAGCTGACGCTGTGGAAATCGCCGATTCGAAAGCAATTCAAGAGAGCTCTTGAACAATTTCAAGACGCGCCGGGCGTGATCATCGACATACGAGGCAATCCCGGCGGTGAAGCCGAAGAAGTGGTCAAGATCGCGAGCTTCTTTTTCAACTCGCACGTTTCTTTCGGCAAGTTCACCTCGCGTTCGGGAAAGGCAATCTTTTTTCGCACCAGCGACGGCGACCGTGTGTACAAAGGTCCCGTCGCGATTCTTGTGAACGAAGGTTCAGGCAGCGGCTCTGAACTTTTTGCCGGCGTGATGCAGGAGAATCGCCGCGCAATAATTGTGGGCCGCCGGAGCTGCGGTTGTGTGCTTGGGATATCGAGGTTCAAAAGAATCAAAGGCGGCGAGCTTGCCGTCAGCGAGCTCGGCTATCTGTCGCCGCTGGGAAAAACTTTTGAAGGAACCGGTGTTATTCCGAACAACTCAGTTCCGCTTACGGTCAGTGATCTTCAACACCATCGCGACGCTGCGCTCGAAGAGGCTGAAAGCGTGTTGAGAAGGATTGAACCGAAACCTTCCTCGCAGTGATTGCGGTGCGCCGAGATTTAGCGGCGCCGCGCCTTAGGCAGGCTCACCAGGTTCGCGATCAACCGATAAGCTCCCGGCACACCCTTCGGCAATTGCCTGAACCAGGCATAAGCCGTGTAAATGTAGAGACCCTTTCCGTACTCTGCGATTACTTCCCCGCCCTTCAAGTCGGGCTCCCCCGGATCGTGACACGCCATCAGCGGTTTGAAGTGCGAATCCCAGTCGCTCAGGAAATAAGCACCACGTTCCTGAACCCATCCTTCGAAGTCGCGTTGTGTAATCTTGTTGGGAAAGTTGAAACGCGGGTGATTCGGTTCGAGAATCGTCACGGTTGCGTTCTCGTCGGTTACTCGAAAAGGTCGAGATTCCGGTTTCGGAAACGTCGGGAAGTCGCCGCTCAGAAACTGCGCTTGAGTATAAGCGAGAATCACAAGCTTCCTTCGAGCGTACTCAAGCAATCGAGCATTGTACTGAGTCAGCTCGGGACGGGAACTCGAGTTTGAGCCGACGACAATCGCATCGAGCTGCGTAAGATCGCCAGCGAGCTCATTCGCTCCAAGCGCGCGCACATCGAGCCCAGCTCCTCGCATCAATCTGAGAAGATCATCACCGTCAGCTCCGATGTACCCAACTTTCGGCTTCGATGCTGATTTCGAGAGAGCCGGCGCAATGTCAGCATCGTTTAAATACATCAGGCGCGGCTCGCGATCCTGCTGCCGACCCCGCTGCGCAGCTTGCCGCGAGTCCGCTGATTCTTCTCGTCCGATTCGATACGGCGCGAAGCCGCCAGTCTCGAAATTCCCTCTGCTGTATTGCACGATGTAAGTGCCGCCACGATTCACGAAGTCCATCAACCGCGCATTGTTCGCAATCACATCGGGCCTCACTTCGTAGACTCGAACGCCGGCAACGATCGTGTCGTAGACGCTTAAGTCTCCTGAGGCGAGCTCGTGTGAATCGATAGTCTTCACATCAACGCCGATGCGTTTTAGCGCCGCTGCGAAGTCGTCTCCGGAGCCTTCGAGGTAACCGACTTTCAAGCCAGGTGCTACCATGACGTCGATTACTTCCGCTTCAGTTCGGGCTTCGTGATAGATGAATCGCGGTTCGATATGAGGATAAGAAACGATTTGATAGCCCGCGCGATATTGCCGGCCATCGATGGCCGCGATGGCGGAAATTGAATGTCGAATCTCGGCGCTGCCGCCGGGGACTTTTACGACGAACGTAAACGACGCACGCTCGTCTTCGCGCTTTAGATCAAAGTTGAAAGAAGCGGGATTCGTCTGCCAGCCATCCGGCTTTTGAAGCGACACCGATCCACGTGCGCCGCCCTTCTGATTGTTTGTCACCGAAATGGTGACTTCCCGCTCGACTGGGGTTGCAGACCTGGGATAAACAAGAATGTCTGGCGAAACGTTGACCGAAACAGGAGGCGCGACTTTCAACTCGTGACGAATCTCACCTAGAGCCCGATCGGCGTAACGATACTCAGCTTCTTGAGTTGCCTTCACCGGCGCGCCGCCAATTTCAAAATCCGCGAAACCGGACAAAGCGGGTGATGAAACAGGTTCAATTCCAGTTCCGCCCTTGACCGGGTTCGCTATCGTGAACATATCCCGCTTCGGAGCGCTCCGCAGCCAGTAAGGCTGCGTCGTCTCAAAATCAGGCCCAACAGTCACGGCATACTCCGCTTGAAGGACAAGCCTGCCCTCAACTTCCGTAGTCTTCTCGGTCTTCTTGTTGATCGTCCAGCCTGGCGCCGACACCAACCCGTATCCTGCGAGTTTAGCGGGCGCATTTGCGTAGGCGTTCAACGTTACATTGAAGGTCTGACCCGGAGTTACGACTTCGTCATCGGCAAGACAATCAACGACAATGCCAGCCGATTTCGCGAGAGCATCTTCAAAGTCGGTCTCTTTTTGTTTGAGGAGGAAGTTCGTCTCGAATAGCTGAGACTCATTCAAACCGAGCGTAGTTAGACCGCCGCTAATATCACGAAGCTTCTTTAGTCCGCGCGCGATAACGGCTGCTATCGCGGTTGGAGAGATCGGATTGTATTTCGCTCTCGCTTCATCGGCGTCTAACTGAACTTCCGCGAGTCGATCTCTCAGCTTGCCCGCCGCGCCTCCTGCGTAGTCCGCGATGCCGGTGAGTCTTGTGTCCATCCCTTCAAATATATCTTTCTCGTTCTTGACAGGCCCGAGGTTCGAATCAATCAAACGAAGGCGCGAGAAGCGGGGGCCGCGAGCTTCGATCGTTCCCTGATCCTGCGAGCGGTGCTGGCTTCGCCCGCGAGCAGCGATCTCATAGTAGCTGCAACCAAGCAACGGATCGAACTCGCCCGTGTTTATGGACAATGTCGAAAGTGAAGGCAGAAACTCGCGCGGACTGGCCCCGCCATCGAAAGAGCGAATGTAAAGCTTGCGCGCTTGCCACGGCCGCAGACCTTCTTTGATCTGCTCCGGGAAACGGGAAATATCGGCCGCAGCTCGATAAGCTTCAAGCGTCAACAATCCTGACGCTTGATGATGGCCGTGGCCGTCATTAGGAGTCCCGCTCCAAGCCGAGACGATCACAAGCGGCCGAAAAGTGCGAATCACTCTCACCATGTCCGCGAGCACTGCTTCGCGATTCCACTTCTCGAGCGTTTCCTTTCGTGATTTGCTGAAACCAAAATCAAAGGCTCGAGAAAAGAACTGCTGCGCACCGTCGAGTTTGCGCGCGGCCAGCAACTCTTCGGTTCGAATCACGCCGAGCACTTCGTAGAGTTCAGGGCCGATAAGATTCTGACCGCCGTCTCCGCGAGTGAGCGATAAGTAAGCGGTTCGCGCCTGGCGGCCTCGCGCGAGATAGGCAAGCAATCCGCTGTCTTCATCGTCCGGATGAGCGCCGGTATGAAGGACGCTGGCGACAACGCCGAGGCGCTTGATAGCTTGCCCCAAAGCCATCGCTCCGCGATCTTCAGCGGGCCGGTTGTCAGCGTTCGCGCGAAAAGCAACTGGGGATACTTGACTGTATGCAACAAGCAGAACTGGAAGAGCGAAGGATAGAAGTCTGCGCAAAGGGCTGGATCTCAAGTTGAGCCTCCGACAATGAGAGCATCCACTGGTTTTGTATTTGAAACGCTGAATGTCCGGAAGAACACTAAGTGGCCGATAAGGCGCGCGAGCCTTTTATCTTTATAGCTGCATCGATAATGCGCGAAGCCGCCTCCAGCTTCGAGAGCAACGGCAATTCGATCACACCTTCTGAAGAAACCAGCGCGATCCGATTTGTATCGACATCGAAGCCCGCGTCCGAAGCCGACACGTCGTTGGCAACTATCAAGTCAGCGCCTTTTTCCGCGAGTTTTTTCTTCGCGCCTTCGATTACATTTTCAGTTTCGGCCGCGAAGCCGATCACAATCCGAGATCCCGCTTGCCGAGTCACAGATGCCAGGATGTCCTCGGTCTGTTCAAGTTCGAGAGAAAGAGCGCTGCCATTCTTTTTAATTTTTTGTTGATGATTCGCGGTCGGGCGATAATCAGAAACCGCTGCCGCCATAACAACTATCGTTGCATCGCTGAGATTATCTTCAACCGCTTTGCACATCTCTGCGGCCGATCGAACACAAAACGTGCGCGCGCCTTCGGGCGGAGCGATCGACACCGGTCCGGTTATCAATGTGACTGACGCGCCTCGGGCCAACGCAGCTTCCGCTACGGCGTAACCCATCTTGCCCGAAGATCGATTGGTCAGGAATCTGACCGGATCGATCGCCTCTTGCGTTGGTCCCGCGGTTATCAGCACGCGCTCGCCACGAAGGCTGCCTTTAACTTCCTCGCCTTGATGATCGTTTTCGCTTGAGTCGACGACCTCAAAGGCGCGCCGGACTATTTCATCGGGCTGAGCCAGTCGGCCCGCTCCAACGGTTTTGCAAGCAAGATAGCCTTCCTCGGGATCGATGAAGTGCACACCGCGTTCACGCAAGCGCCGAACGTTATCGCGAGTCGCGGCATGTGCCCACATTTCGACGTTCATCGCAGGCGCGACTACGACCGGACAGGTCGATGAAATGTACAACGTCGAAAGAAAATCGTCGGCGATCCCGTTTGCGAATTTTGCGAGCGTGTTTGCAGTCGCCGGCGCAACCAGCAGAAGGTCGACCGACTGAGCAAGCTGAATGTGCTTTATCTCAGGGTCGTCGGTGGGCGCGAACATTTCGGTGATCACCGGAAATCCGGAGATTGATTGAAAGGTGAGCGGTGTTACAAATTCGGTCGCGTGTCGAGTCATCACTACTCGAACGTCGGCGCCGCGCTTTTGAAGCCCGCGCAATACCTCGACCGCCTTGTAAGCTGCTATGCAGCCGGTAACACCAAGCGCGACGATCATTCTTTCACCGAATCCTAACTCGCGTTGTCAAAGGGCTCTGAAGCTCGAACTAAGGGTTCAATCGACTCGCGATTTACTGAGCTTTTGATACTGCACGAGTCCGCGCCGCACTTCTTCGAGCGCGACTCTGGTGGTCTTCTTAGCCGAGCTGAAAATACGCGGCTTGGCTCCTCGCTGAAGCTGCTTGCTGCGTTTTGCAGCAAGCACCACAAGCCGATACTTGCTGTCGATTTCAGTTGTCCAATCTTCTTCGTTATCAGTTTCGGGCATGAAGAGATTCTCCTCCAAAAGTAGAGATGATCGATTCGATAGAATTGCGCCGGCGCTCCGGCCGGCAACGCTCCGCGATTATTATAGCCTCAAGCTCGCCAAGCGCGCGATCAAGATCGTCATTTATCACGACGTAACTGAATCGCTCGTACAACTGCACCTCGATACCCGCGTTTCGCAATCGACGGTCGATATCCGCCGGTGAGTTCAAATTCCGCGTGCGAATTCGAGCTTCCAGGACTTCGCGAGAAGGAGGCAGAATGAAAATCAGAATAGCCTCGGGCACACGACGCCGAATCTGTTCCGCTCCCTGAACGTCGATATCGAGCATCACGTCGAAACCCTGAGAGAGCATTTCTTCCACCGCGCGCTCGTGCGTTCCGTAAGAATGGCCGTGTACCCTCGCGGATTCGAGGAACTCATCTCCATCCCGCATTGCGCTGAACTCAGCTTCGCTGATGAAAAAATAGTCTGTGCCGTGCTGCTCGGAGCCGCGAAGCTCGCGGGTCGTAAAGGATACCGAGAACCGCAATCCCTCAACGCGCTTCAACACTCGTTCCGCAAGAGACGACTTGCCGGCCCCCGAGGGCGCGGAGAGCACAATCAGGTTGCCTCGTTCTTTGTGGGCTTCAGGACCGCTCTCTGATGCCGGCGCTTTGGAGTTTTCACTCGACATTCTGACTTTGTTCCCGCAGCTTTTCTATCTCGGTTTTGATTACTATGGCAGCGTCGCTTATGGCAAGGTCGTTGGACTTGGAGAGAATTGTGTTCGCTTCTCGATTCATTTCCTGCAGTATGAAATCGAGTCGCTTTCCGGCTTCATCGCTGCTATGAAGCAGATCGCGGAGCTGCGTTATGTGACTCTTTAGTCGAGCGATTTCTTCGCTGATGTCAGAACGGTCCGCGAGCATCACAGCCTCCTGAGCGATTCGAGTCTCGTCCAACTGCGCGCCCGCCGCGATTTCCTGAAGCCGCCTGATTAGTTTTTCACGATAAACTGAAGGCAGACGCGCCGCTTCGTCTTCGATCGCCGGCATCTGCCGCTCGATGTTTTCTAAACGCGAGTTAAGTTCAGCGGCGAGCTCCTGACCTTCAACCACGCGCATCTCGGTAAGTGACATCAACGCCTGGGTCAACGCAGAAGCGGCGCCCGACACCAGCTTTTCATCCAACGCGGCGGAATCCTGCGAGACCTGTAGGGCTCCGGGCATCTTCGCGATCAACTCGAGTGAAGGTTCGCCCTCGAGGGCGAATTCATGCTTCAACTCAGACAACGCCGAGAGATAACCCGAAACCAGCGGTCGATTGATTTCAAAAGTAGCGGGCCTCAATTGCTCAACCGACACTGTGACGTCGATTCGTCCGCGCTTGAGGGCCGCCTGCACCTGCTTCTTCAATGTGACTTCGAGGCTCGAGAGTTCCTGCGGCAAGCGAGTGTGTACGTCGAGTGCTCGGTTATTGACCGAGCGAATGTCGACTCGGACTCGAAAGTCATCGCCTTCCGCGCTTCCCTGTCCAAATCCTGTCATGCTTTTAATCATAAGTCAGAACCATTTGCCATTTTCCATTTTCCATTTGACATCTTTCATTGAAGAAGACATTTACTTCCATAGCCACGGTTACTCTTCTTCGCCCCGGCACGCTCTAGCAGTCCTACAACTTGTGAGTGCTTCTTCCAGTCCGCGTAGTCTAGAGCGGCCACCATATCTAGTCGATCCTTTCGCCCCGCCCCCTCCAAAAAATGGAAAACTATCACCTATTAGTTCGGGTCGTTCGAGTCGTTTTGAGCGATGCAGTGAAAATGCGGCAGAGCTCTCGATTCTCCGCGACAATATCGGTAAGCAATTCCTTTTTCAGGAGCTTGCTCCGTTGAATTATTCGAAGCCAGATAGATGTCTCATTCAACTCCTTCAGGACGATACCAAGTTTGTGAACGAAATCTGCGTGACTCTTTGCTCCTCTCGCTTCGCCGTAGTTCGGTGCCAGAGAAGTTCCAGAACGCAGAATCTGTCCTGCGACATGTTTCCCGGCTGGTGTTTTCGGCAATCTGGCTGAAAGCTTAATGATGCGTACGGCGAAATCAATCAACCGCCCTTCAAGTTCATCACCTTTGGACTGTTGATTCTCCAACCTAATGTCTCCATTTGAGGGCGGGGGTCTCTTTCAATGAAAAATGATAAATGGCAAATGGAAAATGGAAAATCTCTTATTGTTCTCGCGACCTATTGAGCGTCCGGGGTCGCTGTCAACACCGGCTCACTCTCTCCGATGAGCTCATCCGAAAATTGAAGCTCATACAAATCGCGGTAGATTCCACCTCGCGACATCAACTGCTCGTGCGTTCCAATATCGGTTACACGTCCACGGTCAAGCACAACGATTTTGTCAGCTCGATGGATAGTCGTGAGCCGATGCGCAACCACAATTGTCGTTCGACCCTGCATCAAATTTGCCAGCGCGCGCTGAACCAAACGCTCCGATTGGGTATCGAGTGCCGATGTCGCTTCATCGAGCACAAGTATCGGGGCGTTCTTAAGTATCGCACGAGCGATTGCCACCCGTTGACGCTCGCCGCCCGAAAGCTTGATTCCCCGTTCGCCGATCAATGTGTCGTAGCCCCCGCGTTCAATGATGAAATCATGGGCATACGCTGCTCGAGCGGCAGCTTCGATTCGCTCGCGATCAAACCCGGCTCCTCCGTAAGCAATGTTGTCTATGATCGTGTCGTTGAACAGAATTACTTCCTGAGTCACAAGAGCGATCTGCGCTCGAAGGCTCGCGAGTTTCGCATCGCGAATGTCGATCCCATCAATTACTATCTCGCCCCGGGTTGGATCGTAGAATCGCATCAGCAGATTGGTCAGCGTAGACTTGCCGGCCCCGGAGAGCCCAACCAATGCGACGACTTCTCCGCGTTCAACTGTGAAACTCACGTCCTTCAATATCCAATCGTTTGAATCCTGATACTTGAACGAGATTCGCTGAAAGCGAACTTGCTCCGACAGCGGCGCGAGATCGACGGCGCCGGGACGATCGCACTTCTCAGTGTGCGTATCGAGCAGCTTGTAGATTCGCGTGGTCGCCGCGAACGATTGTTGAAAATAGTTTTGGATGCGCGAGATCTTTCGAAGCGGGTCGTACATTTGGAGCATCGCTACGATGTAAGCCGCGAAGGTTCCGATGGTCATTGCTCCAGCCGCGATAACCTCTCGCGCGTAAAGCAGGAAACCCGCTGCTATCAGCACTCCGAGCAACTCCAGGATTGGCGACGAGAGATACACAACGCGAGCGGCTCGAACTTGCGTGCGCGCGAGATGAAGCAGAGCTTGTCTAAACTTGCGCTGCTCAAACTTCTCCATCCCGAACGCATTGACGATTCGATGACCGGAGATCGTCTCCTGAGCGATGTCCAGAACATCTTCAGTCCCCTCCTGCGTAGAGTGCGCAATGCGACGAAGCCTTCTCCCGAACTTGACGGTAAGAAAGTAGATCAGCGGACCGACAACAACTATTGCAAACGTGAGCCGCCAGTTCAGCATGAAGACCAAAGCTAAGAGCGCGAGAAACGTCAGCCCTTCACGTAGCAGATCCGCAAGCAACGTCGACACGGCTACCTGAACTTTTTCAGCGTCGCTGATTATGTGCGAGGTCAAGGCGTTCGTCGGATGTTCTGTGAAGAACTCCGCCGATTGATGAAGTATATGGTCGTACAATCGCTGACGCAGATCGACAACTGCTCCCACGCCGATCTTCCACATCAGGACGCTGGAAAAATATTCCGACATGCCCCGAACGATCGTGAACAACACGAGCAGCCCGGCAATCAGCGGAAGAGCATTCGCCTTTGAAGGCAAATAGTGAGTGACATCTATTCTCGCGGCGAGCCCTGCATTAGCGTTGTTTGTGTTGCCCGAGAGAATGTCAATGATCGATTTGAGAAGAGCCGTGCGACCTGCCTCAAAGACACCGACCATCGTCATCAGCAGAAAGGCTACTGCAAAGAGTGCGGCATAAGGTCTGAGGTACTTGAGAAGTATGCGGAAGTCTTTCATTACAGCATGTCGGCGGAGGCTGCGCTGCAGTTTAACGAATGATTATACGCGGGAGGCACTCACCGTCAAGTTCGGCCCCGAATCCGGGTGACTTGCCTGGTCCGAGAGACTTGCTTCCTGTTGATTTCTTCTAAACAACTTCCTGAGTACAGGCCACGCACTGTAATATAGCCCCGCGGTAGTGGAATTGGCTTCGTACTTCGGCTTCAAAACACAGCCGTTCGGCTCGGTTGAATGGCCCGGTTGATTTGGCGAATCAATAAGAGCGCAACCGGCGGACAGGATTCAATTCAGAAAGGTATTGATGGAAAATCTCTCGCCCTACTTCATCGGTGTCGCCGTTTGCATCTTTGGTTTGCTGATTGGGAGCTTCCTCAACGTCGTGATTTATCGCTTGCCGCTTGGCGAATCGATCGTCTTTCCCGGCTCGCATTGCCCCAACTGTAATGCTGGGATCGGATGGCACGACAACATTCCGGTTCTGAGCTACACGTTGCTTCTTCGCGGGCGATGTCGAAACTGCAAAGCGCAAATCTCGCCGATCTATCCGGCTGTCGAACTCTTAGTCGCCTGTCTTTATCTTTTGCTATTCGTGATTCACAGAAATCAGATCAGCAGTGGAACGTGGCTCCCTTTCCTAGCCGATGTGGTATTCGTCTCGTTGATCGTGCCGCTGGTGTTCATCGATCTGCGCTACAAGCTTCTGCCAAACGCGATCACCTATCCCGGGCTGGCTCTCTTACTGGTTCTGCGCGCGCTCGCGCCGGACGCGTGGGTCGTAGCTCACACACCCACGCCGTTCGGACTTGCGACCGCGTCGAGGTGGGAGTTGTCTCTGTTCGCGTCTCTTCTTGGCGCCGTCGCCGGAGGTGGTACGCTTTGGCTCGTGCGTGAGGTGTATTACCGATTGAGACACGTTGAAGGAATGGGACTCGGCGATGTGAAGATGATGCTGATGGTTGGTGCGTTTCTCGGTTGGCAGCTCACGCTGTTGACTATTTTCATAGGCTCGCTGCTTGGATCGCTCATCGGAATCCTCATTATCCTGATTCGCGGCGGGAACATGAAAATGCAGATTCCGTTTGGTGTGTTTCTCGGTCCTGCTGCAATAATAGTCCTGTTCGTCGGGCAACAGTTGATTGTCTGGTATGTAGGAATGTACAGATGACCTGGTTTCTTCTGGAGCAAACATGAAAAAGCAAACCTGTGCAGTGTTATTGACATTCGCGATTGCGATTTCAAACGCTTCGGTTCCGCGTGCGGCATCACGCGAGCCGGTGCGTGCGCGTCACGGCATTGTAGCTTCAACCAGCGAGATCGCTTCACGAGTCGGTGTCGAAATCATGCACCGCGGCGGCAACGCGATCGATGCGGCGGTCGCGGTAGCGCTCGCGCTTGCGGTGACCTGGCCACCGGCGGGCAATATCGGAGGCGGAGGATTCATGATGATTCGCCGCGCGAACGGCAACACCGAGATCATCGACTACAGAGAACGCGCGCCGCTTGCCGCTTCACGAGACATGTATCTAGACAAGAAGGGAGAGGTGATCAAAGGCGCGTCCACCATTGGCTACCGAGCCGCCGGCGTTCCCGGGACAGTCGCCGGCATGGCGCTCGCGCTCGAACGACACGGCAAGCTGAAATGGGCTGATGTGATCGAGCCCGCGCGCAAGCTCGCTGCAGATGGCTTCATCATGGATTACCATCTCACTCGCGGTCTGCAAGGGACCGAAAAACTCCTCTCGCAATTTCCCGACAGCAAGAGAATCTTTCTCCGCAACGGCAAGTTCTACGAAGAAGGTGAGCGGCTCGTTCAGCCTGAACTCGCTTCTACGCTTGCGCGGCTCAAAGAAAGCGGGCCGCGCGAATTCTACGAAGGCAAGACCGCCCAACTCATTGTCGAAGACATGAAAGCCAACGGCGGGCTCATCACCGCAGCGGATTTGAAGCAATACGAGCCGACAATTCGCAAACCTCTTAAAGGGACTTATCGCGGCTACGAAATCGTTACTATGCCGCCCCCTTCATCAGGTGGCGCGGCGCTGATCGAGATGTTGAATCTGCTCGAGCATTACAATCTCGCCGAGCTAGGATCAGCTTCGTCAGAGACAATTCATTTGTTGATTGAAGCTCAACGCCGCGCGTTCGCCGATCGTGCGGAGTTTATGGGCGACGCCGACTTCGTCAAAGTGCCTGTCGGCGGTTTGATCTCGAAGAAGTATTCGAGTGAGCTTGTAAAGACGATCGATCGCGAGCACGCAACTCCCAGCTCGAAGATTCGAGCCGGCACCGCGACTGCTTATGAATCGCCGGAGACCACTCATTTCACGGTGATCGACGATGAAGGCAATGTGGTTTCAAATACCTATACTCTGAACGGCGGGTTCGGGTCGGGCGTTACTGCGCGAGGAACGGGCGTTTTGCTTAACAATGAGATGGATGATTTCACTTCAAAGCCCGGAGTGCCAAACGCGTACGGCTTATTGCAAAGCGAGAACAACGCAATCGCGCCGCGCAAGCGCCCACTTTCGGCGATGACTCCGACGATCGTGCTGAAAGACGGCAAAGTTTGGTTCGCAATTGGTAGCCCCGGCGGTCCGACGATCATCAACACGGTCTTGCAGGTGATCGTCAACGTGATCGACTTTGGTATGAACCTTCAGCAGGCGATCGACACTCCGCGATTTCATCATCAATGGATGCCGGATCGAATCCAGTGGGAGCCGATGGGCATTAACCGCGACACACGAGTTGCGCTCGAGAGAAAGGGTCATGTCTTTGCTGAGAAGCCTGGCAACATGGGCGACGCCGAAGGTGTGATGATCGATCAGAAGACTGGAATGAGGTTGGGAGCTTCGGACCCGAGATCGGGCGGCGTCCCTGTTGGCTATTAGCACGTGTGGAACAACTGATTTCGAAGATCGGTTGAAACGTTAAAGGAAGATTCGCCATATGAAAGAAGTTAAGGTTCCGCCCTATGAGATTATCTCTTACATTATCAAGCCTCCGGTTATAGGTAACAGATTCGGAGCGAAAGCAATTGTGCCATCGAGCTACCAAATTCAGAAGGGCGAGCCTTGGAATAAAGAGTTTTGGGGTAAGACCGAGGCTGAGGCCTGTTCGAAGGCAAGTAGCGCTGTCGACAAATGGATTGAAGGGTCAACTTTAAGCATCGATCCTTCAGCGTCACGATGAGTACTAGAATAGTGTTGTGCAGATCCGCTACCACATCAATCCAACGACGGGACTGCCACACATTCATGACCATTTTGTTTCGGAGAATGAAGTTGAGGACATACTCAGTCGACCGCTACAAGATATACGTGGACGTGCTCAGTCTCGAATTGCGATCGGCCAGACCGGAGAGGGACGATATCTAAAAGTGATCTACCTTCCTGACCCAATTGCTGACTCCGTTTTCGTTATAACCGCATACGAACTGGGTCCGAAGGCGAAGCAAGCAATTCGTCGAAAACGAAGGAAGAAACCATGAGTGCTGAAAAATATCCGCGCGGATGGAATCAGGCGCGAGTTCGTCGCGTGCTCGAATATTACGAATCGCAAAGTGATGAAGAAGCTGCAGCCGAAATTGAAACGGCTCTTGAGAGCACCACGATGCAAGTGCCTGTCGCTCTCGTACCAGAAGTACGACGACTAATCGCAAAAAGAAAGTCGGCAGGTCCATCGAAGAAGCAAAACACCTCGGTTGAGCAGCGAACCCGCTCGCAACGTCGATCCAAGACGCAAAGGAATTCTCGAGCGGCTCGCAGCTGAACATAGGCGTCGAATCGCGTTAAACACGGAGAAACTGATTGACGATTGACGAACAGATCGCGCTCCTTAGAAAAGGAACCGTCGATTGTATTCCCGAAGACGAACTTCGGCGGAAGCTTGAAAGATCTGCAAGGACCGGGAAGCCGCTGCGTGTCAAAGCCGGGTTTGATCCAACGGCGCCGGATATTCATCTCGGTCACACGGTGCTCATCCGAAAGATGCGCCACTTCCAACAGCTCGGGCACACGGTAATATTTCTGATCGGTGACTTCACCGGAATGATCGGCGATCCGTCAGGCCGTTCAGCAACGAGGCCGGCACTCACTCGAGAACAGATTGATCAGAACGCTGAGACCTACAAGCAACAGATCTTCAAGCTGCTCGATCCCGAGCGCACTGAGATCAGATTCAACGATGAATGGTTTTCGAAGTTCGGCGCCGATGACTTTGTGAGACTGTCCGGCAAGGCAACTGTAGCGCAGTTACTCGAGCGCGATGACTTCAAGAAACGTTTTGCTTCGCAAGCGCCGATCAGCCTGCACGAACTGCTCTACGCGTTAGCACAGGGCTACGATTCGGTTGCGCTTGAAGCCGACGTCGAGCTTGGCGGCACCGATCAAAGGCTCAACCTTCTGATGGCCCGGCAGATTCAACAAGCGTACGGCGTGAAAGAGCCGCAGCTCATAATGACAACGCCGTTGCTTGTAGGGCTCGACGGCGTGCAGAAGATGTCCAAGAGCCTCGGCAACTACGTAGGCATCACCGAATCGCCTGCTGAAATGTTTGGCAAAATCATGTCGATCAGCGATGACTTGATGTGGCGCTACTACGAACTGCTAACTGATTTGCCGCCGGCCGAGATCACAACACTGAAGGATGCGTCGACGCGAGGCGAACGGAACCCGCGCGACTTGAAGGCGGAGCTTGCGCGGCGCATCGTTGCGGACTTTCATTCACAAGCCGAAGCAGATGAAGCAAGTCGCGAGTTCGATCAAATGTTCCGAGATCGACAAACGCCTTCCGATGTTCCGACCATCGAGCGCGCCTCCGGCGCGATCAAGCTGGTCAAGCTGCTCGCCGCCGAGGGTCTCGCGGGGTCTGTAGCCGAAGCGCAAAGGCTCGTCGCGCAAGGCGGTGTGAAAGTTAACGGCGATCGAGTGAGCGACGCGAAACTCAATGTCGGTTCGCAAGCGGGCGAAGAAGCGTTGATTCAAGTCGGCAGCCGAAAGTTTCTTCGCGTGATTTTCAAATGACCTGTAAGGGCGGCCCTCCGTGGCCGCCCCTGGGAGCGCAGGCATCCCTGCCTGCTTTTTCTATGCTGCGAGTACGAGGAGGCAGGCAAGATGCCTGCGCTCCCCCAGGGGCGGCCACGGAGGGCCGCCCTTACATGACGGTACACTGTTATGAATCGTCGAGAGTTCAATCTTAGCTTGATCGCTTCTGTCGCATCGACGCGCCTCCCTCGGTGGCAGCCTCAATCGACATTGCGAGTGAATGCCGATCGGATTATCGATCACCTCACTGCCCTCTCTCAGTTCGGAAAGAACCCGCAAGGCGGCGTGAGCCGAGTCGCCTTCAGCGAAGCCGATCGGCAAGGGCGAGAGTACGCGATGGGATTGATGCGCGGCGCGGGGCTCGAAGTCACGATCGACGCCGCGGGCAATCTCGTCGGGCGCCGCGCTGGAAGCAACCCCGCTCTCAAGCCGCTTCTGATAGGCTCGCATATCGACTCGGTGCCGGAAGGTGGAAACTTCGATGGGGACGTGGGATCAATGAGCGCGATCGAAGTCGCCCAGACGCTTGTCGAAAACAAAATCGCGACGCGTCATCCTCTTGAAGTGCTCATCTTCACCGATGAAGAAGGCGGAACGGTGGGCAGTCACGCTCTCAGCGGCGAGATCAGCGAAAAACAATTGGCGCTGATAAGCAACAGCGGCAAAACTATTCGAGATGGAATCAAGTTTATTGGCGGCGATCCGGAGAAGCTCGCGAGCGTTCGGCGCAAGCGAGGAGACATTCACGCTTATCTCGAACTGCACATCGAACAGGGCGGGATCCTCGATACGGAAAAAATAAACATCGGAGTCGTCGAAGGGATCGTTGGCATCAGTCAATGGGAAGTTAAGGTCGAAGGCTTCGCCAATCACGCCGGCACGACGCCAATGAACCAGCGACGCGATGCGATGCTGGCCTCTGCGAAGTTCATCGAAGCCGTAAATCGAATAGTAACAAGCATTCCTGGCAGACAAGTCGGCACCGTCGGCAAGCTTCAGGCATGGCCGGGCGCTTACAACGTGATTCCCGGAAAAGTCATTCTCGGGCTGGAGCTACGCGATCTGGACGCCGCCAAAGTTCAAATGATCTATCAAAAGATTCGCGACGAGGCCGCGGTGATCGGCAAAGCGACCGGCACCACATTTGACTTCACGGAAACAAACACGATCGTTCCTGCCCCGACGGATGAAAGAATAAGAAGAGTAATCAACGAGACCGCGAAGGGTCTTGGTTTCACGACCAAGTTCATGCCAAGCGGCGCTGGCCACGACGCGCAGGAAATTGCTCGGCTGGGACCGGTCGGAATGATCTTCGTTCCCAGTGTTGGCGGGATCAGTCATTCGCCAAAAGAGTACTCGCGTCCGCAAGACATCACCAAGGGCGCAAACGTGCTGCTTCACGCCCTTCTGAAGCTCGATCAAATGACACTTCAGTAGTCGATCCCATTCTTCAACCAGTCCGTATTCAACTCGAAAGGCGAAGCAGGCGTTCAGAGTGCCGACTTTAGTCGGGCCGTGCCTTACGCAACCAAGGCGTCGATATGCCGAAGCACGGCCCGGCTAAAGCCGGTACTCTGAAACGCCCGCCTCTGAATTTTCTATTTGACAAATTCTTTTGTCAATAATATGCTCCTGGCCGTCATGACGGGGCCAGTTACACAAACGACGATTCCGGCGCGGCATATCGATGTCATCTCGGCGCCCGAGAGAGTCTCCGCGGTGCTTTCGCCGATTCGAAGACGGCTCCTGAAGAATCTTGCCGAACCGGACTCGGCTTCAGGGCTTGCGCGCCGGCTTGGATTGCCCCGACAGAAGATCAACTATCACCTTCGTCAGCTCGAACGTGCCGGGTTCGTCGAGCTGCACGAGGAGATTCAACGACGCGGCTGCGTTGAACGCATGGTCCGTGTAACCGCGCGCACATATACGATCAGTCACGACTTTCTGGAAGGACTCGCCGTTAACCCGGATTCAATACGCGATCGATTCTCGAGCGCCTACCTGATTGCCGCTGCCGGCCGAATGGTCCGGGATGTAGCCGTCTTGCGCGAGCGAGCCGCATCAGTCGAACAACACCTTGCAACACTTGCAATCGAAACCGAAGTCAGTTTCGCGTCTCCCGCAGGCTTTGACGCGTTTGCCGAAGAACTCGCCGCCGCTATCGCGCGATTGGCCGTCAGGTACAATCAAGAGCATTCGCGCGCGAGCCGCAAATTCCGCGTGGTGGTCGGGGCTCACCCGGTCATCAATAAAACCAATGCTGAAGCAAAGGCCGAGGCGGCCCGTCACAAGAAATCCAAAAGGAGAAAGAGGCAATGAGCGACGAACAACCGAAAACACGCAGCATCGAATGTGAGATCGAAATCGATGCCCCGATTGAAGCAGTATGGAAGGCGCTCACCGAAGGCGAAGAACTCACTCGATGGCTGTGCGAGGAAGCGAGAGTCACGCCAGGTGTTGGCGGAAGCCACTGGGTCTCCTGGGGCGAGGGCCAGGCGGGCGAAAGTCTTTGTGAAGCCTGGGAGCCGGGCCGCCGGCTACGAATGAGAAACCTGCCCTGGGGAGAGAATTCTCAATACAACGAAGACGCAGCCGCCGCTACGCCGTTGATCCAGGAGTACACTCTCGAGACTCGCGGAGGCAAGACCGTTCTTCGCCTCGTCGATTCAGGAATGCCAAGCTCAAAAGAATGGGATGGAATGTACGACGGGAAGGCTCGTGGATGGGAAATGTTCTTTCTCGGATTGCGTCATTACCTCGAGAAGCATCCGCGGCAGCCCCGCCAAAACATCGTCGATATGCAACCGATCAAGACAGGCTTGCTCGAGGCCTGGGAGAAACTCACAGGCCGTGAAGGTCTCGCGGCCACCGGCTCGTTCGAGAATAAAGAAGCGGGCAGTCGATACGCTGTTACCACTTCTTCCGGGGACGCCTTCGAAGGCACAGTCCTGATCAACCGTCCACCGAAGACCATCTCCCTCACAATCGAGAATCTCAACGACGCGTTGCTCTCGGTGACGTTCGAGGAGATGGGAGGTACCACGTACCTCTATTCCACGTTCGCCACATATGGAATGGACTCACAGACTGATGAAGACCTGAAGCGCCGTTGGACTGGTTTACTCCGGGAGCTCTTCCCCGCGGCGTGATCGAGGTTCATTTATGTGCCGTTCAGGCTTCTCACAACGTTTGAAAAGGAGATCACATGAAAACTCTTCGCCTTATCGCATCGGTTTTACTTGCGATTGGAATCGCATCGGGCGCGGCCATAGCACAGAACAAGACAGAAGCCGACAAAGCAAAGATAGCCGCCTACATGGAGCTGGCTAAACCTGGGCCCGAACACAAGCAACTCGAATCGCTGGTTGGAACCTGGGACCAGGAGATCAAGTTCTTTATGGAACCCGGCAAGCCGCCGATGACCTTCAAAGGAACCTGTCAGAACCGCATGATTCTGGGTGGCCGCTTTCTCGTGAGCGAATCCAAAGGCGGGTCGGGACCGATGGCCTTCGAGAGCATGATAATCATGGGGTTCGATCGGCGAACCGGGAAGTTCACGACTGTGGGATTTGACTCAGAAGGAACGTACTATGTCGCCGGCGCCGGACCGTATGACCAATCAAGGGGGGCTATCGTGATGTATGGCGAGGACGTCGATCCCGTGCTCGGCACGCAGAAGTACGATATGGTGATGAGAATCGTCAGTCCTACGAAGTACATCAAGGAAATCGTATTCAAAGATCCCGCTCACACCCACGGGCTTCCTGAGTTTAAGATGGTTGAGATAGTTCTTACAAAGAAGTGAAGAGTGATGCGTGAAACGTGATTCGTGACGTGAATCCTTAAGGCTTCTCTGCGTGCTTTGCGGTCCTTTGCGTCTTTGCGCTGCGTATTATTCCTTCCCGCAAAGACGCAAGGGACCGCAAAGCACCCAATAGAAATGGCTCAGGAAGCCGGTTTGAAGGCTGCGGTCAGTCTATAAGTTCCCCAGGCGACAACCAGCGAAGCTCCATCACCGGCATTACTGAGAGTGATCTTTAGCACGTCCTGGGGCGCGCCGTCTTTTGCGAACGCGAGCGGCGCTTCGAGCACCACAGTCGAAGGATCCAGCGGTCGCTTGATCGCAGAGGACACGAGAAATGTCCAGTTCTTTTGTTCGTCCGGCCGCGCGAAGATGGCGTACTTGCCTGGTTCGAGTTTCTTCCCGGCGAAGTCCAGCGCAATCGATGTCTCAAAAGTTGTGGGATTGTTCATACCCATGAACCACGCCACGCCGGGCTTGATCATTTCATCGAGGTTTCGGCCGCCGAGCTTCGGAGTGCCGTAATGGATCGTCACCTTGCCTTTGCCTAGAGCGATACTCGTTTCATCCTCGCCGGGCTCGTGAGTTCCCGCTGTGTGCGCGTATCTACTACCCAGCATCCACACTGCTGCAAGCGCCACCGCTCCCATCAACGCAACGCCATATAGTTTTTTCATTACTCCTCCTCGAAATACTTGTTTATTAGTAGCAAGCCTATTTCACCAGCTCGACGTGGTCAAGCAGGCGTTTAGAGTACCTGTCTCGCCGACCGCTTGAACTTCCAATTCACAACGACTATGTTTCGACTCGCCGAATCGCCATCACTTCCGTCTAAGGACGACTATGAAAAGCAATCACCAGGTTCAGCTGAACGCGAAACGAACCCGACCCACGACGTTAATGTGTTGCGCCGTGTTTCTAGTCGCGACGGCCTCCGTGGCGCGTACGTCATCAACCCAACAAACAGCGCTCGATCGCTACATTGCAAAGCTCGATTCGAGTTATTCATGGAAGCTGATCAAGAAGATCGCCGGTCAGGGGTTTCATGGTTACGTACTCGATCTGACTTCGCAAACGTGGCGCAGCGCGGCAGAAGTTGATCGGCCTGTATGGAAGCACTGGCTCACAATCGTAAAGCCTGACAAGACGACTTCAAACAGAGCGCTGCTGTTTATCGGCGGCGGGAACAATAAAGACGCGGCGCCGACAACGATATCGGATCGTCTCGCGAGCTTTGCGACGGAGACTCAAACCGTCGTTGCAGAGCTTGGGATGGTTCCGAATCAACCGTTGTACTTTTCTGATTCGAAAGATAAGGGCCGTTCCGAAGATGATCTCGTCGCTTACAGCCGCGTGCGGCAAATGCAGACTCACGACGATGAGTGGCTTGTTCGGCTCGCGATGGTAAAAAGCGGCGTGCGCGCTTTGGACGCGGTCCAGGAATTTCTCGCCAGCGATGCTGGAGGCAAGCTGAAGGTCGATCAGTTTGTAGTCTCGGGCGGTTCGAAGCGCGGATGGACTACGTGGCTAGTCGCTGCGGTAGATAAACGAGTCATCGCAATTATGCCGACGGTGATCGACGCGTTGAACTCAGAAGCGATCACGCGACATCAATACGAAGCGTATGGCTTCTTCTCGTCCGCGCTGCAGGACTACGTCAATCACAAGATTTTCCCTGACAAGATCGGCACGCCGGAGTATCAACATATTCTCGCGATCGAAGATCCGTACAACTATCTCAAGCGAGACCGTCTCAAGATTCCGAAGTATCTTGTGAATGCATCGGGCGATCAGTTTTTTCTGCCCGACAATTCACAGTTTTACTTCGGTCAGATTCAAGGCGAGAAGTATCTCCGTTACGTTCCAAACGCTAAGCACAACCTTGCGGGTTCTGACGTTCGAGAGAGTCTGCTTGCTTACTATCAGGCGATCCTTAACAACAGGCCTCGGCCTCAGTTCTCGTGGAAGAAAGAAAAAGACGGCACGCTGATCGTCACAGTGAAGGACATGCCGCGAGAAGTGAATCTCTGGCAAGCGACTAATCCCAAGGCGCGGGACTTCAGAGTGGACACCATTGGCAACGCTTACAAGAGCAGTCCGCTGAAAGAAGAAAAGCCGGGCGTGTACGTCGCTCGCGTGAACAACCCCGCGACTGGCTTTACTGCTTTCTTTGTAGAGCTGATCTACGATAGCGGCGGGAAGTACCCGTTCAAATTCACGACTGAAGTTAGTGTGGTGCCGGACGTGCTGCCGTTCAGTTTCAGCTCGGCGCGCAAGTGATCACCGGCGCCGGAGAAAGCTGTCTCACACTGCTTTGAGGGCGCTCAATAGCCGCTTCGCTAACACCGGAGCTCTTTCGTCGTGTTTCAGGTAGCAGTAAACCGGAACTGTTTGCGATCGAATCCACCGCGCCCAATCGAGCATTTCTTCCGGCGTGTAGTCGCCTTTCCTCAAGCGCATGTACACGAACGAGCCGGTCACCTCGCGAGGCGTCACGACGGCTTCGGACTCTTCTTTTTCGACTACTCCAAACGCTGTGTTGTGCTTTCGAAGCAGCTCGAACAACTCGTCAACGAACCACGACTGATGCCTGAACTCGAACGCTAGCTTTGCCTGCTTCGCGAACTTCTCGAGAAACGCCTCGAGCAGTTCGAGATCGATCTTAAAGTTCGGCGGCAACTGAACAAGTATCGGCCCCAACTTCTCCTTCAGGCTTGCCGCGCTCTCCAGAAAATAATTCATTTCGTCATCGATGTTCTTCAATCGTTTGAAATGAGTTATGCGCTGGCTCAGCTTAAGCGTGAAAGAAAAATTCTCAGGCACCTCCGCGTACCAGCCTTCACAGAGCTTCGCGGTCGGCATTCGGTAAAAAGTATTGTTGATCTCCGTTGTGCGAAAGTGTTCTGCGTAGTAAGACAGATATTTTTTGGCCGGGAGTTTTTCAGGGTAGAAGCTTCCCTTCCATTCCTTGTAAGCAAAACCCGATGTTCCAACCAAGATCCGGCGTTCCGCTTTCGTATCTTGCATCATAACTCTAAGCCCGCGACCCTCCGTCATACTGATCGCTACTCTCACATATCGACAATTTGCGGTGTTGTGTTGATGATAGCGATATTTTTATCGCTGCTCCAAGTCTACTTTTGATTTCAGCATGTTGAATCCGATCTCCGCTTCTGATTCAGTTTGGGAGCCGAGACGATCAATAAAAATCGCGGATACAGTGTACAATCGACATCCGGGCGTTCACGTTTATCCGACGTGGGCTCCGCCTGCGATAGTCGAGTTCTCTAAGAACCACGCGCGTCCCTGAACGACGCGCTCTCAACTGAACAAGGAATGGCATTTCTATGAAAACTCAAATGACCGAAAGAAGAACCCGCGTTCTGCTGGCGTTATTCGTTGCAGCGTACACGTTGGCGACGCCTTCCAGCCGGATGGCGAAGCCGGCAACTAATCTCTCTATTAACAATCAAGAGGAACCGGTCGAGCGGCAAAGCCAATCCAGTCATGCTCAATCGAACGAGGTCAGAGCATTCAGAAAGACCGCCGTTCCGGTTTCCTTCCCGAGCAACGGATTGACGCTTCGAGGCTGGATCTACAAACCTCAAGGTGACGGTCCGTTTCCCGCGATCGTTTGGAATCACGGCAGCGAGAAGAATCCGGTTCCACACCCGGAGCTCGGCCTCTTCTACACGAGCCACGGTTACGTTTTGTTCCTTCCCGTTCGGCATGGTCACAACCCGTCGCCCGGAGAACACATCTCCGACATGGTCAACGCCCTCAAAGCTCAGGGCCGAAGTAAGGATGAGGTTCAACAATATACGGTAGAGCTTCAGGACGATTACAACAGAGACGTAATAGCTGCGATCAAATGGCTGAGGGAGCAGCCCTACGTCGATGGCAAGCGCGTTGTAGTCTCCGGCTGTTCTTATGGAGGCATCCAAACTCTGCTCACAGCCGAGAAGGGCGACGGGCTGCGAGCGGCTGTTGCCTTCGCGCCCGGCGCGATGTCGTGGGCTAACCCGAAGCTTCAGAAGCGTGAGAAGGAGGCCGTTCGCAACGCAAGCATTCCACTTTTTCTGATTCAGGCGAGCAATGACTACAGCACCGGCCCCAGCGAAGTCCTCGGACCAATCATTCGAGGGAAAGGCGGTGTGAATCGCGCGACTCTTTATCCGGCCTTTGGCACCACGCATCAGGAAGGACACGGCGGCTTTGCATGTTGGGAAGAAGGCATCGCGATCTGGGGCAATGACGTGCTCAAGTTTCTTGAAGCGGCAGGGGTTGGCCCTTCTCGATAGACGAGCCGGCGGCGCGCGAAGTTGCCGATCGCGCACCGTTGCATTGCGTGCTGGTGACCTCGCAACTTATTCCCTTTTGCGAGTCATTGCATCCGTGCTCGCGCTGATCATCTAGCTCCCCCTTCTCCTCCAGCCATTTGCCGTGGGCGTGATAGAATCGAGACTGGCAACGTTGTCTTGATAAGCTTCGTACAGTCTACCGATGCTCGATCAAAAACGCGCGCAAATAGAATCGCCAGGTAAGTCTCTTGCTGCTGCCGAAGCGAATCCAACTTCGCCAGCCAGGACCGCCAAAGAAGCGATCGCATCAACAACCAGGACTCTCCCTCACATCGGACTCCGAGGCTACTTGCGGATGGCGCGAGTGATGTTCTCGGTGCTCTTGTTTGCGATTCGTGTTCTCATCAACACGCGCGGGTGGCGGCTGAAAAAGTTGCCCGAATCAGAGCTGCGTCACATCGAAGGAGCCGCGCTTAGGGAAAAATTAATCAAGCTGGGACCCACCTTCATCAAGACCGGTCAGACCCTGGCCACGCGCGCTGATTTGCTCCCCGTCGAATACATTCAGGAACTGGCGAAGCTTCAGGATGAAGTGCCTCCGTTCTCAACCGAGCAAGCGAGAGCGATCATCGAAGGCGAGCTTCACGCGAAGATCGAAGACATCTTCGAAGACTTCGAAGACAAGCCCATCGCGGCCGCAAGTCTCGGTCAGGTTCATCGAGCCAAGCTTCGAACCGGTCAGATCGTAGCGATAAAAGTTCAGCGTCCAGGCATTCACGAGCAGATAGACTTCGACATCTCGGTTTTGCGTCGCATAGCGCGCAGGCTCGAGCGCTATCCCAATCTCGTGCGCGGAGTCGATTGGCAAGGGACGCTCGACGCGTTTCACTCGACGGTTCACGAAGAGATGGACTACGAGCAGGAAGCGCGCAACGCCGAGGTTTTTCGAAAGAACTTCGCGCGATGGAAAGAAGTTTACGTTCCCAATATCTACTCGATCTTTTCGACGCGCCGCTTGATCGTGATGGAGTTCATCGACGGGTTGAAGGTCATCGATGTCGAGCAGCTGACGGCGCGCGGCCAGGACCCTCACCAGGTTGTGACGCTGCTTACGCGTACGTATTTGAAGCAATTACTCGAAGACGGTTTCTTCCACGCCGACCCTCATCCGGGCAATTTGCGAGTAATGACAGACGGACGGCTGGCGTTCTTTGATTTCGGAATGGTTGGCAGGCTGGATGCGCGACTTCAATCGAACCTGATCAACGCGTTCTTTCACGTAGTCGAACGCGACGTTCACGGATTGGTTGATGATATGGTACGGCTCGGTTTCATCGAGCTTTCGCGCGAGGATGAAGCTCGATTCAAGCCGATTATCGAAGGACTGTTCGATCGCTATCTCGGCATACGGCTCGGCGATGTGAATTTCAAGGAGCTGATGTTCGATATGGCGCACGTGATTTACGAATTTCCTTTCAAGATTCCGGCGAGCTTCACCTACATCGTGCGTGCTGTAATGACGCTCGAAGGCATCGGCATGCAGGTAGATCCTGATTTTCGTTTCTTCGAGATCGCCCGTCCTTATGCGAAGCGATTCATGTTCATCCGAGAAGGGCGCTACCTTCGAGGATTGATTATGGATCAGATGATAAGAGGCGAAAAAGGAAACATCGAATGGGGCAAAGT
>Ga0075436_100000518_pt1 | contig 25060 bp, 18 predicted proteins | sample RhiMethybrSRZTD5_FD_75303 | JGI IMG/M metagenome (GOLD analysis project Ga0075436, IMG submission 75303) | Populus rhizosphere microbial communities from Tennessee, USA - Rhizosphere MetaG P. TD hybrid SRZTD5 | ecosystem: Host-associated > Plants > Roots > Rhizosphere > Soil | place: USA...
TGTGACCTCCGGCCACGTCAAACGGGTTCATGCCGCCGTTGGTGCCCGCGGTGGTTCCGCCCACGATGGCGCCGAGGTGCTCGCCCTCGACGGTCCCCATCAGAGACTCGGCGGCGCTCAAGACCCGGCCGTCGATCAGGAAGGCGATGCGGCCGGCGAACCGGGGCGCCAGCGGCGTCAGGAAGTTGTACAGAGAATCCCAACGCCAGCCCTGACGGTCGGGCCGGGTGACGATCGGGATGTTGAACCAGTTCGAGGTCACCGGCTTGTCAATCAGGTGTCTGAGCACCGTGTCCGGGTCCGAGAGGGAGAAGGGATAGCCCCGCATGTCGAAGACCACGCCGTCGGCCGCGGCGAGCTGGTCGATCGCACCGTCGAAATCGTCGTCGTCGATCCGGCTCAAGTCGACGTAGAAGATCCCCGGCCGCAGCTCGGCGACCCGCTCCGGCCGCGGGTCGGTCGGGCTCCCGAGGCCGCCGATGCCGAGGCTGCTGCCGAACGGCGCGGTATAGGGGACGGTCACGGTACGGACGGGGCCGTCGGCGTGCGGCTGGACGGTCAGCGTCGCCGTGCCGCCCGGCTGGCCGCCGGCCAGCTCGGCCAGAGATCTGAGGAGGAGCCACTGCGGGGTGGCCGCCGAGGTCAGGCTCTCGATCTCGGCGAGCGCAGCCGCGGCCGGCTTGCCGTTGATGGCGAGGACGCGGTCCCCCGCCACCATGCCGTGCGTCGCGCCCTCCTCGACCGAGGTGATCACGAGCTGGCCTTCGATCCAGTCCCAGAGAAAGGCGAAGCGCACCGAAGGATTGATGCTCGGGTTCTTGACCATGGCGTGCCCGTCCTTGAGCTCGGCCAGCAGGTGGCGCAGGGTGCGGACGAGGAGTCCGCGTCGGGACCGACCGCGGCGGAGGTCAGGCCGCGGCGGAGGGCGCCGGGCCAGTCGGCGCCGACCTGGTCGAAATACGGGTAGAAGTGCTGGAAGACGCCCCAGCTCACCGCCACCTCGGCGAGCCGGGTGGTACGGTCGGAGCCGCTCGGCACGAAACCGGCCGGCTTGTCCGGCACCGGCAGGACCGGCGGCTGGGAGAGGTGCGGGAAGGTCCCCTGGTCGTCGGCCGGCAGCGCGACCGGTACGACGGCCGAGACCCCGCCACCGAGGTCCTCCACGAGCGGAAGGTCCACCGGCCGCACGTGCGGTCCGGAGAGCTCGGCGGCCCGACGGCCGGCGGCCGCACCGATGACCGGGGTCAAGCTGTACTCGGCCCCGAACGGCGTGGCGGACAGCAGCCAGCCGCGGGACGGAAAGCCGGGAACCACCTCCTCCATGCCGGGGTTGATCAGTTGGCCGGTGACGTCGAGACCGTCGGCCGTCGCCTTCACGTCGTCGAAGGTCAGCCGGCCCGAGCCGGTGACGGCGAAGCTCAACGTCAGGAAATTGGCGTCGGCAGGCACATTGGCCTCAAGGGTCACCCGATGCCAGTTGGCTCCGCTGGCTCCAATGACAGGCTGGCTCCAAGTCGCGGAGCCGCTGCCCGAGAGGGTGGAGGCGTTGAGGTTGAGCGCCGCGCTGCCGGCCGCCCCGGCGGAGAAGCGCACCGCGGCGGAGAGCCGCACCTGGTGGCCCCGCAGCCGCTCGACGTCGAGGGTCTGGGTCGCCTGGGCGCTTGCCCCGTCCGGCGCCCGGCCGACTTCCACGCGCTCGCTATGGTAAGAGGTGAAGAGCCCGTGGACGTTGGCGCCCTCATGGCGCCACGCGAGCCAGCGGACCGGGCCGCCGTCGCCCGTCTCCTGAGAAAAGTCGGCCGCCGACCTGGCCGGGAGAGAAAACGGCAGCACCCGGACGGTCGGAGCGATCCCGGTGAAAAGGGAGGAGAGAGCGTCGGCGAGCTCGCGCGGGTCGCGGGCCGCCTCGACCCGCTCGACGCCGGCCATCGCCAGGGCATCCCAATCAGCGTTGGCAAGCCCGGCGGCCTGGTCGCTGGGGTGGAAGAAGCGGACGTAGCCGATCAGGCGGGTCAGCGCGGTCAGATTGGTGAAGCCCTGTTCCGTCAGAGGGCGGGGTGGCACATCGCCCGTCGCCGCAACGGAGGGGGCGGCGATGGGACCCAGCAAAAGCCATCCGAGAAGGACGGCGAGGGACAATCGGATTTTCATGGCGGTTCCTTTCAAAGGCGCCCCGGGATCGGAGCGCACCCCGCCTGTAACGTGGAGAGTGCCCCTCTTCCCTCACCGAGAGACGCCTATACTTCAGCCCATGAACCGCCGTCACTTCCTGCGCCACTGCGGTGTCCTCGGCGCGGCGCTCGCTGGCGCGTCCTCGCTGCCGTGGTTGGCCGGATGCTCGTCCGGATGCGCGTCCGAGCGCTTCCGGCGTGCGGGCGTCCTGCGGGCCTATGCCGCGCCCGACATCTCGTTCACCGGCAGCGCACGCGACCTGCCGCCGGTGCACGTGGCGCCGGAACGAGAGATCCGGACCGTCGTCGGCCTGCGGCCGTACCGTCCGTCTGGTTTCGTCGTGCGGGCCGAAAAGCTCGACGTCACGCGCTCGTCGTGCACAACTACGGTCACGGCGGCTCGGGCATCACGTTGTCCTAGGGCACAGTCGTTCCGGAGTTGCTCGATCAGGCTTGGTCATATTCTTCTAGTTTTTGACGGCTGCGCCGCGAGGCGCCTGGTGCTGCAGCCAGTCGACGACAGCGGCCGACAAGGCAATGCGATGGTCGGCGAAACTGTGGTCGCTGTCGATGGTCATGCTGCTGACCTTGCCCTTGCCTTGAGCGCGGATCGCGTCGGCCAGCGCCTTGTTGGAAGCACCGCCGCCATACGTGGCACCGATCACCAGCGCGGGCTGCGTCGCCAGCGCCGGCGCCAGTGCCAGCAAATCCCAGTCATTGGCATGGCGTTCAATTTCTTCCGCCAGATGCGCCGGATCGGTGCCGGCCAGGCTGTTGCCAAAATCGTCGCCGAGACCCGCGATGGCGGCGGCACGCATTTCGGGATGGCCGCGCAGGTCCTTGCCGTCGGCGCCCACATTCCACGCATCGATCAGCACCACGCCCGCCACGTCCTGGTGCGCCGCCGCATAGCGTGCTGCCGCGAAGCCGCCCATGCTATGGCCGCCGATCAGGATGCGGTGCGTATCAATGCCATACTTCGCGGCGTTCTCGGGCTGGTGCAGGAAGGCCATCGCCGCTTCGGCATCGTCGACCGCGCCGGCGATGCTGAAGGCGCCGGGCGAGCCCCAACTGCCGCGATAGTGCATCGTCAGCACGTTCCAGCCGGCGCGCCGGATCGCCTGCGCCAAGTCGAGATTCTGCTCGTTGCCGGGCAGGCCGTGCAGCAGTAGCAGCGTCGGTTTGGGACCGCTGCCGGCCGCTAGCAAGAACAGCGCGTTCATGCCGACGCCGCCGCTCGGTATCAGCAACTGGCGGTTGGCGGCCGGATGCTCGGCATCGCGCGCATTGTCCGTCACGACGGCGCGCGGCACCGGTGCAGTGGCCGCCTGCGCGGCGACAGAAGACAGCAGCAATGCCGCCGCCAAGGTATGAACATGGCACGCTGCTTTCATAGGGCTCCCCGATCAGAGTTAGCGGCCGATTCTAACCCATGAGCACCGCCGGATCATCCTGGGCTATCCTCAAAGGATGACCCGCCCTGCACCTGCTCACGGTCTGCCTCCACTTCGGAGCTCGACCTGATCGTCACCTGCCGGAACATCCTGGGCGCGAAGCCCCACTGTACCGAGGCCAATCTCGCCGCGGCGGATGTGCTCCGCTCGCACCGGTAGAACGATGGTCGTCGTCTCGATGGCTTCTGCGACCCTTGGGGAAGTAGAATCCGCACGACTAGGACGGAGCTCAATGGTGCAAGCGCACGTACTAAGAGGAACGAAGCAGCAAATCGCCGAGGACCTTGCTCAGATGTCCGGTGAAGTGCGTGAGGCCATCGTCTTCGTGGAAGAGCCGGCACCGGCGGAGGCGCGGATGCCCGAAAGGGAGGACATTTTCGCCGAGATGCGCCCGTACATGGTGAGCGTTGAGGACCTGGACGACGCCCGCGAAGCGGTTTATACGCGCGGGGAAGGCGAATGATCCTGCTCGACACGAACCTGCTCACCCGGATGACGCGGTCGCACGAGCCACAGGCCGGTGTGGCACGTGCGGCGATTCAGAGGCTCCTGGGACGCGGAAAGCTGCTGGTCCTGGTACCCCAGATCATCGGCTGACCCGCTGGTCAGGAGACCTGACCACCTGGTCGGGTGTCTCGACCCGCGAATTGCAACGCTTGACCGGCGAGGCTTGTGTCGCGACCGGCTGGTCAGAATACATGACCGGCGGGTTTTGTGTCCTGACCAGGGAGATGAGATACATGACCGGCGATTGTTGTGTCTCACCCAACGGATTGCAACGCTTGACCGGCTGGTCAAATGCCTTGACCACGCAGTTTCGTTGCCTGACCGGGTGGTCAAGAGACGTGACCCGCGGGTCAGGTCGGATGACTCCGCGGGCTGGTCTCAACTCACAGGAGGGCCGGAAGGGGGAGCGCCACGCCCCCTTCTCAGTCCATCGGATGTCAAAGAGCCGGTCCGCGGCCGAAGCCGGCGGCGGGAGGGCATGAAGGTAATTCCAATTTTCACTCGGTGTCAAGGAGGGGAGAATGACTCCCTTTTAGGGGAGAAACTCTCCCGTTGCAACGACTTGCGATGCGTAGTAGGTTGCGCTGGTTGAACGAAAGAGGCGGCCGCGGCGGGGCGTTCTTTGACAGACGATTCGATCAAGCAGGCAGCTTTACTTTGATGAGCTCGCCGCGTCGATCTGCTGCTCGATGTCCGCTAGGAGGATCTCCTCCACCGCCAGGGCCAGCCCCTCGACGGTCGGCTCGGTGAAGAGGGTGCGCAGCGGGATCTCCACCTGGAAGGCGAGGCGGAGCTGGTGCATCACCTGCGGCAGCAGGAGCGAGTGGCCGCCCAGCGCGAAGAAGTTGTCGGTCGCCCCGACGCGATCGACACCGAGCACTTTGCGCCAGATGCCAGCGACGGTCTCCTCGGCGAACGTTTCCGGAGCGACGTGCTCGCGGTCCCCGGCGCCGCTGCGGTCGGGCGCGGGCAGGGCGCGGCGGTCCACCTTGCCGCTCGCCGTCAGGGGCAGGGCCGGGAGGACGACGTACGCGGCGGGCACCATGTAGTCCGGCAGGCTCGCGGCGACGAAGGCGCGCAGCACCGCGGCGTCGGGCTCCGTGCCGTTGCGCGGCACCACGTAGGCCGCGAGGCGCCGGTCGCCCGGCGCGTCCTCGCGCGCGGTCACCACCGCCGCCGCGACCTCGGGGTGTCCGCCCAGCACCGCCTCGATCTCCCGCAGCTCGACGCGGAAGCCGCGGATCTTCACCTGGTCGTCCACCCGCCCCACGAATTCGAGATCAGCGCGCTCCGTCTCCCCCGCGTGCAGGAGCCGCACCAGGTCGCCCGTGCGGTAGAAGCGCTCGCCCGGCGCGGCGGCCCACGGGTCGGGCACGAAGCGCTCGGCGGTCAGGTCGGGGCGGTCGAGATAGCCGCGGGCGAGACCGGCGCCGCCCACGCACAGCTCGCCCGCGATCCCCGGCGGCGCCAGCTCCAGAAAGGGATCGGCGACCCGGGCGCACGCTCCCGGCACCGGCCGGCCGATCGGCACCTCGCCACGCGCGGCGGCGTAGGCCGGCGTCAGCGCGCAGCGGGTGGCTACGATGGTCGTCTCCGTCGGGCCGTAGGTGTTGACCAGCCGGATGCGCTCGAACCCCAGCCCCCACCAGGCCTCCAGGCGCTCGGAGAGGGCGCGCTCGCCGCCCAGGATGAGCAGCCGGAGCGACGGCGGGGCCGCCGGCGACTCCCCTGCCGTGGTGTCCGCCAGACGGGCCACCGTCTCGTGCCAGAAGGCGGTCGGCAGATCCAGGATGGTGATCCCCTGCTCGCCGCAGATGCGCAGGAAGTCGGGCGCCGAGACGAGCAGCGTGTCGTCCCGCAACACCACGGCCGCGCCGCTGGTCAGCGCGGGATAGATCTCCTCGGCGCTGGTGTCGAAGCCGACGGAGGCGAACTGGAGCACGCGGTCCGCCGGCCCCACGCCATGCTCGGCGCAAAAGCCGGCGACGTAGGCGGCGAGCGAGCCGTGGCGCACCATCACACCCTTCGGGCGGCCGGTCGAGCCGGAGGTATAGATCAAATAGACGAGATGGCCCGGATCGACCTCGACGCGCGGCCGTGTCACAGGCAGGGCCGCCAGCTTGTCGCTGTCGAGGAGCACTGTCTGCAACTGCCGCGCCGGACCGGTGCCGAGCTGCCGGTGGACCGCCAGGACGGAGGAGGTGGTCAGCAGGACGGTCGCGCCGGCGTCCTCCAGGATGAACGCCAGGCGCTCCCCCGGGGTCGCCGGATCGAGCGGCACGTACGCGCCTCCCGCCTTGAGCACGCCGAGGAGGGCCACGATCAGCTCCGGCGAGCGCTCGAGCGCGATCCCCACCATCACCTCGGGGCCGACGCCCAGCCCGCGCAGAAGGTGAGCTACCTGGTTGGCCCGGCGATCCAGCTCGCCGTAGGTCAGGCCCGGACCGCCCGCGTCGCCCGCCGAGAGGACTGCCGGCGCGTCGGGAGAGGCCGCGGCGCGCGCCTCGAACAGACGGTGCACGAGGTCGGCGTCTCCTGCCGGCGGCGCGGCTCCCCAGGCCAGGAGCTGGCCGCGCTCCTCCGCGGTCATCAGCTCGTAGGACCACAACGGCCTCTCGGGATCGGCCACGACGCCGGCGAGGAGCCGCAGCGTGCGGTCGAGGAAGCCCGCGGCGGTGGCCTGGTCGAACAGGAAGCCGTTGTAGCTGATCGACGCCGTGAGTCCCTCCGGCGTCTCCTCGACGTTGAAGCCGACCTCGACGAGCGCGGTGTCCATCTCCCCGACAACGCGCTCCGCGTGCAGCGCGGAGAAGGTCAGCCCCGGGACCTCCACCGTGTGCTGCGGCAGGTTCATCATCAGGAACATCACCTGGAGAGGCGGCGCCGCAGCGCCCGGGTGGACCGCCTGGAAGATGGTCTCCAGCGGCATGCTCTGGTGCGCGAAGGCGCCGAGGACGGTCTCCCGCACGCGGGCCAGCGCCTCGCGGAAGGTGGGACCGCCCGCCAGGCTGGTGCGCAGCACGACGTTGTTGAGGAAGACGCCGATCAGCCCTTCGACCTCCGGGCGGGTGCGGTTCGCCGTGCTGCCTCCCACCACCACGTCCTCTTCCCCGGTGAGGCGGGCGAGGAGGCTCTTCCAGACCGCCAGCCAGACCATGAACGGCGACGCCGCGAGGCGCCGCGCCAGCTCCTCTGCTCCCCGCGCCAGCTCGGGGGACACCGGCCGCGCGACGGAGGCGATCTGGAAGCCCTGCACGGTCGCGCGCCGGCGGTCGGCCGGCAGATGCAGCGCCGGCAGCTCGCCGCCCAGGCGCTCCTTCCACCACGCCAGCTCCGCCTCCAGCGCCTCGCCTTGCAGCGTGTCGCGCTGCCAGAGGGCGAAATCCCCGTACTGGATCGGCGGCTCGGGCAACGGCGACGGCTCGCCAGCCAGGAAGGCCCGGTAGAGCGCCACCACCTCGCGCACCACGATGCCGATCGACCAGCCGTCGGAGCAGATGTGGTGGAAGGTCTGCAGCAGCGCGTGCGCATCCGGCGCCAGGCGCAGCAGCGTGGCGCGGAACAGCGCGCCGTGCAGAACGTCGAACGGCCGCGAGTCCTCTTCGGAGGCCAGGCGCGCCGTCTCGGCGTCGCGGAGCGCCGCCGGCAGCGCCGCGAGGTCCACCACCGGCAGGCGCACGGCGGCCGGCGGCAGGACCACCTGCACGGGCCGCTCGTCGCCGGCCACGAACGTGGTGCGCAGCACCTCGTGGCGGCGCACCAACTCGCTCAGGCAGCGCACCAGCAGGGCCACGTCGAGCGCACCTTCGAGACGCACCGAGCCGTTCAGGTTGTAGAGCGCGCTGTCCGGGTCGAGCTGGTGGAGCACCAGCAGCCGCTCCTGGGCGAACGAGAGAGGGAGCGGCTCGTCGCCGGCCGCTCGCCGCGGGATGGCCACCCAGGCCGAGCCCACGGGCAGAGTCTCTCCGGCCTCGATCCGCGCGACTGCCTGCGGATGGTCGGCGGCGAGGTGGGCCGCCAGGCGCGCCACCGTCGGCGCGTCGAACAGCACGGCCACGTGGACGCTCTCCCCCAGCCGGCCCTGGAGCCGGTTGATGAAGACCGCGCCGCTGATCGAGTTGCCGCCGAGCTGGAAGAAGTTGTCGTGGCTGCCGATCGTCTCGGACGCCACGCCGAGCACCTCGCCCCACAGCGCCGCGATCTCGCGCTCCAGGGCCGTGCGCGGCGCCACCCAGCTCTCCGCCTCCGCACCGCCCTCGCGGGCCGGAGCCGGCAGCGCCTTGCGGTCCACCTTGCCGGTCGGCGTCAGCGGGAACGCGTCGAGCGTCACGAACGCCGCGGGCACCATGTACTCCGGCAACGTCCGCCGCAGGTGGTCCTGCATCTCTTCCGCGTCCAGTCCTTCCTCCCCCACCACATACGCCACCAGCCGCCGGTCATGCCCCTCCCCCGCCGCCACGACGACCGCCTGGGCCACCGCAGGATGCCTGACCAGGGCGGCCTCGATCTCCCCCAGCTCGATGCGGAATCCCCGCACCTTGACCTGGTGATCGAGGCGGCCCAAGAACTCCAGATTGTTGGCATGCCAGCGCACGAGGTCGCCGGTACAGTAGAGGCGCGCGCCCGGCGCCGTGGACGACGGATGGGGCACGAACCGCTCCGCCGTGAGCTCCGGCCGGCCGAGGTAGCCGCGGGCCACGCCGCGGCCGCCGATCAGCAGCTCACCGGCCGCTCCCACCGGCACCGGCGAGCCGTGACGATCCACCACCAGCAGCTCGGTGTTGGCGAGCGGCGGGCCGAGCGGCACCGGTCCGTCGTCCCCGGCCGGAGCGACCGCGCCGGCCGTCGACCACACTGCCGTCTCCGTCGGACCGTAGACGTTCCACAGCTCGATGCCGCGGCCGGCCAGCTCGCGGGCGAGGTCGCGCGGCAGCGCCTCGCCGCCGCAGAGCGCCCGCAGCCCGAGGATGCCCTGCCAGCCGGTGCCGAGCAGCAGGCGCCAGGTGGCCGGCGTGGCCTGCACCAGGGTCGATCCCGCCTCCCGCAACCGTGCGGCGAGCAGCCCGCCGTCCGCCGCCTCCTCCTTCGCCACCATCTCGACCCGGCCGCCCACCGCGAGCGGGAGGTAGATCTCCAGCCCGGCGATGTCGAACGAGAGCGTCGTGATCGCCGGCACCACGTCGCCGGCGTCGATCGCGATCCGCTCGGCCATGGCGCGCAGGAAGTTGACCACCGCGCCGTGCGAGACCTGCACCCCCTTCGGCCGGCCCGTGGAGCCGGACGTATAGATGACGTAGGCGAGGCGGGCGGCCTCACCCCCCTGGCCCCCCTCAGGCATCTCCATGGGAGGCGCCCCCCCTTCCCCCGGGAGAGGGGGGAAGGGAAAGCCTGGGAGCGCCGGCGTCTCGCCGGCATCTTCTCTTGTGTCGGGTGGCGGCGCCCCTCTCCCGGCGGCAGGGGGGGCGATGGGAGAGGGGACGGGGGTGAGGCCCTCCAGGCACACCACCCGGATCCCCGCCGGCACCGCGGGCAGGCCGGCGAGCAGCGCCTCCTCCGTCACCAGCACCGCCATGCCGCTGTCCTCCAGCACCATGCGCAGGCGCTCGGCCGGATGAGCGGGATCGAGCGGCACGTAGGCGCCTCCCGCCGCGAGGATGCCGAGGAGCGCCGCCACCATGGCCGGCGTGCGCTCCACACAGAGACCCACCCGCGCCTCGGGGCCGACGCCCAGCGCGCGCAGCCGGCGGGCGAATGTGGCCGCCTGCTCGGTCAGCTCGCGGTAGGTGAGCGACGCGCCGCGGAACGTGACCGCCGGTGCGTCGGGCGTGCGCGCCGCCTGCTCCCACACCAGCTCGTGGAGCAGCGTCGCGGCGGGAAACGGCCGGGCCGTTTCGTTCCAGGCGGCGAGCTGGGCCTGCTCCGCCGCGGTGAGGAGCGGCAGACCGGAGATCCGCCGGTGCCGGAGGGCCCTCGTCTTCCCCGGGAACGCCCGCAGCAGGATCTCCAGCTCGGCGGCCATCCGCTCGACCGTCGCAGCGTCGAAGAGGTCGGTGTTGTATTCGATCCAGCCGGCGACTCCGGCCGCTCCTTCGGCGAGCTGGAGCGTGAGCTCGAACTTGGCGGTGCCGGTGTCGAGATCCCGCGGCGCGATGCGCAGCCCCGGCAGCTCCAGGGCCTCCGCCTCCGCCGGCTGCACGATGAACACGGTCTGGAAGAGCGGCGAGCGGCCGAGGTCGCGCTCCGGATGCAGCTCCTCCACCAGCCGGGCGAACGGGATCTCCGGGTGGCCGAAGACCGCCACCGCCGCCTTGCGCACCCGTCCCAGAAGCTCGCCGAGCGTGGGATCGCCCGCCAGGTCGCCGCGCAGCACCAGCATGTTGCCCAGGAAGCCGAAGATCTCCTGCGTCTCGGCGCGCGCGCGGTTGGCAATCGGCGAGCCGACGAGGAGCGTCTCCTGGCCCGTCCAGCGGCTCAGCAGCACGTCCCAGGCGGCCAGGATGGTCATGAACAGCGTCGCCCCCGCGGCGGCGCCGGTCTCCTTGAGCGCCGCCACCAGCTCCGGCTCCAGGCGCAGCAGCGCCTGCGCGCCGTTGAAGGTCTGGTGCACCGGCCGCGGCCGGTCGGTGGGCAGGTCGAGGACCATCGGCGCGCCGGCCACGCGCTCGCGCCAGAAGTCGAGCTCGCGCTCCAGCGTCTCGCCCTGGAGCCGCTCCTGCTCCCACAGCGCATAGTCGGCGAACTGGAGACAGGGCGGCGGCAGCGGCGACGGCCGGCCCGCGGCGAGCTCGGGATAGAGGGCCGCCAGCTCGCGCACCAGGATGCCCATCGACCAGCCGTCGCTCACGATGTGGTGGACGGTGAGCACGCAGAGGTGGCGCTCGTCCTCCAGGCGCAGGAGGAGCGCCCGCATCAGCGGACCGCGTTCGAGGTCGAACGGCCGCCGCGACTCCGCCGTCGCCCGGCGCGCCGCCTCCGCCGGCCGCTCCGCCGCCGGCAGGCTGCGCAGATCGGCCTCCCGGACGTCGAGGCCCGTCCCGGCGGCGACCGGATGGATCACCTGCACCGGCCCCTGCGGCCCGGCCGCGAACGTCGTGCGCAGCGCCTCGTGCCGGCGCACGATCGTGCCCAGGCTGGCGGCAAGGGCCGCGGCGTCGAGCCGCCCCACGACCTCGATGGCCGCCGGAATGGCGTACACCGGGCTCCCGGGCGCCAGGCGGTCGAGGAACCACAGCCGCTGCTGGGCGGAGGACAGCGGGATCTCCAGAGCGCTCCCCGGCGTCCGCGGCCGCCGCGGGATGCGCTCGGTCGCGGTGCGCGGCGGCGCCGCCCTCTCGCGGCCCAGCCGGCGCAGCAACAGCTCCTGCTGCTGCGGCGTCAGGCCCTTGAGAGCGTTGTCCAGATCGACCATCGCGCGTCCCTCAGTGTCTTTTTAGAAGTCGAACCGCCGGCTCACCTTGAGCGCGAACGACCTTCCCGGCTCGACTGGGCTGAATCCACTTTGTCTACGCAGTGTATCGAGGTCGCGGATGTCGTTGTAGACCAGGTAGACGTGGCTCCCCGGCCGGTACGTCCAATCGACCAGGAAATTGCCGCGATAGTTGTCTTCCTTCGTCCACTGCAGCGTCGCCCGGGCGAGCAGGCGCGGCGTCAGGTTGTAGTCCACCGAGGCCTTCGCCAGATCGCTGATGAAATCCCCCTCCCGCAGCGTGACGTTGTTGCGCTCCCAGGTGCCGGTGATGAGCATGCCGTCGATCGGTTTCAGGATCAGATTGATCACCGTGCGCAGCCGGTGGCCGTCGTAGAACTCGCCGTTGTCATACCACAGCGTGCAGCCCACCGGCTTCGTGTAGTCCGACGCAAAGCCGATGAACAGGTGGTGGAAGCGGTAGTGGCCGGGCGGCAGGACGACCCCTTTCGAGATCTCGAACGGCGCAGAGAGATTCTCGATGTCGTCGTACACGATCATCGCCAGGCCCGCCTCATTGCGCGCCGTCGATCCCACCTCGAAGCTGCCGAGCTGCGTGATCACGTTTCCGCTCTGATCGGTGATGTGGTCGAAGCTGTTGACGAAGAAGACCCGGTGCATCAGGCCGCGGTCCGGCGTGGTGATCGCCGAGAGCTCGGTCAGGCTGCGCTTGATTCCCGTCTGCGTGATGAATCCCATCTCCGGATTGAAGTTGTTCCCGAAGTCCTTGTACGTCTCCCCCAGGCGCACCACCGGGCCCTGGTAGATGAGATCGGCCGACCAGGCCCGGTCCTCGCCGTGGAGGCCGGGCGTGGACGTCTTGGCCACGAAGCCTTCCGTCGACAGGCGCGAGCCGAGAGCGAGATCCCAGTCGGCCCCGACGCTGCGGTTATAGGCGCCGCTCGCCGGGTCTTTGTTAAGGCCGATGAGCCCGAGGGTGAAGCCGGGCCGGATGTCCTGCTTCAGGCGCACCACCGTGAAGTTGGTGCGCGGCTCCTCCGCGGGATGGCCGTTGTCGTCGACGAACGACGTGCTCTCGGTCGTCATGTTGAGGAAGCCGACGCTGGTGTCGCCCACCCGGCCCGAGACCTTGGCGCCGCCCAGGATCGGCACCTCCACGCGGCCGTTCGCGGCGAGGCCGATCTGGCGGCTGTTGAAGAGGCGGAACGGCTGCGGCGGATCGAACGGCGTGATGCGGTCGCCGAAGTAGAAGAGGTTCGCGCCCTCGAGAAAGAACTGCCGCTTCTCCGGGTAGTCGATCTTGTAGCGGGTGAGATTGATCGCCTCCTGGTCCGCCTCGGCCTCCGCGAAGTCCGTGCGCACCGTGAGGTCGGCCACCAGCTCCGGCGTCAGGCTGACCTTGAGATCGCCGCCCGCCTGCCCTTGCGTCGTGGCGCTCCCATCGTCCGGGTCCTTCCTGCGGCCGAGGGCATAGGGGATGAACGAATAGCGGCCGCCCGGCTCCAGTCCTTCCAAGCCGCGGATCTCGCCGTACTGCGAGACCTTGAAGCGCGCGAAGCGGCCCCAGGCCTGGTGGATCGGCCGCCACGCCGACTCCTCCCGGCGCCGCGCCAGATAGCGCCAGACGTTGAAACCCCACACCGGGTCCTTCGGCGAGTAGCGCAGCGTCTTGAAAGGGATCGCGATCTCGGCCGACCAGCCCTCGGCGTCCCGCGACGTGGCCACCTGCCAGATCCCGTCCCAGTCGTACGAAGTGTCCTGCCCCTCGTTGCGCACCACACCGTCCACCATCGTGCCGCGGGGATTGGTGACGAAGAGGAAGCCGTTCCGGTGGTCGTGGAACGTGTCGAGGACGATCCAGATCGAGTCGTCGGTCGTCAAGTCGCCGTCGCGCTGCATAACCGGCGAGATGATCTTGGCCGGCTCGGAGTCGAAGCAGCGGATGCCGAAGTAGAGGTTGTGCGAGTCGTAGCCGATCCGCACCTCCGTGCGCTGGGTGGCCGGCTTTCCCTCGTCGGGATTGCTCTGCACGAAGTTGTCGAGCACCGCGGCCTCGCGCCACACCGCGTCGTCGAGCTTGCCGTCGATCACCGGCGCCGCCGAAAGCCGGCGGATTTCCACCGCGTAGGTGGCCTGCTCGCCGGCGGCTTCTGGAAAGGCCGGCGGGGGCGGCGGCGCCTGCGCAGCGACCGCCCGCGCCGCCAGACCCGGCAGCGACAACAACGACACCAACGCGACGACTCCTTTCGTCATCAAGCCTCTCCTGGAATGGGACGACCGCGAAGGGATGGAAGACCGCAGAGCCGAGGGGGCCGGGGCCAACGCCTCCCCTGCAACAGGTGCTCTCGCGCCTGGGAAGCGGGACAGGCATCGAGAGCATAGCTCAGTCCGAGCCGAGGCGAGGTATGATGCTTCTTCACTTCGATGCAAGGAGGAGAGACGATGCGTATCGGTCGGACCGGTTTCTTCGCGTTGGCCGTGGCCGTGGCGGCCACCTGCTTTTGCCTGCCCGTCTCCGCCCAGACTGCCGGGGCGGTGTGCAAGAACGATCAGTCTCCGCGCACCCTCGAGAAGTACGGTAAGGACCCGTCGTTCTCCGTCGACCGGTCACCCGATTCCGACGCCACGGTCGTCTACACCCGGCGCTCCGATGGCAAGAAGTGGATCCTCAAGCGCTGCGGTCAGCACTACCATTGCCAGGTCGAGAACGTCCAGCCGGAGTGCGGCCAGCGCGGAGCGGTCGGGAATTGTGGGAACCCGGTCCCGGGCAATTGGGTGGAGGTCCATACCGTCTACTCGACCAAGGTGGGGACGTCCTGCGATCCCGAGAGCCTCAACTGCTGCCAGTCGCAGGCGACTGGAGATCCTGTGCTGGTCATCGGCTATCACGCCAAGGTGACAAAAGAGGGACCGCCCCTCCAGCCGTTCCCCATGCCCTGGGGCTTCCCCACCGCACAATGGTCCGGCTCGACCACAGGCATGAACCCGCCAGAGAAGTGCAAGCCGGCCGCGCAGTGGAAATTCATCCTCGGCTGCGACTTCACGGTGACCCAGAAACAGCTCGGGCTCTTCCATCACATCGATCAATCCCGGCCTCTCCAAACGCAGCTCAGCAAGGATCTGACCCGCGAGCCGCCTCACTGATGCGGTGGACGCTCGGCGGCTGGTCGCCGAGTGCGGTATTCTCGGTGAAGACTATGAATGACGAAATTGAACCCACGACTGTCGAGGAAGGTGACGAGGAGATCGCCGCCATCCGCGAGGTGCGTCATCGTATCTCGGAGGAGTTCGGGCACGATCCGTATCGCCTTGTGGCGTACTACATAGAGCGACAGAAGGAGTATCCGGAAAAGCTCGTACCGGCCCCGGACTCAGAGCTCGCCGGCCGTACCTGAGACCGCATCCGAGGTCTCCGCGCTGCAGCCAAGCGAGACGACAACTGATGATTCGTAGGCATGAGCGCTCGGGCATCCGCTACGGTGTGGCGGAGGCCTCCGACCTCGATGAGATGACGACGCTCTTGGGATCGGTCTTCAGCCAGGCCGATCTCCTGGCGCTCGCCACCGGCGTGACCGCGGCGGAATTCGCAGCTCTCGTCCGCCTCTTCTGCCCCCAGGCGGCAGCCGATGAGCTGACCGTCGTGGCGAGGTCGGCTTCCACCGGCCAGATGGTCGGCGCCTTGCTCACGGAGGACGCCAGCTCTCCTCCGCCGAGTGGAGTCGAACACCTGACCGAGAAATTTGCCCCGACCCTCGACCTCATGGGCCAGCTCGACGCGGAGTACCTCGAGGGGAAGACCGTACCCCCAGGACACTGGCTGCACCTCTTCCTGCTGGGCGTCCCCCAGCCCTTCGGCGGACGCGGCATCGGCCACCAGCTCGTCGCTGCGTGTCTCGAAAACGGCGGCCGCAAAGGCTACCGCCTGGCCGTCACCGAAGCCACCAGCAGCACCTCCCAGCACATCTTCCGCAAGCACGGCTTCGTCGAGCGCGTCCGGCGCTCCTATCGCGACCATTGCTACGAAGGCAAGACCGTCTTCGCGTCGATCGAAGGCACCGCGGGCCCGCTGCTGATGGACAAGGCGCTTTCATGAGAGCCAGAGGGACCTCGCCGGACCCCCGCTCTCCTCCGACCCACATCATGTAGAGGGCGAAAGTCTTTACGCGCACTAGATTTGGGCCTCGGGTTCAGGGTAGACTCCCGGCGTGGAAGCGAGATGGCCCCCGAAAGCCCTCCTCGACCCGGAGGCCCGGAAGCGCCAGGAGACACCAGGCTCGGGCTCTTCCCTGAGGCCGCCCTCGCCGGGCGGCGGCAACCTGCGGCTGTTCCCCGCCGCCCCCGAGCCGAAGCCCGTCTTCCAGACCACTCTCGGCCAGCTCATCGTCGGCGACTGCCTCGACGTCCTGCGTGGGCTCGCGGACGAGACCGTCGACCTAGTGGTGACCTCGCCCCCCTACGACGGCCAGCCCAAATACGGGAACGGCGAAAAGTATGAACGGGACTGGTACGCCGGCTTCTTCCTGGACGTCGCAGCGCAGATCCATCGCGTCCTCAAGCCGCACGGCAGCTTCGTCCTGAACTACCGCTCCAAGCGGCACGGAAACGAGCGCGGCACTCTCCAATACGAGCTGATCTTCTGGCTCAGGGACAGAGGGTTCCTGTTCTGTGAAGACTTCGTGTGGGGCAAGCCTTCCCCACCGCCGGGACGCTTCAACCGGTTCCTGAAGGACGCCGTCGAGTACTGCTTCCAGTTCGCCAAGACTCCGGCCTGGCAGTTCTTTCCCGAGCACTGTCTGGCGCCTGCGCGCTGGGACGCCAAGGATCGCGAGCGCAGGAAGCGCCTCGCGCACAACTACGAGAGAGTCAACGCACCCTCAGGCCAGGGCAGAAAGCGTGTCCAGGCCGGGCCCGACCTCGTCCGTCCGTCGACGCTCCTCTCCTTCGAGCCCGAGTTCAGTCCCAACCCCGTGCGTCACCCGGCGCGGTTCCCGCTCCAGCTTCCGACCTTTTTCATCAAGCTTCTCTCCAAGCCGGGCCAACTGATCTTGGACCCCTTCGGAGGAACCGGCACCACCGCGCTGGCCGCCGAGCAGCTCGAGCGCCGCTGGCTCGTTACCGAGATCGATCCCGAGTACGCGGCTATCGTTCGCGAGCGGTTCGAACGTGCATGATCAGAGTGTTCACACCGCCATGCTCGGAATTTTTCGGGCTCTCTCACTTCTAAATGACTCCTGACGTTGCCGCCAGTATTATCCGAACCAAGAAGCTACAGCTCGACCAAGCCATGAAAACCCGACTGCTTTGAGACACTTGGCGGCGATTGGCTTGTGAGCCTTTTCTGAATCTGCAGGCGCGTTCCGGCAAATCCGCACCCAGAAAGCGATGCGGTCGAGAACGACGCAGCGCTCGCAAAGTGCAGGGCGAGCTTGATGAGTCGCTCAGTTGTCTCGAATTGCAGCTGTAAAGGCCCGCTTAGGGTCTTCAGCTTCGAGGGCTTAAATGTGCGATAAAAAAGACCCGATGCGGTTCCAGCATGAAACATGTCATAATTGACGTTGTTTCGTTCCGCTATCTGCCAGGCGAAATCCCCATTCACGGGGATAAGCGCCGGCGCCAAAGCAGCCGGTGCCCATGCAGCGATCGTGGCAGTCCCATCGTAAAAGAAATCCCAAAATGCACGATGACTTCCCTTTACGCCGCTAGGAGAGGCCAAGCCGCGATGGATACGCAGCTCTTGTGATCCAGCGATGCCATGTTCCACATCAACTACACGAGCCCCTCTCTGGGCCTGCCCGATCCAGCAGCCGAAAATCCCAAGGATTGCATTTGCAGCAAAAAATGAGGCGTAATAGAGCGTCACATGGGCCCACGGAGCTGAAACCGGCACTAGCATGTCGACTGACCGGCGATAGTGGGCCAGAGAGTAAACGAGCCAACGGTCAATTGAATCAAGCAGGTTCACCTGATGCACCTGAAACTCCAGAGTCCCCTCTTTCAGAAGAGCCGATCCCTTTCGTCGCGAGTCGTGAAAAGCTACCAGCGATTGCCTGCCGATAGGCGCACCAGTAGGTGGCGCGGGAGTACAGAAATACTCCGCCTGTGGAAGATCAAGTAGCCTCATACCCAGTATTCCGAAATACCTGGTCGCGCATCTGAGTATATAGGTCCCTTACGCCCGCCGACCCCTGCATCCGTCGGACCTCCGCTTCGGAAAGTGTTGCTTTATCAATTCGTGCCAGTTGTTCCCGAATTCGTTCAGCCGTGAGATCGCCGATTGCTTCATATCCAAGCATATCTGAGAGTACTCTCAAGAGTGCCCTCAGAACTCGTGCCTTGAAGAAAGTTGACTGCGGCTCGCCCCAACCATCAGGGTCCAGCGACCTAATAGCGACAAAGAATCGGATCAAGAGGCCGAGATAGTCCTCAAACTCGGCGTCAATTTTTTTCAAGTGTCGCGCGACCAATGCCTTAATCTCTGGGGCCAGCGAGCCTTGCTTTATGGTGACCGACCTCTTTTCGCCCGTTAGATCTATGCCAACGGAATAAAAAGGGCTTTCGCGGCGCGTCGCCAGTTCATATACCATCTCCACCGTCATCGTAGTGCTCTGATCAGCGTTCCGAACCAATCGGACTAGATCCCATCTAAGTGACGAAGGGACACGCCTCTGGTTATCGTTGATTTCAAGGAACAGCGCAGCCATGTCCTTCTCAGTCCGATCCATATGAATGATGCAGGGGTAGATGCCAGAGACTTCGGAGTACTTTTGGGCCCAAAGCCGGTGCTGGCCATCGACCACCAGAAACTTGGCACGGGCCGGCACCTCCAAGGAGCTATCGCCTAACCTGAAGCTCTTCGCTGTCGTCGCGAGCGTTATGGCATTCGGAAATGTACGGTGCGTGTCCAACACAGTCCGAGCTATCTCTTTTGCACGCTCTTCTTTTACGATCCGTTGAAAGCCCTCGTGCGGATTGTCGATCCGCCACGACGGAGTTGAATGCTCGAGCAGCCAAGGTCCCGGCAGCGCAGCCATATAGACATCGGGCTCCTGATGCAGCACAATGCCACGCACTGAAAGCGGCGCCTGTTTAGTTTCGGGAGACGTTTTCGAATCCTGACTCATAAACTAGCTCCCAAGGAACCAGCGACAGCTCGACAGGTCGCACTTGTCTTCCTGTTCTCCACGCTCCCTCGACCCGCCAACCCGCACTATACCCTCGTTCGTCTGCAACTTGCTGTACAGAACACATCGCCCGCGTTCTGCGTCTCCATTTTCTCAAAATGAGCCAATTTCAGTGGCTTTAAGCTTAATGAGTATCCTATCGACCAGCGCCTTGGCGGCAACCCGATTGGTCGAACACTCGTAGACAAGACTAAAAAGGTGCTCATACATCTTCCGCTTCGCGACAGGGAGGTGCGCAAGTGGCGAGGGCGCCAAGGGTTGGTTAATCAGCCCTTGCAACTCGCCTCGCACGAGGGAAGCGCTGGATTCCAGTTGCGACTTCTCGTGGGCTTCCAGCTCAGCGGCGCCTATGATCTTCTCCATGCGCCCTATCCCCTCCTGAATTGCCTGCCAACTGCCCTTGCGCTCGGCAGGAGCAAGTGTCCCTTGGGTGAGGATCGCGAGACGCTGCCGAGCGTCTTGCTCCTCGAGCGCGAACTGGTGAAGTAGATGACGTTTGCGGGAGCTAACTCGACAGTGTCGCACGATGCTTCGCGCCAAAGGGGTCAGGTGATTGAGCAGATTGTTGAAGTGAACGTCATTTTCAAAGTTGTCGCGCCTCCCGTTCGGCACGATTCTTCTGTCGACTACGTGCAATTCTCCTACTGCCCAAGAGTTGAAGCGCGGCTCGGGGAATAGCTCATCGAGTAGCGTGTCACTGCCGACTTGAATATTGCCACAGCGCAGGCGAAGCCCCCTTATCAGGCTCGTTTGCGGGACTGAACCTGCATAATTGTGATGAAGAATCCAGCCGATGGCCGCTATCTCTCCATCGACGCTCGGTACCTCGACAAGTTGGAGTCTCTCGAAGGAAGAGCTCCGTTTACTGGCCGTTGCAAAGCTGTCGCGATGAGGACGATAGATCGGACCGGCCACACCGGAGACATTGAGATCAAGCTCCCCAAGAGGAATAGTACTTCGGAGTGCGTCTGTGATGTCAGCGCCGAACCCAAAATCAGGCGCGAAGGGGACCGGCGCGACTTGTGCAAGATACTCGGAGATCGCGGTCGGGTTGAGAAGGCTGTCGCTCCCTAACCGGATCATACCTTTTAGCTCAACTTCAAAGAATCGCTTCGGATAGCCTACGCTCTTGATCTGGGACGCAGTGACAATTTTGCGGATAAGGTGAGAGGCGCCTCCGTTCGACTCTGCGTTTCGCAAATCGCTTTTCAGCGCGCGACAGTCCCATCTAAGCTCTGAAACGAGCTCCTCGTCTTTGGCTCTCGACCGGAAGATCAGCTCCTGTGCGTACGCAAGACCTGCTAGACGACCAACACCGCGAAAACCCCGCAACGGCATGCCACGCTTGGTGCTCGCACCGATCGAAGTAAGGCAGCGAACAAATCGGGGCCATTCCACACCGCGGCCATTGTCGCGGATTCGGACGCTGCGGGTTGCCGGCTCGATCTCGATGGTCACGCTACCCCGCTCATTAGGGGCAAGCAGCCCCCGTTGGCGAGCCTCGTCAATGGAATCTGCAGCATTTTGCATATACTCACGGTATATGGTGATGGGGTCGACATGCATCGCTGTCGTGACAAGCTCAAGGACGTCTTTGCCGATCAAGATGTCCTCTGATGGAAGCGAGGGATTTTCTGCCAGTCCTTTATCTCCCGGCCGGTGGGCTGGGCCTCCGACTTCGCTACGCCTCGTCATGCTGCTACCTTCCTCCCGCTTGTCTGCGGCGGCGGTGCTGACTCAAGGGCCTCCTCTCCCTCGTAGTCGAGCCCCGCGTCCTCGACGCGCTCATCTTCGGCAGGGCCTTCATTTGCGATTTCCATGCTTCCGAGCGATCTCTGATGCTGCCAAATGAGGTAGAGCTCTTCCTTTGGTACTGGGGCGTAGAACCTCAACACCCGCTTCAGCCGTGCTGTCGTCGCTTTAGCGCCGAGAGCCCAGAAGTCGCGTGGGTCACATGAAGAGAGGAGCGCGAGCAGCTCCAAACGTTCGTACGATTCGAGCACTTTGAACTCGGCACGGTATTCGGCGAGCTGGGCTCGGCCGTCGAACCGCTCGTACCAATCGCGGTTGAAGATGAATGCGTGTGGCATAAGGAGGATGCGCTCGAATTCCTCCGAAGTATCGCCGAAGGCGCGCCTAAAAAAGGTTGGATTGCCACTAACCACGCCGTGAGTAGCTTGCAGTACGAGCTGCATCGATCGGAGTTGGTAGCGTGTCCACTGCGAACCGACGTGGCTGCGATCTGGACGATCGGTGGGCAGGTAACGCATTGGAAACGACCAGATTCGGACTCCGAGCTCTTCGTTCAGGCAGACATTGAGCCGCATGCGCTCGAAAAGATCCTGTGGCGAATCGTGAAAATTATAGAGCATATAATTAGAGAGCTCGGTGAGCCCAAACTCGTGCGCGTAGCGGACCGACTTTTCGTAGGGCTCTCGTAGACCCAGATGATCAAAAGCGATGCGCAGAGGCTTAAGGCATATGGTCCCTAGCTCGCGTAAGTACATCTCACTCTTGCAGAGGATTCGAGCATCGACGCCCTGGTTAAAATCGACCCGCCGCTGAACCGCTGTTCGCTCGTTCTCGCGTTTAATTTTAGCATCTCGGCCGAAGCCGAGGTCGCGGATCTCAGCGACAATCTCTTTGAACCGAGGGGACGCCACTACATTATTATCCATCAAAATGAGGTCTTTCTTTAGGCCATATAGCTCGGTAATGGAACGTACAACGCCAGTTAGGGAATCGGTGTCTCGCTGGCCACCCTCGAGCGCGGGAACCCCGCAAAAATGACACTTGCGGATGCAGCCGCGAGATGTATATGCGAAATAGGCATCCCTGACCGGATATTTGTAATCAATTTGCCCTAGAATATCGTAGTCAGGTACTAAGTCTTCGATAGGCTGCCCGTGGGTGTCGTTGGCATAGAGCTCTTCCGAGAAGTCGTCGAGCCTAAGCGCCAGCGCTGGAGGCTGGCTCAGGAGGCCCTTGATAAAGCGGACACCATGCCACCTTCTCTCTGCGACGAAGCGGTCGTGCATCAATGAGGCGGCAATGCCGCCGACGAAGACCTTATCGGCCTGGCCGTTCGCTACCTGCAGGGCGAAGTCAATCGCCTGTGTGATCTTGGGGTACTCGAACGAGAAGAGGGTCGTGATGTAGATGCGGTCCCAGGCCTCCTGGAGCACCGAGCGATCCTCTCCCTTGATGAAGCGCACGTGATCCCGCTTGCCTCGCGGCCCGTGGTATTGAGCGAGCTTCATCAGCCCCAAGGGCGGGTACTTGTTCTTATAGCCTGGCTCGATCAGCAGGATGTTCCTGCCAGCCATAGGCGCCTCCTCTCCGCCTCGACCGGCGCCGGGACGGACGATCCGACAGTCTCAAGGCTTCCCATATAGCTCAGAGTATTGCACCGGACGGGTTCGCGTTCAACGGCTCACAGCCTTTCGCTTGGGCGTAGAGGTCGCGCAGGACGTCGTCCGCGAGCCCCCAGATGAAGTTGGCGATCCAGTTGAACTGAGCCTGTTCCATTCCTTCCCCGAGAAGAGGGGCCGGGAGACCTCGTTTCGGTCTGTCAGCAGTCGGCATTATAGCGGGCAGTTCGAACGCGGGGCGGGGAGCGCCCCCCATTCGGAGGCTCGCACGAGCCGTGCCGCCGCCGCACGAGCCGTGCCGGCCCCGCACGCGCCGTGCCGCCGTCGCACGGGCCGTGCCGCCGCCGCACGGGCTGTGCCGCGGTCGCACGAGCCGTGCGGGCGTCCAGCCTTCGCTCGCAAGCCTCGGAGCACGCGCGCCTGCTTAAGTTCTCGAATCCGTTACCAACGCATCCAGCTCGGCGTTACCGTCCATTCAAGCGCGTTCATCGTGATCTTGATGCCCCGTTCATGATTCGGATACACTCCCCCCATGATAGAGGACGAAAAGGAAGTTGAGCGAGTGTTGAGGCTTCTTGGGCTGGTGATCTCGCTGCTTGGGTTCACCTACCGCGAGGTCGAGCGCCGGTTGGGACTCGGTCGCCACTTGGTGTGCAACGTTTTTAATGGGAAGGTCGAGGCCAGGATCGAGATGGTCCTCGGCATCGCGCGGGCAGTCGGGCTCAGCTATGGCGAGCTCTTCGCGCTCGCCTATCCCGGGCAGACCGACTGGGAACGGAGTGAAGCGGCGCAGAAGCTGTCCAAGTCCATCGAAGCTCTCTGCCCGGCGAACGGTCGGCCTCGGCCTCGGTCTCAAGCCGTTCGTGCTTAGGGCGGTGAGCCGGCGGCCGTCTCCAGGCGGCGCTCCAGCTCTTCGATGATCTTCTCCAGCTCACGCGCCTGCTCGGCGGCAAGCTGGGAGAGGACGACGTCAGCCGGGGTCAGGGTGGAGACTTCGTGCTCCCGGCCGACCGCCGTCAGGAAGGCTTTGAGATGCCGCAGGTCCGCGATGGCGGCGCGCAGCTCGACGCGGGTGGGGCTCTCGGGCCAATCTGGCCAGAGATGTGAGCTCTGGAGGCCGAGGTCGTAGAGCAAGGCACCGACGTGACGCAAGGCTGCCGCGTCGTTCCGGCCGGTGAAGTGCATGAGGAGGGTCTCGCGGAAGCCTTCTCCCCGCTCCCAGTCGACGAACCGGCTTGACGCTTCGTGAGGACGGTCGGTCATGGCGAAGTCTCCTCAGAGAGAACTGTCCAGGGATGGTCGGGTAACGAGCTGTGCGGAGCCCGCACGAAGCCGTGCGGTCGTCGCACAAAGTCGTGCGGACTCCCCATCAACTCGTGCGGTCGGCGCACCGTCTCGTGCGATACCTGCACCTCGCCGTGCGGCGGTGGCACCGGGTCGTGCGATTGCCGCACCGCTCTGTGCGATGCTGGCACCAAGCCCTGCGACGACCGCACGATGAGTATCCAGAGGCACAATACGGCCTGAGAGTCTCATCTTATAGACCTCCCCTATCGATGAACGTGTCGTGGATCTTGAGATATCCTCATGGTCTTTGTCTCCGTCTTCGATGCACCTATAATGCTGACATGGTCCTCGGTGGCACGTCAAGGGGCAACTTGATGAGGCAGGCACGATTCAGGTAGACTCGGCTTATGAAACCAGACCTGAAAGAAGTCCAGCGGCTCCTGGAGGTGATCCGGACGTTGATGCGAATGCTCGGCTTCACGAACCGTGAGGTCGAGCGCCGGTTGGGGCTCCATCCGAGCTCTCTCACGAGGTTCTTCAATGGTCAGGTGGAGGCGAAGCTCGAGCTGGTCCTTGGCATCACCCGTGCCATCGGGCTGGAGTACGGCGAGTTCTTCGCGTTCGCCTATCCCGGAACCGGGGAGCTCGAAGAGAGCGAAGCGGCGCTGAAGGTGCGGTCGTTGCTCGAGGGCTTGAAGCCGCCGCGGAGCCGGCAGCCCACGGCGGCCAGTCAGCCGGCGCTGGAGCAGTTGGTCCAGCAGCTCCTGAAGAGGCTGCAGGTTCAAGGGGCCGCTGGCGGCGGCGACTGAGTGGCCTCTACTAGAAGAGGCCGAGCTCGATCACCCGCCAGCGGATGTGATGCAGCGCGCTCTCCATCAGGGAGACGGTTGCCGTCTTGAGGCGGAACGCGTTTTCGAGCAAGACCACTGCTGCGAGGATTTCGTTGTTGATGTTCAACGAGACGAAGACCTTCGAGGCGGCAAGGACCTCCTTTTCCGCCTCGTCAGCACGCTCTTGGCGTAGCAACGCGAGCCCCAGGTCGAGAGTAACCAGCGCAGCCGCGAACGCGAGGCTTGCTCCCTCGAAGCCCTCTCTTGTGTCACGGAACGCGGCCTCCGCCCTCTTCGGCTTCCCCACCCCGTATTCGATCCGACCTTCGATCCAACGAAGCCGGAGTGCTGTCATTCTGCCGATGTTGAGGAGCTGCGACCGGTTCTCAAAGAGGAATCTCTTAGCGCGCCTGAAGTCACCGCCTTCGGTAAGAAACAGCAGCTGGTTTTGAACCGCCGCAGGGCCGAGTCCAGGTTCACGGCTTACGTCGACCAGAGTAAGGCCCTGGCTGTTGAGGCGGATCGCTTCCTGGACCTGACCGCTATAGAACGTGTAGAGCGCCTTGTTGATAAGAGCCCGGCCAGCCAGATGCGTCTCTCCTGCCTCCAGATAGAGATCCGGCACGACTTGAAGGCTCTGTAGAGCCAGGGGGTCTCTGAGTGTCCCCAGAAGCGATGCATGCCGGTCGAGAAGGCGCGCTCTGAGTAGGCCGTCGCCAGTCCCCTTCTTGAGGAGTGCGAAAGCGGCGCCAAATGCATCCTCCGCCTCTCTCAGACGGTCAGTGACCCGGTAGGCGTTGGCAAGCTCGCCCCAGGCCCGCGCCTGTAGGTCG
>Ga0075436_100000519_pt1 | contig 25057 bp, 22 predicted proteins | sample RhiMethybrSRZTD5_FD_75303 | JGI IMG/M metagenome (GOLD analysis project Ga0075436, IMG submission 75303) | Populus rhizosphere microbial communities from Tennessee, USA - Rhizosphere MetaG P. TD hybrid SRZTD5 | ecosystem: Host-associated > Plants > Roots > Rhizosphere > Soil | place: USA...
GTTCTCCGCCACAACGCGATCGCCGGCCTCGCTTTCCTGCTGCACAATATCGCAGAAAACGCAGCGCTCTTTATAGATGTAATACTGCTTGGCGCCTTCAATTTCCTCGGCAACGTAAATCGGCACGATGGGCAGCGCAATCAGTTGCGAATGGGCGTGCTCCATCGATGCTCCGGCCGAGTCTCCGTGATTTTTGAAAATCAAAATATATTTGAACCGCCGGTCTTTTTTTAGATCGAGAATGCGGTCGCGAAACGTCCACAGCACGTCTTCAATTCTTTTCACCGGCATGGAGGAGAGCGTGGCGTTATGGTCGTTGGTCTCGATAATGACTTCGTGGGCGCCGATGCCGTTCATCTTGTCGAACATGCCTTCGGCCTGGCGATTCAGATTGCCTTCGATTCCCAGCGCCGGGAATTTGTTCGGCACCACGCGCACTGTCCAACCTGGAGCATCACGTTGGGGCGGTGGACCACCGTTCTGGTTAGGGCGGTAAGCCTGAATTTCAGGAGGAGTCTTCGCCTCGTTTCCATAGCAGAAGGGGCAGAAGCCTCCCTTCATCTTCACGGCATCGCGAGCAAAGTCAGTCGGGCGTTTAGCGCGGTCGGTGGAGATAATGACCCAGCGGCCAACAATCGGATCTTTTCTGAGTTCGGGCAATTTAGTTGACTTCCTCCGGCCGGTTGCGAATCGGGTAAATGTATTTTACGACGAGAGCGCAGCATTCCGAAACAGCTCAAACATGGGACGCGGCTGCTGCTTTCCGTAGTACACGGTAACCACGTCGAAGCGCCACTGCGGCATTTCAGGAAAGTGCCGCTCCGGAAGCGAGCGCAAGTAATCGCGAATTACTACGCGAAGGGCCCGTCGCTTCGCGCGATCAACAGCTGCAGCAGCGGGCTTCACGTCGCGCGTAGTACGGGTTTTGACTTCGATGAAACAGAGCATGTCTTTGTCCCAGCCAATCAGATCAATTTCCCCGTGATGCCGTGCGGTCCGAAAATTGCGCGCGATCATGACGTAGCCGCAGCGCCGGAGGTAGAAATACGCGTCTTCCTCGCCGCGCCGGCCGGTTTGGCGATGGGCCGCGACCTGTTGGTCTGCCTTGTGTAGTGGGGGAATTCGATTCAGCAGATGAAGAATGCCGTGCGTCAGTCGGCCAGAAAGCATGCAGTCATCTTAGAACCGTCACAGATTCAGGCGATGTGATGAACGTCACAGGACAGGCTGGAATTTGGTGTTTTTCTCTGTGACACTCCGTGTACTGTCAGGGTTGAAAAATCCTTAACCGGCTCAGGCACAGAGGAGAACAGAGTTATATCGCATGTGCCTGGTCAGGCTGGAAGGGCTTTATACGGGCGATTTCGTGCCTGCGTTCTACCTTCACCACGCTCACTTCGTAGGCCGCCTGCAAACTAAGCCAGAACTGCTCAGAGGTTCCGAAGAATTTCGCCAATCGCACTGCTGTATCCGCCGTGATCCCGCGCTTCTGCAAGACGATGTCGTTCACGCGCGGAGCGGGAACGTGAAGCTGCTTCGCCAATTGATAGACACTCATCTTCATCGGCTTGAGAAATTCGTTTCGCAGAATCTCTCCCGGATGAACTCTCCAATTCGACGTCCCTTTTCTCGCGATGCTCATGGTGTGCCTGTTTGATAATACCCGCTCTCACTGTTGTGCGTCGTCGCAGATTGTCCTCACGAATGGCTCTGTGCGACAATCTTGTGAGCAGTAAATCCCTTATCGGCCGCGGTCCGTGAATACCGCATGGAGGCCATGCATGAGAAAAAATACCCACTAGTTAGCCAAAATCGTGATTCCCGCTTCGTCACTCTGCGCTTCCTCCAAACTCCTCAAGGCAGGTCCCGTTCCGGCCTTTATCTGATCGAAGGTATTCGCCACGTTGCTCGCGCGGCCGAACAGCACGCGGGCGTTGAATCCGTCTTCGTCGATCCGTGCCTTTTGTCCAACCCATTCGGACAGAAGCTTGCTCGGCAACTTCAGAAATCCGGCGTACCTGGAATACGGCTCGCGCCACATCTTTATCGCGAATTGACTTTGGCGTCTGAGCCGCAAGGAATCGGGGCAGTCGTCCGCCAAAAATGGACGCCATTGACCAATCTCCAGCCAACGAAACATTCGCTATGGTTGGCCGTGGAATCGATCGCATCTGCAGGCAACCTCGGAACCATCATCCGAACCGCAGAAGCCGCTGGGGTTTCCGGCATCTTCATCCTGGATTCGGAGTCTGATCCTTACGATCCTGCTGCGGTCCGTGCGAGCATGGGGTCGCTTTTTTCGCAGAAGCTGATCAGGTGCTCTATTCGGGAATTGACGATATGGGCAAAAAACTTGGCTGTGGCAATTGTAAGTTCATCGCCGGCGGGACTGCTGGACTATAAAGCCCTGCGCTGCCGCTGGCCAGTCGTGCTGGTCGTCGGGAACGAAAGGCAGGGAATTTCCGATAGTCTCGTCGAGGTGTCAGATTTCACAGTGCGCATACCGATGCGGGGCAGAGGTGATTCCATTAACGTAGCAGTTGCAGCTGGCGTGCTCCTGTTCGAAATGGCCAGCCAGTGTCCTCGTTGAGGTACGCCGCACCCACTCACGAATCTTCATTCTTCTTTTGCAGTTCCTGCCAGAGCTTGTCGAGTACAGCATCCCGCTCGGCGCCATGCAGTTCGCAGTGAAGCTCCTGAAGAGCGGCGGCGATGACGTGGTAATGGTGCGCACCGGCAAAGCGCGGGTCCGAAGTCACCTCAAGCCAGATCTGGTGCAGGAGATCGAGGTCCTGATTGCGCAGCCGGGGAGTATGGGGGCCGAGGTAATACTCACGTGAGACGCCATTCGGCATCCGCACTTCCAACACCAGCCGCGGCTTCGGGTCCGGCAGTCGCTCCCATGCGTCTCCCGTAAGTTTGGCTTGCTCGTCCGGGCTCAGCTTGTTGGAGAGACCGCACACGATGCGACTGGATTCCAGGCGATGCGCCGTCACCACGATCGCATCGAAGACGTCGCTCGCCGGCACTACCAGCAGTGAAACCGGTTTACCCTCTTTCTCGGCGACGGCGACAGCTGCGGTAAACAGTTCCTGCTCGTAGTGGTCGAATACCTGGCTGGCCTCAAACATGGTATTGCCGCTGAAGGAGTGCTCGCGATGATAGAGGCGCGCAGTCATGACAACTACATCCTGTTTGTTGATGTCAGTGCGGCGTAGTACCTCCTGCAGGTAATACAGATTCTTTGGGTCACGCACGGCGACCACGACATTTCCGGGACGCACGCCCAGCGTCTCAGTTTCCGGCTGCTCATTCCCGTAAACCCGGAACTGATCGAGGTTCGCAGTTCTACCTTGGCGTTCCTTGGTAACCCGTCTTTCGGAATACGTGAAAAGCACGAAAAACACGGCGCTGAACAGCACGCCGGCGCGGGTGGCCTCATACTTTGTGAAAAAATTCGCCAGCGCGGTTAGAAAAAGCACGATCGCAATCAGAATCACGCCGACCGGCAACTCGCGCCCTTTGCCTATGGGAATGTTGCCCGGCACCTTCCATTCGCGCCTGGTGGGCTCCGTAAATCGGAGTACCAGCACCGACAGCGACATCATGGCGAAGCTCCAGATAACGCCGAAGGCATACAGATCAGCCAGCGCGAATACGTTTCCTCGGGTCAGGATGATGGTCAGCAACTGCATTCCGACGACCAGATTGACGATTCGATAGCTGGTGCCAAAACGCGGGTGCGGCTTCTGGAATGCGTCGGTCAATACGCCATCCTCGGCAACGCGGTTCAGGACGCCGTTGGCGCCAACAATTGATGTGTTCTGCGCTCCCGAGAGAATCAAAACCCCGACCAGAACCACAAACCCATGAAAGATCAGCCGCGCCCATTGTGGCCCTGCCAGGTACATGGCAATGCCGCCGATAAGATTTCCATAAAATTCCGGGCGCACCTTATCGGGCAGAATCATCACCGCAAAGAACGAAACCAAAGAAGTGAACAACAGGCTGTAAATAAAAATCACCAGCCCGGTCTTTTCCAGGTTTTTCAGCTTAGGGTGGGCGATTTCGCGGTTTACCTGCGCCAGTGTTTCTTCACCGCTCATGGCCAGCACTGAATGCCCGAAACCCACGAAAGCAATGAACCACGTCAAGTGGGTAAGCCACGAGCCCCGCAGTGGGTAAAGCCAGCCGAGAGACTCCTTGTTGAGCAGAATTCCATACTTAAAAGGGTTGGGCGGAATCTGGATCGGGACGCGGAAAACCGTATATGTACACCAAATGATCAGGATAACCACCATGACCGTGGTGATGGCCATGATCTGAACCGCCTTTTTGCTGGACTCGTGAATTCCCTGAGTATTCTTCCACCAGAAGTAAAAGGTAACGAGAACGCCGAAGAATGCAGAAAATCCGTTCTCCGGAAACGAGCGAAGCGGGCGGCCAAGATAGCGGGCAATGTCTTCAATGAATCCGGCGAGATACTGGCCGGCAACGACCGAACTGATGGGACCGGTCAGAACATAGTCGAACAGCAGAGCTGAAACAGAAAACTTGGCCAGGGTTCCACCCATGGCCTTCTTGACCACGCGATACACCCCACCGCGGACAAACATGCTGGTGGATTCGATATACAGCGCCCGAACCGCATAACTGAACAGCATGACCGCCAGAATGAACCAGGGAGCGCTCTTGCCAATGACCTTTTCCGAATCGCCGCCGGCGTAATAGGCGGAGGACGCGAGATCGGAAAGCACAATCGCCGCCGCCCGCCAAAAGGAAATAAAGCTGAGGAGGACGGTCGTGGCGACGAATACTTTGACCGCTGGACGGTTTGGATTTTGGGTGAATGTCGCCATGCACAAGAACTGCGGGCAGTCTCAGCAATTTAACACATTTTAGGACGATGAATTGCTTTAACGGGACCGCTGCGGAGCCAAGTGGGTACGTGTGATGCGATCGTGCCAGGAGAGTTGGTCTTCATCCAGAAAACACCATGCATATCCCAGGCCGAGGGAAAACGCCGAAAGGAGCGAAGCCAGCACACGCCAACGCCTCAGGTTCCTGGGTGCGGGAGTGCCGTCAAATCGTTGCACTTCGAGCTTTGCCAGGCGCAAGCCCGGAGTAGTTTCCGAAAACACGAGAAATGCGTATTCGTACGCCGGCCAAAACAGGGCCAGTAAAGTTGCACCTATTTTCCACGATGTCTGCCACGGCAGCGTAGCGCCAGTTATGCGCACGAAGCAATATGCGAACACTGCCAGTGCGATTGCGATCAGCAGGCCGTCAATTGCTCCGGCCCATATCCTTCGCGAGAGCGGAGCCGACTGCAGCGGCACATCGAACCCTGGACGGCGCTCCGGTTCGGGATCGCTTGGCGTTTCCATCATGATCCCGCCCATGGCAGGCGGAGGTGGCAGAAGTTCAGGAGCTTCGACGATTCTCGGCCGGTCAAGAATGGGGTCAGCCAGCACATCCGGATCCACCGGGACCGGGATTGGACGAGGGAACTCCAGCACACGAGCGGTTGCCTCGAGAGAGATCCGCGGCGGCTCCGATTCGGCTACCGGCCGCAATGCCACAATCTCGGCTGCGATTGATTCGCTGAAAGAAAGTGCAGCTCTGGGTGCATTCTCGTGTTTGGGGTAGTAAGGACCTGGTTCGAATGGAAGCTGCAGAGAGGGATACCTCACCTTGTGGCGACTCTGCGACTTATATTTGTTCACTTTAGCGCTGACTTGTTCACGCCAATCGGAGTCGCGCTCCGGAGTTGCCTGTTCGTCCTCTCCCAGTTCGTCCGTTCCTAGTTCGCTCTCACCTGGCGCCGCATTTTTATCCAATTCCGCGGAACTGTCGCCGGCGATGAGCGTCTCCTCCGTCCGCGTTCGCGGGATTTCGGGCTCATCCACGACAAATTGCGGCCGCTCACCCGTACTCTCCAAGCTGGCCGAGAATTCCTGCTCGCTGGTATCGGATGCTTCCGGATCGAAATAACTCCCGCTGGGAGTGAATCCTGATGGAGGGCGGGGCGAGCTCATGCCTGACATCCTTGAAAAATGGGCGGACGCGAATTTTGCCTCGAGAGTCCCGGCCGTGCTACCTTCACGCAAAGTCGGCAATTCCGATCAGAATGCACACACGCTCCTGATGCTTGCTCCTACTCAATGGTTTATCACGGCGGGGCTGTTTTGCTGTCTGTTACTCGCTCCACGGTTAGTTACCAGCCAGTTGCTTCCCGGTTCCACAGTCGAGGAGAGGCACCCCAAGGCATCGCCTGCAGGCCGCGACGTAGATGTCACCATTCGGGCGCAGCAGCAGGAAAAAGACGGGCCGGTTTACAAGCTCACCGGCAACGTGGAGATCGACTACGGCGCCTACACCATTTCCGGCGACCAGGTCACATACAACTCTGATTCAGGAGATGTCGAAGCTGAAGGCCATCTAGTTCTTGACGGCGGCCCCAACGACGAACATATCGAAGCGACTCGCGGAAGTTACAACGTCCAAACCGAGAGAGGCAGATTTGAGCACGTCACTGGAAGCATAGGTCTGAAGGTCCGGAAGAGCCGTACCATTCTTAGCAGCTCCAATCCCTTTTTTTTTACCGGAAAAATCGTTGAGAAGGCTGGCCCGGACCACTACATTGTGACCGACGGCACGGTGACGACCTGTCAACTTCCCCGGCCAAAATGGCAGTTCTACTCGCATAAAGTAGATGTCGAGGTCGCAGGCACCGCGAAAATCTACAACACCGATTTCCGGATCGAGGGTATCCCACTTCTATATCTGCCGTTCGCAACCCATCCGGTACAGAAAACCCCGCGTCAATCCGGATTCTTGATTCCCAACATAGGCCGCTCTTCTACACGGGGCTACAGTTTCGGCGAATCGGTGTTCTGGGCGATCAATCGCAGTATGGACCTGCTTGTAGGGACCGAATACTTCTCGCGGCGTGGATGGGCCCCTGACGGTGAGTTTCGCGCTCGGCCGACGGAGAATTCTTTCGCCGACCTTACCTTCTTCAGCGTCCTTGATCGTGGCGTAAGCGGTGTAAAGCAGGGTGGAACGGAAGCGCACCTCAATGCCGAGACCGAGTTCGCGCACAACTTTCGCGGCGTTGCCGACATTGATTATCTGAGTTCATATGTTTTTCGGCTGGTCTTCAGTGATGTGTTCACCCAGGTCGTCAACTCGGAAGTAAAGTCCGAAGCTTTTCTGTCGAATACCACCGGCGGGTTCTTCTTGAACGCCACCACCCGGCGATACCAGGATTTCCAGAGCGGCACCAATACTCACGATGTAATCACTATTCTGCACGCACCCGGACTGGAGGCTTCCGGCGTTGACCGGCAGCTTGGGAGTTCGCCATTTCATGGCAGCTTCGATTTTTCCGCAGAAGGGCTTTCGCGCAGTGAGCCGGGTTTCAGCACCGCACCTTTGCTCGGTCGACTTGACCTCAGCCCAGCAGTGTCGGTTCCCTTGCTGTTCGAAGGCTGGAGTTTTCGCCCGCAACTCTCCCTTCGCGATACTACTTACACCCAGCAACTGGCGGCCAGCATGGTTGCCAATTCGAACGGAGTCGGCACGGTGCTTTCGCATGCCTTAAATCGGAAGTCGCTCGAAGGATCAGTCGAAGTCCGTCCGCCAGCACTCGACCGCGTGTTCGATCGTGAGTTCCTCGGCCGGGAATGGAAGCACGTGATCGAACCTCGCGTTGTCTATGACTATGTCACCGGGGTCGATAATTTCTCTCGCATTCTGCGGTTTGATGACCGGGACATTCTCAGCGACACCCACGAAGTTCAGTACGCGATCGTGAACCGCCTGTTTGCGAAGCGTACTTCGGCAGAAGCCGAGAATTGCGGGCCTGAGGGCATGCCCGCCCTAATTGTAGGTGCGGCGCCACGGTCGAGCCATGTCCCCTGGGAACGTACTGCCCGGACAGCAGATCAGCCTTGCCCGCCGCAACCCAGCACCCGCGAGGTTGTGACCTGGGAGTTGACGCAAAAGTATTTTCTCGACCCGACATTTGGGGGCGCGCTGGTGCCCGGCAAGCGCAACGTTTTCACCAGCACCGTCGACCTAACCGGAATCGCCTTTCTGACCGAGCCAACTCACCTATCGCCGCTGATTTCACGGCTGCGAGTTTCCACAGGCGCCAGCAACGACCTGGAGTGGGACGCCGATTACGATTTCAAGGCCGGGCGCGTGAATACCAGCGTTGTGCTCTTTAGTCAGCATTTTGGCCGGTTCACAGTGGGCGCCGGCAATGCTTTCTTGCATGCTCCGGGGCAATTTCCTGCCACAACCGGCAACGCTTTTTCTGCCGAGAAATTCGATCAGTTCCGGGCAATGCTCGGTTACGGAGGCCTCAACAAGCGTGGATTCAGCGGGGCTCTCACCCTTGGGATCGACGCCAATCTCAATCAGGTGCAATACGCATCTACCCAGCTCGCCTACAACTGGGATTGCTGCGGGGTGAATCTTGAATATCGCCGCTTTGCTCTGGCGAACGTGCGCAATGAAAATCAATTTCGCTTTACTTTTTCCCTGGCGAATGTGGGAGCGTTCGGAAATCTGCGGCGTACCGAGCGGCTCTTCTGACGCAAATACAAGCTCTCGCGGTTTCGGCATAAGATAGTGCTTATGAACCTGTCGCTGGAATTGGCCGCAAAGCGCGATGCACTGCGTGAGCGTCTCTGCGCTCTTGGGCCAATGCTGGTGGCCTATTCAGGCGGCACGGACTCCGCATTTCTCGCCTTTGCCGCACATCAGGCACTGGGCAGCCGCATGATGGCGGTCATTGCTGATTCGGCCAGTCTGGCCCGTTTCCAACTGGCGGATGCGATTGCTTTCGCGCAGGAACAGAACATACCTCTTGAAGTTGTTCACACCGACGAGCTCGAGCGGGAGGAGTATGTCCGTAACGATTCTTCACGCTGTTTTCATTGCAAGGACGAACTCTTCACAGTGATGGAAAGCTTTGCGGAGCAGCGTGGGTTTGAAACCATCGCCTATGGAGTCAATCTCGATGATAAGGCTGACTTCCGCCCGGGACAGGTTGCCGCGTCGAACCACCGGGTTGCAGCTCCTCTGGTTCAGGCACAGTTAACCAAACAGGAAGTGCGTGAGCTGGCGCGTGAGGCCGGCCTCCGCATCTGGGACAAACCAGCTTCGGCGTGCCTGTCATCTCGCATTGAGTATGGCCGCGCCGTCACCAGAGAAGCGCTTAGCGCGGTCGAAAAGGGCGAAGATGCGTTGCATGCTCTCGGCTTCCGGCAATGCCGGGTGCGGCACCACGGCGAGATCGCCAGAATTGAAATTGCCCGCGATGAGATGGCACGAGCGCTCAACCAGGATATGGCCGCGGAATTCACCCGGATATTCAAGGCGCTCGGCTTTAAGTTTGTCACTCTTGATCTCGAAGGCTTCCGCTCGGGCTCAATGAATTCGCTGCTTTCCCCTGAACAGCTTATACGCGGCGTGAAGTAGGGCGTGCGCTCGCTGTGAGATAATCGAAGCTAAATCCACAATGCTTAGGCGGTTTCTGGTGATCTCGTGCAAACGCGTGTTCTTTTTCTATCTATTGATTTGTCTGGGGTGCTCAGCCCAGCTTGCTCCTACTGAGCTTTCGCAACGAATCGAGCGCCAACTCCGCGTCGAATACAACGTTCCGGCCACAGTGAAGGTACTAATTTCTTCACCCAAAGCCAGCGAGTTTGCCAATTATGACGCCATAACGGTTACATTCGACGGCGACAGTAAGAAGCAGACGTACGATTTCCTGGTTTCCAAAGACCAAAAAACTCTCATCCGCATGACCAAAATGGATCTGACAAAGGATCCTTACGCCGAAGTCATGAAGAAAATCGACGTCAAGGGGCGCCCGGTCCGGGGAAATCCAAACGCCAAGGTCACGGTTGTGAGTTATGACGATTTTGAGTGCCCGTTCTGTTCGCAAGTACATCGCACACTGTTTCCGGAGCTGCTGAAGGAATACGGCGATCGCGTGGCCTTCATCTACAAAGATTTCCCATTATCTGAGATTCATCCCTGGGCCATTCACGCTGCTGTTGATGCAAACTGCCTGGGGGCGCAGAGTGCTGATGCCTACTGGGAATTTGCCGACTACATTCACTCCAATCAGCAACTCGTCAACCAGGAGAAAGGGCGCGATAACCAATTTGCGGCGCTCGACAAAGCCGTGCTTTCGGAGGCAAACAAATTCAAGGTGGATACGCCCAAGCTTCAGGCGTGCATAAAAGACCAGAAGGATGACAGTGTAAAAGCATCGGTGAAGGAAGGGGAATCATTGGGCGTCAGTGGCACCCCGACAATGTTCGTGAATGGCCAAATGATGGACGGGGCACGTCCGACTGCTGACATCCGAGCGCTGTTTGATAGTGCTTTGCAGCAGGCCGGAGCGCAAGCGCCTGCGCACGCCTCCACTGCCTCCGCTCCCCAAGCTTCGAGCTCGAATTCCAAGGACCATGCTCCGGCGCAGCGTTAGCTCTTCCAGATGGAGGAATCTTTGAAACCTAATCCCGGCTGCAGGCCTGCTCTAGTCGTCTTGCTGACTCTAATTGCCGGGCTTTTCCTCGCGTGCGGTCTGAAGCCCTCCAGTGATGACGTCGCCGCTGTGGTTGATGGCCAGAAGATTTATCGCGCAGATCTCGAAAAGTACTTCCAAAACCAGACGGCAGGCTCGAACCAGCCGCTGAGCGATGAGCAGGCAACAAGCCTGCGCCTGAGCATCCTGAGAGAACTGATCGAGAATGAAATCCTCATGCACCGCGCCGAGAAACTGGGCCTGCTGGCGACCGACGATGAAGTTGATCGCAAGCTAAACGAGGTCAAGTCCCCATACAGCCCCGAAGACTTTACCAAGCGCTTGCAGGAACGAAAGCTGTCGCTGGATGATTTCAAACGTGACATCCGCCGGGCGCTGACGGCCGACAAAGTCCTTCACAAGGAAGTCACATCCAAAATCAACGTTACCCAGCAGGACATCACCACCTATTACAACCAGCATAAAGCCGAATTCAATCTGATCGAACCGCGCTACCATTTGGCGCATATCCTTGTGACCAGTTTGCCGCAGACCAAGGGGCAAGAAGTCAACAACAAGGCCCAGAACGAGGCCGACGCGCGCCGGAAGATACAGGCTGCCATTACCCGTTTGGAAGCCGGCGAGGATTTTGCTTCGACTGCATTGACATACTCTGAAGACACTTCGACAGCTGCGAATGGCGGCGATCTGGGAATCATTCCTGAGTCCGCGCTGAAGCAAACCGATCCAGCCACTCGCGAAAGCATTTTGAAGCTTAGGCCGGGCCAATATACGCCCGTGATCCCGCTAAGCAATCCCGCAACCAAACAAGTGGGAGCATTCAGAATCGTCAAACTGATCGCCATGGAGCCATCCGGGCAGCGCGATCTCACCGACCCCAGAGTGGAGCAGGAGATTCGTACCCAGCTACAAGATCATCGCGAGCAATTATTGAAGGCGGCGTATTACGAGGTCATGCGCGACCAGGCCAAAGTGGAAAATTTCTACGCTGAAAAGGTGCTGCAGACAACTGCAACCGCGCGCTAGCCCGGTAATCTTATTCCCCGCAATCTTATTCAACGACCGCCAGCACTTCGCCCGCATGGACGTTCATCCCAACCCGGGCGAGCAGTTTTTTGAGCGTGCCTTGCTTGAGCGATTTGATCTCGTTTTGCATTTTCATAGCTTCGACCACGGCAATACTTTGTCCCGCGCTGATCTTGTCGCCTTCCGAAGCCAGCACCCGGACGATTCGCCCAGGCATTGAAGCAGTCAGTTTGTGAGGCCCTTCATTCCCCGCGCCAGCCCGTTTTCTACCACGCCAAGAACGCGGATCATCAACTGAAACGTCGTAGCGTCTGCCCTGCAGGGAGATCTTGCCGTCAGCCTCACGCCGTACCTCGAACGACTTTCCTCCAACCAGGATGGACAACGTTTCCGGATCGATCTGCTCAACGTCTGCTGAAATCTCAAGTCCATCCAGGCGAAATCGCCAGCTGCCTTCGGTTCTCTGCAGTTCCAGGCGATGAATTTTCCCGCTAATGGAGATGTCGTAAACCATCAGCTAAGCGCCTCGGTCCGCGCAATCTTTTTCCACGCGGATGATTGCGAGGTAAACGCACCGTCATTATTTGTGTCCGGAGGAGCCTGTGCGGCGATTGTGGCAGAGAAGATTCCCGCCGCGATGGCAACGATTGAGTCGTCATCCGTTTGTGGCGTGCCTAGCTGCTCAGGCATGCGGTCCAGGAGACCGGTATGCGTGTTGCCCGCCAGAAAGTCGGCATCCTTCAGAATCCTGCGAAACAGGGACAGGTTGGTTTTCACCCCAGCGATAAAATATTCTCCGAGCGCGCGCTGCACTCGCCCTATCGCCTGCTCCCGGCTTTCGCCATATCCAATGAGTTTCGCGAGCAGTGGATCGTATTCCAAGGGGACATTCCACCCTTCGTAGATTCCGCTATCCAGGCGAATGCCGGGGCCGGATGGTTCAGCGAGTTTCGTGATCGTGCCCGGACTTGGGAAATAATTGTTCTCCGGGTCTTCCGCATAGATACGGCATTCGATTGCGTGACCGCGGAATTTGACTTCATCTTGTGTAAACGGCAGCTTCTCACCGGAAGCGATGCGGATTTGCAACTGCACCAGATCGAGTCCCGTAACCAACTCCGTGACCGGATGCTCGACCTGCAGACGCGTATTCATCTCGAGGAAGTAGAAATTTCCGGAGTTGTCCGCCAGGAATTCGACAGTTCCGGCGTTTGCATATCCCGCAGCTTTCACGGCTGTGACGGCGATGTCGCCCATCTTCTTGCGAAGTTCGGGAGTGCCTGCTGGTGATGGCGATTCCTCAAGCACCTTTTGATGCCGGCGCTGAATCGAACATTCGCGCTCTCCCAGGTAGACACAGTTGCCGTGCTCGTCAGCCAAAATCTGCATTTCGATGTGGCGGGGATTGATGATGGCCTTTTCCAGATAAACCTCGCCGTTGCCGAATGCACTCAGCGCCTCACCTTGCGCCGACTCCAGCGCAGCTGAAAGCTCACTTTCGGCGCTGACGAGGCGCATTCCCTTGCCCCCTCCTCCGGCCGCTGCTTTCAGCATCACCGGATAGCCAAGCTTCGCTGCAGTGCGCTGCGCTTCCGCAACCGATTCCAGGGCCTGCGAAGTTCCGGGAACGAACGGCACACCCGCACGTTCCATCTGCTGGCGGGCACGCGTCTTCGATCCCATCAAATCCATAGACTCAGGAGGGGGACCAATAAACTTGATTCCAGCATGTCCACAGGCGCGGGCGAAGAGAGGATTTTCCGAGAGAAATCCGTAGCCGGGATGAATGGCATCAGCTCTGCAGCGCTTCGCGGCATCGAGGATTCGATCGATATTCAGATACGATTCAGTGGCCGGCGCAGGGCCAATCAGATAGGCGTCATCAGCGATACGAACGTGGAGGGCGGTGCGGTCAACTTGCGAGTAAACCGCCGCCGCGGTGATTCCCATCTCGTGGCAGGCGCGGACCACGCGCACGGCGATCTCGCCACGATTCGCAATCAGGATTTTCTTAAACATCCTTGGAAGCAGGACAAAGTGGAGATTTTAGTCCTGCGGCGGAGACAACGGTCGACGCAGTTCTACTAGCGCCGGTTAAGCAAAGACTTTGACGCACGAGAGCGTTCCGACAAAATTACTTCGGCTGATCCAGCGTAATGCCCTGGTTGCCGGTCTGCTTCTGTGCTTTGGCTTTTTTCGCCGCCATGGTTTTATCGACCCACTCGTCGGCGGTCTTCAGATCGGAAGCACGCTGTTCAGGCTGGTCGCATTCGCGGTCCGCCTTCTCGCGATAGAGAAGATTCAGGTAGGCCATGGCGTCATCGTAGTCCTGGCGGAGCTGAATGGCCTTGTTTAGATTATCCAGTCCATCCTGAATAACGTTGCCGTTCTCGTCTCGCAGCTTTGCGCACAGCTTCTTGTCCTTGAGCGGCTCATCGGGCCGCAAACCTATCTTGGCGCGCTCTTCCATGCGGGGCTGGTAGGCCTGCGTCCAGTCGATAACACCAACTGAGTAGTAAGCTTCGGGATCATTCGGGTCGAGCGCAACGGCCTTGCGGTAGTAATCCTTGGCATCCTCGAACTTCTTCATTTGCAGGTAAAGATATGCAATTCCCTTGATGCTGTTTACGTTCTTCGGGTCCTGCTGCAACACAGACTTATATTGATCAATCGCAGAAGTGGCGTTTTGCAGGTTCTCGGGAGAATCCACACCCGGAATATATTGCTGGGCGTACGCGGTTGCCAGATAGAGCTTGGCATTCTTCAGACTGTCATCGAGCGCGACGGCGTTCTTGAAGTTTTCAATCGCCTGCTCGTAGCGAGCATTCTTGTAAGCCGCAACTCCCTTGTTGAGCTGGTCGCGAGCGCGCAGTCTGTCGCAGCCGGCGGCGGTAAGAACCAGCCACGCCGCTCCTGCCACAGCTAATATTTTCAAGCCTGTTTTCATGGATTTTTCGCCCCCTGACGCAGGAATACCCAGAGCACCCAGCCGGATACAATATCACAGTTGCGTGAAGAGACGGGCAGGGACGCCCGTCTCCTTCAGTCCTTAGACTGCCCTAGCCACCTGCTTCGATTTTCGCAGTAATCAATCCCACCTTGTCCACACCCGCAGCGTGCGCGATATCGATAACGTTGGCGACATCGGCGAAGGGGATATTGTCATCGCCCTTCACGAACATCACTTTTTCGGCGCGGGTTTTGAAGATGTCGGTGAGTCTTCCTTCCAGATTGTCCCAGGTGGCATCGTCCTGGTTGATTTTCACACCAGGCGTTTGTCCCGGACCTTTATCAATGACCTGTACGACGATAGTTCGATCATTGCTTTGGTTTTTCGGTGCGTTCGGCGGCGGCGGCTGCGGAACCAATGCATCCAGTCCTTTTGAAACCACCGGCGTAATCACCATGAAGATGATCAGCAGCACCAACAAAACGTCAATCATAGGCGTCACGTTGATCTCGCAGGTCTGCCCTCCCTTTCCACCCACTGCCATTCCCATAGCAAAGTCTCCTTAAGAAATTATTCGCTGCCGCCTGGCGTCGGAGCCGGGGGCGGAGTGTTGGTCTGTCGGCGCTGATCGGTCAATAAACCCAAATCGTCCACGCCCGCGGCCCGGACATTGTCTACCACTTCCACCACGCTCTTGTATTTCGCCCGTGCATCTGAGCGAACATATACGCGCTTATCCTGTCGGGTGGCGATACGATCTTTAACTTTGTTGGTCAGTTGATCCGGCTGGATGCGATCTTTGCCCAGGAAAATTCCTCCGTCGCGGGTGATTGCAACCACCATCGCGTCCTCTTTGTCGGCGTCGGTCATCGGCTCCGGATTATTCACTTTAGCCAAGTCGACGGTTACGTCCTTCTGCAACATCGGCGTGATGACCATGAAAATGATCAGCAGCACCAGCATGACATCGACCATAGGAGTCACATTGATGTTCGAATTGACCTTCGCGCCTTCGTCTCGTACAGCGATTCCCATAATTCTCTCCTGCCCTGAAATTGCACCGTGAGCGATGATGGAGGCGGGTCCGGAGGTACACCCACCGGACCCTAGCAACTCAACTCATCCCAAACGCCGTGCTTATCGACGTACTGCTCCGCGACGCTTCAGGAAGTAATCGATCAATTCGCTGGATGAGTTGTCCATTTCAACATCGAACGCTTCAACTCGTCCGGTGAGATAGTTGAACATCATCACAGCCGGGATGGCCACCAGCAAGCCGAAAGCCGTGGTCACGAGGGCTTCTGCGATGCCGCCCGCCACCGCCGTCAATCCAGTCTGCCTGCTGCTGGAAATTCCCTTGAAGGCGTTCAGAATGCCCATCACCGTGCCGAACAGTCCGACGAACGGAGCGGTTGAGCCAATGGTGGCCAGTCCGCCCAGGCCGCGCTTCAACTCGGCGTGAACGATGGCTTCGGTGCGCTCAAGAGCGCGCTTGGAAGCTTCGATGGTCTCGCCGGGAATATCGCTTGAGTCCTGGTGAGCACGGAATTCCATCAATCCAGCGGTAACGACCTTGGCCAAATGGCTGCGCTTGTTGCGCTCAGCGACTTTGATGGCTTCGTCAATCTTGCCGTCCCGCAGCGCGCCTGCCACCGCTGGAGCAAAAGCCCGCGATTGTTTCCGGGCCGCGTTAAAAGCCATCCAGCGGTCGATCATCACGCCGAAAGACCATCCTGACATGATGAAGAGAATAAGGACCACTGTCCGAGCCACCCAGCCCATTTGCTTCCAAAGCGAAATCGGGTCCCATTGTGGCTCACCACCCGCTTCCTGCAATATCCAGGTGGCGGTCATCGAAATGTGATGCACTAAGTGCGTTGCTGCGTGTGCTGCAATCATGAGTTGCTATTCCTCCTAGAGAACTTGGTTGAAAACTTGAAAAGCTCAAACTTGAAAGTTCAAACTTGAAAACTGTCACTCCGGAACAACCGGCCGAGACCTAGCCTCCCGAAAGGGTGAAATTCACCGTGACCGTGGTATCGACTTCCACCGGCTCACCGTTCAGGATGTAAGGCCTGTATCGCCACTGTTTGACGGCATCGATGGCCGCCTGGTTCAGCAACGGCGAGGCCGTGCTCACTACGTGCAGGTTCTGGATAGTACCATCCTTACCGATAATGGCCGCCAGAACCACAGCCCCCTGAACCCGGGCAATCTTTGCCATCTGCGGATACGCAGGCTGCGTCTTACGCAGAACCATACCCTGGGTCACGCCCTGCGAGATTCGCACTCGCTGCACGGCGACCTTGGGCACGGCAACCGGCGTGGAGCTGATAATTCCGCCGATCACACCGCCCATCTGGCCTCCGGGGACTCCACCCGGAACGCCACCGACGACGCCTGCCATTTGTGGCGGCGGAGCGTCCTCTTCCTTAATCATTTCCACTTTCTTTGGAATCTTGGTAGGCGTGCGGAGTTGGTTGTTCACGATGTCAGTTTCAACTGGCTTGACCTTCACCACGGCCGCCGGCGGCGGAGGTGGCGGAGGCGGCGGAGGTGGCGCCACCAGAAACGTCATCAACTGTGTTTTGGGCAGAGCCTCAGTGAACATCAGGGGAATCAAAATCATGACTCCGATGATGATGGCCTGCAGCACAAAGGAAAATGTGGTGGTTCTGCCCCGCTTGGTAGTGAGCTTTCCACCCGACTCAATCAGGCTGTCCTCAAACATAGGTCTCTCCTGCACAGAGCTACGATGTCTTAGACACCGGCCAGCATCCCGTGGTTCCCGGTTTCTTGACCTCAGGATGAAGCCAGCGAACAGCAACAGACCGAACACCTGCTTCAGGAACTACTAAGCCTTGGCCCCTGCCTTCTCCTTGCGAGGACCGGCGCTTCCAGGCCCGGCGCCTACTGCTGAAATCGACGGCGGCCGGTTTCGATTCAAACGCCAATCTTGATATGCCACCAGGATTGGAGCAGCTATCGCGATCGACGAATAAGTCCCGATTAAGATGCCGATTACCAGGGCAAAGGAAAACCCATGGAGCACTTCGCCGCCAAAAAGGTACAAAGCAAGTACAGTGAGGAATGTTAAACCCGCCGTCAAGATGGTACGGCTAAGGGTCTGATTAATGCTCCGGTTAACGATGTCCGAGAGCTTCTCCCGCCGCATCAGCTTCAGGTTCTCTCGAATGCGGTCAAAAACTACGATAGTGTCATTGTTGGAGTAGCCGATCAGAGTAAGAATTGCCGCTATCACTGTGAGGGATATAGGCTTATTGGTCAACGAGAAGGCGCCTAGGGTAATCAGGGTATCGTGGAAAACGGTCACCACGGCAGCAACTCCGTAAATCAACTCAAACCTAAAAGCCAGGTACACAAGCATGCCTACCAGGGAATAAACCGTTGCCAGAATCGCCTGTTTGCGCAACTGCGATCCAACCTGCGGCCCTACACTCTCTACCTGATAGACACCAAAATCCGAGAGAAAGAACCCATCCTGCAGAGAGGCGAGGACTGCTGGATCAGCCACTCCCTTTAGTTCGTCGAAACTTGCAAGCACGCCGCCTTTGGTCTTGTCGCGAAAATTGGCAATAGCTTGCGCAATCGAGGCGTAGCGCTGCTGCGCATCGGTGGCAAGGTGAAGCGGGTCCTTCTGGAACAGATACGAACTCAACGCCCCTGAACTGCTGTTGTTCAGATCCAGTTTGCCAGGTGGTACATTGCCCTGCAAAACCGCAACAATCTTTTCCTTGGGGCGCTCAAGCCCGCTTTGTTCGCTCACCTGGGGAATATCGATCAGTTCCTCGTTGCTACCTGCTGCTCCGTAACTTTGAATGCGGACATTATGAAGCCCTGCACCATCCATGGCGGCGCGGATGGCATTGCTATCCGGGGTATGTGAATACTTCACGTAAACCAGGGTGCCGGAACGAAAATCAATGCCCAGCGGAAGACGATGCCAGAACAGCATCGAGCAAATTCCTGCGATGCTGAAGACTAGCGAAAAAGCAATGAAATACCACTTCTTGCCGAGAAAATCGATGTTCGGATTACGAAAAAATTCCACGCTGCTAAAACCCCTTTTCGTCGTGCGTCTTACGTCGTCGGTCTGGCGCTAGTTCCAAGTCAGAAACCGCTGCTCAACTTAAAGGTCGATGCGCCCCGGTCTTGCGTGCAACGAACGACCTGCGGCGTGCGACGGCTCTTAAATACTCAGCGCTTCGCCTACCCGCTTGCGGCTCAGCACCCAATCAAATATCACTCGCGATACAAAAACGGCAGTAAACAGATTTGCGAACAGACCGAAACTCAGCGTAACCGCAAACCCCTTGACCGGTCCTGTCCCGAACAAAAACAAAATGACTGCCGAGACGATGGTGGTGACGTGGGTATCTACGATGGTGATCCACGCGTGACCGAACCCTTGCTCTACCGCAGATGGGGGCGTCTTGCCATTACGCAACTCTTCACGAATGCGTTCGAAAATCAGGACATTCGAATCCACGCCCATACCGACCGTGAGAATGACGCCAGCAATTCCAGGCAGCGTCAATGTCGCGCCGGTGTATCCCAAAAAGCCGAGAAGAATAACCAGGTTGAGGAGCAGCGCCAGATCGGCGTTGATTCCAGCAGCCCGGTAATAAACCAGCATGAAGGCCAGCACGGCAACCATTCCGATAATTGCAGCTCGTATGCCGGCGTGAATCGAGTCACTGCCCAGTGAAGGACCGACCGTGCGTTCTTCCAGGTACTTGATTCCTGCCGGCAAGGCGCCGGAACGCAGAACCAGGGCGAGGTCTTTTGCCGCGTCCTCGCTCATGCGGCCACCGCTGATTTCAACGTGGTCGCGGATGGGCTCTTTGATGTTGGCCACTTCACGAACTTTGTTATCGAGCACTACTGCCAGACTGTCATTAACGTGAGCCGAAGTGAAGGAGTAGAACCGCTGTCCACCCTCGTTGGTCAGGGTAAAGCTCACACTCGGCTGGCCGTTTTGGTCACGGGCAGGTTGCGCATCACGGATGTCCTTGCCCCTGACGGCAGAGACCCGGGAAACAAAGCACCAGGTGGTCTCCGACCCGCTCGTGCACTGGCCTTTCATCAGGATTGAATCGGCTGGCGCGATGCCACCCTTGTCTTGCAGGGCGGCCTGTTCGGTGGCATAAGCGCCACTCGTCATCTGCTTGATTTCGAGCATGGCCGTCGACTGCATCACGTCCTTTACTCGCGCCGGATCGTCGAAGCCGGGTAGCTGCACGAGGATCTGATACTGTCCCAACCCGTGTTCTTCGATGATCGGCTCGCTTACACCCAGCGCGTCAATGCGATTGCGGATCGTTTCAATTGCCTGCGTGACCGCCCGATTCTTCATATCGGTCAGCGCGGTTGGCTTGATGGTGACCGTCCAGGTATTGTTCGCGGCTGAAGTGGCGTCATACTCCGGAAGCTTTTCACTTACCAGCGTGCGCAGGTCAGAAGTGGCGTCCGGCGGGACCCCTTTTATGACGATCTGTTCCGGACGGTTGGCGGGATCGGGCTTGGTGATCTCGGCATAGTTGATTTTCGCGGTGCGCATCCCCGCCTTCAACACCTCAATCGCGTTATCCGAGTCAACATTGACCGCATCGTTTACCTGCACCTGCAGGATCAGGTGAGTTCCGCCCTTAAGATCGAGGCCAAGATTGATGCGTTTCAGCAGCGCATCCGACAACGCGCCTCCCGAGACTCCACTGGGAATGCCAAAGATGCCATAGACAAACACCAGCACCGTGCCGATGATCACAATCAGTTTCCAGCCAAGACCTCTATTCATATGAATGCAACTGCTCCCAAATCTGAACCTGTAGGGGCGGGTGCCCTCACCTGCCCAGTCGAGCGAAGCTCGACAAAATCTGTCTTACGCCGACTTTGCCTGCTCATCCGGGGTTGTGACTGAAACTATGGATGAACGCGTGACCTCTATGCGCAAATTATCAGGCGGCACACGCAGGTGGAGCGAATCATCTTTCAGCGCCACAATGGTTCCGCGCAGGCCTCCGCTAGTGACGACCTTGTCGCCGGTTTTCAAGCTACCCAGCAGCGACTGCCATTTTTTTTGCTTCCGCTGTTGAGAATAAAACATGTAGGCAAAAAGCAGGATGAGGGGCAGGAACAACACCAGCCCCGGCAATCCGCCCGCACCGCCCGCCTGTAGAAAAAATCCGTATAGATACATTGGATGCTGATCACCCTGCTAATCCCAGTGCCAGGTCCGCTGCCGGATTGCGGCGCTGGGGCTTATTACGATTGTTGCGGAATCTTGTACGTATTCAGAACCGGACGTCCTTACAAACTGGGATGGCAAGCCGGGCCGCACTCGACGCCCACAGAAGAAAACACGCGCACTCCCAAGTCAAATAGAATGCCGGACGCGCAGCATCGTGTCAAGGTAGTAGCTGAGATTGTGGATGGTATTCAGGACCTGCGCCAGCACTTCATTGGCAGCATAAAGATGACGCAGGTAGGCGCGCGAGTACCGGCGGCACACTCGGCACAAGCAGTTGGGATCGAGCGGGGCTTGATCAGAGGCGTAGCGGGCCTGTTTGATGGAAATTTTGCCTTCGGAGGTGAACAGGAGTCCGTGCCGCGCCGCGCGGGTGGGGAGGACGCAATCCATCATGTCAACGCCGAGATTGGCGTATTCGACGATTTCCTCGGGGGTGCCTACGCCCATCAGGTAGCGAGGCTTATCTTTAGGCAGGTGCTCCAGGGTTGATTCGACAACTTCGCGAGTCAACGCCCGCGGTTCGCCGACGCTTAGTCCGCCGATGGCGTAACCGTCGAATCCAATTTCGATGGTGCGCTCGGCAGATTCTTTGCGGAGAGCATGGTCCATTCCGCCCTGGACAATGCCGAAGAGGGCCTGGGTCATCCCTTCTCGTGTGGGGACGGGCGTCCACGCCCGTCCGGCCGAGCTATGCTCGGCATAATTTTCCACATTCTCCAGTTTGTCATCCCGAGCGGAGAAGTTGAATCCGCTTGCGGATTCGACTTCGGAGTCGAGGGACCTGCTTTTTTCCTGATCGCTAAGGGCTGAGAGCTGAGAACTGCTCCACGGCACCTCACTCTTATGCTCCTCGAAATATTTCTTACAGCGCTCCGCCCACCGCAGAGTCATCTCCATCGAAGCCCTCGTTCGCTGCCCATCGGCGGGATATTCGGTGCATTCATCGAAGGCCATGACGATATCGGCGCCGAGACCAATCTGCGCGTCTGTCGCGGTTTCCGGCGATAGAAAATGAGTTGAACCGTCCAGATGCGATCGAAATGTCACACCTTCTTCAGTGACCTTCCTCAGATCGCTCAAGCTGAAAACCTGAAAGCCTCCGGAATCGGTCAGGATGGCCCGTGGCCAGGACATGAATCGATGTAATCCGCCCAGCTTGCGAATTTGCTCGACTCCGGGGCGCAGATAAAGGTGGTAGGTGTTACCCAGCAGGATTTGAACGTTTAATTCTTCCAGCACATCCTGCGGAACGGCTTTAACCGTGGCTTGCGTTCCCACGGGCATGAATACTGGCGTCTCGACTTCGCGGTGATGCGTAGTCAACCGCCCTGTTCGCGCAGTGTTTCTAGTTTTCTCGATTTCAAACGGCAAAGACATTCTTCGCGATTCTAAAGTAGAAAGGCTTTTAACCGCTGAGGACCGTGTCATCCCGAACGCGCCCGCTGAAGCGGGCGGGAGAGGGACCTTACGTGGGATTGCAGCGCCGGTGCAGTCACGAGGAGCACCGGCGGATCTGCTGGTTCCGCACACGCCGCTGCCGGCGTCGAAGCATCGTACGGTCCCGCTCGGACGCGACAAGCGCGTCCGTTCGGGATGACACTCGTACAAGATCTACCAAGACATAGGAAGAACGTCTCCACAAATCACGGGAACAACTGGATGATCTCGCTGCGAATTTTTCCAGCGTGTACGATCAATTTGCCAACGGTCACTGGCAGTTGGAATCGACGCGGCCCTGCGCTCCCGGGATTGAAATACAGCACGCCGTCTTTCAATTCTTGCTTCGGTGTATGGCTGTGGCCGTAGATCACGGCTTGAATTCCCGCGGCTTTCGGCTGCAAATCCAGATTCTCGAGAATGTGCAGGATGTAAATGGACGCGCCATCCACTTCCAATAACTCGGTTTCAGCAATACTTTTCGCCCACGCCTCCCGATCCACATTCCCACGCACGGCTGTGACCGGCGCAATCTCAGCCAATCTGTCAAGAATCACTGGATCGCCAATATCCCCGGCGTGAATAATGCGGTCTGACCCCTGCAGCGCCGCAAAAGCTTCCGGCCGCAGCAGGCCATGCGTATCTGAAATGACCCCGATCACCACAGTTATGAGTTTAAGCGTGCTGGCGCAAGTTTCGCGGGAACGAGAAGTCGGATGAGCTAAGCAGTGACCTCAGCAGTCGCTTCCGGCGGCGGAGAAAAATCTGCGAGTTCGAGCCGCAGATTCCCGGCATTAGTGGCGTAAGCCATACCGGTTTCGTAATCAATGGTCCCGGCGCGGATTAATTTTTCAATCTCGCCGTCGAAATATTGCATGCCTTCGGTGGTCCCGACACGCATGGCATCCAGAAGGGTCTTGCCTTCGCCCTCGCCCTTTTCGACGTACTCGCGAGTGCGCAGAGTGGATTTTAAAATTTCGATCGCAGCCACGCGGCCGCTTGCATCCTTTCGCGGAATGAGCCGCTGCGAAACGATGTAGCGAAAACTTTTCGCCACGCGGTTGCGAATGGCATGCTGCTCAGCCAGCGGAAACACGCCGACCACGCGTTCGACCGTCTTGGAAGCGTCGATGGTGTGCAGCGTCGACATCACCAGATGGCCGGTTTCGGCGGCCTCCATGGCTATTTCGATGGTTTCGCGGTCGCGCATTTCTCCAACCAGGATTACTTTCGGCGCCTGCCGCAGTGCCGCACGCAATGCCAATGCAAAGCTTGTGGTATCGCTGTGCAATTCGCGCTGATGAACGATGCAATTCTGATGCGGGTGCAGAAACTCGATCGGGTCTTCAATGGTGAGAATATGAAACGACTGCTGCTTGTTAATGAGATCAACGATCGCCGCAAGCGTCGAAGACTTGCCAGAACCGGTCGGTCCGGTCACCAGCACGATCCCATTGCGCAGCCCGGATATGTTCCGCAGCTCCTCAGGCAAATTGAGTTCGGCGAAGCTCGGGATACTGGTTGGAATAACCCGCATAACCACAGCACAGCTTCCCCGCTGCATGAAAACGTTCACGCGGAAGCGCGATGATCCAGCCAGGCTGTAGGACACGTCACACGAACCCTGTTCTTTGAGATTGTCGAGAGCATGTTTGTTATTGGCGATCAGCTCAGAAGCGATGTGGCGGGTATCATCCGGCGTGAGCACGCGCGCTCCGACTGGAGACAATTTGCTGTTCACCTCGACCATCGGCGGCTTGCCCGGCGAGAAAAAGAGGTCACTGATTTTGGGCGCAGTTTTCAACATCGCGGTCAACAACCCCGGCACCGAAAATGGAGCTGGCGTTGTTACAGGAGCCGCGGCGGTCTGAGCTGGTGCCGCAGCTTTCGGTTGTGCAGGCGGTGTTGAAACACTCGCTTGCGGAGCACGAGCCGGCGCGACCGCGGCTGCAGTAGCGGCGCCTGCTCCTGCTATTGGGTTCGGATTATTGCCGGGAGCACTGCTGGAAGACGACATGGGCCTCTGATCAAACGCACTAGATTCTCTCAGAGTATGGGCGGAAATTCGGGTTACGAAGGTCATGCGGGAATCTGGCGCGGCTTTTCGAGCCTAGCGCTCAGAAACAATAGGCAGAATCAGCGCCGAAGGATGTCCGGCATCGTGATAGATGACATTCGTAGCGGATATGAACGGTTGTTCAGAGCTTATGTCCACACTGGGCTTCAGATAGCGATCACGTCCGGTGTTCAGGTTGCGGTTGAAACGCGGAAAGTTGCTGCTGGAAATTTCCAGGCGCAACACATGTCCTTTTTTGAAAACATTGCTGGTGGCCCACACGTCAATGTTGAATTTATAAATCTGGCCGGGCGTAATCAGCGACGGGGTCTCCTGTGAGTCGCGATAACGGGCGCGCAGGATTCCTTCCGTCAGGTTCTGCGCGAAGCCGTCGGGCCATACATCAATCAACTTGGCGGTGAAATCGGTATCTACGGCGGAAGACTTGGCATAGAGTTCGACAGTCACCGGGCCGGTGACTTCCGTATCTTCTGACATGGGCTCGGTCGAGTAGACCAGGACGTCATCGCGAGCCTCAACGGCGCGCTGGTCGCGCGGTCCGGGCGGTAAGTGGTTCGAATCGCAACACAGAGGGCCTCCGACGGTTGGTGCGGGATTCGCCGGATCGTAGACATATTGATCAGACGATTCCTTAGCAGGAGCGGTGATTGAAAGACTGCCGTTGCCGCTAAGTGAATTTGCTTTCCCACTGGAGTGCAGGAAATATTTCGTATTGTGCGCTCTGGC